>Ga0315284_10008383_pt1 | contig 14756 bp, 16 predicted proteins | sample YL17G09_16_MG_FD_203696 | JGI IMG/M metagenome (GOLD analysis project Ga0315284, IMG submission 203696) | Sediment microbial communities from Yellowstone Lake, YNP, Wyoming, USA - YL17G09_16 | ecosystem: Environmental > Aquatic > Freshwater > Lake > Sediment | place: USA: Wyoming | collected... | reverse complement strand
CTGGAAATTCAAAATCAGGCTGAAAAATCCGGGAAGAATCTCACAAGGAAAATTACCATCCCGGTTGGAGCGATTGCTGCCATCGCTGCACTAATCCAGTGGCTGATTCAGACGTTACATTCGCACTAAACTTTGCGATTTTTCAACAAGTTCATGATAAAATAAATCAGGTCCGGTCCACTGGTTCCTTCATCGAAGCCTTTATAGCTTTCATCAATGCCTCTGCTCCATGATTTCGACCTAAAAGATAAATACCAAATAGCGGAACCAGAAAAATGAAAGCGGCATTCAACCCGCCCAACGCAGCTCCGGCGGCTACCAAAGCCACTCCAGGAATGGATAATATGAAATATTCTAGTAGCACGGAATATTCTAATAGTTTAGACCAGTTCATTTGGCTCCCCTAATATTATTTCCTGAATATGCATTTTAACTATCCATCACCGAATAAGCGGCTTCAAGTGCATCAAATTGGACTAGGGTTTCGGGAGAAGTGTTGGGATTTGAGGCCACAAACTGACGAACCCTGGATTCGTATCACCAGATAATTTGGTTAAGATTTCGGGAGGAGTGTTTTGGTCCCTGGCTACACAATGACGTTGATTCGGAGTCATAGATTGATGCTCATTCACTACTAGTCAGACATCGTTAAGTGAACAGATTTTGCAAAATGATCTGCCATGGTCAAAACGTCTCCCGTATCTCGAAGATTTACCATGACTTTATTCAACGTACTGTTTAGCCAACTCATATCAAGTGTGATCGGAAGGTCATACAGAATCTGTGCGTCTGTTCGGTCCACCATCGTCAGACAATTGTTGACTTTCAGCTCGTAGCACATTCTTGACGCCCTGTGGATTGACTGCAACTCGGACCCAGTGGCGTTTGGCCATGATTTACTTCGAATATAAAAACATAGTAAGTCAACAAGGTTCAAGGCTTTGAACTCGTCAACGGTCATTTCAAGAAGGCCGTTCTTGACAGAATATATGGTCATGAAGGGTATACGAACGACACCCGGTAATTTACGACCAGTAAGTCAAGTAGGCTCTGTCGTCGTCTGAGGCTCTGTCGGTCGGTTATATGCCTCTTTTTGGAACTTCTGAAAGACAAAAATCGGGTCGTCAGTTGCGCCGTCGTCCAGGTCGTCTGAAAAGTTAGTTTCGAAGCGGAAATCCCAAGATTGATGGTTAACCGAAATGGTGGCTTCATAAACTTCGCCAATATCTATTTTTAAGATCGGATGACTATTGGTACCCGATTCTACTTTTGCTCTCCAACCATTATCCGCCATTTTTGATCTGAGCTTTGATAACTCTAGGACCTCAAAATCGTCATAATTCATGGCCACTCTGGCGGCCACGGGGGTGTTCCTATATGTCGGACCAGATTTCACCACTATGCGACGAAGAATTTTAGCAAGTCGGACTGGCCCGATCTGACCATTTTCGATGTCACTGGAAAGTCGAAGGAGGGCATCTCGAACATCATCCGGGCCTAAAGATGACCTTTTCTTAAAAAATTCATCTCCTGGAGTTCCCGTTTCCAAGAAACTAGCAATGAATTTAGCAGGGTCATCCGTCATCATTTCATCAGAATCAGATGGATCATCAACGCTACTGACATGGACATCATATACAGCGCCTTTAGGCGTGAGTTTTACTTTAAACTCTCGAGATTTTGCACGGAAAACTCCATCTATAATGGATGACTTCCACGTACCGCCTTTAAAATAATTAGTAAGATCTTCAGTTGAAACTGATGCAATGATTGTTCGCATACGCCACTATGGTACATAGGAGACTTAAGTCACAGGTTATCGTTTAATCATGTATGGTATGAATAGTATGACTGAAAAACATGAACATGGAAATGCTGAAACTGCGATTCAACCACATGAAAACAAATTGGTGGGATCGGATCTTCCCGTGGTTACACGTCCAGAACTAGGTCCGGGCGTTTGTTTAGACTTAAACGGTGCTGTGGCGCTTTTTCCGTTTTCAGACGATGATACTGATTAAGTGTGAACCCCTATACTTTCAGGATTCGTAGCTCTACACCAACTCATCAAATTCGGGTATAGAGCCGACCCAACCTTTGCCATCTCGTAAGCAACTCTTCTATACGAGATATGACCCTGAGGTTGTGTCCGTAACTCCGAGATATAATATAATTCTTGAAGGTCCATATCGAAAACGGACCTGTGTAGGTATCCTAGAGGTATCAGATATTGCATCAAATCCGAATCACACGACACGCGATCGTCGTCATATAAATGAATTTGTTCCATCGCAGTTCTGTACTCTGGTTCCATTTCGGTTCCAGCAATATCATCCGGGACTAGGTACCCGTAATTTGAAGTCAACGGTTCAGAATACTGTTCACATCGTCTATGTCTCTGCAAATCACGATAAGCACCATAGTCCATCATGACATCTAGAGAAATTTTTACAGAACGGAAAATTTTCGGTACTGCTCTTTTTCCCCGTTCTTCCATGAGTTTGTTGAAAGCAGACCAACTCATTCCGTATTGATCAGCTATGGTAGCGCAAAAAGTTTCCTGAATGGTATTCGGATTTCCAAGTGTCTGAGGTTTATATAAATCTACGTACCACGACGGGTTATCGATTTTAAATTTTGGTGATAAATTCCCGAGCGATTTAACTCGTGGTTCAAAAGAATCTGCTTCCGAGCTTCGAACCAACACGGGACATATTTCTGATATTGCTGCATGAGTGGAGTCACCTATTGACCTAATTTCTGGATTTGAGTGTCCTCTTGATTCTTGAATCATATAACGAAAATCACGTAAAAACCCAACTGCTGCCAGATTAGTCCCGGTTCCAGAAGGTAACAAATACCGGATATTATCAAATGCTCTGGCTTTTACAGTTCTGTCTTCCTTGTTTGGGTCTTTCCCCATAAGTTCGGCGCATCGTTTGAGTACCCGGGGATATAATTTTTCATACGCATCATAAAACCTAGCCGCAAATTCTTTCATTGTTGGCGGAGCTCCCGGAGGAGTTATGAATGAATGTCGGTTGAAAACTTGATACCTGGTACTTTTTTCAGAGTACCCCATTCTTTGAAAGGATTCGAGAAATTTTGACGCAATGATTGATACACCTTCGAAGCATACTGGGACTGTCGCTAATTCGGCTACGCTTGAGTGGTTATACTCAATAACATATTTTCCCTGGAATTTATCGGCATCTTCTTCAGATAGATTTTTGATAATCTCATGGGCCGATTCCGGGGACCGTGAATATTTAGCTAAAACCGTGGCTTGAACTGCCGGTGGGAGTAGTCGACCATTTTCATCGACTAGACAAAAAACTTTCGGTTCAGTCATGATTTCTCCGTGTCATACTCGAAGTGCAAACATTCACAGTATTGTAAATGTTCATACGTAGTGTAGTTAATTACTAGATGGAGTTCTCGATGGATGCAGAGACCTTAGGAAAAGTACAACAACAGGTTTCCTTAATAAAAGTACCCTTTATTAAGGCTCTTCATTCATTTAGCGGGGTCCCCGAAGAATTCAAACCGTGGGAGTCCGGATTGTCACCGTCGGCACTTTACGACTGTTCACTTGCTTGTCGTAAAAGAATGGGTCTTAAAACCCCTGAAGTGAAATGGATGTCGATCAAACGGTGGGTAACAAAGACGCCAGAGGGTGTTTATCTTCCTGACGGTACTTATCTATCGATAAAGAGAAGAGAAGAGTTTTCTGCTTTACCACATCCACACTTTGACAAAAAAGAATTCATTTTAATGATGTTTCCATATGGAAACGTATGGAGCCAAATGGCCCCAAACTCTCCAATTACAGAAGAGTGGATGTGGTCTGAAATTGATGAAAAAAGTATTTTTGAATCTCTCGTTGAGAGAGATGCGGCTATGCCGATTATCGGGTATTTTCAGTCATGTTATGAGTTCATGAATAAAAATCCGGATCAAATCGGCATACACTTGAAGCGTAAGAGATCTCGCTAAGGCACTATCTTGACCCAAGGAATCGTTTTAGCGGTTCTTACCACTTCTTCTATTGACTTGGAAACAGATGGGTCGTGGCTCATTAAGAATGACACTTCTAAAAACATTTTTCCATCTTCGAGTTTCATTTCTATTCGTCTGATGTACTCAATTTCAGTATGTCCTATATAAACTCGTAAACCATCTAGGTTTGCACATATGGTAACATCACCAGCGCCAAACACCTTTGGTAGTTTACTTGTTGACATATCTTGCGGTCACATTCTCGATATCATTTCCTCGTGTAAAGCACCCGTTCCAATAAGTACCACAGGAACTCCAGCAACTTCTTCTACCTGGTCTATGAACGATCGGCTTTTTTTGGACAGCTTCAAGAAAGCGTCTTGCTCTCCCATGAGCCCTGCATCTTGCCAGTTTATATACTGAATGAAATTCACAATGAGTTTTGTTGCTCCGTTTGTAGCAACAGCATCCTTCAACCCACTAAATGAAAAAGTACACACTCTACGAACTCTTTTAGTAACCGTTGTTCGTTCTCTTTCCGATAGCTTTTTTGCTTCTTCTTCCGGCATTCCTGCTTCTCGTGCCACTTGTTCCCATGTCATTTCATGACAGTCGGGATAAAAATCTCCTGAGTATCCCTTTTGAACTCCGTCCTCAACGACGTTTCCTACACGAATCGGCATGGTACGAAGATTCAGATAAACGTCACCGACCAGTTTTGGCGGTACGGCTAGATGGTCCATCGCAGATTGTATCGAAGCGTTTCGGCTTGTGCAAAAAGGAAAGTGGGACCCATGATCAATAGATAAAGCGTATCCTTGTGAACCCTCATGGAGCCATGGGTGTCCATTATGTAACGCTTGATGAGTTAGTTTTCTAAAATCCCAAGCATCAACTACATGCACTTTTTCAAGAAACTCTTGCGTTATATCATTAGTGAAAAATTCGTTCATTGATTTGTCATTATTTCGTAATGACTCAATGACCTTATGCAATTCAGTGGTTTCTGCGAGTTGACAGTCAGCCTTACGTAAGACTTTGTCTACCATAGCAGCCGCTGAACCTTGCATCGTGCTCGCAATATGTTTTGTTGACTCGTTTCCCTGAGATTCTCTTTCTTTATGCTCTGTCGTTACAATTGATGCACGCGAGTGAATATTGATTTCTGGTTTCCCAGATTCATCCCATTCTTTAATAAGCTGTGCCCAAGCAAAACCTGAACCTGGAGTTATCCAACACTGCATCCCAACGCCTTTAACTTTCTTGAGAATGGCGGCTGTTGGAATTGCTTTCGCTATGAACTTGGTGCCGTCCTTAAACACAGCTGAGTGACCGGCATTTGGGAAATTTGAGCTAGAGACTCGTGTAACACCAAATTTATCAGCAAGGAAAGACGATGTTTTTCCTTTTCCGGATGAACCCCAGAATGCGTCCAATAGTATATTCAACTTCCCTTCCTGCACCTGTCACCTCCAAAATTGTTGTAGAACCCTACACTTGAACACGTTACTTTTTGCCTGACTCGGCTTCTACGGGTGATTCTCTGGAAATACCTTTTCCTTTCAAAACCCTATCTAAATCTTTCCTCTCACAATATCGAGCTACACTATATAAATGACTTTTCGGGGATCCTAGCGCGACTAAACGGACACCATTTAACTGTCGGTGGGAAATTTCTCTCCCCTCGAGTTTTAGTTTTCTTCGTCGTGATGTTCGATTTGCCCACCTGAGGTTAAGATATCTTCTGAGAGATCTTTCAGTCATGAATATGACCCTAATAGTCATATCAACAGGAATTTTCCCGTATAAACGCAAAGACATTCGACACGCGTAGTCGCACCCGAGAGCAAATGCCTGTTGAAAACTAATCGCACGGATAAGTACGTGCGTTATCTTGAATTTTTCAGGTAGTATTATCCTCCATATCTTCATATTTTTCTTTGGTGCAGGACCTAAAAGTTTTTCTGAGGTTGATTGAGAATATCCTGGGAATACTAATGACATAGCGGCATCGTAAATTTGATCAAATCTGGTTTTTCCAACTTCTGCTGCTGGCATTGGTATGAATTCTAGAAGACTTACCGGAATCGCATTATTTTTGACAACTTCTAAAAGCCATACTTGTAGGTACTCAGCTTCTTTCGGTCCAGCAATTCTTTTGACGCACTTATCTACAGCTTCTTTGAATTCATCGTCACTTGGAGTGGCGGGAGCTTTTTTCGTTTTTCTTGGTTTCATAGTTATAAACTTTATTCGTTATGATGAAGTTTCTTAGTCTAACGAGTTCAGTTGTAAGGTGTTCTTGCAAGGACGTAGACTGCAGGCATATGTTATACTACATTGAATTACATTGTAGTATAACATATGTTTGACGAGGAAAAACTCTTCAAGAGTCAAAAGAAGTGTTACTCCCCGAATCCCATCTGGATCAGCGACGTGGCTCAGGAAGACCAAGAAAAAAGCATGATGTATACCTTACAGACTCTTGTTTATGGGTATGCCTCGAGGTTAAGTCCGCTCGGTAATCGAGCTTCCTAATCAAAAGATCTATGATCTTTTCTTTTTTCTTTTTCGATCTTCGTTCTTGTTTTTCATCCTCAACGTAGCGCAGCGAAGTTATCCTCAGAGACAGTTACGGAGTCACTTTTAGAGTTGGAGCAGGTTACGAAGACGAAGTTAGAGTTAGCACCGTATTTATGATTGAGATGGGTCAGATGGGTCAGATGATGGGTGGGACTAGGACAATCATTATTTTCTTAGATATCCCCACCCATCTTGAACTTAATTTTGGGTACATGTCTTTGCTTGATGTTGGGACTGAAGTAATATTTGAATTTTTGACGATCAAAGACCCGGTTTTACAGCGTTCAAAAATTATAGACGGTCCTTATTGTGTAAAAAGACGTGTTTTAAAGTTTGGTACGACATCCAGGTTTAATGGGCTAACTCAATACCTGGAATTCGAACCTTCGAAGAAGTAATTCGAAGCCATTGTGCTTTTTTCTTTCGTGTGTTACTGTCTTTCGCTTATCAACGGAAGATCCGTTGATAAAATTCGTAACCACTCCGCAAGTCGTCAGTACAACTGACGCATGGAGAAACGATGAAACCTGCATATGTCAGCGTAGTTATCCCTACGAACAATTCTTTCACTGCCCAATGGTATCATTGGACGCACGCTAAAGTATCAAGAAATTTCAAAAGAGATAAGGAACGTGCATTCGAAGTTGCGCAGAATGTGCGTTTGCGTCTCATTTCTAAAGACTTCATCGGGAGGTGGTTTTTTAAACACCTGTCGCATGAATTAGTTGATAAAAGTCAAGCTGAAGCCATCCTTGGTGGTGTTCAGGTCACATTTGTTGGAAGTATCCCACACGCTGAGATTCCAAACTTCGCGTGTTTGAATGCTTCATGCGTCAAACGCCATAAACAAAAACGTGGATGCGTCCGTTCTTGTCAAAATTCATTATGGAAAGTTTCTGACCTTCTTGAATTTGCTAAATTCGACATCGACCGTTTTTATTATTCTCCTCAGAATCACACGATTGATTCTAATCGGTTTCTTAGTCTTCTTGGTTATCCGGAAACGCAGTACTCACTACTGCAATCTTTATATAGGCAAGGTCGGATACTGCCTGCCGAGTTTACAGAACACGCTTGTGTTGGTGAAGACTGTCTAGAATGCGTCCGTGGTCGCGCAATTTTAAACACTCGTGGTCTTTCTTTAGCTCATGACTGGAGTGATCCGTCTATTGCTAAAACCGTGGCAAAACTACGGTGGAATGACTCTCAACTCAAACCATTCTTGCGTGAATGGCACCGCATGAACATGGTTAAATCAACTCCATCGTACATCATGCGTCCCGGGCATGTTAATGAATTTGATCGAAGTCTTACACTATCACCGAATCAAGGAATTGACGCCGGTTTGCTTAAGTATGCAGAGATCATCATAAATAACGAAGTTAGAAATAATTTCAAGAGCATGGCTCGTATGGATGATATGCAACTTACGGTCTTTAACAAAGGTATTTCACCGGAACTATCGGATAGTGATCAGGTATCATGGGAGATTGACGACTCATTGGAAGGAAAAACACGAGTTTTTCGTGATGTTTTTTCCATGGACAAGATCGCTAATTTCGAACATAAGCATGACCTCGAGCGTGTTATGGAAGTTTCCAACATCTCGGTCGACGAGATGAGTGTGATAATTGATATTGACCTAGGGGATAAATCAATTCGTGATTTTTCTGACGAATTTGGTAAATCGATTCAAAAAATCCACCGAATCCGTAAGTCAGCGCTTAGAAAGCTTCGTGGTGATGACTCAACCCTGGCTATTCGAACGGCAAATATGCATGGATGTTCAGTTTCCGATATGCTGTCGCCAAAAGTGTTTGTAGGACCGGCCATCATTGCTAGGATGGTGTATTTCAACGCGTTGCATAAATCTGGTATTAGTATACCTGAGATCGCGCACCGTCACATGATGACGGAAAATCGCGTTTCATCGTCCATACAACGCGCCGCGTTATATAATCGTACTTCGGAAGCCGTTCAAACCGGCGTTCAAACCGGCATATAATCACTGCTTCAGCCCTTTGTGCGTTTCATTTAGGTATGACACCCACTTATGACCGGATTCATATATCCGCTTCAATCCGTCTCGCGTATACTATGCTTCGGCTTGCTGCCGATATTGAGACACAACTCGGTAGGTACGTTCTTGACATTCTCAAGAGGCAGTATCCCGACCAAGTGTCTGAGATGGATATGACCGGTACTCAACTTGGCAACATCATGGTCAACAAGGCCAAGAAAGAGTTGCAAAACGATTATTCTTCAGCCCTCGATGCCGTTCAAGAATTTGTTTTTAAAATTATGCCCCGTAAAGGGGTGGATACTTCTAAGTTTTCTGAAGAAGAACTTGAAGATATTGAGAGGCAAAAATCTAGCGGATCATGGGACCCGAAAAAACATCCAAAGTATCAAGATAAGCCAGAATTCGATTTCCGAGCTCCGACGCAAAAGGGTGCCCCAGGTGCCCCGAACTGGAAACAGGCACTAAACAACATTTTGAACAATGTTCGTACTACCGCAATGTCGATGTCTATGAGGCGGTTTAAAAAGGTTAAACCGTCTGACATTGAGGTATACGCTGACTTGAAGTGGAAAAAGGAACAAAGTGAGAGGGACCGATATAAATGGACTGAAAGCGAACAGTCCGAAATGGATGAGCTTGAGAAATTCATAAAAGCTGACGGTCAAGATCCGAAAAAGATTCCTGCTGAAAAAGCTCGTCGAAAGGGACAACGTTTAAAAACTATTGATGAGGCCTTCGGAACGAGGGGAGAGGATGGTGGTGATGCTTCCGGTGGTGAAGGTCGTATGCCTACCGATTCAGACTCGCAACTCGGACGTGCCCTTGACGATAAAGCGGCAATCAAAGAATTCATGGACCTTCTTGATGAAGAAGTTCCGAATCTTCAGGCTACACTTGATACCGCTGAACGTGCTCTGTTTGACCTGATATTTTATGAAGACGTAGGTAGTTTCGGTTCCGATGTTAAAGAAAACATGGGTCAGGCTTCAGAGTTAGAAGAGAAACTGATGGAAACCGAGTCTGGAAGGGCAGTTGTTGAGAAGAATAAAAAACGCTGGTCTGGTTTCGTTGGTGACCTTCGTAAGAAGCTTTTAGCCAAAATCACAGATTTCGTTGAAGAAGTTTTATCTCCTGCACAGCAGCAAGTTCTTTATGACGCTTTCTTTACTGATGAAGGTGTAGAAGGAGAAATTGAAAAGGTTGAACAGGCCAAGGAATCTGAGAAAGAGTCTTACCAGCGCGGTATAGATGAACGTAAGATTTCTCGCTTTAAGTGGGAGACTGAACAGGGAACGATTTCTGATAAAGATAAGAAGTCATATGACTCTCTTGTTAAGAAACTTAAGGGTCAAGATGTTGATGTTGACTCGATTAAACCAAGTGAAAACCCCGAAGGTTCTGCTAAGACGACAAAATCCATAAGGGATAAGCGTCAACAGGCTTCTATTTTATCATCGCAATTCTTTAGTGGAACGAAAGCTCAAAAGCTTGTTGAAGGTTCTATTCTTAAAGACCGTAAAACTTTAAACAACTGGATTGTGGTGAAAGTTCACCCTACTAGGGGCAATAAGAATTATTATAGTTTAAAACTAGTTGACGCAACGCCAGATGAAATTCCTGGTTGGAATGAGGTCACAATCAGTGATAGTGATTTTCATGAATGGATTTTGCCATCACATAATCAAGCTTCAGTTTTTTCGATAGCATCCAGGATAGCCTCCGTTAACTACTGGTGATGGCATGGATGGGACTCGTGCGGATAGAGTTCTAAACGGTCATCTAAATAGACCACCATTTCTTGATGTAATACTCAGGGATTATCCTGAAGTTATCGTTGGTCTGATAACTGGACAATTCTATATTTCTTACATTTTGGCATTAAGTCCTGACGGTGCCAAAAACATAATAATCATTACGCATTATTCGTATGTTAAGAAAAAATTTGTTCTTCGAGAGGAAGACTTCACCATATGTCAGAATATAGCGAAGTTGTTCATGCAGGGAACTAGTCCAGGACGCGCTTCAGCTTTTCAGTCAGAGTCTATTCAAGACTTGAAGGATCGCATTTCTCCTTATCTTGCGGTAGAGTTTGCTGGACGAGGTGAACTGTGACCGCTGAAAAACCAGATCATCCTATTATCCACATGAAATGTCGTCGTGGAAGTGACCTTGTTACCCACGGACAATCATGTAACGGTATGCAAGCTTACAAACTCACGCCGGATGGTTCTCAACATGTGCAATTCCGTTGCACACTGTGTAATTATTCCTGGACAGTTCCGATCGGCGGGAGCTTTTCTACTTGATCCTATACTGTCCTGATGACAGTTCTAACTTGGAGTCGACGGGTCTTCCTGGTATATTTGTGTGTGTTGGTTGTAGGTGTACTTTCAAAATAACGATTTCGATCGTTAAAACATCTATTCAACTTCAACATGATACCTGGGAACCAGAAACTCCAATCCTCGCTTCGGGATCTCACGATTCCGACCCAACTAGTTAAACACCGATCGACGGTTGTTGCTCTTGTTGGTGACCGATTTCTTGGTCAGAAATCGGTCGCCGTAGAATTATATCGGAATGAAATTCATGAAGCCGATTTCATTGAAATGGAACCGGGCGTTGACGGCTCTCGTGAGGTTGTAGAATTTTCTATGACGAGTCCGGTTGGCAGCTCAGTGAAAGTTATTCTCGTTGATAATGCTGATCGACTCTCAGAACCATCACAGGATGCACTTTTAAAACTTCTAGAAAGCCCTCCGAGTTTACTTTCTATTGTTCTCGTGGCTTATGATACCGGGGCTTTACAGCCAGCTCTAGCATCAAGAATTCGATCGGAACTTAGGTGGGACCGTGTTTCCTTAGATGAGATGTATGAGTATGCATCCTCTCTTCTTTTACCCGTATCCGATACGGCCGTCAAAATGGCCATGGGATTACCCGAATTATATCGTATTATTGTAGAAAATGGCGGGTTTGATGAGTTATATGACTCTATTGTTTCCGTAGCTAAACGTGAAGTATTTATTATGGCTAAACCACCTAGGGTTATTTGCGATCTTGAAAATGGTCATAATGATACAAGGGATGCCGTAATACACGTTATCCGTTACGCATGTAAACAATTCTTCCATGATTACTCAGCATCATTGCCAATTCTTAGGTTTTGTAGTGTTCTTTCTAGTTCAACTTCTGCTAATGCTGAAATTCACTGGACACGAATGATAGCGGATACTCGAGTGTAATGTCATTTTCATGTCTTCGTTAATTCTTATCAGCGGGGAAGAAGACTTTTTATCGGAAACGGAGGCGAGGCGGGAAGCGCTTTCGTCTCTTGCTTCTGAAACTTTTGAGTATAACATTCCAGATGATCTTGAGTCTTATATACATGACTCTCAAACTCAGTTCATGTCTGGTAAATCTCGTGTCTTCATCTTATGGGGGGTGAAGGATATTCCCGTTCTGCCTGAATCTGAATTGGACACCATTATCTGTGTTGCTCCTCCAGGAAAGCGCATCCTTCAAGATAAACGAGCTAAACGTTCTTTTGTATTTCCGAAATTGAAATCATTCCAGGATAATAATGATGTCGTTAAGTGGATCATCAGGGAAGGTGATTTTTTCAACATAAATCTAAACAGAATTGCGGGTGCTCTTTTTGTGAACTCAGGAACGTGTCTGCGAAAGCTTCATCGTGAAATCGAAAAAATTGCCGCATCTGTTCCCCCTGGTACTATCGTTTCTCCTGATGAAGCCCGATCTCTCATTGTTTTTTCTACAGAGGTTACCCCGCGTGACATTATTGACGCCATATGTGACGGGCACACACACAAAGCTATTGCTTATTTGGATAAACTTCAAGAAAGAGCTGATGAAACCGGATGGATTATCGCTTACATGCAACGTCACGTAGTGCAGCAACTAAAGCTTCGTGAGTCATTTGAGCTTAAGCTTACTGGAGACGTGGCGAAATCTATTGGTGTTCATCCATTCATTCTTAAGAAACTGTTATTGACAAGGCTAGACTTATGGACAACGAAGTTTCTTATGACCAGTCTCGGTACTCTTTGTGATCTTGATGTCGCGCATAAACGTGGTGATGGATCAGCTCGTTTTGGCTTAGAATCTGAAATTATTCGGATGTCAGAAGAGGTAAATAATGTTAAATAGTGGGGTAACATGTCGAACGCTAGTGTGACTTCTGACGCGCATGTTGTTAGTATTAACAAGACTTTGTTGTCAAGCAAAGATATTGTTTCACGTGAAGCCGGACATTGGCCTCGTGTTTTTACCTCTGAAGGTATTCATCCATTCGATCAAATTGAATGGAAAATTGTTGATGCCTGCATTCGAAGCGGTAAAGGCGAAATAATTTTTGAACAAAAAGATATCGAGGTCCCTGCTTGGTGGACCCAAAATAATGTTAATGTTGTCGCAGATAAGTATTTTCGTGTCGTTGGTGGTGTACGTGAGAATTCTGTAAAACAGATATTCACTCGCGTTTGTTCTACTATTCGTGATTGGGCTTCTGATCAAAAATTTTTCAATACTGTTCAAGACAAACAGGTTTTTGAAGAAGAGCTCATTTACGCGTTATTGCATCAATATGGAGCTTTCAATTCTCCTGTTTGGTTTAATCTTGGGATTGATGGGCGAGAGCAAACTGCTTCCGCATGTTTCATATCCGGCATTGAAGACTCTCTTGACGATATAATGCATTTTCAAGCGTCTGAGCTTGCAATTTTTCGTGGTGGATCAGGGTCCGGGGCAAATTTATCAAACCTCAGATCTTCTTACGAAAAAATTTCTGCAGGTTCGTACACTTCCGGCCCGATGTCTTGGATGCAAGGTAACAACGCTTATGCCGGTTCCATGAAATCTGGTGGAGCTACAAGAAATGCAGCCAAGATGGTCGTGATGGACATGGACCACCCTGACATTCTTGAAACTCGTGATGGTCGTCCTGGTTTTATTTCATGCAAATCTTGGGCGGAAAAGTTAGCTCACGATCTTGTATCGATTGGTTATTCATCTGAATACGACAACCCGAATGGTGCGTATAAGATCGTTCCGTACCAGAATGCTAATCACTCAGTTTCTGTTCCTGATGCATTCATGCAGTCAATGCTTGATGATGGGACCTGGCAAACCCGCGAACGTAAGGGCGGGAAGATAGTTCACAACTACAATGCTCGCATGCTTTGGCATGAAATTGCCGACGCTGCTTGGAAATGTGGTGACCCAGGTATCCAGTTTTCTGATAATATAAACAAATGGCACACTACACCAAAGAGTGGTCGCATTCGTGCCTCAAATCCGTGCGCTGAATTCCTCCATATTGATAACACCGCTTGTAATCTTTGCGCGATTAATTTGACGAAGTTTTTTGACGGTCGTAAGTTTGTTGCTGATAGATTCATTCAGGCTACCAGGATCTTTAGCACATCACAAATGGCCATCATAGCGAAGGCTTCTTATCCGACCGATGAGATAACTTCTAACTCACACAAACTTCGTCCGATCGGGTCTAACTATGGTGACCTTGGTGCCCTAATAATGAATCTTGGTTATGGTTACGATTCAGATGAAGGTCGTGCCATTGCAGCTCGAATGGCATCACTCATGACTGGAGTCGTATATTTAACTTCGTCAAAAATGGCAGCTCGAATCGGAACTTTTTCAGAATATGAAAAGAACCGCGATGATATGCTTCGTGTCATGCGAATGCATCAGGAAGCAGACACGAAGATCACTGAACGTTGGCATCTTTCAAAAGATCCAATCAGTGATGATATAGCATCTTTGTCTGCTGACATTTGGCGTGAATCCATATCCCTTGGTGAGAAGTATGGATATAACGTTTCACAGGCCACCCTTCAAGCGCCACTTGGAACCATATCGTTCTTGATGGGTATGAACACGACCGGTATTGAACCGGCTTTCTCTCTTGTTTCATATAAGTCTCTCGTTGGCGGCGGCGTGATGAAGCTCGTGAACTTTGGAGTTCGCGAGGCACTCGTTAACCTCGGTTATTCAAAAGATGAAGTTGATGAGATATGTAAGTACGTTGAATCTCATGATACGATTGATGGTGCTCCTGGACTGAAAGATGAACACCTTCCAGTTTTTGATACCGCAATGCCTTCTGGTG
>Ga0315284_10008382_pt1 | contig 14759 bp, 9 predicted proteins | sample YL17G09_16_MG_FD_203696 | JGI IMG/M metagenome (GOLD analysis project Ga0315284, IMG submission 203696) | Sediment microbial communities from Yellowstone Lake, YNP, Wyoming, USA - YL17G09_16 | ecosystem: Environmental > Aquatic > Freshwater > Lake > Sediment | place: USA: Wyoming | collected... | reverse complement strand
ATAGGCGCTTTCCGCTATAATCCTTGTTCGTCTATCATTCTGAGGAGGCTCTCATGATGTTCAAACGATCTCTTGTCCTTGGCCTGATCGTCCTCGCGGCGGCCGCCGTCCCCGCGATCGCCCAGGAGACCGAAAGCGCCGTACCCGAACTCACGGCGTTCCACGAAGTCATCTACCCCATCTGGCACACGGCCTATCCGGATAAGGACATCGCCATGCTCAAGAATCTGGTGCCCCAGGTCAACGAGCTCGCGGCGAAAGTCTTCGTCGCCCCGCTTCCGGGCATCCTCCGCGACAAGCAGGCCAGGTACGACGCCGGCCTGGCTGAGTTCCGCGCGTCCGTTGAGGCCTATAACGCCGCCGCCAAGGGCGCCGACGACAAGGCCATGCTCGACGCCGCCGAGGTCCTGCACGCGAAATACGAGATGCTCGTCCGCATCCTCCGGCCCGTCCTGAAAGAAATGGACGACTTCCACAAGGTCCTCTACGTCGTCTTCCACAAGGACCTCCCCGACAAGAAGTGGGACAACATCCGGACTGCCGCGCCCGAGCTCAAGGCCAAGGCCGAAGCTGTGACCCAGGCCAAGCTCTCGACGCGCCTCGAGCCGAAGGCCGAGATGTTCAAGGCCGCGGCCGCCGAGCTCGTCAAGGCCGCCTCGACCCTGGCCGCCCTCGGCCCCAAGGCCAAAGGAGAGGCGATCGAAGAGGCCGTCCTGAAGCTCCACACCCGCTACCAGGAACTGGAAAAGATCTTCGAGTGAGGCGGGGTCAGGACTTCGGTTTTCGTTCCTCAATGAGGATTTGGAGGATTTCGAGCTCGTCGGCGTCGAACCAGATCTTCGAGCAGGACAGGCACTTGTCCACCGGGACGAAATATTGGTAGTTGTAGGGCCGGGGGACCATCCGGTAGCCGCAGCCCGGGCAGGGGACGTCCGCGCCGAGAGCGGCTTGGACCTTCTGACGTTTGAGGGGGTTCCTGAGCACGCGTTCCCGGAACTCCCGCGCTTTTTGCCGCAGCGGCTCTGAAAAATCGAACTCCCTCCGGGCGACGATGCGGTCGACCGAGGCCATGTCCACGAGCCGGCCCCGGCAGCGCCGGCAGACCCTGAGTCCCACGCCCTCGTAAAACGCTTCGGCCAGGGGAATGCGGCAGCGCGGGCAGAGGTTCTCGCGGCCGGGCCTCAGAGGCTTTTTCCGGGCCAGGTTGTGCAGGGCGACCCGGATCTGCGGGAATTCGCGGGCCACGGCCTCGATGCCCTCCTGGGTGTTCTTGATTCGCATGATGGGGGAGAAGCGCGGCCGGCAGACGAGCTCGCCCAGCGCGAAAGGCCCCTCCCACCCCTCTTCGGCCGCCGAAGCGAGGAGCCAGATCCGGGCTTCATCGCCCGGGGCGGGGGAGGCGGAGGTCTCCGGGGTAGCCGGGAAAAGCTCGAGCTGTTCCTTCTGCAATTCCTCATGCGAGTGAAGGACGCCGCGGGCCTTGTCTCTCGCCCGCTCCTCGTCCCACACGGCGTTGATGATGGCCTCGGGCTTCTTCCGGACCATGGCCGCCAGGGCGCCGAGCCGCTTCATGAGCGGCGGATGCGAGCTAAAGATCCTGCCTGCGAGGTTGTCCGGCGTGTCCCGCGAGTCGGGCCGGACGATGAAGAGGGGGGCGTAGCTCAGCGTGAAATCGCCGACGAACGAGTTCTTGACCTGGGCCTTGTAGATGATCCGGGCCAGCGCTTCGGGGGCCCGGCTGAGCTCGACGGCCGCGGCGTCGGCCAGAAGCTCCCGCTCCCGGCTGACGAGCATGCTGAGCAGGCGCATGACCAGGGCCGACAGGGCCACCGCGAGGTAGAAGAGGACGGGGGGGAAGCCGCCGCTTCCGCGCCGCTCGCCGCAGTCCGCCCGGTCGCCCGGCTCGGGCTCGAGGGCGTCCTTGAATTTCTCGAAGAGGTTGGCCAGCGAGCAGACGAGCGTCAGGTAGAAGGCATCGCCCCGGGCGATGTGGGCCAGCTCGTGGGCGGCGACGGCCTGGAGCTCGTCCCTCGTCCCCTCGGCGAGCAGGCCCTCGGTGACCGCGATGGCCGGTGTGCCGTCCTCCTCGATGACGGCCAGGGAGTTGACCGCGAAAGAGGGCAGGATGTAGGCATTGACGCGCGGCAGGCCGGCCGCGATGCGGATCTCGTCCACGGTGTTGAGGAATTGCATGTGGTAGCGGTCCGCCGCGTCGGGCGTCGCCGCCTGGAGTCGGCGGAGGATGAAGCGGGGGCCGTTCTTCCGGGCGTCCAGGAAGTGGAGGACGGAGACGATGACCGCGGCGGCCAGGTCGAAGAGGAAGAAGCGGAGCCAGAAGGACGACGAGGCGAGCATGGCCCTGTTCAAGACGAGACCGAAGCTGGCGAAAAAGGCCAGGGCGATCAAGCCGATGGCGGCGAAATGGAAGAGGAGGACAATGGCGAAAATAAAGAGGCTCCTCTGCCGCTGGCGTTTCTGGATCTCGTAGAAGTCGCGCTGACTCGTCGACATGATGTTTCAGACATCATACCGGAATCGCAACAACCCGGTCAACGGGCTGGGGAGATTTCGCCGCGGTCGTTGGACGCTGCCCGTTTTGTCAGCGATGGGGGCCATGCATCTCCCCCGGGCCCCCGGGAACCAGTCCCGGCGGGTAAAGAGGGACTGTCCCTATTGGTCGCCAATGGGGGCTGTCCCTCTTTACCATCCGTGCCCGCTCAGCCCTCAAATTTCCGTTGACCTTTTGGCTCGTGGGTCGTATAGTTTTTCCTATCTGTTTTTCCGTGAGGAGGTCATTGTGAGAAAAAGCATCGTCGCGTTTGCGTTCATCCTTGTCATGATGTCCGGTGCGGGCCGGCTCGCGGCCGTCGACACGGCCGACACGAAGCTCCTGACCCAGCCGGCCGTCTCGGCCGACCGCGTCGCCTTCGTTTACGCTAACGACCTCTGGACGGCCGACCTCGAGGGCCGGAACGTCCGGCGGCTGACCTCGGACGTCGGCATCGAGCTCGTCCCCGCCTTTTCCCCCGACGGGACGCTCATCGCCTTCAGCGGCCAGTACGACGGCAACACGGACGTTTACATCGTCCCTGCCGGAGGAGGCGTTCCCAAACGCCTGACCTGGCACCCGGCCGCCGATATCGTCCAGGGCTTCACGCCCGACGGCAAATCCGTCCTCTTCGCCTCGGCTAGGTTCTCCTCCAACCGGGCCTATTCCCAGCTCTTCACCGTGCCCGTCAAGGGCGGCGAGGCCGGGATGCTGAAAGTTCCCTACGCTTCGAACGCCGAATTCTCACCGGACGGCCGGTTCATCGCCTACAACCCCTTTCCCGAGGCTTTTACGCAGTGGAAAAACTATCGCGGCGGCAGGTTCTCGCGGATCTGGGTTTTTAACGCCCAGGACTACGGCATCGAGAAGGTGCCCCAGCCCGAGGGACGCTCGAACGACGTCGATCCGATGTGGGTCGGGAAAAACGTCGTCTTCCGCTCCGACCGCAATGGCGAGTTCAACCTTTTTTCCTTCGACCCCGCATCCAAGGCGGTCAAGCCGCTGACCGACTTCAAGGATTTCCCGGTCCTCTCCGCTTCGGCCGGGGCTGGGCGGGTCGTCTTCGAGCAGGCCGGCTCGCTCCACCTCTATGACATCGCCCAGGGCCGGAGCCACAGACTGATGATCGGCGTCGCGACCGACCTCCCCGAGCTTCGGGAGCGCTACGCGAAGGGCTCGCAGTGGATCCGCGGCGGCGCCGTCTCGCCGACGGGCGCCCGAGCCGTCTTCGGGTTCCGCGGCGAGATCGTTTCCGTCCCGGCCGAAAAAGGCGACCCGCGCAACCTGACCCAGACGCCGGACGTCCACGAGCGCACTCCGGCCTGGTCCCCCGACGGCAAGTTGATCGCCTACTTTTCCGATGAGTCCGGGGAATATGAGCTCCACGTCCGAGCCCAGGACGGCAAGGGCGAAACGAAAAAATTCAAGCTCGGCGGCTCGGGGTTCTACGGTTCGGCGAACTGGTCGTCCGACAGCCAGAAGATCGCCTTCGCCGACAACTCCCTGACCCTCTACTGGCTCGACATCAAGACCGGGACCGTGAAAAAAATCGCCTCGGAATACCTCTACCAGCCCGGCGGCCAGTCCTCGATGGGGACCTCCTGGAGCCCGGACTCCAAGTGGCTCGCTTATACGCTCGGCACGCCGACTTTTTTCCGGCGCGTCCACGTTTACTCCCTCGACCAGGACAAGTCCTTCCCCATCACCGACGGCCTGAGCGATGTCGACGAACCGACCTTCGACGCCGAGGGCAAGGTCCTCTGGTTCCTGGCCTCGACCGACGCCGGGCCCGCTCGGCAATGGTTCGACATGTCGAACGCGGACATGAGGCGAACCGCGTCCCTCTACCTGGCCGTCCTCCGCAAGGACTTGCCTAACCCGCTGGCCAAAGAGAGCGACGAAGAGAAACCCAAGGAAGAAAAGAAAGAAGGGGAGAAACCAGCCGACAAGCCCGCCGCAGCCCCGGCCAAGGAACCGGCCAAGGCCCCGGAGGCCTTCCGCATCGACTTCGATGGGCTCGATAACAGGATCGTAGCCGTGCCCATTCCGGCCGGAGTTTACAGCAACCTCCAGGCCGGGGACGCCGGCAAGGTCTTCTACCGCAAGGAGGACCCGCCGCCCACTTCGACCTCGGGAGGGCCGGGCGATTCCTCTATCCGCTTCTACGACCTGGCTACCCGCAAGGACGAGGTCTTCGGCCCTGCCTGCGACGGCTTCGTCCTGACTGCGGACAGAAAGAAGATGCTCGTCGCTTCCCGTAACGCGTGGAGCATCATCCCGTCGAGCGGCAAGCCCCTGCCGGAGCAGGGGAAGATCAACACGGACGGGATCGAGGTCCGGGTAGTTCCCGAGGTGGAATGGAGGCAGATCTTCGACGAGGCCTGGCGCATCAACCGCGACTTTTTCTACGACCCGAATTTCCACGGCGCCGACTGGAAGGCCATGAAGGCGAAGTACGCCGCCTTCCTGCCCCACGTCGCCTGCCGGAGCGACCTCAACCGGGTCATCCAGTGGATGTGCTCGGAGCTGGCCGTCGGCCACCACAGGGTTGGCGGCGGTGATTTCATCGGCCAGCCGGCCCGCATTGCCGGCGGGCTGCTCGGCGCGGACTACGCCGTCGAGAACGGGCGCTACCGTTTCAAGAAGGTCTACGGCGGGCTCAACTGGACGCCCGAGCTCCGCGCTCCGCTTGCCGAGCCCGGCGTCGACGTCAAGGCCGGGGAATACCTCTTGGCCGTCGAGGGCCGGGATCTCGTCCCCCCCAACAACCTTTTTGCCCGCTTCGAAGCGACGGCCGGCAAGATCGTCGAGATCACCGTCGGGCCCAACCCCGACGGCACGGGCTCGCGGACGGTCAATGTCGTGCCCATCGCCGACGAAGGCGCCCTGCGTAACCGCGACTGGGTCGAGGGCAACATCCGCAAGGTTCACGCGGCTACGAACGGCCGGGTCGCCTATGTCTATGTCCCGAATACGACCACCCTCGGCCACGTCTATTTCAAGCGCTACTTCTTCCCGCAGGCCGACAAGGAAGCCATCATCGTCGACGAGCGCTTCAACGGCGGCGGCTCGGTCGCCGACTACTACATCGACTGGCTGCGCAAGCCTGTGTCCGCTTACTGGGCCATGCGCTATGGGGCCGATCTGAAGACGCCGAGCGCTTCGATCCAGGGCCCGAAGGTGATGATCATCAACGAAACCGCCGGCTCGGGCGGAGATCTTCTGCCTTACATGTGGCGGAAGTTCGGCATGGGCAAGCTCGTCGGCACGGCGACCTGGGGCGGCCTCGTCGGCACGCTCGGCTTCCCCATGCTGATGGACGGCGGCTCGGTGACGGCGCCCAACCTGGCCATCTGGACCGAAGACGGCTTCATCGTCGAGAACGTCGGCGTCCCGCCCGACATCGAGGTCGAGCAGACGCCGCGCGACGTCATCGCCGGTCGCGATCCTCAGCTCGAGCGGGCCATCCAGGTCGTCATGGAAGAGTTGAAGGCTAGCCCCCCGGCGAAACCGAAGCGGCCGGCCTTCCCGGTCCGGGTAAAAAAATAGGCGGAAATAAGAAAAGGGGACACGCCCTAAAGGGCTTTTACCGGGCCCTTTAGGACGTGTCCCCTTAATCAGGCAACTTACTTCTTGGTTTTGATCGCCTCTTTGAGGCTGTCGACGAGCTTGCGGACGAGCTTCTCGTCGACCTTGGTCCCTTCGGGGGGAGCGATCTTGAAGGTCATTGTCCCGGCGTCCTTGTCGTATTTGGACTCCAAGATCTTGTAGCCCTCGGGCAAGTCCTTCTTCAATCTGTCAATGGCTGCGACGCCCAGCGGATAGGTGCTGCGCCCTTCTCCGCCCTCTATGCCTGAGAGGAGGATCTGAATGGTGTTATCGGCTGTAACAACGCCGACCTTGGCGACGGCTTTGGCTTCGTCGGCTTCGTCGTCCTTGTCCCCTTCGGCAACCCAGACGGCGAGGTCGCCCTTGGCTTTGTCGCCGCGGATCTTCTCGTAGACGACGACGTCGCCCTTGGCTTCGTCCTCGCGGATCTTTTTAACGACGGTGACTTCGGCTGGCGCCATGTCGAACTTGTACTCAAATTCCCGGAGCTTTTCCTCTTTTGCCTTGAGCTCCGCCTCGAGCTCCTTCAGCGATTCCTCGAGGGCGGTGATGTCCATCTTCTTGGCCTTGATCGCCGCGACCTGTTCCTGCAGGACGTGGACCTTTTCCAGCATGTCCTTGCCCGTGGCCGACGAGAATGCAAAGGCCTTGCCGCCTTCGCTGACCCAAGCGCCTTCGGCCGGCTTTCCTGAAAATTCCTTGGTCACCCAAAGGGCGCCTTCTTTGCCTTCCTTGCCGGACTCTTTGACCGTCCAGACGATCTTGGGCTCGACTTCCGTCGCCTTCTTGACGATGACCTTGACCGCGCCTTCGCCCTCCGTGACGGCCGTCGCTTCTTTAGCCGTTTCCACGGCCACCCATTTTTCCCCTTCCTTCTTGTCCTTCATCCTCTTGACAAAGACGACGGAGGCGGCCTCGTCGGCCTCGCCTTCCTTGATGACCTGTATCTTCTGGGCGCCGGCGGTCTTGCCCCTGGGAGTCATGTAGTACTCGATCCTGGACCCTTCCTTGTCGCCTTCTTTGACGATCGTGTAGGCGCCGCCTTCGCCGACTTTCAGCGCCTTGCCCTCTTTCATGAGCTCGATTTTCCCCCCCTTGATCTCCAAACGCAAAGGCTCGCCTTCCAAGACCTGGATTTCCTTGCCTTCCGAGGTCAGGATGAGCACGTGGCCGCCCTCGCCGCTGGTGATGGTCAGCGGCTTGTCCAGGGTCAGCGTCTTGACCTGGTCGCCCTCGGTTATCGTGATCACGATCGGCGTCTTCGCGCCGCCCTTGGTCGTGACGACGATCTTCTTCTCGATGACGGCTTTCTCTTTCTCTGCTATTTCCGCCGCTTTGGCCTTCTCCGCCGCCTTAGCCTTTTCTTTTTCCTTCTCTTGTGCGGCCACTTTCTCCGCCTGCGTCTCCTGGGCTTCAGTGGCGGGCAGGGCGAATTCGACAGCGGCCACGACGGGAGCCGCCGACTCGATGATGGCCGTTTTCAACGCCGTCTTCTCGTTGCCTGCGGCCGGACGGGCCGTCCCGACGAGGGCGACGGCCAGGACGACGGCCGATGCCAGCATGATCTTCGTTTTCATCTTGACCTCCTTGAATGTCAGCTTTTGTTTGAGGATGGCCGCCAGGCGTTCGTGGAACGAAGACCTCCCCAGCATTCCGAGCAGGGCCGCCGAGGGGTTCCAGCGGAACCCGGCGGAGCGCCGAAAGGCGAGGAGGCTGGCGGCGTATGTCGACGGCCTGATCCCCGCGCGAAGGACCAGTTCGTCGCAAGCGATTTCCTGCTCCTTGCGGAGCTCGCGGAAGACGATCCAGCAGAGCGGATTGAACCAGAAGGCGGCCAGGCTCGTCCGGACGAGGAGCATGACCAGAAAATCCGCCCGCTTGACGTGGGAGAGTTCGTGAAAGAGGGCCGAGGAGCGTTGCTCCTCAGTCCAGGCGTCCGCTCCTGCCGGCATGAGGACGACGGGCTTCCTCCAACCCCAGGTCATTGGCACGAGGACCTCGGGGTGACCCTTGAGGCGGATATCGCGCCGGAGCGAGACGAGGGCCTTGAAGCGTTCGAGGAGAAGCCGCCAGGCGGGGTCTCCGAGCGCCGTTCCTTGCGCGGTCAGCTTGACCGCCCCGGCCAGACCTATGGCCAGTCTCAGGAAGATAACGATAAGACCGGCCGCCCATAGGACGGCGAGAAGGGAATTGACGGGGTCCGCGCCGGCGGCGGTACGACGGGCAGTTGTGGTTTCGGAAAGCGGGGGGGAGGAGAGTTCGGGCGAGAGGGTATTCGCGTCCGGGCGCGAGAGCCCGGCCGCGGCTCTGGCATGGCCGCCTGCGGTTGAGGCGAGGGGCAACCCCGGAAGCCGGACAGCGCCGGGTGGCGGACTCTGGACGTGTAGGCTCAAGGCCCGCGCTCCGGTCAAATCGGGCTGGGCCGGGATGAGCGTCTCCGTTCCCGTGCCGGCCGGCCGCGCCGGAAGGAGAGAAGTCCGCCATCCGACCGGGGCGAGCGAGAGGAGAGGAAGGAGGAGCAGTCCGACAAGGGCGAAGGACAAAACGAAATGCCGGAAGGCGGCCGGCCGGCGCCTCGAAGCCCGGGCGGCTAAAAGAGCCAGCGTCAGTACGGCCGTCGTCTTGAGGAAATATTCGGCGATGAGGCCGAGCGTTCCGGCGGCGGAGAATCCGCCCATGTCAGCGGCCCTCCTTGCGGGCTTTTTCGATGAGCCCCGTCAACCGGCCATAATCGGCCTCCGAAAGGCTGTCCTCGGAGATGTCGAGCAGGGCGGCCACGACTTCCTCGGTCGAGCCGTCGAAAAAAGTCCGCATGAGATGGCTGAGAGCGCTTCGCCGGGCCTTCTCGCGTGGCAGGAGAGGCGAGTAGATGTAGCGGGGGCCGTCCTGCCGGTGGGCCAGATGGCCCTTCTGTTCGAGGACACGGAGCAGGGCCCGGACGGCAGAATAGCCGGGAGGGGCGGGCAGGCGCTCGAGCACCTGGAGGGCCGAGACCTCCTTCATCTCATAGACGATGTCCATGATCTGCCGTTCCCGCCGGCTCAGGTTCCTTTCGGCTTTCATGCTGTGCCTCCGTTTATCCCTGCCGTTGACCTGCTAAATATTTAGCATGCTAAAATATTAGCACCTGTTTTCAGGCTTGTCAAGGGGGTCTGCTATTTTTTTAACATCCACAAATTTATTAACGCCGCCCCATCAGGAAGGTTGCGCGCGGCGATATTTTTTTCCCCGAAGCTTCCGCCAGGGCAGGGGGACTAGGTCTGGAGGGACTGTCCCCATGGGGGTTCGATCATTGTCCCCCATGGGGACTGTCGCTCTTTGGTTCCTTGACGGCCCCCCGTCGTGCGACTAAACTAGCGGCGGGCTAAAGGATTTCTCAAGGTCAAGGAGGAAGTCCAACAAAGATGAAATACCGCACTCTCGGGCGAACGGGCTTGCGCGTTTCCGTCGTCGGCCTCGGCACCTGGCAGCTCGGCGGCGAATGGGGCAGGGACTTCGGCCAGGCCGAGGTCGATGCCATCCTCGACCGCGCCGCCGAAGCCGGCATCAACCTCATCGATACGGCCGAGTGCTACGGCGACCACCTGGCCGAGCGCCTCGTCGGCGACTACCTCTCGCGGCACGAGCGCGACCGCTGGATCGTCGCGACCAAGTTCGGCCACGGCTTCAACGGCTTCATGGACAGGACCGACCGCTTCCGGCCGGAGGAGGTCAGGGATCAGCTCATCGCCTCCCTCCAGGCCCTGCGGACCGACAGGATCGACCTCTACCAATTCCATTCCGGGAGCGACGAGGCCTTCCTCGACGACGGCCTCCAAGCCGTCCTCGAAGAGGCCCGGCGGTCGGGCATGGTCCGCAACCTCGGCGTCTCCATCCGCGGAGCGGGCAGCGAAACTCAGGTCCGGGAGGCGTTCGGGCGCGGCTACGGCGTCCTCCAGGTCGTCTACAGCCGGCTAGACCCGCGGGCGGAGTCCGAAGTCTTCCCCTTTGCCCGGCGATACGGGTTGGGCATCTTGGCCCGCGTCCCGCTCGCTAGCGGCCTCCTCAGCGGGAAATACGAGGCCTGGGACAAGTTCGACGCCGGAGATTATCGTTCGACGCTGGGCAAGGAGGAGATCTCGCGCCGAGTCCATGAAGCGGACCGGATCGCCGACCTGGAACTTCCGCTCGGTGTTTCGCGGGTCCGCTGGGCCCTGGCCTGGTGCCTGCGCGACCCGGTCGTGGCGGCGGTCATCCCCGGGGCGAAGTCCCCGGAACAGGTGGCCGAGAACGCTTCGGCCGCGGACCTGCTCTCCGACAAGATGCCCTAGCCTGGATTATTCATAAGAACGCCGGGTTTTCTTAGGGGGGGCTTGCAGAAACCCACTAATAAACGGCCCTATTCTCCAGGAACTTGATGACAGATCGGCGTTCTTATGAATAATCCAGGCTAGGGGAAAGGGCGAGCGCCCTACTTATCGACTAGCGCCGGCGGCGCGGGTTTGACGCATTCGTCCCGGAACCGCCGGGCGAACTCGCCGACCTCCTTGGGCGTTAGCGCCCTCTTTCCTTCGGCCAGGTACGCGTTGAATATCCGGTTGAAACAGGACTGGTAGCGGAACCTGCCGGTCAACCCTTTTTCGTCCGTTTTGGGCTCGTCGTAGAGCCGGACCGAAACGAGGTCCTCGCGGTTCTGGGTGAGGCTGTAGACGTAGTTGGCGGCGGCGTAACAGCTCTCGCTCGTGGCCTCGAGGTCCTCGTGGGCGTTGAGGTCGAGCTTGACGTCGAGTGCCAGGTCGAGGAGGCCGCCGGGCGTGAGCTCGCGGGAGTAGAGGAAGTTTTCGCCGTCCATGCGCTGATTCAGTATGCCTCCGTCGCAGGCGCTGCCCTCGTTCCAGGTCCCGATCAGGCCGAGCCAGCTTCCGTTCTTCTGGAGAAGGAGGATGTTGTCGATGTCGTCCGTCTCGCCGGCGTTGAACGTGATGGATAGGATGTAGATCTCGGCCCCCCCGCCCGCGGGCCCGGCGAAGGCGGCATAGGCGAAGAAGGGCGATCTTTGGTTGGCCGGGTCTTCCTCGAAATCAGTGATCCACCAGCCGGGCTGGTCCTCCCATTGGCCGGCCCCCAGGTTCGTCTTGAAATCGGCCAGGTTGATCTGGCCGTTCGCGGACCGGTAGAGGGCGCTGACCGCGGCGGGATGGATGGCCTGGCCGCGGAAGGCGAAGTCGCCCGGGACGTCCTCCGCGATCTTGGTTTTGCAGGCGGAAAAGGCGCCGAGCAGGGCCAGCGCGCCAATTAACGCTATCGTCCTCAGATTTTTCATCGTCTTCCTCCTCACGCTCCTTTAGACGGCCTCCCGGCAAGTCTCTTCCTGAAAAGCGAACCTTTTGAGGGTTCGTTTCGTAATTATGAGAGACGCACGAATGCTATCCTGACCGAAAATAGAGGCCGAATTGAAGAAAACCTTCCTGCCCCTGTTGACCGTTGCCATCCTGGCGGCCGCTCCGACGGTTCTCCGGGCCGAAACTTCGTCCGCCGCGCGCCCCACCGTCCAGGCTGAAACACCCGTCCTAACGAAAACCGCCACTCCGCCGGTCATCGACGGCGTCCTCGACGACGCCGCGTGGTCGACGGCCCTTAAATACGACGGCTTCAAGACCTTCAAGCCCGATTACGGCAAGGACGCCAGCCAAAAAACCGAAGCCTACGTTGCCTACGACGCGGAGAACTTCTATTTTGCCTTCCGTTGCTACGACAGCGAGCCGTCCAAGGTCAAGGCCGCCGTCAGCAAGCGCGACAACGTCTTCCAGGACGACATCGTCTTCATCAACCTCGATACCTTCAACGACAACCAGAGCGCCTTCGTCTTCATGCTCAACCCGCTCGGCATCCAGGGCGACGGCATGCTGACCGTCAACGGCAACATCGAAGTGAGCTTCGACGCGGTCTGGTACAGCAAGGGCCGGATCGACGACCAGGGCTGGACGGTCGAGGCCCGCATCCCTCTCCAGAGCATCCGTTTCCCGAACCGGGACGTCCTGACCATGCGCATCCTGTTCATCCGCTTTTTCACCCGAACCTCCGAGCAGGTAGCCTTCCCTCCCATCGATCCGGCGAAAGGGTCCATCCTCAGCCAGGCCCAGCCGTTCCAGGTCTCCGGCCTCAAATACAAGCGAGTCGTCGAGCTCCTGCCCGCCGTCACCTTCGGGCGGACCCAGGAGGCGAGCGAAGCCACCCAGGGCGCACTCGTCAGGAACGAGGAGCTGGACATCGACGACGTCAGCTTGACCGGGAAGCTGGGCATCACCTCCGACCTGACCCTCGACGGGACGGTCAACCCCGATTTCAGCCAGGTCGAGGCCGACGCCGGGCAGGTCGATTTCAACCTCCGTTACGCCCTATACTACGAGGAAAAACGGCCCTTCTTCCTCGAGGGGAACGACCTCTGGCAATTCGGCGGGGCCATGGAGGAAGCCCCGTTGATGGCCCTCGTCTATACGCGGAACATCGTTGATCCGACCTTCGGCTTCAAGCTGACCGGCAAGATCTCCCCGCGCGACACCGTTGCCGCGATCTACGCCCAAGACCGTCTCCACAACGACCCGGTCGACGAACATCCGGATTTTATGATCGCCCGCTACAAGCACTCCCTCAAGGACGACGCTTTCCTGGGCGCCTTCTACACGGGCCGCGAGTACGGCACGGGCTTCAACCGCGTCGGGGGCTTCGACGGCCGCTTCCGGCTGAGCCCGGTCGCGACGGCCTCGTTCCATCTCTTCGGCTCGCTGACCCGGGACCCCGGCGCCGAGACGACGGACTCCGACCACGCGCTTTCGCTCAACTACAATTACGGCAACCGCAAGGTCCAATTCGACCTCGGCTACCAGGACATCTCGGAGGGCTTCCGGGCCGACGCGGGCTTTGTCTTCCGGACGGGGTTGCGCCGGTTGGCCGTCTTCGGCATGTATAACATCTATCCGAAGTCGAAGTTCTTCCAGAGGATCGAGCCCTTCTACTGGAGCTACCACCTCTACGATACGATCTACGACATGTGGGAGACGATCAACGTCTTCGCCTTGCGCTTTAAACTGCCGCGGAACACCATGGTCCGCTTCGACGGGCTCCTCGGCAACGAAGTCTACGCCGGGGAGAGATTCGACCAGAGCGGCTACGGGTTCATGATGGAGTCCCAGCTGGCCAAACAGGTCTATGTTCAAACCCGCATCCGGCGGACGGGAAATACCTACTACGATCCGGACGACCCCTACCAGGGCTACGGGATCCAGGCCACGACGGCCGTCCGCTACCAGCCCATCGATCAGCTCGATTTCATTCTGAGCTTGAGCTACGTCGATTTCTACAGGAAGTCGGACCGGACGAAGATCTACGATTACCTCATTCTGCGGAGCCGCAACACCTACCAGATCAACAAGTACCTCTTTGTGAGAGGCATCGTCGAGTATAACGACTTCTATAAACGGATGACGCTCGACGGCCTGGTGTCGTTCACCTACATCCCGGGCACGGTCGTCCATTTGGGCTACGGCTCGGCTCTGGAGAAGCAGGAGTGGGACGAGGGGCTGCCCGGGTTCGCTCCGAGCAGCCGTTTCCACGAGATGGCGCGCGGCTTCTTCTTCAAGGTCAGCTACCTCTGGAGATTTTGATTTCTATGCTTGCCTGGCTGTTGTAAGTTAATTATAATAAATTAGTTAGTTAATTTTAAGGCCATTTTTTAAGCCTTATTCACCCTTTTTGACCCTCATTGGATGATCTCTAAGAGCCGAGTTTACTAGGATTTGGTTGACGAAATTGAAACCTTTTAAAAGGGGCGTTCGTCTATATTTATGGAGACAGAAAGATGACCAACGCAACGCACGATGCTTCAAGGATAAAGACGCTCCGGCTCGCCGTAAGGCCCGGAGCGTCGGCGATCAATCAGTTGGGCGCGGCGTTGATGGGCCGGCGCCGGGAGCGCGCCGCCCTGATCTCCGTGGCCGGTTTCTTTTTCCCATATCTCCCCGGCTTCCCGGTCTTCGCTTATCCGGGGAGAAAGCCCCTGGCGCCTGTGTTCGTCCGTCCTCGCCATTAAATGGGGTCGGACCACAGCAACTCGAATAAAAACAACACGTTAACCATTTTCTCATACCTGGCTACAGCTTGATTATACTGAAAAAAATGCGTTTTCATGGGCAAAAACGCACATATAATCAATTGACTATAGCCACGAGAGGCGGAATAATCTCCCTCTAACCATCGAAAAGACATCGGAGGGAGATCCATGAACAGAAAAGAATTCCTGAAAATGACGGCGGGGCTGGCCGGCGGCGTCGCCGGATTGCCGTTGATGCGCAAGCTGGCGAGTGCGGCAACGGCGGAGCCTGGACGGCCGGGGTCCGTTGGCCTTGCCGAGTCCTCGGCCGCGGCGTCGCGCGCCGGTGCCTCGCCCTTCGAGAGCCTCCTCGCCCAAGCTTCGGCCGCGGGCGACGAGGAAGATTATTGGAAACTCATCCGCGGCCAGTTCCTCCTCGACCCCGGCTGGATCTATCTCAACTTCGGCGGACTGGGCGCGTGCCCGCTGCCCGTCCTCAACAGCCTGGTCGAATGGAGCCAGGCCGAGGAGCGG
>Ga0315284_10008381_pt1 | contig 14761 bp, 14 predicted proteins | sample YL17G09_16_MG_FD_203696 | JGI IMG/M metagenome (GOLD analysis project Ga0315284, IMG submission 203696) | Sediment microbial communities from Yellowstone Lake, YNP, Wyoming, USA - YL17G09_16 | ecosystem: Environmental > Aquatic > Freshwater > Lake > Sediment | place: USA: Wyoming | collected... | reverse complement strand
GCTGGCCTTGCCCCATTGATTCTAATCACGATATTGGCCTCACTTTCCCCAATTACTCAATCTAGAGACAAGTCAGGAGGGGGTCAAGGGAATTTCCCCTCAACATTTGTGCGGCCCGCAGTTCGGCGCTGATATAATGAGTAATTCGCGCGAGGTTGGTACGATGACGGAAGCGATCAGGGCAATCTTTTTTGACGCGGGCAACACGCTGATTTTCCCGCGCATCGAGGAGCTGGCACAGGAGCTCACGGCGCAGGGATATCCCGCGACGGTTGAGGACTTCCGCGCCGCCGACCGGTGGGGCAGAGCGAAGCTGGACGAAATCCTGTGGCCGTTGCTGCGCCAGGGACAATTACCTCGGACGGTCGATCACGTCTACTGGAACGAATACCTGCGCGCGCTGATGGAGCAGGTCCACGTGCCGGAGGCGAAGCGCGGTGACGTCACGGACTGGTTGGGGGCGCGGTTTCGGGAGGTGAACTTCTGGTCTCGTGTTTTCCCAGAGACGCCCGTCTTCCTCGATTCGCTGCGGGCCCGGGGATATTACTTGGGAGTCATCTCCAATTCCATGGGCTGGATAGAGGAGCAACTTGGCAACGTAGGCTTGGCACGGCGCTTCGATACCATTCTGGATTCTGCCGTCGTAGGCATCGAGAAGCCCCACCCGGGAATATTCCGGTTGGCGCTTGAGCGTGCCGGTGTCCGGGCCGCGGAGGCCATCTTTGTGGGGGACACCTACGCCACGGACATCGGAGGTGCCCAGTTGGCCGGTCTGCGCGGCGTTCTCTTTGACTTCATCGGGGCCTACCCGGATGCCGATTGTCCGCGAATCAGATCTCTGCAGGAACTGGACCAGGTTCTGGAACGTCTCTAACTCCCAGCGTAGTCAGGCGGCGCGGTCGGATCTCCTCTGCAACAGCCGATAATCCCGAGTTGGTGGTAAATGCGGCCTTTGCTAAAACGGATTGCTGTATTGGCTCTGGGCTGGTTCTTTGTGCTGCTGGGAATTACCGGTCTCTTCCTGCCGATCCTCCAGGGGATCCTCTTCATCTTGATTGGGTTGATTATCTTAGCAACTGAGTACGTGTGGGCCCACCGACTGCTTGAAAAACTCAAGACGCGCTTTCCTACTATTTCTCGAAAAGCCACCGAAGCCTCCGCGCGGGCACACCAGTGGCTGCGGCGCTTCGGCCGCAACAAACCTTCCTCCCCGGTCGATTGAAAGCCGGTGTTGTCTGGATAACTGGCCGCCCAACATACTCGTCGCCGCCGAGTCGCGGAGTTCTCACCCTTCCAACCAACCGCCGGGGGTAATTCTCGGGCGGGGGCGCAACCTGACATAATGTCCGATTCTAGCCCGAAAACCCCTCTGCGCCCGCCAATCACCCCTCCCGCACGCAAAAAACGCCATTTCCCCGGCTTCCGGAGCCCAAAATACGCCCTTCTGACCCCTATTTTCCCGCCCAAACCCCCCGAAAATCACCCGTTTTGCGAACATTTCCGCGCCCCCTGTTTTCGGACACATTGCCCGTGTTTATCCCCCCGTAGCGGCGGGTTTACCCCGCCACTTGGCGTGGCTTTCGACTCTTCGTACCTGCGGCCCGCGCGGCTTCTGCCTGGTAACGCAAGTCCCGCTTTCTGGACTTGCGGCCCTTCGAAGAGTGGAAAAGCCGCAAGATTGAAAATCGAATCTTGCGTTACCTGTTCGCCGCCCTTGCTTTTTCCTCGCGCAAGTTATATACCCCTTACCAGATGACGGAGTATTTAACGGGCCGTCATCATCCCGCGTGACGCGACCTTGTGTCGCCCAAACACCACGCGGATTTTGACGAAGGCTGGTTAACCGCACGCATCGCCCAAGACGCGATGTACCTGGCCTAAGCAGCGGGATGCACCACTCGGGAGGCGTCTATGAATCCGGATAAATCGGCGACACCGCCGCAACTGCAATTTTCGTTTGGGAGCGGCTTCCTTCACGACCACGCGGGCCAGATCATCGATGACCCAAGGGTTGCGATTATCGAGCTCGTAGCAAACTGCTACGACGCAGGGGCCAAAGAAGTCCAAGTCCGATGGCCGACCGTCCCAGGAAAAGTGCTTTCGATAACCGATAATGGCACTGGAATGACGCGAACTGAGCTTGAGAAGCGGTGGATGACTCTGGCCTATGATCGCCCAGCCGAACAGGGAACGGAAGTGGAGTTCCCTCCGGGAGTCCCGAAGGTCAAAAGAACCGCGTTCGGGCATAACGGCAAGGGGAGATTCAGCCCTTTCTGTTTCGGTGATATATACAAAATCGAGACAAGGCGAGATGGTGCCTGCGTCCGTGCTTCAGTTCAGGTGGCACTAGACGCCAACGTGCCTTTCCAATTCAGGATTGAGGAGGAATCACGAGGGGAGGGGCATGGAACCATAATATCAGTGAAAGCGGGGCGCGGGTTGTTGGCAGACAGTTACATCCGCGAATGGATCGGATACAAGTTTGCTGTGGACCCTGGCTTCGAAGTCTTCGTGAATGATGTGGCTGTCAAACTGCTCGATCTCAAGGAGCACGTAGCGACCAAGACGGTGGATGTGAGCAGCCACGGGAGGGTGTACATCCATAGGCTTGACCCCCAAAGGCAGGAGCGCACGATGCAGTTGAAGGGCATTGCCTGGTGGGTGAACAAGCGAATGGTCGGTGAGCCGTCGTGGGACGGGCTAGACGGCGAAGGGCAGTATCTTGACGGTCGGACGGCTGAGGCTAAGCGATTCACCTTCGTCGTCGAAGCGGACATCCTCAAGTCCGAAACGAGAGCAGATTGGGGCGGATTCAAACAATCGCCCAAACTGGAGGCGGTGAGGAAGGCTGTGCATCAAGCTGTGATTGAGGAGCTGCGCGGGCTGATGGCATTCGATCGAAAGGCCGCGAAGAAAGCGGCCATTCAACAGCATCGAGGACTAATTAGGGGACTTCCCGGCATCTCGCAATGGCAGATCGGGCGCTTTTTGGACGAAGCACTGGAGCGATGCCCAAGCCTCACGTTCAAGGAATTGTCGAGGACAGTCGAGATTTGGAGCAAACTTGAACAGAACCGCTCGGGGTATGACCTTCTCAAGCAATTGGCAGCTTGCTCAAACGATGATTTGGACACTTGGAACAGCCTCATGCAGAAATGGACGGCGAGTAATGCCGAAATCGTTCTGAGCGAGCTAGAACACAGGTTGACGGTCATCAGGGATTTGCAGAAACTTGTTCGTGACAGGAATTCGGACGAGGTACATGATCTGCAGCCGGTTTTTGAACGTGGCCTTTGGATTTTCGGTCCAGAATACGAGTCGGTCGAGTTCACTTCGAACCGCGGGATGACTCACGTCGTTCAGGACTTCTTTGGACGCGAGGGAAAAAAGGCCTCGAGAAAACGCCCTGATTTCGTCGCGATGCCCGACTCCTCGATTGGTCTATACTCAGCGTATGAATTCACTGAAGGCGAAGTGTCAGGCGTCCGCAAGGTTCTCATCGTCGAGCTGAAGAGGGGAGGCTTCTGCCTGAAACAGGGCGACCTCGACCAGGCGAGAGATTATGCTCGCGAACTTAGGACCACCGGCTGTGCCCAGCCAAACACCGACATCGAGGCTGTTGTTCTCGGCGCGTCGTCCGAACAAGGGCTGGCTGAGATGAGGATTGGAGACCGGACCCTCATTCGACCGTTCCTGTACGACGTGTTACTGGACCGAGCTCATGCGCGAGTCTTCAACTTATCGAAGAGGATTAAGGAAACTGCGCCAGCCCTCCAGCAGGACGCAGAGATCGCGGATGTCCTAAGTAAGCCGAGCATGGAAGACGCATTCGATCGAGCGGGGTAGCCAGGTAGCGCAGACCTCCGTTTTTGGTCTGCGGCTCGTCCCCGATGAATCAAGAAAAAGCCGCGGACCTCCACCGCAGGGTAGCGCAGAGTTTGGGTGTTTCAAACTCTGCGGCTTGTATGCTTGAGAATGGTTATATGTTTTTGAAATATGTACTGTCACAAGGGTTAGGTGAACTGGCGGCTGGCCATGATTCCAGGAACGAACCGCAGAGTAATGCGCTGCTGCGCACAACTCTGCGCTTGCTGGCAATGATTCCAGGAACGACGGGACCGACTTGGAAGGCGACATGGCAAAACTCGATGCCGAGGCCCGTAACCAGCAGTGGCACGCCATGACCGACGCCCTGCAGATCCCCTTGCAGGGAGAGAAACTCTGGGCCGAGACGGAGCCGGTCTACTACAACCCCTGATCGATTCAGAGCCGGTAGGCGGCAATCGCCGTGCCCCGGCGCATGCTCTCTTGCTCATCCGCCGACAATTCCGCGATGAACGGGCCGAGACGGAGCCGGTCTACTACAACCCCTGATCGATTCAGAGCCGGTAGGCGGCAATCGCCGCGCCCCGGCGCATGCTCTCTTGCTCAGCCGCCGACAATTCCGCGATGAACGACCGGAAGGTGTCCATCCAGGTTCTGTACCCGCCGGCGAGCGTCAACACCGGCCAGTCGGAGCCGAACATGAGCCGTTTCGGCCCGAAGGCGGAGAGAACGGCGTCAAAATAGGGCCGCAGGTCGTCCGCGGTCCAGGCGTTCCAGTCCGCCTCGGTCGCCATGCCGGACACCTTGCAGTACACGTTCTCCCGTCTTGCCAGCTCTTGAATGCGCTCCCGCCACGGCGAAAGTAACCGGGCCTTGATCCGGGGCTTCGCGATGTGATCGACAACGAACACCTGGCCGGGATGACGGTCCACAAACGCCAGGGTCTGGGGCAAATGGCGCTCGAAGATCAGGATGTCGTACGCCAGGCCGAAGCTCCGGAGCAGGCTGATGCCGCGGTTGAAATCGTCGCGGAGCATGTAGGAATCGTCGGGCTCGTCGTGAAGGACGTGCCGGACGGCTTTCAACTTGGGGTTTGGCGCAAACCGCTCCAGGTACTTGCCGGCATCGGGATCGGCCAGCGGAACCCATCCGACCACGCCGCGGATAAAGGCGTTCCGCCCGGCGAGGTTCAGCAGCCATTCCGTCTCTTCCGTCATCTGCCGAGCCTGTACGGCTACGGTCCCGTCCACGCCGGACTCTCGCATGACCTCCTTGAGCTCCGGCACAAGGAAATTCCGGCGGAGCGCCGTCATCTCGCCGGTCATCCAGACGTAGTCCCGGTCGTTGTACTCCCAGAGGTGATGGTGCGCGTCGATCGTCAACTCTAATAACTCCATTCCTTATCCAGAACCGGTTCCAGGATCTTCCGGACTTCCGCCACCAGGCCCATATCGCCTGGTTCCTCGTGCCATTCGGCGTTGCGGCGCACGGATTCGGGACTGGCCGAACTGAACAGCGTGGTGGGTATTTCCGGATTCTGACTCGAGAACTGCAATGCGAGCCGGCTGATCGAAGTTCCGTTGCGCCGGCAGAATTCGGCGGCCGCGTGGAACCGGCTTTGGTCCTCGGCGCTGGCGGGATGCCAGGCGGGCGCCCCGCGATCCGTCAGCAGGCCGGACGCAAACGGAGAACCATTCACAATCCCGATGCCCTTCTGCCGCGCCATAGGCAGCAGATCGAGCAACTGCGTATCGTTCAGGCAGTAGTGATTGTGAACCAGCGCGGCATCGATATCCAGAGACGCGAAGATCCGCTTCCACAAATCCATCGGGTAGATGCCGAAGCTGACGCCTCCGATCCGACCTTCCCGCTTCAGTTCCTGAACCACCTCGTACCCTTCGGTCAAGGCCCACTCGGTGTACTTTCTTCCCTGGTACTCGATGTCGTGGATGTGGATGATATCGAAATAGTCCACGCCCAACCGCCCGGCGCTCTCATCCAACGAAGCCCGTACGCGGGCGCGCGAGTAGTCCAGGATGTCGTCGCCGTAGCTGCCGGGCTTCGTGTACTTGCCCACCTTGGTGGACAGGAAGTAGCGGCCGCGGGGGATGCCGCGCAGCGCTTTGCCGAGAACCGTCTCCGCCAGCGTGCCCCCGTAGGCGGGCGCCACGTCGAAGTAGTTGATGCCGCAGTCCAGGGCGGCATGCACCGCCTTGGTCGCTTCCGATTCGTCCACCGGGCGGAAGACTGCCCCCAAGGACGACGCTCCGAAGCTGAGCCGGGAAACATTCAACCCCGTCTTGCCGAGCAAATTGCACTGCATCGCGAAATACCACCTTTCTGGAGAGTCTAGGAACCTGTCATCGAACTGCCGATGGCCAGCAGCACGATCGCCGCGATGAGGATCGCAAGGCCGGCGTAGAGCGTTCGGATGGCCCGCGCCGGCGCGCCTGTCCACTCGCGCGTGAGAAACCCGAACACGTTGGCGACGACCAGGGACGAGGCGATGTTCACGGCCCATCCCACCGACGTGCCGAGGCGGCCCAGATAGTACGCCCCCATCCCGTACGGGATGGTCGCGACGAACCAGATGGCGCCCATCAGCACGCCCATCAGCCAGTCGTGACCGGCACCCGAACCGAAATTCTTCCGCCACGTTCCCCTCTTGATCTGCAAACCGCCGAACCAGAGCAGAAGCGACACCGCGGCCCCCCAGAAAACGGGGATCCAACTGGCCAGCGTGGAGAAGACCGGAGCCGCGCCCAGTTTCTGGGCCTCATCGCCCACCCGGCTGGTGAAGGCAAATCCCAGGTTCGCGCAGGAGCTCAGCACGCCCGATGCCGCGCACACCAGCAGCGCCCCGCCGAACCCGCGCCGTTGCCCGACCCCGCCTGCCTGCCGTTCCCGCAGAGAGCCGGCCCTGCCGCAGACCGCGACTCCGATGACGCATCCGGCGATGCCGAGCAGAATCCATAGGCCTCCGGCCGTGAACAGGTCGGCGGGCGACTTCACCAGGAACGGAAGAATGGACCCGACCGCGGTGTTGATCCCCATGATGATCGCATAGCCCACCGACATGCCGGCCAGCGTGACGCCGTAGCCGAACAGGATGGCGCCAACGCCCCAGCCGAAGCCGTATGCCGCGCCAGCCCACACCGTCCGTGTCCCCGCCGCGCGCACGGCCTCCTGCCAGCCCGGCGCCACGAACGCGGCCATGAGAAACGGAAGGATGAGCATCATGACCAGCGTCGAGGGCACGTAGATGTTTTCCAGCTCGAATTTCCGGCGCTTCTTGAGAGGGACGGCAAGCGCTCCGCCCGCTATCGCCGCGATGAAAACCAGTGCAAACCCCAAAACGGGTGAATGCATTCGGATGCACCTTCCCTTCGTGGCCCCGCCGGCGGCTCAGAATGGCTTCTTCCGCACGATCTTAGAAACGAATGCATGATCGCACGGCTTCGTCTTCGGAGTCTCGATCTCAAGACCCTCTTTCGTCAGTCCCCACTTCAGTTCCTTGCCGTCGCCGAGCATTGTGATTGAGGCGATTTCGGACGGATACAGCCCGGTCCACGTCTGGCCTTTCGGTGCCAGGCTTTTGATGACGACCTTTTCGCCAGGCCAGTCCAGGACCGTAGCGTAAAGGTTGTTGTCCTTTACCGTAAAGCGAATGTCCTGTCCCGTATATCGCAGCGAATTGTTCTCGTTGAAGCCCCTGACACCCTCACCCCTGATCGATTGAATCTTGGTCGGGCCCTCGCCGGCGACCACCCACGGCGTCGTACCATAAATTGCTTCCCCGTTGACCTGGAGCCACTTTCCCATTCCGAGCAGCAGCATTTTGGCTTCATCCGGAATCGTGCCGTCGGGCTTCGGCCCCACGTTCAGCAGCAGGTAACCGTTCTTGCTGACGCGATCCACGAGATTGTCAATCAGGTTGTCCTCCGTCTTGAAACCCGCGCCCTCGACGTATCCCCACGCTCCCTGGTTATCGATCGAGGTGTCGGTGATCCACTCGTAATACGTCAGCTCGGCCTCCTGCCCTAATTCCAGGTCGAGAAGGCCGGCGCCCGGAGGTATGTCATGGGTCTTGTACGTCACCACCACGTCCTTCTTCCGCGCTGCGGCCTTGTTGTAGTAGTACGCCAGTACGTCCATTTTGTAGCTGTCGGTGACCAACTGCAGGCCGAAATCGAACCAGATGAAATCGGGATCGTACTTGTCGATGACCTCGATGATCTTGCCTTCCCATTTATCGAGGAATTGCTTGTCGGGGAGCGCGCCGGGTTCATGAATGGGACCGTACAAGCCCGAGTAACGGGGATCCGAGCAATCGTAGCGCTTGTCCCAGGTCGGGAAGTAGAACCAGTTCTCCGCATGATGGAAGGCGGTAACAAACTTCATGCCGCGCTGCTTGATCGCTTTGGAAAGTTCGCCGACTACGTCCCGCTGGGGACCCATCTTCGCCGCGTTCCATTCCGAGTACTTCGTGTCCCACATCGAGAACCCGTCGTGGTGTTCGGCGACGGGTCCGGCAAAGCGCGCCCCCGCCTTTTGAAACAGGTCCGCCCACTCGTCCGCCTTGAACTTCTCGCCCGTGAACATGGGGATGAAGTCCTTGTAGCCGAACTTCTCGAGCGGGCCGTAGGTCGCCTCGTGATGCTTTCGCTGTGGGGAATCCGGGTTGGTGTATACGCTGTTGGCGTACCAGGTTGCGTTTTGGCCGAAAGCCGGGACGGCATACACGCCCCAGTGCGTGTAGATGCCGAACTTCGCGTCCTTGAGCCACTGGGGTGTTTGGTGCTTCTTCAGTGAGTTCCAGGTGGGTTGATAGGGTCCGCCTGCGGACCCACTCGCGCCGGCCTGCTGCGCCCGGGCCCCGCTTGCGAGAACGATGCACGCCAACACGGAAAGCCCTACGGCCGTTGCAGCGCGCTTACTTTTCATCGTTTCTCCTCCCCGGGTGAATCGAATCTTATCCCGCATAGTCCAAAATCTGTTCCCAGGTAGACCGGTCGCGGTAGGGATACCAATTGCCTGGCACCCCCCGCACGGATCCGTACGAGCGCTCATTAGTTCATACGGCTCTTATCTCGGATACTTGGCGGTGAGGCGATACTCTGCGTGCCGCACACCCGCCAATCTCTGGGACACGCGTGCACCGCTCTGTGTCGGGTGCGTGCGGGACTATGGCATCATCTCTAACGACGCCGGCCGTGTCAAGAAATCCTTCGTTCGTTTTTTTCTTCCTCCCGGCACACCCATGCATTAGTGCAGACGCGCCCTCCAGTCGGCGAGCGGGTAGCGCGGACCTGCTGTGGAGGTCCGCGGCTTTTCCATGGGAAGAGCTTCGAAGAGCCGCAACTTCAGAGAGCGGAAGTTGCGTTACCAAGCTACGGTTGGGCGGGTTTGAAACCCGCCCCTACGAATGACCCCTCGGGTACCCGACCCCGCTAATCTTGCCGCTTGCGGTCGGTTTGGTTTCGATGGTAATCTAAGCCTGAGTGTAAATAAGGTCAATAAATCAATCCCCGCGGGGGTAATTCAGCGGTAGAATGCCAGCTTCCCAAGCTGGACGTCGCGGGTTCGATCCCCGTCCCCCGCTCCAAATCTCTCAGTCAATCGGACGAAGTCACAAACCAGCCAGTCGAGGCGCTTGCCCCGTTGAGGAGAGGATTTGGCGCCGTCATGTTAAGTGCTTACCCGTAGTGGTCATCACCAGCTTGCCGTGTTTCACACCGCGCAGGCTGAGGATGTGGTCGGCCAACTCCTGTACCTCCGAGCCTCGGCCCTTGACGATGATGACTTCCAGACAATTGCGGGCGTCGAGATGAATGTGCGTGGTAGCCAGCACCTTGCCGTGGTAGTGGTGCTGGGCTGCAATTAGCTGCTCGGAAAGCTTCGGACGGTGGTGATCATAAACGACCGTCAGGGTGGCGACCACCGGCTCGTTCTGGGCCACGTCGGTTGCGACCGCCAACTCGCGGACCAGATCGCGAATGGCCTCGGAGCGGCTTCCGTAGCCCTTCTTGGCAATGGTCCGGTCGAACCTGGCCAGTAGTTCAGAATCCAGCGAGATGCCTGTTCGCACCAGAGACGACATAGTCGGTACCTCACCACGAGATGATAGGGCCTGTCCGGGCCGGTAAGTACCCCTCCACGGCAGTGTCAGCGCCCACCTCCCTATGTTAGCAGTGATAGGCCCCGCCGCGTCAATCGGGGTGTGAATTAACCGCTAGGGGGCAAGTTGCTAAGCCCCCCACAAAAACACTTGACGTTGCTTCCCCCGCTCGGCTAGTATTACGTTTTTAATACTCGTGCTACTGCTTTTCCCCTAGAGGATTAATGGTGAAGAAGCTCTGGCTCTGGGTGCTGTTAGTGGGGTTGGGCAGTACGCTGCGAGCCGCGGACCTGTCCTTGCAGATTGTTGATCTGCAGGGCGGGGCCATCCCCGGCGCGGCGATCGAGGTGCGCGGCCTTGCCGTAAGCAAAGTCGTGGAGACGGTGACTACGGATGCCACCGGTCGGGCGGTGATTCCCGCCACGTTGCCCACCGAGGTTCGCGTGACGGCCACCGGTTTTGATCCTCTCGTGCAGAGGATCGAGGCGGGCCAAAACGGGGAAATCAGTTTGCGGCTGCGGCCCGCCACCCTGCACACCAGCGTGGACGTAGTGGTCCGGGATGTTTCGGGCACGGGCCCCAGCGTCAGCAGCGCCCTCGAAATTGACAAGAGCGGGGCGCGCACCGTCTATGACGCGGTGGACCGACTAGTGCCGGGTGCCTACGTGACGCGGCGCGGCGTCATGGGCTTCGGTCTGGGTTCGGGGAACGGAATCCTGCTACGGGGCATCGGCGGCTCACCCACCACCGGGCTGCTTGTCGTCGTGGACGGACGACCTGACTTCATGGGTTTGATGGGTCACCCCATTCCGGATTTCTACACCCTTTCGGACGTGGAGATGCTGAGCATCACGGTAGGTCCTGCCTCCGTCCTGTACGGCAACGGGGCGATGGGCGGCGTCATTGAGATCAAACCGACCCGCCCCCGCGAGGGCCGGCACACGGAACTGACCACCGTCCTCGGTTCCTACTACACGGGTCAGCATCGCCTCAAGCACGGGGCCCGGATCGGGCGGGGCTTCTACAATTTTACGGCGGGTATCGAGCACACGAACGGCGAGCGCGAGAATTCGTCGTTCCGCAATCAGGATGGGACGCTCGCCCTCGGTTACGACTTCGCGAAAGTCTGGAAAGCATCGGCGCAGGGCCGTTACGGACACTTCAACGGGGAAGACCCCGGCACGGTAGGGGCGCCGGTGGCGGGCCAGTGGTCAGGCGTGGGCCGGGGCGGCCTCAGCGTGAGTCTCAACAACTCTACCGGCCGCACCTGGGGTGACTGGCAGTTTTTCTCCAGCCATGGACACCACCTGATCTATGACGGTTTCCGGTCGGTGGATAGTACCACGGGCTTCCGGCTGCATCAGAATTTCGTCGTTGCTTCCCGGCTCACGATCGATGGCGGGGCCGAAATGGCCCACTATGGCGGGCGCGCCAACAACCTCAAGACAACGTACAACTACGGCGAATTCCATCTTAGCGAAGGGGCGGGGTTCTCACGGGCGAACTATTCCGTGACCAAAAACTTTCTGCTTAACGCCGGCCTCCGTTATGATTACAACTCGAAGTCCGGAGGTATTACGGTGCCGGAGTTCGGCGCCACCTATCGGGGGGGGCGGATTTACTCTTTCTCGACTTCAGTGGCCCGAGGATTCCGCAATCCGACCATCCGCGAACTTTATCTGTTCCCGGCGCCGACGCCCACGCTGAAGCCGGAGCGATTGTGGAATTATCAGGGGACCTTTCAGGTCCGCCCCACCTCGAAGCTGACGGCGTCAATCACCGGCTACTATGCCGACCTGGAGAATTTGATTGTGACCACCGGTCGTTATCCCAAGCTGAAGTTGGAGAATATCGGGCACGCGCTGAACCGAGGTTGGGAAGCGAATGCGCGCTGGCAGCCTGTCCGCCGGGTGAGTTTCAACTCGGGCTATGCATACCTGCGTTCCACCAATCTGGCTCCTTATGCTCCCCGGCATAAGGCAAACTACTCCCTGGAGGTGGATGCCGGTCGCGTATTCTTTTCCCTCGGAGGGGTGACCGTGGGCCACACCTGGGGCAACACCGCCCATACGCAGGCGATCAGCGGCTACACGGTGATGACGCTTAAATGCACGGCGCCCTGGGGGAAACACGCGAGCGTCTTTGTGCTGTTGGATAACCTTTTCGACCGCCGCTATCAAGTGCTTTACGGCTATACCATGCCGGGCACGAACGCGGCGGGCGGGTTGACGCTGAGGTTCTAGTGACGCCCCTGAAGGCTCAGACCTTGCGCGGGATGGTTACCAGCGCGGCGCTGGCGGCGCTCGGAATCATCCTGCCGATTGCTTTTCACACCGTGGGGCTGGGGGCCAAGTTCATGCCGATGGCGCTGGTTCTCCTGCTCAACGGGTTTCTTTCGCCGTGGCCGTGGGCGATGCTGACCGGGGCCGTGGTGCCGATGGCCAGTGCCCTGCTCACCGGCATGCCCTCTGTCTATCCGCCCTTCTGCCTCGTCATGTCGCTGGAAATGATGTTGACGGCGGGATTGGCGGCCCTTCTCTACCGCTGGAGCCGGCCGCGAATTTGGCCGGCCCTTATCGTGACCATCCTTTTCAACCGGGCCACTTCGCTGGCCCTGACTTACTTCTTGGCCGGCAAGTTTGGCTTGCCGCCGCGGGTCATTTCCCTGGTGTACTTTGCGCAAGGCTTGCCCGGCATCGCCCTGCAATTGACGGTGATTCCGCTGGTCGTCTCAATTTTGTCACGCCGGAAAGGAATCCTTCTGTTCCATGACCACGAATCCGAAACGCCAGTACTTCAATGACCTGGCGCCACAATGGGATAGCTTTCCCACCATCCCCGACGCCCCGGCCAGGATCCGAAGATACTTGGAGCGATCCGCTCGTCCCGGTGCCCGGCAGATTCTAGACGTCGGGTGCGGCACGGGAATTCTCCTGCCGTATCTTTTGGAGATGTATCCGCAGGCGGTCTGCATGGTGGAGTTTGATTTCGCCGAGGCCATGCTGGCGGAAAACGCCCGTAAGTTCTCTGATAACCGCGTCTTGCGGATTTGCGGCGACGTGCAGAACTTGCCCTTTGTGGGACCTTCCATGGATCTGGTTTTGTGCTTCAGCGTCCTTCCGCATCTCGGCGATACCGTCTCCGCGGTCGGCAAACTCTATAAGGCGCTGCGCCCAAAAGGAGTCTTGACGGTAGGCCATATGGCGCCGAGTAAGGAATTAAATGAGTTTCATGGCTCGCGGAACGGTCCCATCATGCATGATAAACTGCTACCCGCCGGCGAACTTGGGGAGATCCTGCGCCGGCTGGGCGCTGCAGTCGTGTGCGAAGAAGAGGCCGACGGGTACTTTGTCCGCGCCGAAAAAGAGAGCGCATGAAATCGCTGCGAATTGCCGGCGCGGTCCTGATGCTGGCGGCGGGGGGAGGGATTGCCGGTCTGGCCACCCCCCGTTGGCTCGCCCTGGGTTTATTGGCGGGGCTGATCTGTTACTTGGCAATGTGGAGGAGTGTCACCAGAGCCCTGCGCGCCGCCCTGCCGATCCTTGTCTTTGCTCTCTCCCTGGCCGCGATACAAATCATCTTTGGAATGCCGGTCACGAATCTGGCGGCTAAAGCCGTCGCGTCATTCTTTTTCCTTACCTCTGCATTCCGCATGTACCCTTGGGCAGACTTACTCGCCCGGGTTTCCCCGGACTCCCCGCTATTTCCGTTGACGCTCTACTTGCTGTTCGTTCGTCATTTCTTCTTCATTTTGACCAGCGAGTCTATCCGCCTATTGCGCGCGCGCAGTTTGTGCATCACCAAACCTTATGGCCGGGGTTCGTTCCGGTCGCTGGTGGCCGCGCTGGGTTCGCTCTTTGAGCGGACGCTGCTGCGCGCCGAGCGTTTCTATGCCGCCCAGTTGCTGCGCGGATTTGCCGAATGAAAACCGTGCTCGAAGTCCGCGAGCTTACGTTCGGGTATGATTCCGGGCAACGGTGCCTGCACGATATCAACTTCTCCGTAGGCGAGGGAGAGTGCGTTGGCATCGTGGGAGCGAACGGGGCGGGGAAAAGTACGCTCCTTTGGTGTTTGCTGGGGCTGCTCAAGGCTAAGGGAGTTGTCAACGTTTTCGGCGAGAAACTGAGCAAGCGCAACCTGGGGCGAATCGGCGTCGTGTTCCAGAATCCCGAGGACCAGTTGTTCATGCCGACTCTCCTGCAGGATGTCACGCTCCCCCTGCTGAACCGTGGCGCCACCGCGGACGCTGCGGCGGAGAAGGCGCAGGCGGCGCTTCGGTCGATGGGCCTTGAGAACGTGGGACACCGTCCGGCGTCGCAACTCAGTCTGGGCGAGCGGAAGCGGGCCTCCCTGGCCGCGGCTCTCGCGGGGTCGCCGGAGATTCTTTTCCTGGACGAGCCCACCGCGGAGTTGGACGGCCGGTCGGTGCGCCAGCTTACGCGGGTCTTGACGGACTTGCCGATCGCTCGCGTCATCACCAGTCACCATCTTGATTTCCTCCGAAGTCTGGCCAGCCGCCTGCTCGTTCTCTGGCAAGGGAAAATCATCGCCGAAGGGCCAACTCAACAGATTCTCTCCGATGCCGGTCTGCTGGAGTCGGCGGGGCTGATTTAGTCGACAGTCTTGGTCCTGCCGAATTATTCACCCATCCCAAATCTGGCCTGATGATTCGTCCGCGGGGTTAAGCTGGATTTCTCACCAGACTTCGTCGCCTTCATGGGGCGGTCGGAAGGGCGGGGTTTTAACCCCGCCGAAGATGCGGCTGCCAACTCTCTCTTTGTCTCGCGCCCCGAGCAACTCGAGCGGACGAACTGCTCG
>Ga0315284_10008379_pt1 | contig 14763 bp, 10 predicted proteins | sample YL17G09_16_MG_FD_203696 | JGI IMG/M metagenome (GOLD analysis project Ga0315284, IMG submission 203696) | Sediment microbial communities from Yellowstone Lake, YNP, Wyoming, USA - YL17G09_16 | ecosystem: Environmental > Aquatic > Freshwater > Lake > Sediment | place: USA: Wyoming | collected... | reverse complement strand
TCTTCGAGAGCAGCTCGCCGGCGATCACCTTGCAGGTGCTCGGGCCGCCGCTTGGCAGCTCGGCGGAGATGATCGGCGGGAAGATCATCGTGATCGCGTCCGGAACGATGGCGCCGAACCTATCTAAGAGCGCGCGCACCTCATCCACGTCGCCCTGCTGCACCGACTCGCTGAAGTAGATCGTTATCATGAGGCGCCCCGAATCGCTCGGCGGCGGCGCGGGCGGCTCGGTAGCCATCCCGACGCACAGGACATCCGTCACGTTAGCCTTCGACCGGAGCTCGCCGGCGATCGCCTCGCAGGCGTCCGGGTCGGCTGTCGTCAGCTCGACCGACCCCATCAGCGGGTCGCTCTTCAAAATCTCGATCCGCGCCTCAGGGTCGAACCGCGAGACGATCGCCTTCACCTCATCGATCTCCTCGCCCGTCACCGACTCCGTGAAACATATCCAAAGCCAATACCGGCCCGCCTCCGTCGGCGGCACCACTCGATCATCGACCGGCGACCGCGCGTTCGGCTCGACCTGACCAGGGTCCGAGGGCATCGGCAATGGCACGGCCGGCGTCGCCGGGTACGCGATGGCGGTCCCGCTCGGCGCAATCTCGCCCGAGCCCGTCGCGCCCCCACTCGACCCGCTGCTGCCCTCGCTCCACCCCGGCTCGCCCGACTGCGGGCTCTCGGGCTCCACCCGCACGCAGCTCCACATCGCCGCCGAAGGCACCAGGGCCTGGCCCTTGCTCGACACGCCCGTGCCGGACCCGGAGTTGCCCCCATCGAGGGCCTGGCCGCCGCCTCCCTGCGCCTCCGCGTCACCGCCGATCACGCCGGCCGCCTCGTCGAGCGCCGTGTTGCGTCCCGACGTCGATGTCGGCGTCGCCTGGCCCCCCGACGAATCGCCCACGTCGCCGACACATGCAGCGGCCAGCAGTACGCCGACGATGAGCATTGCGGCAAAGGTGAATCGAGCCATCTCGCGCCTCCTTTCAACCCTCACCCAGTATAACGGTCGAGACGCGCTCTTGGTTCCCGCCAGCGAGACGCCTCGGCTCACGGCGATCGCGGCTCACCGACGGCTGAGCCCGGAGGATACCAGCAGGTGTGGGGTGGCAACATTCCATCCGTATCTGTAGGACTCAGGCCTTGGGTCGGCACCGCGCGTAGTGAGCGGCACAAACGGCGGATCCGCAACCCCCAGCCGTCCCACCATCTGGTTTCTAGGCAGAGGGTTTGCGCTCCTCTGCCGCATTCGGCGGTCCTGGTTTGCCGCCCGCCGCTCTCCCAGATACGGATGGAATATTGGCACCCCACAGGCTGCTTTGGGACTATATCCTCTGTATTCGTGGTATACTCCGTTTGAATGGTCACTATCATGGACACAGGAACCTGGACACCAAAAAGAAGCGGCTGACCCTGGACCTTGACCCCTCTTTGCAGCAGCGCCTCAAGGCGGTTGCGACTCTCAGGGGGACCAGCATGCGCCAGTACCGCCAGGCTGCTATCGAGAAGGAGCTAGCCAAGGACTCGCTTTCGGGGGCAGGTCAGCAGGACGCGGCCTACGACGCGCACTATCTCGCACTCGCCAACACCATGGACTGCGAATTGTGGACTGCCGGCCAGATGGTCGATGCTGTAAACAATACGCCATTGCTCTCCAGTCTCGAATGGGTGAGCCTCCGGTCGTGGTATCAAACTCATGGGAGACACCACCTGCCGTGGCGACACCTAGCCACTCCGTGGCATGTGTTTCTAGCTGAGACCCTCCTTCATCGAACGCGGGCTGAAGCCGTGGAGGCCATTTACCCCCGGATCGTGCATGAGTTCCCGTCGCCAGCCGTAGTCGTGCATGAGGCGCCGCGATGGATTGAAATGACCCGATCAACAGGGCTTTCCTGGCGGGCGGAAGCATTCATTTCAGCCTGTAGATCAGTTCTGGCGCAATATGAAGGGCGCGTGCCTGACCGGTGGGACGCCCTTATGACCCTCCCTGGGGTCGGGCACTACGTTGCCAGTGCTGTGCGGTGTTTCGGGTTCGGCATACGTGGAGTAATCGTGGACAGCAACACGATACGCCTAGCGGCTCGTATCTCCGGAGAAGTTCTGGACATCTCTCACCATCGGAGCCAGAAGGTCAGAGCGATGGTGGCTCGCTTGAGCGAGGACTTCAACCCTCCTGGACCTGACGACAACTATGCACTTCTTGACCTTGCGGCCAAAATCTGCCGTACAGGCAAGCCTCAATGCGCTGAGTGTCCTATCCAGCCCGGATGCGCTACAGGGCGACTGGCGTTTCCGAGGACAGTCATGGAACCACGTCGGAGGACCCAATGACAGGGAGTCGCTATGGTGTCAAGTTTGCTCCGGGACCCAACCTCGAGCTCCCGCCCCACAACGAGGCCTGCGACCTAGAGGATCTCCGTCAATACGCATTGCAGAGCGGATGGCCTCTCGCGGTAGACCTTTTCTGCTGCGGAGGTGGACTGAGCCTGGGCCTAGAGGAGGCTGGCTTCCGGGTCATTTTGGGAGTAGATCGAGATCGGAACGCAATTATCACCCATCGAGCCCACTTTGGTGGTGCATCGCTCTCCGCAGATATGTCTGAACCAGAGGAGATCGACCGGATCACGAATGCATTGGATGGCATCCCGGTGTCACTTGTGGCGGGATCTCCTCCCTGTCAACCATTCTCAAGAGCGGGCAGTAGCAAGATTCGCTCCCTGGTAAGAAACGGTTCTCGCAATTCCGAAGACGAACGCCGCGAGCTCTGGCGGAGTTTTGTCCAGGTAGTGGAGAAATTGAAGCCACCGGCCGTACTTATGGAAAACGTTCCTGATATGGCTATAGGAAACAACGCGGTCACCTTCCGAGCCATCGTTTCTGCTCTTGAGGGCCTTGGATATAGGGTCGATAGTCGCATCTTGGCCTCGTGGCGATATGGGGTCCCGCAGTACCGTCAGAGGTTATTCATAATTGGGCTTCAGGAAGGAATATCTTTCACTTGGCCGCGTCCACGGAACCACCGCCGTCCAACTGTTCGTGATGCTATATCGGATCTGCGAGCGGTGGAGGCCGGACAGCGGAATGTTGAGCTTCCATCTGGTCGGGCGCTGACAGCATTTCAGCGGCGTTCACGTCGAGGTCAGCCTCGCGGGCGAGGCGGCAAAGTTTTCGATCACTATACGCGAGCTGTTCGCGAGGACGATCTCGAAGCGTTTCGTCTTATGAACTCTCAGACTCGTTACTCAGAGCTTCCAGCCCATCTCAGACGGTATCGCTCGGACATTTTTGATGATAGGTACAAAAGGTTAGATTGGGATGAGCCTTCACGAACCATCACTGCTCATATAGCTCATGATGGATATTGGTACATCCACCCAGAGCAGCACCGCAGCCTGACAATCCGGGAAGCTGCTCGGATACAGAGCTTTCCGGACTGGTATCGCTTTGGAGGCACTCCAAGCCATGCGTTGCGCCAGATTGGCGAGGCCGTTCCTCCCTTGCTGGCCGCGGCAGTTGGAAAGGCGATTCTGAGGGCACTGAACTCCAATAAGCCCGCTCGTAAGATTACATCCACGGCGAAAGTCAGTGCCCTCCTGAGCCGCTGGATCGACGAGAAACCCGATTCGGAGTTGCTTGCACCCTGGCGCCGTGCCTGTTCGATATGGCATGTAGTCTTGGGAATGATGCTCTTTGAGAAGGTGCCCCCAGATGTGGCACGGGCCGCTTGGCCCACATATCGAGATAGATGGCCTGACCCCGCCGCCTTTCTGAGTGGAGGCCTGTCCGCTTCACAATTGCGAGCCAGTGGGCAGGCGAAGGTTCATCGATCATTGACCTTGATTGCTGAAGGTCTTCTCACCTCCGGAAAACGAACCTCCATTCTTCCTGCAAATATGAGAGGCCTATCGCTGACCCGGTGGGAAATGGCGCGAACACTCTCCGGAGACGGCCATATCTTGCCCCCGAGTGCAGCAACCACCCGCATGGCGGAGCGAGTTTTCGGAGAGTCGGCTGAGAGCTCTCACTTTGCTGCTCAGCTGCTGCTGGCTCGGTTGGTTGGGATTGAAGAAACCAGCCGAGCGTACTCCGCGGTGCTAGAGGTGGGCGAAGGGATATGCAAGCCTGCCAAACCAGGTTGTGGCACGTGCCCTTTGTCTGCGGCTTGCACCTACCATTTGGAACGCAATGGGGTTCGTCCAACGAGAGGTCGGCCTCATGAATGAGAACACCGGCCGTGAGGAAGGGCATCAGCTGGTTGACGAGCAGGAGTACGACCTCGTCTGGCCCCGTGCGGACGCGCTCATGGAGTCACTTCGAGCCACGGGCTATTCCCTGCCGGATGCCATCGCCGATCTGATTGACAACAGCCTCACCGCCGGTGCTCTGAACGTGTGGCTAACCTTTCACTGGGCCGGAGCCGATTCCTGGGTCTCCCTTGTCGACGATGGCTCCGGCATGACTCAGCCGGCGCTAGTCGATGCAATGCGCTTGGGGTCACAGAGCCCGCTGGATGAGAGAGCAGGATCCGACCTCGGCCGTTACGGGCTGGGCATGAAGACTGCGTCCATATCCCAAGCCAGGTCGCTGACAGTGGCCAGCCGAGTTTCGGGAGATCTCGCCATCTCCATTCGCCGCTGGGACCTAGATCATATCGCCTCCACCAGGGACTGGCATCTTCTGAGGTCCGCGACGGCCGCGTCGATCACTCCGCTGTCCGTACTTGATCGTATGTCACACGGGACTGTCGTACTCTGGGAGAAGCTCGATAGGCTTGTGGGGGAAGCCGGGACGTCGGACGTGAGGGCCGGACGTCAGTTCCGAGAGGCCATCAGGGGTGTCGAGGCGCATATTGCGATGGTGTTCCATCGCTTCATGAGTGGACCAAAGGCAGTAGCGTTCTGGATCAATGGGCAGCGTATCACCGCGTGGGACCCGTTCTTAGCCGACGAGGCTGCTACTCAACGCCTGCCGAGGGAGTCGCTGGGCCCAGCCGGCTCCACCATCACTGTCGAGCCCTATATACTCCCCCATCACTCGCGTTTGACCAGAGAACAGCATTCAATCGCGGGGGGACCTGCCGGGTGGAACGCCCAACAGGGGTTCTACGTCTATCGAAATCGGCGTCTGCTGCTGGCTGGCGATTGGCTGGGGCTCGGCTTCCGAAAAGAAGAGCACTACAAGCTCGCCCGCATACTCCTGGATCTGCCCAATTCCCTGGATCACGAATGGGAGATCGATGTAAGGAAATCCAAGGCACGCCCTCCGCTGCCCCTGCGAGACGAGCTCAGGAAGATCGCTCGAATAGCCCGGGATCGTGCGGTCACTGTCTACCGCCACCGCGGCAAAACCATAGCCCGGAGCGCTCAGGCCAGCCCGATCTTCGTCTGGCAGCGGCGAGTGCGGAGCCAACGGGTGTCGTATGTCATCAACCGGGGGCATCCGCTCATCAAGGAGGCGCTCCGAGCCGACGCCGTTGATACCTCCACGCTGCATCGCCTCCTCCGGCTGATCGAGGAATACATCCCGATTCAGCAGATCTGGGTGGATGCCGCGGAGGGTGACGAAACGCAGAGCCAACCCTTCGAAGCTGCGGCCTCAGAGGAGCTCATAGCAATGATACAGATGCTGTATCGAGCCTACCGTGTGAGCGGTCTCTCGCATGCTGAGGCGCTAGAACACCTGACTTCGACAGAGGCCTTCGGCGATCGGTATGAGCTCATCGAGAATGCGGTTGGCGGCATGCAGGCGAAGGTGATTAATTGAGCGATTTCGAAACGGCCAGAACCATTGCACTGAACCTGCTCGCCGTGGGAAACCCTCTGGACGAGTCCAGGGTACGCGCAGCGGCTGAGAACGCTGTGCGTGCCATCAGTGCTCAGGAAGCCGGGCACGTGGTGGACATAGAGGCGCTCGTGAGAGAGTTGGAGGCAAACCTCAACGTGGTCGTTGGGGATGCATCAACTCTCGTTGATAATACCCGCAGCCATGTTCCCTGGCTCGCAGAGAGGCGATCCGACATTCAGTGGAATTTTTCCAGGAGGTACGCACGATTCCTGAGGGAGCGCAAGGGCTGGGCAACCCGAACGTTGCTGCGCACGAACGAGGTCACGGACCAGGTCATTGGTTTGCTGGAAGACCCGGTGAGCGGGGGTCCCTGGGATCGCCGAGGGATGGTGGTTGGGCAGGTGCAGTCGGGCAAGACATCAAATTACATCGCGCTCATATGCAAAGCCGCCGACGCGGGATACAAGTTCATAGTAGTCCTCACTGGGACGACGAACAGCCTGAGGGCACAGACTCAACTGAGGATAGATGAGGGGTTCCTCGGCTGGGATACCCGCCTCAATCTCGCTCTGAGTGTGAACAACAGAAGGGTCGGGGTCGGGACCCTCGTTGGAGAGCAGATGCTGAGGGCGATCCCCTCGACTAACGCGGAGGAAACGGGGGATTTCAGTCTACGGATCGCGAACCAGTTCAATGTGAGGCTGGGAGGTGACCCTGTCATCATGGTCGTCAAGAAGAACGGTTCCGTCCTCCGAAATCTGACCCGGTGGGCGAGATCCTTGAGCCCGGTGGGCCCAGAGCAACCGACACCTGGTGTTCCTCTGTTGGTCATAGATGACGAAGCCGATTACGCCTCAGTCAATACAAACCCAATGACGACGCGGGATGATGAGGAAGTGGACCCCACTGTCATAAACAGGCGGATTCGCGAGCTCCTGGATTCCTTTGCCGCCAGTGCCTATGTCGGATACACGGCCACTCCGTTTGCCAACATATTCATCTTCCCAGACCAAGAGGTCGGTCAATACGGTGAGGACCTCTTTCCGCGAGACTTTCTGATCAGTCTTCCGGTGCCAAGCAATCATGTGGGCCCGACAAAGCTGTTTGGGTTGCGAGCGGATTCCGCTTGGGATATACAACCGATCGATCCGCTTCCGCTCTTGGTGACCATCGATGACCATACTGCCCACATACCCAACGTCCACCGAAAGGACTTGGTGGTTGACGACCTGCCAGGTTCACTCAGGGAGGCGATCAGGGCGTTTGTCCTCGTCTGCGCCGCGCGGGCGGCCAGGGGAACTGCTGAGAAGCACAACTCCATGCTGGTGCACATAACGCGTTTCGTGAACGTGCAGGCGCAGGTGGCTGAACTCGTCGGCCTTGAGCTGAGCGACCTCCAGAACCGCATCAGGTACGGAGATGGAGCCTCTCCGTCACCCATTCTAGAGCAGCTCGAGGCCACGTGGGTGCACGACTTCGAACGAATATCGGAGCAGGTGAGAGTGCTAGAACCGGAGCTTGCTGCCGACTGCAACCCAGTATCCTGGGATCAGGTGCGGGAGCACCTCATCCCGACGTCCCAGCGGATCCAGGTCAAGACGATCAATGGCTCGGCCCAAGATGCCTTGGACTACTGGGATCACCCCGATGGCCTGAGCGTCATTGCCATCGGGGGCGACAAGCTCTCCCGCGGCCTGACTCTGGAGGGCCTCAGCGTGAGCTACTACCTTCGCTCTTCACGCATGTATGACACTCTGTTGCAGATGGGCCGTTGGTTCGGCTACCGCCCCGGTTACGTGGATCTCTGTCGCCTCTACACATCCGAGGAGCTCTCAGAGTTCTACTCTCACATAACCATGGCCACAGAGGAGCTGAAGCAGGATTTTGACATGATGGCGGACCGAGGGATGACCCCGAGCCAGTTCGGACTCAGAGTCAGAACGCACCCCGCAGGCCTAGTCATCACAGCCGCCAACAAGATGCGCAACGGAACCAGGATGTCCGTCTCCTATGCCGGCGACATTAGTGAAACGATTTCCTTCGACCGGGATATTGGGATGATCAAGGCGAACCACGAGCGTTTCGATCGATTCTTGCGGAGCCTGCCAGGAAAGCCAGGGGTCGAAAATCAGAACAGGATATGGGGCCGCGTCTCAGGCGAGAACGTCGCCGATCTTCTTGCCGCGCTAGACGTGCATGAGAGCTCGCGGAAAGCCCGCGGTGGCCTACTCGCGCGCTACATCAGATCGCAGATGCCATTTGGGGGACTCACGGAGTGGACTGTGGTACTGGTGTCAAACCCAGGTGGCCAGACCTCCGAAGTTGGTGGCTACGCCGTCCGCCCCGTTCATAGAGCACAACATCCGCCCGATGGTCGGGACCGCGAGGCCGTCTATCGCATCCGCCGATTGGTGAGCCCCACGGACGAGCTCATAGATCTCACCGAAGAGCAGAGGAACCTTGCCAGAGATATGACGATCCAGTCCTTCCGCAAGAACCAGGAAGGAACCCGCTACCAGAGCGAGCCCACAAGAGCGGGAGGCCCATTCATCCGCCGGGTGCGGGACTCCAGCAACGGCCTCCTCCTCCTCTATCCACTGGATGAGCCAAACTCTGCGCGTGTTCCGTTCATGGGCTTTGCGGCCAGTTTCCCTGCCTCCGAACATGACACTCCGGTCGAGTACGTTGTGAACACCGTGTACGGGCGGGAGGAGTTCGAGGAGTGAACCTCACCGAGGTTTGGGCCCATCTTGAGGAGGACCATCGCTCTGGTCCAGGGACTGGCCGAATGCAGCGCCGGATCATGCCCGAGTGCCGTCGCGATTTCTTCCTGGGGCTGGAGCTGCCATCGAGGAACCGCATGTTGATACTTCGCGCATCACCTGCTTCGGTCGCTGGGCAGGCTTCCGTTCCCAAATCTCGCGGGGTGACAGTTCGAGTGAGTAATCGCGACTCGGATCCCCCCACGGCCGAGGTCGAGCTGATCCTCACGGACCAACAACACCAGGACATCTTCGACCTTCTGATCGAGGACCTGGTCGGTGCCGCGGAGGAGCCGGAGGACGAGAGGGCGGGTGTCGGGAGATTCCTGGCGAGGCTCACGGACTGGCAACGACTGTTGATGAGACTGGCCCCTGGCGTGCTGAGCAGGGAGGACCAGCAGGGCCTCTGGGGTGAGCTGTGGACCCTGCGGGAGGTCGCGGGCCCCGCGGTTGGGTTCGCCGCTGCCGCACGGGCGTGGCGTGGTCCTCTCGGAGCTGACCAGGACCTGCAACTGCCTAGTGCGGCACTCGAGGTCAAGACCAGCACTGCGCATGCCTTCGAGCGCCTGATGATCGCGAGCGAGCGGCAACTCGATGTTGCGCTGGACATTGCGCTGGCGTTGATCGCGTTGTCCCTGGATGCGAGACCGGGCCACGGTGAGACCCTTTCGGAGATGGTGCGCGCGATCCAGGCGGTCGCGGCTGACGCTGGCTGCCTGCAGCTGCTCGAGGAGCGGCTGGCGCTCTTCGGTTATAGACATGAGGACGCGGATAGCTACGCCGACATCGGGTACACGGTCCGATCACGTCTGCAATTCAGAGTCCAGAACGATTTTCCCAGGGTCGTTGCCGGAGATCTAAGGCCTGGTGTCAGCGAGGTCAAGTACTCTGTCGCGGTCACCGCCTGCGCTCAATTCGAGATAAGCGAAGGAGAGTTGGGCGAATTGTTGAGGGGGGGCCTGTGACCACTCAGAACACGCTGGATGAGTTTGCGGAGAACCTGCATCAGGACGTGCTAGCGCTCGCTGAATCTGAGGATCATGAACAGATGCTGGCGGACTCGTTCAGCCAGGTTGTGTTCGACATGCTGTCGGAGGCCGGTGAGTTCGAGGACCCTCTTGTCTGCTATCACCGAGCCACGGGCATGGAGGTCAGCGGGTACGCGGTTGACGACGATGAGGGTCGTCTCGACCTTTTCCTGAGCATCCACACGAATGTCGCGCCGCCCGAGACGGTGACCAGGCAGCGGGTGGACGTCGGCTTCAGGCGACTCCGATCCTTCTTCGATTGGTGCATCAAGGGCAGATACATTGACTTGGAGGAATCATCTCCAGTTCTTGATATGGCCTCGCATATCTTCCAGGTCAGGAATGACCTGACTCAGGTCCGGCTGTGCGTTATCACGGATGGGAGAACGACGGTCGAGACCATGCCGCAGGACACGCTTGGCGATATCAGCATCACCATGTTGCTATGGGATATCGTGAGGCTGCACCGGCTCAGCACCTCGGGTCGGGCAAGAGGTTCGATCTCCATCGATTTCGAAGAGCGCTTTGGAGAACCCATCCCATGTCTCCAGGCAAGTTCGAAACAGCCGGGTTACCGCGCATTTCTGGCGCTTCTTCCAGGGGACGTACTGCGAGATATCTACGCGGATTTCGGACCACGATTGCTCGAGCGAAACGTCAGATCATTCCTTCAGGCCAGGGGAAAGGTCAATCGTGGAATTCGAGACACCATATCCAACGAACCCGCGCGGTTTCTCGCCTACAACAACGGGATAACGCTGACCGCGGAAGCGGTTCACCTGACCGGTGAGGGAGCAGCGCTTGCGATCTCCCGGATGGACGGTCTCCAGATCGTGAACGGCGGACAGACAACAGCCTCCCTGCTGGCCACGAATCGTGGACGGGCGGACCTCTCAGAGGTCTATGTGGCGGCGAAGCTGATCGAAATTGAGACCGGCGACGTCCCAGACGAGCTGGTTCGAAACGTGTCGCGATACGCCAACACACAGAACCGAATCACCGAGGCCGATTTCTCCGCGAATGATCCATTTCACGTGCGTCTAGAGGAGCTCTCTCGCACCACATGGGCACCGGCCGTGAGCGGAACTCAGAGGCAGACAAAGTGGTTCTACGAGCGGGCCCGTGGCCAATACCAGGACGCTCGCGCCTCTGAGCCGACGCCTGCTCGACGAAGGACGTTCTCGGTGGAGCATCCGTCTCAGCAGCGTTTCAGCAAGACCGACGTTGCCAAGTTCGAGAACACGTGGGATCAGCTCCCCTACATCGTAAGCAGGGGAGCGCAGAAGAATTTCTCTGACTACATGATCAGGCTCGGAGGGCGTGATCAGGTGGTGGTGGACAGGTCTTACTTCGAGCGATTGATCGCGAAGGGGATTCTGTTCCGCACCGCCGAGCGGATCGTGCAGCGGCAGGAGTTCGGTGGCTACCGAGCCAATATTGTGACCTACACGATTGCTCTCCTTGCTCATGCCACAAGCCAGAGGATAAATCTCGAGAGGGTTTGGCGTGAGCAAGCCCTCACTCCTGCGATGCAGGAGACCATCACCAAGGCGTCGCATGAGGTTCACCGCATCATCACGAATCCACCTAGTGCGCGGAATATCACCGAGTGGTGCAAGAGCGATAAATGTTGGGATGCAGTGCGGAACGATGCCTCACGAGAGGCGGTTGGCCTGATACGTGACGAGCTGTTGGGTGCTGAGGCCACGAGGCGGGAGACCCGACGCGCGGTCTCGGAGTACTCATCTTCGTACGTGCAGGATCTGGAACGCATCGTCGCTGTGAGCTCCGAGGGATGGCGTACGTTGGCAGTTTGGGCGTCGGAGACGAACGCGCTTGATCCCCCGCAGCGCCAACTGGCACTCCGCCTTAGCAAAGCCGTGAGATCCGGGCGGAGTATCTCTGCTGAGGACGCCGAGAGAGCAGTGGCCATGCTCGATCGTGCTGACGAACTGGGATTCCAGATAGTCGCAGCGTAGTTAGTGGCTGGACAAGATCCCAATGGGGGTTTAATGGCGGTAGAGCACAATGTGTGTGCTCATGGCGTTTGGGACCACGTTCCAGGGGTAGGACAGGGCCACGGCCATAACGCCGCCCTAGAGGATGATCAGGCCGGTTCAGACAGCCTCGATGAGGGTACGAAGGTTCAGCGGCGGAGCTTCTTCAGCGGGCGAGGTAGTCACCTTTGGCCCCCTATCGTTCCGGCGGCGGAATGCTCGGCGGCGGCGGTCCCGCCGGCGTCGTGCCGTACTGAATCGTCGCCTTCCTCACCTGGAGATCGCTGTAGCCGGCCTAGAGGCCGCGGGCACCCGCGATGCCGCCGGGACTGGGGCCCGAAACCGCAGAATCGATAGCATTGGGCGATGTGTTTGTGGGGTGCCAATATTCCATCCGTATCTGGAGAGCATCACCCAATCCTCTGCGTGCCGGGCAGAGGGTCGGGCACAGCGGTTGGAAGAGCGTCACGAGTGGCAGCGCTAGCACTGCGGACTAGACCCGCACACTAAGTCCAGATAGCGCCGGTAGCCAGCTTCTCTGATCGAGATATGCCCGGCCTTGGGACACGCCGATGGCCAGCCAAGTCCATCGGTCAATCCTTGACAGGTCCTACCCGGCTGAGGCCGGTTTGGCAGCCGTGCGGCCGAGCATGCTGAAGGCGGAGTCGAAGCTAGCGGCACCGCCCTGCTCGATGCTGGCAGCGACCTACGAGTCTGCTTGGGATAGGGTTCGGCCATCATTAGCCCCTCCTTGACCATGGGAAGAACCAGGATCTATTTGGAACAAGATCTATTTGGAACAACGTCGCTCAAGAGGCTTGGGGAAACCTACCGGGGATCTCGCTAGCGCTTACGCTTCACCGTGCGTCTTACCACCGGCGGAGCGATGTTTGAGGAGTTCCCGTCTTCCGCCGGCAGCGCTACCACTGATATGAGGGCGCCCAATGTCTGGGGCAGCGTGGGCTTCCCGCCTGTTGTCGGGCGCAGGCGCCAGTGCACTACCAGGCCGTCGTGTACTGCTAGTAACAGGCTGGCCGCCACCTCTGGTTGCACAGCTAGGGAGATGATCCCCTCTCTCCTGCTCTTCTCCAGCACATCTTTGAGAAGCTCTAGCCAGCGGCCATAGGCCTTCTGGAGAGACTCCCTCGCCCTCTCGTTTCGGTGGGCCTCCGCCCAGAACTCCGGCAGCAGCGATACCCAGTGGGGGTCCCTATCGTCGTAGCGGAGAAACGACTCCAGCGTCTCGATGAGGGCGACGGCAGGAGGAGCCGTCGAGGCGTCGAACGCCCGCAGCCGCCGCGTCTGCTCTTCAATCCACGCCGACAGCAGTTCCAGGAAGATGCCCTCCTTAGAATCAAAGTGGAAGTAGTAGGCGCCCTTGGAATGCCCAGCTGCCAGCGATATCTCCTCCACCGTGGCGTGGTCATGCCCATTAAGGGCAAACACGCGCAGGGCCGCCTCTACCAGCCTGGCTCGCGTCTGCTGCTTCTGCTGCTGCTTCGCTGGAACCGTCCCTCTCATCGTCCTCTACCCCAGGTAATTGTCGACCGAAAACCACGCCGCTTCAGCCCTGACCTCCCAGCATCATCTTGTACGGCCTCAGCCGGCAACCGGTCACTGGCCCCCCTGCCAGCTAGGGCTACCCGACTAGTGTCCGTCAGGGACTGCTCACGCAGATTCCCTAAGTTGCCGAAAACCAGCGGCACGCGTAGGTGTACCGAGATGCTTGATTCACCAAGCCAGCTGCAGATTGCGTTCGCGGCCCACAAGAGCCACCCTAGGCGTGGGGCAAGACGTGGTGCATGGAATAGGTCGAGACGCTGTCATGCTGCTACGGTCGCTTGCGGCGGACACACAGGCGCCACTGCGCGAGCAAATCAAGCTGAGGGCGATCAGGTCGGCTTCTCCACCGTGGGCGGCCTGCACGATCTCGCTCGCATGGGCTCGCCATCCACCTGCTGTCGTGCCCTCTCACTCTACTTGCCGACGGGTTGAATGCGGCAGACAGGGATGGAGTAGCTAACAAACTCAGCATTAAGCCCCTCAGTTGTTCTCTTCCGCGGTGTCTCTGCTTGGGTCCGGTGTCGGCGTGCTGATCAAGGCTTTAAAGAAACCGGGAGGAAGGGTCGGTACTACCGGCGCCGGGACTTGAAAGCCGATCCCGTTCTGGTAAGGCCGGTCTGAGCCGGAATCGTTCGGGTTGATGCCTCCCAAGAGACTACGGGCACCGATGGACAAAGCCAGGACGATGGGTAGCCATATGGGCCACGCTCTCCGTCCCTCGTCCTGCGTTTTCTCGCCGCGACTTTCGCGCTCTCGGCGTCGGCGGTAACGTTCCGCAATCCGGGCTGCTGCCCCCTTGCGGGTTCGCGCGGGTCCGGCCTCCGACACTCTCACTTGCCTCGTCGGGTACAGCAGCCTGCTCGTGCCGTTGCTTCCGACAAGCACGGGCTCCGCATCGACTTCGAACGAGACGTTGACAGGCCCCTCGTCGGTCTGGATAGCCAAGCCGGCTCCCCCGCCCTGACGCTCCCGGGCCCACGCCTCGTCCGGCAAGTCTCGGGCGCCCAGTGACTGGAGGGCAGCGACCAGGGGGGCGCGGAGCCCTTCGAACGTTCCCCACATGACGCCCCTGTTGAGGTAGTAGGGGCTTCCCTTGAGGATTGGCCTTATCTCGTCGGCTAACGAGCCAAAGCCCCCCACGCGCCGCACCAGGGACGCCTCGCAGTCGATGCACACGCCGGGAATCCAGCCGGTAGCCAGAAAGCCGAGGAACCCGACGCCATACCCCTGTCCGCCGCACACGGGGCAGGGCCCCGTGATTGCGGGCCAGTGCTCCCAAAGGACAAGGAGAGCTCCCACAGGGAGGGGAAGGCCGTCCGCCCCGAAGCTGAAGCAGCAGGCGTTCTGGGGAAAGGGGAGCCACGGATCGAGTTGATCGCGAAACGCGAGGACGTTGCGGACGAGGGACGCTCTTTCCGGTGCCCGGTGTTCGCTAGCCTCCCACGGGTTCATAGCTTTGCCTCCTTTCGATGGTGGAGGGTCTGGCCGCGAAGCCCTGAGGGGAAATGGAAAACCCCTCACGGAGGAGGGGACACACGCCGTTGGTTGCTCGGCATGAGCCTTATCGTTCCCGTCTCCGGGCTGGCTTTGGCACCTTGGCGGCTTCGCCAGGTTGCCGGGCGGTCAGCGGGC
>Ga0315284_10008377_pt1 | contig 14763 bp, 17 predicted proteins | sample YL17G09_16_MG_FD_203696 | JGI IMG/M metagenome (GOLD analysis project Ga0315284, IMG submission 203696) | Sediment microbial communities from Yellowstone Lake, YNP, Wyoming, USA - YL17G09_16 | ecosystem: Environmental > Aquatic > Freshwater > Lake > Sediment | place: USA: Wyoming | collected... | reverse complement strand
GGAAAAAGTACACGCACACCGGGCTGATGTTGATGAACGGTAGCACGTGGAACGATCACGTTCGCCGCTCGACGAAGGGGTGGGAGTCGTACCACGTCGCCGGGCTACAGTCCGAGCCCAAGTACGGCGCGCACCCATCGTCTTTTTTCGGGACGGGTAACGCGTTCCCCGTTTTCTGGATTCCCCCGGTTGACGGCCGCGAGCCCGAGGCGTTTTACGGCGCGCCGTCGCCCGTGCCGCCCGTCGGCCCCGTCGTGCCGCCCGTCGGTCCCGTCGTGCCGCCGTACGTGCCGCCGTACGTGCCGCCAGTCGGCCCCGTCGAGCCGCCCGTCGGTCCCGTCGTGCCGCCCGTCGGCCCCGTCGAGCCGCCCGTCGGTCCCGTCGTGCCGCCGTACGTGCCGCCCGTCGTGCCGATCGTGCCGCCCGTGCCGCCGTCGCCGCCGCCCGTGCCGCCGTACATCCCGCCGCCGTCGCCGCCGATCTCCGCGGGTAGCGGCGCCCTCGGCGGCGCGATCGCGGGCGTGACCGTGATCGCGGCGATCGCTCGGTTGCTCGAAAGGTGATCGAATGGCAACGCGCGAACCGACGCCGTACGAACTCGAAAAAGTGAAACGCTTTTTCGGGATCGTCTACTCGAATCGCCAGCGCGTGATCGATTGCCTGAACGCGGGGCGCGCGGCGCGCTCGTCTCAAATGTGGATCGACTCGCGAGGGCTCGGCGGCGTGCTCCCGGGCGTGTGGAATGACGCCGCGGATTCGCCGCGCTTCGCGACGATCGCACGGCGCGCAACGCTCCTCGAAACGTACGTGAGCGAGCTTGAGTTGCGCCGCCTCGTCTTTCGGTTGACCGCGGACGGGAGCGATATCGAGATCGTGAGCGAGAGCGCGCCGAAAGAGAAAACGCCGCCCGCGTTCTCGTTTGGAATCGTCCCGCTCGTGATCGCGATCGTCGTCGGTGTCGTGCTCCTCGCGGGAGCGATCACGACCGCGATCGCGTTCTATACGAACATGCGGAAAACCGAGGCCGACACGAAAAAGCGGATCGCCGAGCTTGACGCGGCCGCCGCGCGAGCTGGCGGCGACGTAGCGTCGAGGTGGAACGCGTACAAAAAAGACAACGCCGCCGAGAACGACGGGTTTTTCGGGAAGCTCGGATCGAACCTCGGGATCATCGCCGTTATCGGCGGGATCATCGCGCTAGCGATCATCGGCTCAAAGTACGCGAGCGGGAAGCGCGCCGCATGACCGCGAAGCGCAAAAACCCGAACGTCGGCGGCGTGTGGATCACGGCGAGCACGAAGGATCAACTCAAGGTTGAACGCGCTCTTTTCAAGGCGTGGAACGCCGAGCGGTTGAGCAAAACGGCGAACGATCGACTTGAGCGAGAATGGAAACCGGGATCGGACGCTCCCGCGGAGACGCGCGCCGATGCTCAGGCGGCCGCCGACAAGTACAAGGGCGCATTGAAAGCGGCAGGTCGAGCCGTCGCCACGTTCGCGAACCGTTACGGCGAAGACGAGGCGCGCGCGCTCGGATACTTGAACCCGGTGCACTGGACGGGGAACCCGAGCGCCAGGAGCAACGGTCCCGACGATCCGCCCGAGCATACGGGACGCTTCACAAAGTGTCCGCGTTGCGGCGAGCACGTCGAGGTCTACAAATCGCGAATTACGGGCGCCGAGCTGTACGGGCGACACATGGACGAACGGGATACGCGGCTCGGATGGTACGAGCAATGCCGCCTATCGTACGAGCCGATCGCCGAGGCGCCGAAACCGAAAAAGCGATCGCGTAAAAATCCATGCGGCGGCGAGTTCACGCCGCGATCGCCGCTTGTGCATTGGAGCAAAGATCCCGAGAAGCGCAAGCGACAGCGCCAGCACATACGCGAGTCGATCGCCGCGCGCGGGAACCCCGAGATCGTCGAACCGCCCGAGTGGCTCCCGACGGCAATCATCCCGCCGTCGACGTTCGCCCTCCTCGGGGAATGCGTCGAGGTCGAGGTCAAAAGCACGCGCGGCCGAGCGCACCGACTGATCGCACCTCGGGCGAATTCGTGCGCGCTCCTCGCGAGCGCCGACGCTCAAACGCTTTGGCTCGTGTGGCCCTCGTCGACGCGCCACACGCGCAAGCCGAAAGGCGCCGAGGCGCGCGCAACTGCGAAGCTCTACCGCAAGTGGTCGAAGTTCGATCCGCGCGTGGCGATCAAGATGGAAGCGAGCGACCGCGGGCCGCGCGAGAAGATCGGCGAGGTGATCGCGATCCGTTATCGCTCCGACAAGTGGACGGGCGAGCCGACGCTATACGAGCACAAATTCACAAGCCACAACGTGCGAGCGTACGCGGACAACAAACGAGCGCCGCGCATGATCGCAATTTTCGATCCTAACGGTCGCGTGCTCGTGACCGAGAGCGGGATCACCGGATAGGAGGATCGAACTTGTCACAGAAATACAGATCGACAGCTCGGGCCGCGAGTCTCGCCGAGGGCGGCGCGCTCGTGATCGAAGAACGGGCCGACATGACCATGCAGCGCAGGGGTACGGGCTACACGCGCGGAACGTGGCTTTTCCTTTGGGAAGGGATCACGGTCCCGATCGCGTTCGTTCCCGCAGCGCCGCCGCCGCCGCCGCCCGAGGAGTGATCGGGGAAAGGTGAAAAATGGAGATCGTCGCATTGAACCCAGGCAAGCCGCGCGCGAAGAGGCGCGCCAGCAAGAAAGGATCGAAGATGGCACGCAGACGAAACGCGAAAGGGCAGTTCGTGAAAGGCGGCGGCGGGCGCAAGCGGAGCACGTCGCGCAAGCGCAAGTATCGCCGCAACCCGGGCGAAGAGGCGATCATGCTCGCGAACCCGAGCCGTGGCGGCCGCGTGAGGCGCTACGCCAAGAAGGCGTACCACGGGGCGCGCGGGTTCCTCGGCGGGCTCGGGCTCGGCGAGGCGGCGCGGTTCATGGGGGGCGCGATGATCGGCATCGGCGCCGCGTTCCTCGTGCGAAAAAAGTTCGGCAAGGTCGGCGACCAGCGCGAGAACTGGGAGATCCGCGACTACGTCATGGCGATCCTCGGATCGCTCGGCGCGTCGATCGTCGCGAAGCACGCGTTCAAGGTGCGCCCCGAGATGAGCGGCGCGATCCTCAAGGGCGGGCTCGCGCTCGTCGCGATCAAGATCCTCCAGGATGAGATCGTGCCGCAGTCCGAGACGCTCCGAAACTGGATCGGCGAGGGCGGCGAGGGGTCGTGGACGGGCGCCGAGGAGCTGTACGGCCCGGGCGATCTGTACCTCGGCGAAGGAGGGGACAACTACGTCATGGGCGAGGATGGCCAGTGGCGCGGGATCGACGAGGGCGATCGCGTCGGGTTCGGCGCGCTCGTCGCGCCCGGCTCGCTCGGCGAGGAGATGTACGGCGAGGAGATGTACGGCGCCGATCTCGTCGCGCCCGGCTCGCTCGGCGAGGAGATGTACGGCGCCGTCGACCCGTACGCGAGCGCGTACGGACGGCGCGGGTACTAGGCGCCGCGGAGTTCGACAAGCAACAGCGGGCGCGCCAGGCGGCGCGACCGCACAACCGCCCGCGCAAACGAGCGCGAGGCATGAGGTGATCCGATGGCCGAAGAAAGAGCACCGATGAACGTGGTCGAGGCGTACTCTTTGTACGACTCGATCCAGATCGGCGGGAAGGTCGAGCCCGAAGAGGGCTACATCTCTTTCCCCGCGATGGCGGGCGAGGAAGAGATCCCGTTCTTCACGAAGCGCACGAGGTCGAAAGTCGGCTTGGCCTACACGAACAAGGACAGCACCGACGCGCTGCCGTTCGCGTTCCACGTCTACTCGCTCGGCGTGCACTGGCTCGGGTTCCCCGAGCGCGTGCCGCTGCCGACCGAGCCGACGGCCGAGCAGATCGCCGAGTTCGAAGCGGGCTACCTCTTCGAAAAGATCATCCCGCTCCACACGGGCGTCACGCTCAAGGTGCGGGAAGACGAGCGGCTCGCGCACACCGCCGAGCTGGCGCCCCCGGGCGTCGGCGTGCTCGGCACGAACGCGGGCGCGTACAACAACGCGCCCGTGCACGCCGCAACGCAGTCGTGGCCCGACCTGGCGAACCGCTGGCGGTTCCCGGAGCCCGTGCGGGTTCCCCGCAACACGATCGTGACCGTCAACCTGAAGTTCTCGAAGTACGCGAAGCAACTCCTCTTGGCGATGCTCGGCCCGGGCGTGATCGCGCTGTCCCTCGGCCCGAACCAGCCGATCGAGATCCCGCGGCGCGCGTTGATCCGCGTGTCGCTCATCGGCAAGCGCGAGGTGCAGCAGCGCGGCGAGCTGCACGTCTAGGCGTGCGGCGGTAGAAGTTCGCAACCGGCGCCCGGTCGCGCTCTCAACCCACCCCGCGCGAGAGCGCGACTCGGGCCGCCATTTTGAAAGGGGTTCCACGTGAGATATCGATCAAGGTTCTATTCGGTAACGGTGCCGCTTCCCGCCGACGCGGGCGGCGTACTTCCCGCGGGGAGGTCCGAAACCGTGCAGGTGACGATCCAAAACTTCCCGTTCCTCGTCAAGCGCGTGTGCCACGGGATCGAGGGCGCGAACGGCGTCATTCAACCCGGGATCGTCAACCCGGCCGACGTGATCCAAGATGGGCAGTACACGATCCGTTTCAGGACGGACGAAAGAAACTACATGAACGAGCCGCTTCTATCCGTCGCTGCGTTCGGCGGCGGTCAGTTTTCACAGCCGCTCGACCTCCCCGCGCCGATCGAGCTTGATCCCAAAACGACGATCGCCGTGGACGTCGCGACGACGATCGAGCGCCAGCAAGGGATCAACGTCAACGTGATTTTCGAGGGCGTCGAGCCCTACGAAGCGAAACCCGCGGGCGCGCAATGAGCGACGAGCGCACGGCGTTCCCCGACTTGCTTTCGGTCGTCGCAACCGATCCCGAGCGGATCGAATATGACCGACTGAACAAGCAAGATCCCGCGTCGGCGGCGGCGGTGTTCCCGCCGCCCGACTGTCCGATCCCTGAGATCGGATCGCCGTCGCCGACCGAGAACCCGCGCCGTGGTCCCGAGCTGTACCCCGAATCGGCGACGTACAAAGAGCATTCTTTTCGCTGGCGCTCGCGCGATCTAAACGCTCTTTCTCCCGACTTTTCGGTGGTCGAGATCGCGCGCTGGCATTGTCCGAATGGACACCTCGGGATCATCTCGTCGATCGCAACGCACCTCGGGATCAACATCCCGATCGAAGGGTCCGACCCGCCCGCGATTTTGGAAATCGCGCTCGACCTCCCGTGGCAACCGTGGTTCATGCAGGTCCTTGGGCTTCCGCTCCGTTGGTGGCTCCGACTCGAAGATCAACGCGAGCGCGTAGAGCTGGCGCCCGTGTTCCTCCGCGGGCCGTACGAGCTACCGGGCTATGCGTGCCCCGAGCTTTCGACGTGGAACGATCAACGGTTCGGGTGGGCCTATCACGGGCGTCAACCGCTCCGCTTGCTTGTCCCCGAGGGACACACGGCGCGCCTTTTCTGCGGGCTAGATCACAAACCCACGCCCGAGGGCGGCGACGTGCTCGCGAAGTCGGAAAAGCGATCGTCGTTCTGGCGCGATCCGAAGTCGCCCGGTGCGCAAGCGGCGATCCAGGTCGTCGCGCCCGGCTTCCTGTCACCCGTGCCGCCCGTCGAGGGCGCCGAGGCGCGCGCCGCGATCATGTCTGAAATCGACGACAGCGGGATCGCGCTCGCGGGACGGCTGATCGGCACGATCCAAACGTACCGAGAAAGCCGACTCGCAACCGAGGCGGCGCGCCGCGGGCTGTAACGTGTCGGCGTTCCCGCCGCTCGTCGAACGCTGGCGCGCGACCGCGATCGCCGTCGCCCCCGACCTCCCCACGGATCTGGTTCTCGCATTTGTCGATCGCGAGTCGCGTGGCGTTCCCGGCAAGGTCGCGTACGCCGACGTGCGGATCGGGTATACCGACGCCGAGCGCGCGTGCGGGCTCCCCGCGGCGTACAGGCGGCGCGCTCTCGGCTTGATGCAAGTCGCGCCGTCGACCTGGCGATCGTACGTCGCTAGCTCGGGCGACACGTTGACGCCTTGCGGGCTCGCCTCGCGTGACACCTCGGCCGGCGCGGGACAGATCAGGGCCGGCGCGTACGCGCTCCGCTCCGCGCTCCGATTCGCGGGATGGCGCGGCGAGGTGCGCCCGGTCGATCGGATCGTGCTCATGGCCCGGCTCGCGTACGCGCGCGGAGAGCCCGCGATGTCGGCGAAGCTCGCCGCCGCCCGGGCGGCGGGCTACCCCGCGACGTTCGACGGGCTCGAAGCGTTCGATCCGACGTGGGGACGTCCCGATCGTCCGTTCGACGGGGCGCGCTACGTTCTCGCCCGATACCGATACGCGATCGGCGCGGGACCTCCGCCGATCATAAAACCACCTGGCGACCCGGACGCGACGGGGAGCGGCGGCGCGATCGTGATCCTCGCGCTCGTCGCCCTGGCGGCGTGGTCCTACTTCAAATGAGGTGCACCCCATGACACAAGAGCAGATCGGCGAGCTGCGCGAGGACATCCGGGAGCTACGCGACAAAATGGACAAGTCGATCGCCGAGCTGCGCGATCGCGTGTGGCGTTTGTCGCTCGCCGTCGCGGTGCTCGCCGTCGTCGTGAGCGGCGGGACGGTCGCGGCGCACTTTCTCACGATCTAAGGGCTCGGATTTTCGATCGCTCGGGGAGTAGGTCACGCGCGGCGCGCGGTTTCGACCTGGATCGGTACTTAACGGGAAGCGATCCGCAGGTAGGGACAGAGGGCGCACGCGGGATCGGTCATCTCGTGACCGACGCCGCACCACTGTTTCCCGATCTCGACGCCGCGCGCTTGCATCCCGACGAACACGCCGCAACGGCCGACGCGCTCCGCGAGCACGTCGCGGTGCTCGCCCGTGACCTCCTCGACGTGGTGAGGATCGGCGGGCGAGGTCCGTTCGCCGAGCGCGTACAAGCTACAATCGGCGCACGCGGGGAACCGCTCGCACTTCGCGCCGTACGGGCACACGAGGCGCGCGGCTTTCGCGAAGTTCACGCGCTCGGCCGCGACCTGGCGCGGGTTCAACTCGAAGCGATCACAAATCCCGTTCGGCTTGTCGGGTTTGCAATCGGTTCTCGTCATCCGAACGCAATCGGTACACGTCCGCGCGCGGTGCATCTTGTCGGCGGCCGCGGTTGCGGCGGCTTTAGCGACGTCGAACGCGGCGACGGCGGCCGCTTTCCTCGCGAGGTGCGCCGTCTTCGCGTCCGACGCGACGATCGCGACGGCGAGCCGCTCGACCTCGGCGGCGGCGATCGGCGCGGCCGCGCTCGGCGACATACCGAACGCGGCGTCAAGCTCGGCGGTTCGCGCGGCCGCGTTCGCCGCCTCGACCTTGCGCATGGCGCGCAGCTCGGCAGCGTGCTCCTCGACGGAGATCGGCGGCGCGGGCGGCGGCGGCGCGCCCTCCGACATGGCAACCGCGGCGGCAAGGCGATCGTATGCTTCCCGGCAATCGGTGTTCGGGAACAACGCGGGCGACACGGGCGGCGCGTCGTTCGGTCTGAATTTCGGACAACGCGATCCCATTCCGCTAGGCGCGAAGCACGACGCCGCCGAGTAGTCGAGACAATCGGTGCAAGGCCGATGGCGAGGACCTGGCGGCGCGGGTTCGAACGCGCCGCACGCATCGTCGAGCCCGCCCGGTATCCATCCCGCGCAAGGCTCGACGAATTCGAACGCGCAACCCTTGCACGCGCCGGGATCGGCTTCATCAACGGGATCGGGAAGCTCGACGGGCTCGGGCTCGCCCGTCGCTGTCCCTTTGAAGTAAGGCGCGTACAAGTCGCCGCGCGCCCGGGCGAGGGCGGCGGGCGCGCCCTCGACGTCGATCCCGCAAAGTATCAGATGCGCGAGGAGGTTTGCGGCGGGCTCGCCCGTGTACGTGATCGGGCGCGGCTCGTCGTGCATTGGAAACTTGACAAGATCGCCGTGCGTGAAGATTTCGATCGCGTGCTCCTCGCCGTACGCGTGCGCGACAGCGTGCACAACGTGATCCAGGTTCAACACGTCGATTTTTGAGACGCCCGCGGTCACATGGCGCACGACCGCGAAGCGCGGCGGCGCCGGTTTCGCGATCGGCGCGCCGCCAGGCTCGCGCGGTGTCGGCTTCGGTTTCCGTCTGCTAGTGTTTCCCATCTTCGATCCTTTCCCCGCAAAGGAGCGCGCGCCGTTCACGTGCGCTCGCGTATTTTCCGATCTGCGCTTGCGCTCCTCGCGTGAGGATCTCAAGGTACGACAGCGGCCGCGATTCGCTCGCAATGGCGGCGATGTAGAGCACGCCGATCGCGGGCCGCTTGCAAAGGCGCCAATCGCCGATCGTGATCCAGGCGTCGCGAAGAAAGACGATCGGGAACTCGCCGATCCATTCTCCGATCGCGAGCTGGCGGCGGCGGCTCATTTGACACCTCGTTTTTTTCTTAGAAATTCGTCAATCGCGATGGCGATAAAATGTGCTCGGCTACGGATTACGATCCCGTCAACGTGCGCGTCGACTCCGCGCAAAAGAGCGGAATCGATCCTTATGTTGAGTTGCCTTTTTTGTTCCTTTCTCTTCACGGCGACACCTTGCGGCGCGTCGTTCGCGCGTGATCTGCTTTCGGGAATTCGTGATCGGGGTTGTCGAGTCCGCGCACGCTGCGAAAACAGTTGTCGCGATCCTCGCGCGCCTCGGTTCGCGTGCGGATCTGCCAACGGCCCGACGTGCGGCGCCGTTTCTTTTCGCCGTCGACAAGCGGCGCGACTCCCGTATATCCCGTGCCCGACTCGGGATAGAACACCGCGATCCGATATCGGAGTTGCGAGGGGTAGAGTTGATCGCAATCGTGCAACGCTCCGCGATCGCGAGCGTCGTTACAAGCGGCGGCGCCGACGAGCGGCCGCCCGTGATCGTCCACACCGATCCAGATTTTGAAATTCACTTTTTGATCTCCTTTGATATTTCGGCGCGCAGCTCGGCGCGCAGCTCGGCGCGCAGATCGGCGAGCATCTCGGCGACAAGGCGATCGAGGATCTCGCGTGAATTATCGTCGATTTTTTTCCAAGCGGCGGCGCGCAACGCGATCGGATCGTTCGTTAAAAACCAGTTGATGACTTCGCAGATCGCGCCGTTGCGGCTTTTCATTCCGAGAGTCGGCCATAATGCATCAAACGCCCTCAAGGTTTTTTTGGGAACGCGTAACACCGTCGAGACGCACGGGACGCGAGGAGCTAAACGATTTTTCATTCGTCCCCCTCGTCGCCGTCCGGTGGTTCCCAAGGGAAATCATCGGGCCGCCCGAGCATCTTACCGGGCGGCATCTCAGGAATTTCGATCACGTGTCGCGCGACGTCTTCGAGCCACGTTACCCACGGCGTGCAATCCTCGACGGTCACTCCGAACTTTTTGAGAAGGAATCGATCCAAGTCTTCGATCGTCGCCTTGTCGTCGAAGTCTTCGAGAATCACGAAACGGTTTGTCAGTTTTCCGAACATCCGCACCCCGCGCTTTCTGGCGCCGTTGCGGCGCCGGTTATGGAAGGGTTCTTATAATAAGAAGTCGGCCGCCAGGGCGCCAGGAAAAAACAGTGCCTTTTTACCTATTTTTTTTCAGAATTGGGAAAGCCGCGCCGTTGCTGACTTTCCGCTATTGAAAAACCGATCCTATCTTTCCGGCCCGCGCCGCGCCTAGCTTTCCGCGTCCGCGGCGATCCGCGCGAGCTGGCGGGCGAGCACGTCGCCGAACGGGTTTCGCGGGTCGGGCGGCGTGTCGAGGTCGGGCGGCGGGATCGGCGCTCGCGCGCCTGGCGGGCTCGCTGGCGGGCTCGTCGAGGCGGGCGCCCTTGGGCTCGGGCTCGGCGGCCGCGGCGGCGAGGCGGGCGGCGGCGAGGTCGAGGCGGGCGGCGGAGATCCGCTCGCCCTCGACGAGCGGAGCGCGGGGAGCATCTCGGCGCGAGCCCACCTGAAACGCTCCTCGCGCGCCAGCTCGGGCCACTTGGCGATCCAGTAGTTCCACGCAACGCCGCTCGGCGGGCCGTCCGATCTCCCCGCGATCTCGGCCTTGGCCCGGGCGATGAGCGCGGCGCCCTCGCGCCCCGAGAAGCGCGACAAGCTCGCGAGGGTCGAGAGGAGCGCGGACACCGCGAGGTGTCGGGACGCTGGACGCGTCCCCGAGGGGAACCGCGATCGCCGACCTTGGCACGCGGCGTGCTCGTCCATCTCGTCGCGGTCCCCGTCCGCGAGCTGCGCGAGCGGTGCAACGGGCCGCGCCGACGGGCGCGGCACGGCGACAGCGGCCGCGGGAGCGGCCGCGGGGTCCAAAGCGTCCGCTCGACTTTCCGCGTTATCCTCTGCGCCGAGGGTCGCCGTGATAATCGGCGAAGTAGGAACGTCGCGCGCGGGGATACCCTCAACAGAGGGTTCCTCGGGGAGAGCGTAACCGTTGCGTTTTGACACGGGTGTGGAAAGGTGAGAGGAGGGCGGCGCGCCCCATAACGCCCGCGCCCGGTCGGTCAGCGTCAACACCGCGAGCGGCTCGCGGATGTACTCGTGCGGGCCGAGCTGGCGCACGCGATCGCCTCGACCTCGTGCGCGGGCGAGGAGGTCGCGCGCGACGAGTTCATTGACACCGCGGATCACGGTCGAGCGGCTCGCCGCCTCGCTCGTCACGCGGGATATCGCCGCGCCGATCGCCGCATAGCTCGCGCGCGTGCCGACGTACCCGACGCGGCCGCAACGGTGCAACGCGGCGAAGAACCGGAGCACGCGGATCGCGCGGTTCGATAGGCGCCCGCCGCCGCCGCCGTCGCCGTCGTCGCCGTCGCCGTCGCGGGGAACGCGCCAGCGGGAAAGATCGATCGTGTATGAAATCCGTTCCAGATCTGTTTCGGTTGCGTGCCGCCAGGCGAGATCGCGCCGAATTGGCGGTTTTTGGATACACCGCGCCGTCGAGCCCATTTCTTGACCCTTTCCGAGAACTTAGCTAGTATTGGAACAGCCGATCGATCCTTTCTACTTCATCCCTACCAGTGCGCGCAAGTTCTAGATCCTTGCGCGCACGTCTACCTTGCGCCCTGGCTTTTCGCGACGGCATGATTAGAGTATAATTCGCGATTTTTTCGCGGCCGTTCCGCGGTAGTTCCGCGGCTTTTCCGCGGCTTTGCGACGGCGCCGCCGCGGGTCGAGAACGAAAGGCGAAGACGATGGACGACCAGGATCGACGGTTCGAGATAGTGGACGACGGCGACGGCGACGACGGCGAGGGGACAGGAATCGGAGAACCCCACTCCGCGAATCCTTCCGACGTGCTCCCCGAGCACGCCGACGACGCCGCCGCGATCGACGGGTTCCTTTCGGGGTACGGGCGCGGGTTCCAGGTGGCGATCGTCCGAACCGCGCCGGTATGGTGCGCCGGATATCTTACGACCCTGCCAATGGATCACGGGATCACGCTGTCCGAGATCCGCGAGTCTTTCGGCGGGCGCCGGTTTCAGTTGCGGATTCTCACGGATCAAGGGCGGTTCGTGAAAATGCGATCCGTGTTGATCTCCGACGTGCCGCGCGACGACGGCAGACCGATCGCGAGCCTCGACCGCGGAACTCCCGAGACGCCGAGGGCGAACCCCGCGCCCGCCGCCTCGGGGTTCGGCGAGCTGGCGGGCGTGCTCCGCGATCTCCTCGCATCGCAGCAAGCCGCGAGCAATCGGCAAGCCGAGATGTTGGAGCGGTTGATCATGCAACCCGCCGCACAAGCGCAAGCGGCGATCGCGTCCCCGCTAGAACAGATCCAGCAACTAGGCGCGATGATCCAAGCGGTGCGCGAGATCACGCCCGCGATCGCGGCGGGCGCCGAGGGCGCCGAGGGCGGGACGGGCGAAGCGTTAATGATGAAATTGGGCGAGAAGCTAATCAGCAAGTGGGGGAACGGCGGCGAGAAGACGAGCGCGCCGCCGAAAGGTCGAGGGCTCCCGCCAGGGCGAGCACCAGGAGCACCAGGAGCACGCCGCGCGCCGATCATCATTCAAGGGCCGCGCCCCGCTGGCATACCGGCGCCGCAACACGCGGCGACCGTACCGAACGCGACGACGATCGCCGCGATGCGAGAGGCGCGCGCGATGGACGCGAGCGCCGAGCCCGCCGCGATCGCCGAGGGCGAGCCCATCGCGAACCCCTCGGCGGCCGCCTCGAGCACCGTTGACGAATCGTCAATTTCTCAACTCGCGGAAAATGAGCACGGGAGCGACGAGGATTACACCGCCGAAGACGTGCGCGACCTCCTCGCGGGAATGCCGGTAGACGACGCCGCCGAGGTGATCCGCGACGTTTTCGACGGGCTCAACGACGAGGAGAAGCAACGCGCGATCGCGATCCTCGTCGCGCCGCCGTCCGCGGAGATCCAGGAATCGCCACCCGACGAGATCGACGATCCGACAAGCGACGGTCGTTGACTTTTCGTCATCATTGGATCCAAAATAACAGGGTCGCGGGGTGATCGAGGTTTCGCGTGCCAGCAACACCGACGACGGCGCCCCGCGCCGCTCCGCGCGCCGTTCCGCGCGCCGCACCGCTTCCCGCCAAATTCGCCCCGCTCCCCGCTCGGCGCCTCGTCGCGCCTGGCGGGCCTAAGCCCTCGGCGCTCGTCGGTGCTCGCGTCCGTGTTCAACGCATCCACCCGCGCACGGTCGGCGAGCAAATGCGGCGAACGGTCGCGCTCGTCGGCGGCGCGATCCGCGACGGCGCGACGTACCTACCCTTGCGCGATCACGCGGCGAGGGTCGCCGCGACGGCCGCGCCGAAAGACTTTCGCGGACAGCTCCGCGCCCTCTACCGCGATTTCATCAAACGCTGGCGGTACGTCCGCGACCCGCGAAACGCGGAGTTCGTCGCGACGAGCGGCCGCGCGATCTGGAATCTCGTCTATGGCGGCGGCGTGCGCCGGGGCGTCGGCGATTGCGACGACGCGTCGGCGGCGTTCGGCGCGGCCGCGCACGCGATCGGGTTCCCCGTTCGCCTCGTGACCTCGGTTCCGCTCCGACACCGTTTCGATCCTCGTCTCCGACGGCTCCCGGGGCACATCTATCCCGAGATCTACGTCAAGCCGCTCGGCTGGATCGCCGCCGATCCGGTCGTATGGCCGAAACACGGGCTCGGACACCACGCGCCCGCGCTTCGCCGATACCGTTTCGATTTGTGGGGCCGCCCGCTCGGCGGCGCCATTCACGGCGCCGACGACGTGTCGGGCGAGGAGGTCGGGATCATGTACGGAGCAAGCGACGATATCCAAGGGTGGGCGGATTACGGGCTCGCCGAGCACGGGTACGCGCTCGGGTACGCCGACGGGGAGACGTACGGCGCAATGCCGCTCGACTGGAGCTTGTACGGGCTCAAGGGGTTCGGCGCGACGGCCGATCGGATCTACGACACCTCCAACTCTGGAATGCTCGCCGAGGTGACGACCGAATACGGGCTAGCGCGGACGCCAATGGTCGAGATGCGCCCCGAGGATGTCGCCTACGTCCAAGCGTACGGGCGCCCCTACGACGGGATGCTAGGGCTCGGCGATGACGGGAGCGTCTACCAGTGGCGGCCGACGCAAGGTTTCGCGCTCGGCGGGTTCTTCAAAAAGATTTTCGGCGGCGTCGCGAAGATGGCAATGAAGCTCGCGAAAAAGGGCTTGAGGTTCGCGAAAAAGTTGATCGCCAAGATGCCGGGCGGAAAGTACCTCGTGAAGTTCATGGACAAGATCCACAAGGTCGCCATGAAACTCGTCAAGCCGCTGATGAAGATCATCGGCCCTCTCGCCGCGAAGCTCGCGCCGATCGCCGCGATGATCCCGGGATACGGCCCGTTGATCTCCGTCGCGCTGAAAGCGACCGGCACGATCTCGAAACTGATGTTGAAGCACGGAATCCGGCAGACGAAAAAGGGCGCCGTGATCCCGTCGTCGGCAAAGGGAATGGCGGCGTTCAAGGCCGAGCTGAAACAGCAAGCCGAGACGAAGCGCAAGGCGATCGCCGCCGCGCGCGCGTCGGGCAAGCTCGACCCGCGGCACGTCCCCGCAGGAACGCCCGAGCACGTCGCCGTGCTCCGCGCGATCGGGGTACAGCTCCCCGCGGGGAGCCCGCCCGCGGTGTCGGAAGATCTCAACTTCGGCAACCCGGGCCGCCGCCGCCGCCGCCGCCGCAAGCCGGGCGCCGCCGTCGCTCCCGAGGCGCCCGAGTCGCAGATCCCGACGAGCCCCGAGGCGGCGCCCGTCGAGTTCGCGTGGTGGTAGGACGTGGGCACCGTCTACCGTAAGACGGGAGGAACCGCGGCGGCGCCCGTGTTGAAACGGATCGGCCCCGCGAACCTCCCGCGCCCGCCAGGGCCGATCGGCCCGCCGCTCGTCGGGCGCCAGTTATGGCGACAGCAACGGATCGCCCGCATGATCCGCCGTCACAAGTGGATGCACGCGCGAGGGTACGCGTTCGCGGGAGCGATCGATGCGACCTCGGGGCGGTACGTCCCCGACGAATCCGAGATCCTAACGAAGAACCCGAAACCGGGGACTTTCTACCGCGGGCGCACCGGGATCACGCTGGCGACGATCGCCGAGGTCGCGTACGGGAAAAAGTACACGCACACCGGGCTGATGTTGATGAACGGTAGCACGTGGAACGATCACGTTCGCCGCTCGACGAAGGGGTGGGAGTCGTACCACGTCGC
>Ga0315284_10008376_pt1 | contig 14764 bp, 10 predicted proteins | sample YL17G09_16_MG_FD_203696 | JGI IMG/M metagenome (GOLD analysis project Ga0315284, IMG submission 203696) | Sediment microbial communities from Yellowstone Lake, YNP, Wyoming, USA - YL17G09_16 | ecosystem: Environmental > Aquatic > Freshwater > Lake > Sediment | place: USA: Wyoming | collected... | reverse complement strand
CGGTGCCAGCGGGGCGATCGGTAGCGTCCCTGAACACGAACCTAACTCGGAACCCTATTTCCGCCCCCTGCGGTCGGATTATGTCAAGGAATGGTTCATCTTCCGTGACACGAATACCGACGGCATCCTGAACCCCGGCGACACCGAAGTCGCGCAGTTCAAAAACTGGTGGACGCCCGTCTCCAGCGGTTCCCAATATGTCTATAACGAAAACGAACAGGTCGGAGCCTCGGGCGACCTTCAAGGCTCTCCGATGAATTGGGCAACGGCGACCCTGGACGCCAACGATACGAACAAGAACAATCCCGCCTACAATCATTGGCTCATGCCGGCCCCGGGGGTTACCCAGGCCACCAAGACCAACAGCATCGACTTTTACATGTCCTACAGCCAGTTGGACAACTGCGCCTGGCAGGACCCCGCGTTTATTTACGGAGACGCAAACAACGCCACGCAGCGGGACATCGTCCGCCAACGTCACGCCGGCAGAAACGGATGGAACCTGGGCTGGGTGGTCCGGGACAACAAAGGCGCCGGCGGGGCTATGAAAATGGACTTCTTTGTCCACAATGGAAAGATGGACACCAACACCGGCGGCTGGGGGCGGAGCATATCCAATCCGCAGGTGTCCATGAGCGACGACATGGACCCGACCCTCAGCATGGACATGTCGCTCAACTACAAGACGCGCCACCCGGCGATCTATGACGACGCCAATAACGCCTATTCCTGGTCGCCCAACCAGCTCCGCATGGCCACCAACGGCTACGACGCCAATGACCTGGCCACCCTGGTGGCCTCTCAGGAGTTGAAGGAAACCAACCCCTACGGTCCGCTGCCTAGCGCGGTTTCCGCGCGGACGCCCCAGTCCCTCGTGACGGCGGGCATCAAGAGCAGCGACGGCAACGACTATCTCTACCAGGACGCCTTCACGGAGCGGGCCAATTTCTCGGCCAATTCCACCGATGGCGGCGTGTTGGCGGGCCTGTGCGGCTGGGCCGACCCGGAGGCGGGCGCCAGCCATTGGGGCAACCAGCAGGTCATCCGCATCGACATCGACAAGGCGACGTTGCTGACCGGCAAAATCGACCGGATCGTCTTCCATGACTTCGGGGCCTCCAGCCCCGGAAGCACCGATGGCCAGGTCGATAATCCCGGATCCCCCCTTCCAGACCCCATCATCATCTACGCCGATGATGCCGGGGACATCTACGTTTTGGACGACGTCGGCGGCAGGGTCTATTTCCCGGAAAACCGCATCTATATCGCGGTGACGAACCTTGTGCCGGAACCCGGGACGCTGAGCCTGCTGGTGCTCGGATCGCTGACGATGCTCTTTCGTCGCAAGCGGCATGAATGACGCTTTTCATTTCGGCCATGTTATGGTAAACTATGGCCGGTTTCTCGTGCAGTCCTCGGTTTGGCGGGTTGCGAGGTTGCTGGCAACGGAGGAACCGGGGTCGTAGAGACCCCAAAGGAGCAGCTAGATGGGTCTGGGGCTAATACGGCGAAGCGGATTGAGTCTGTCGTTACTGATTGTTGCGATTGTGGCGGGAGTGGTTTCGGCCGCCTCGGCCGTGCCGGCTTTCCCCGGCGCGGTGGGCGAGGGCATGAACGCCACGGGAGGTCGCGGTGGCGACGTGTACCACGTCACCAATCTGAATTCGTCCGGTGTCGGTTCCTTTGCCTATGGGGTCACCGGCACGGGTCCGCGGACCATCGTCTTCGACGTCAGCGGGACGATCACCAATACCAGCAATCTCCAGATCACCAGGGACAACCTTACCATCGCCGGGCAGACCGCCCCGGGCATGGGCATCGTGATACGCAACTGGGGAACGGCGATCAGGGCCGACAACGTGATCATGCAGAACTTGCGGCTCCGTCCCGGCGACGCGGCAATGGGAACGGACGCGCAAGGCAAGTTCAACGAATACAGCCTGGCGGTGGACGGCGTGGGCATCATGGTGGACCATTGCTCGGTGTCCTGGAGCGTCAGCCAACTCGTCACGGTCGACGGATCGGGCTTCGATAACGTCACGATCCAGAATTGCCTCCTGGGCGAGGCGCTGGCCCAGACCGGCCTTTATCACGGGGCATTGGACCCGACCTACAATCCCGGGGCCACCAGGTATCACGGCAACGGGTTGTTCGTCAAACCGCTGGAGGGCGTTGGCGGGACATCGAGTTGCACGGCCTACCAAAACCTGCTGGCGGACAACACCAGCCGCAACCCCTGCCCCGGCGCCTACAACACCACACAGTCCACCCTGTTCGAATTCACGAACAACGTCATCTACAACTGTCGCAACAGTGGTTACAGCAGCGGCGCCGCCGCATGGGTCAAGATGAACTACATTGGCAATTACTTGATCGCCGGCCCAAGCACCACCAGCGGCAGCAAGGCATTCGACGCCAACGCCCAGTGCAACGTCAGCATCTACCAGGCGGGCAACAAAGTCGATACCGACCTGGATACGGTGCGAGACGGCACGGACATGGACTGGACCTCATTTATTGGGACGTACGCCAAACTCACCAGTCCGGCAAGCATGGAACCCGTGCCTGTTGTGGATGCGGATACGGCCTACAACAACGTTCTGGCCCGATCGGGCGCGTTCTGGTGGAATCGCGACGTCGTTGACGATCGCATTATCAACGACGTGTTGACTCAGACCGGCACCTATATCAATTCACCGAAGGATCGCAAAGATCCCAACGGTATCCTGACAGACGCCAACGGTTATCCCATCATTCCTTTGCTTTCGCGCGCCGCCGGCTGGGACACCGACACCGACGGCATGCCGAATTTCTGGGAGCAAATCTACGGCACCAATCCGTCCCTCGCCGACAACAACGGCGACCTGGACGCCGACGGCTATACCAACCTGGAGGAATACATCCAGTACGCCGCCATTCCTGAACCGGCCACGTTGTCCCTGATATTCCTGGGCGGATTAGCCCTTCTGCGCAAGAGTCGTCAATGCCGCGCTCCATTCTAACGCGACCACCTAACGCGACCACAAAAGGAGACAGTCAGATGAACTGGTTCCGAACGTTTCCAGGATGTGGCGCCATCCTGTTGACCGTGGTGCTTTCCTTATCGTCTCCAGCCGGGGCGCTGCTGCCGGCATTCCCCGGCGCCGAGGGCGCCGGCGCCTACGCCGTAGGCGGGCGCAATGGTGACGTGTACCACGTCACCAACCTCAACAACAGCGGCGCCGGCTCACTCCGGTACGGCATCGACAACGCCTCTACATCCGGCCGGACGATCGTCTTTGACATCAGCGGCACTATCGCCCTGGAAAAGACGCTGCGAATCCAGAAGCCCTACGTCACCATTGCCGGTCAGACCGCCCCGGGCCTGGGCATCTGCATCACCAATTTCGACACGCAGATCGAATATACCCACGACGTGATCCTGCGGCACATTCGATTCCGTCCGGGACTGGCCTACGGCGGGACAGCTTCCAACCAATTCAACACCGACTCGCTGGAGCTTAACGGCGACACCAGCCGCCCGCTGTACAACATCATGCTGGACCACCTTTCGGCGTCTTGGAGCGTCGATGAGTGCATGGGTTACTCGGGCACCAACACCAACGTCACCTACCAATGGTGCAATATCACCGAGGGCCTCAACGACACGCACGTCCACGACTACTCCCCCACCACGATTCACGGCGCAGGATCCCTGCTTTCGGCCTACAGCGACGCCTTTGTCACGGTTCATCATTCCCTTTACGCCCACCAGGGATTCCGTTCGCCCCGCGTACGTTCCTATGACTTCAAGACGCACACGGCCGATCTGGCCAACAACGTGGTGTACGACTGGGGCTCCACCGCAGCCTATGGCGGCGGGAGCACCACAAGGACCATCGGAGGGGTCAACAAGGCGTGGTATGACGATCGCTCCTTCTGGAACTATCGCGGCACGTATTCCATCGCCGGTCCCTCCACCGATCCCAACAGCGTCAACTACGCCCTGGAGGACTGGGGCCAGGGCATCGACCCCAATGGTGTGGCCAGCACCTGGGACATGAAGGTTTATCAGAGCGGAAACAAGATCGACTCCGACCGTGACGGGGTGCTGGACGGCGTGGACACCGGCTGGGACATGACCACCGGACCGATGGTCCGCATGGACACCTCCTTTGCCATGCCCGGCGTGCCGGTAACCATCGATGACGCGGACACCGCTTTTCAGCTAGTGCTGGCACAGAGCGGCGCCATGCCCCTGTACCGCGATTCCGTCGATATACGCGTCACCAACGAAGTGCTGACGCAGACCGGCAGGATCATTGACTCCCAATCCGACGTCGGCGGCTACCCCATAATTCCGGTCCTCACCCGCTCAGCCGATTGGGACACCGACGCCGACGGCATGCCCAACTGGTGGGAGACACAGATCGGACTGAACCCCTCCGTCGACGATCACCTGGGCGACTTTAACGGCGACGGTTACACCAACCTTGAGCATTACCTCAACTACATGAACGACCAGGTTGTGCCCGAACCGGCCACGTTGTCCCTGGTATTGCTGGGCGGATTGCCGCTGTTGCGCAAGGGCCGCCGCGCGGCGGTATAGCTGAAGTCACGAAGATCGCCAAGAGCACAAAGACCACCAGGAACAAAGGCCATCAAGAAAAGGCCAATACAAAGCACGCAAAGAATTGACTGTAACACAGCCTGAATAGCACAAGGGGCCTGAGTCATCTCAGGCCCCTTGTTTATTGTAGACTCTTGGGGGGATATCTATCTGCCCGCCAGGCGCATCTTGGCGGCCGTCTCGCCACCGTTGAGCACATACAGCAGCGGCAGGGGCCTGTCCACGCCCTCGACGAAGGCCGGCCTGGCCTGCCAGGGCGTCGCCGACAGCACGTTGCAGAGGTCCATCCAGTGCTCCAGCCGCGAGGGGGCGAGGTTCCAGACCATGTGGAAGTGATTGGCCGGGGCGTATTGCTTGTACTCCCCCATCACCGCGTATTTGGGCACCACCCACGTGTGCGGCCAGGTGGGCGTGGATGTGTTGGCCACCGCCGAGGCGAGCTTGTCGGGCAGGTCCACGGTGCATGCCTGGTCCCATACCATGCTGAACATGTGGCTCAATTCGCTGTAGGCCATCCGGCAGGCGATGCCCTCGATGCCACCGGGGGTGACGAAGGTGACGCTGTTGCCCCCGCCGGGGAAGTAGTGCAGCTCCGCCTGGGGCATGGAGATTCGCTTCATGACCTCCCCCACCGCTTCTCCGGGCTTGCCCGCCCAGTCGAAACTGGCCGAACCGGAATTGTCGCCATCGACGATCCCTCGCTGCGCCCAGAGTTCCTTGCCGGTGCACTTGACCTTTAGCTTCTCGGCCAGTGCCTTGATTTCCCAGGGTTCCCAGACCTTGCGGAAGTCCATGAACAGCGGCGGATTGCCACCCGACAGCCAGCAGGTGAACAACATCGTCAGCAGCCCCTGGACGTCGGCCTCGGTGGCAAACGGCATGGCGGGCTTGCGGCCGTTGTGGTCAAAGGTGGAGTTCAGGATGGACTCCATCGCATCGGCCACCGCCAGCGGGATGCCTCGCGGGTCGCTGCCCCACTCCAACTGGCTCATGAACCCCCCACCGACCGCGTTGAGGTCGGCCAGCAGGTCGCGTACGACCAGGTACAACGCCAGTCCCTGGTCGAACCGCTCCCCATCCTCGGCGGACCGCAGTTCAATGCGGTCGCCCAGGTGGCGGTCCAGCCAGCCGCGGAGGGCCTTCAGTTCCCTGGCGTCATAGGCCTTCTTGGCCAGCATATCGGACAGCAGCTTCATGTCCAGCCGGGTGATCTCCAGGCCGAAGGTCCGCCGCGTCGGAATGACGTGGGCCAAGGCCGTCTCCATGCCCATGGAGTCGTGACCGAAAATCACCACGCGCCGGCCTTTCAGCCCCACGCGCGTCATCGCCGCATAGCACCAGTCGATCAACGCCCCAGCCGTGGAGGGCGTCATCTTGGGTGCGGCGCCCCGGTCCGGCCAGGTGCCCACGTTCAAGGCCACCAGCCGGCCGGACTGCGCCAGCGCGCCGTTGACCGCGTGGGCGTACACCACCCCGGGCTTGGGTCCGCTGTTGCCGCAGGTGATGTTGACGGGCATGTCGGCGGGCAGATGGCTCAGCAGGCTCATCAGCGTCAGTTGCGGGAAGGCCCAGGTGTCCGGCGCGCAGATGACGGCGCCCACGCCGGCGTCGGTGAACTGACGCGCGACGATGTCGGCCTGTTTCTCCCCGTCGATCAGCACGGGGGTCCAGACGACCTCCACGTCGCTTCCGTCGGGCATCTTGACGCCGCCGGCGACGGTCTGGGCGACCATTCGCACGATGTTGACGCATCGTTGGCGGCTGGCGAGGTCGATTCGCGGGTCGCTGGTGGCGCAGACGCCGAAGGTCACCGTCTTGGCGGGAACCCGTTTCGTGTCGGGCAGATTCCTTGCTTGGGCCATGTGAATGCTCCTTGGATTTCGGCGCGGCGGTTCATCGCTTGGCCTGAAGCCGCGCGTATTTGGCTTTTTTGTCCTTCCACGCCGCCGTCTCCGACGGCTCGTAACAGGTCAACGCGAAGGACTCCCGCATGACCTGGCGGACCTGGTCCTTGTCCTTGAGTATGCCCAGTGCGACGGCCTGGCACAATGCGTTGCCCATCGCCGTGCATTGGTCGGCGCCGGCGTAGACGGGCCGGCCGCAGGCGTCGGCGGTCCACTGGCACAACAGTTTGTTGGCCGTTCCGCCCCCCACCATGTAAAGCGACTCGCGGGGCTTGCCCGTCAGTTCGCCCACGGAGTCCAAGCGGTAGGCATATTCCAGCGCCAGGCTCTCCAGGACACATCGGACCAGCCCGCCCCGATCGGCCGGCGGGGTCTGCCCGCTGCCACGGATGGCCGCCAGGAGGGCCTCCTCCATGTCCGGAGGCGCCAGGAACGTCTCGTCGGCCACGTTGACCAGTGTCCCATTGCTGACCGATTTGGCCGCCTCGGCGGTCAACCGGCCGTAGTCCCACGGGTCGCCGGGGCGATCCCACTTGCGTCGCAACTGCTGGATCAGCCACAGGCCCAGGATGTTGCGAGCCAGGTACCAGCCGCCCAGGGTGTACTCGTTGGTGAAGCCCAGTTCCAGGCATCGCGGCGTGGCCACCGGGTGGTCGATCAGCGACCCCAGGATGCTCCAGGTTCCGCAACTCAGGAAGGCCCAATTGGGGCCCTGGCCCCCAACAGCGGCCACGGCGGCGGAGGTATCGTGCCCGCAGACGGCAACGATCGGGATGTCGCCCAGGCCCGTTTCGTCCCGGACGGCCGGCAGCAGAGGGCCTAGCACGGTGGCCGGCGGGATGAGCTTGGGGAACATCTTTTCCGCAAGGCCGAAGGCTTGCATGATCCGCCTGGCCCACCGGCAGTCCAGGCTCATCAGGTTGGAGGTGTTGACGACCGAATACTCGCAGGCCTTCACGCCCGTGAGGAAGTAATGGAACAGGTCGGGCATGTTGAGGAACGTCTCGGCCAGTTCAAGCGTCGGCCAATGGTCCCGCTGCATGGCCAGGAGCTGGAATAGCGAGCTGATGGCCCATGGTTCGTACCCCGTGGCGGCGAAGATTTCCTCGCGAGACAGGAACCGGTCGCTGTAGGCGTGGATGTTCTCCGTGCGGGCGTCGCGGTACTGGACGGGGTTGCCCAGCAGCCGCCCGTCGGAACCCAGCAGGCCGAAATCCACGCCCCAGGTGTCCACCGCGGCGCTGAGAATCTTGACACCGCGATGCGAGCAGGCCCGCATGGCCGCCAAGACCTCCGCATACAGCGATGGGAAGTCCCAGTACAACGTCCCGGCCAGGCGTACGGGGCGGTTGGCGAAACGATGCACCTCTTCCATGTGCACCTTGCCGTCGCGCAACGTGACCAGTTCTCCCCTGCCGCTTTCGGCCCCTATGTCCAACGCCAGGAAACGATATTCCTCGGGCATGTGCTTTTCTCCCTGCCAGCCGCCGAATTGTTCGACTCGCAGACACTGCCAGGCATGCCGTCTCCCCGCGTCGGCAGCCGGCAAGAGCGTGTACTACGTCAAACTTCAGAAAACTTCCGGAAGGGTCACTTCCAGCCAGGTGCATCGTCTGGGCGTCTGAAGCGTCGGATGCGTCAAGGCCGCGGGCAACAACACCGTGTCGCCGGACCGGACGGTTATGACCGGTTCAATCTTTCCACCGTGACGGATCGTCGCGCCGTCGGCCTGGGTCAGGAACATCAGCGCCGCGCATCGTCCGGTCGGCAGCGCCGCGGAGCCCTCCGCCGAGCGGATAGCCACGGTGAAAAACTCCGTCGCCACCAACGTCTCCCCCGCGGCGCCGGGCGGGGGCGCGTCGGGGGCGTCGAACCGGATGCATTTGAGCGATTCGCTCAGGTGCGTCTCGCGTCCCCGGCCCCAGTCGGTGACGCGATAGGTGGTGTCCGAGGGCGTCTGGACCTCCGCCACGACCACGCCCGCCCCGAGGGCATGCACCATTCCGGCGGGCAGGTAGAGAAAGTCCCCCGCCCGCACTTCCTTCTGCCGCACGAGGGACTCGATCGATCCGCCCATGCCCATGGCGGCGCGGCGGAACTGCTCTGCCGTCACGCCGGGTTTCAGCCCTTTGTAGACGACGCTGCTGGGCCTTCCCATCACGCGCGATATCTCGCCCTCGCTCCACTCCTCCACGATCAGCCCGCGGCTTTCCAGGACATACCAGCACTCGGCCTTGGGCACCGCGCCGGCGCCGATGGCCGCGGCTGCGGCGGCGTCGGGATGCACCTGGAGGGAGAGCCTGTCGTTGGCGTCCAGGTATTTCAGCAGCAGAGGAAATCTGCCGTTTTGAAGCGGTCTGGCCCGGCCCAGAAGCTCCGGCCCGCACTTGCGCGTCAGGTCCGTCAGCGTCATCCCGGCGGCGGGTCCGTTGGCCACGACGCTAACGCCCTCGGCCAGATCGGCCAGTACCCAACTTTCGCCGATGGTCTTTCCCCCCGGCAGGCGGCGGGCGAAGAGTCGCTCGATGTTCCGACCGCCCCAGATTCTTTCCTTGTAGATCGGCTCGAATTTGTAAGGGTACACCGCCATACGGATTTTCCTTTGCCCGGAACTGCGTGCCACATTCTACAGACCCGCGGCGCCCAGGCCAAGCAGGTGATCTCACCGAAGATGACCTCAGATGCGTACTTGCCCCCAGTCGTCCCGCGGTTTAGACTTCCTCCCCGACGCCGATTGACGGCGTCAGGAGAAAGATGAGCCTATGTCCGAGATCAAGCCGACCGTCACGTATGAGGACTTCGCCAAGCTGGACCTTCGCGTCGCCAAGGTGCTGGAGGTCCGCGACCATCCCAATGCCGACAAGCTGCTGTGCATGACCATCGACCTGGGCGACAGCCAGCGGCAGATCATCGCCGGCCTGCGCGGCCAATATGACCCCGCAACGCTGGTGGGCAAGCAGATCGTGGTGGTGGCCAACCTTCAGCCGCGCAAGATGCGCGGGCTGGAATCCAACGGCATGTTACTTGCCGCCTCCTACGGCGAGGAAGGCGACCGCAAGGTCATCATCCTGACAACCGACCAGCCCGTCCCGCCAGGGGCGACGATTTCGTGAGGCCGGCAGGCCTACTTCCCCTTGAAAACTTCCGTAAGTTCGTTTTTGTCCACGCGGACGATGAAATGCGCGGGCCAGCCGGTCCGGCCGATATGGGCCTGTAAGCGCGGATCTGGCTCGAAACAGACACAGGGACCAGGACAAGGTTTTCATGGCGGCGTGGGCTACGGTCACCGGAAGTAGATGGGGTTGGCGTAGGCGCGGTGGTCATCCATCGCGGCGGCCTCGGCGCGCACGTAGCTGCCGAAGCCCACGGACAGGCTGACCTTCTCGCGCAGATATCGCTCGCCATGCGGCCAGAAGCGGCGGATCTCGCGGCCGTCCAGGATAATGCTGATCCAGTTCAGGCCGTAGGCGTCAGCACACTCCACTTCGACTACAGCCCTGCCGCCCCTCGGATGCGCCTGCCCGCCCATCGCCGTCCGTCCGCAGGTGAGATTGATGGCTGGCCCGGCGGAGGCGTAGACGTTTCCGCTCCGCAGGCAGTCCAACACGGACCGCTTCGAAAGCCGCGCCCCGATCAGGCCGGTCCACACGTTGCCCACCCCCAGGGGGAAGTGCGCATCGGTGGCGCCCAGACCCGTTACGCGATAGCCCCTCTTCAGGTACGAATCCCACAGCGCAGTGCTGCTTTGAGTCCAGGTGTCGTGGAAGGCTTCAGTCCGGTATATCCCGTTCATCACCTCCATCGCGAACTCGGGCCCGACCTCGGCCAGAGCGTCCATCTGCTGCTGTGTATAATAGGTTTGTGGGAACCAGCCGGTGGGATGGGGATAGAAGAAGAAAACCCCCATGGCACGCAGCCGAGCTGCATCGCTGCGCATGTCCTTGCTTGGCCGGAACTGCCGGTCCAGATCAAGGATGCAGATGTGGTGTTGCCCGGCTCCGGGTTCCTGCCCCCACCAGACATTCTTAAATTTGCGGCACTCAACCTTCTGGCGCACCGTCATGTGGTCCGTGACGAAAATACAGTCGATCCCGCGTCTCTTGGCCACCGTGGCGATCTCGGCCACGCTCCCCCGTCCGTCACTCCAGGTCGAGTGCATATGCAGATCGCTACGGAGGAACTCAAAGCTCGCCAGCTTACGCGTCTGGGCGGCCCGCTGTGCCTCCATGTCCATCCTCAGTTTCAGGATCCAGACGGTACTTGCATACTGGTCTGCCGGTGTGAGCCTTCGTTTCAGTTCTCTCGCCATGGCGCCTTCCTGGATGGAAACTTCACTTTCCCCGAAAAACTTCCGTCAGGCCGTTTCGGTCCACGCGGACGATGAAATGCGCGGGCCAGCCCTCTCGGCCGGTGGGCTTGGCCTCGTCGAACCACACCCACCAGAATTCCTCGTCCTTCCGCGCCGAGACGCGGTAGTCGTCGGGATTGACCCCCTCGTCGCGGGCCTGGAGGCGGGCCAGGCGAATCGCCTCGTCGTTGGAGACGGCGGTGTATTTCCGCACCAGCCCGTCGGCGTCCACCTTGACATTGACGCAGCCGCCGGCACAGGCCGCCAGAACCAGCCACGTCAGGCCCAAACCGCAGAGAATCGCGCGATATCTCATGATCGTACTCCTTGCCCAACTAGGTCCGGCCGCGCCGCGGGGCGTTCTAGCGGAGGTGCTCCTGGACGTATGAAACGATTTTATCAGTCGCGATGCGATCCTGGTGCAGCGTGTCGCGGTCGCGGACGGTGACGGTTTGGTCGGTCAGCGTCTGGCCGTCGATGGTGAGGCAGAATGGCGTGCCGGCCTCGTCCTGGCGGCGGTAGCGGCGGCCCACCGCGCCCTTTTCATCATAGAACGTCGCCAGCCCGGCGGCCTTGAGTTGGCCGTAAATCTTCATGGCGATCTCGGGCATGCCGTCCTTTTTGACCAGCGGGAACACGGCCGCCTTGACCGGGGCCAGTCGCGGGTGGAATTTCATCACCGTTCGCGCCTGGGCCGCGCCGTTTTCGTCGGGGGCGGTGTCCTCGCAGTAGGCCTCGCAGAGGAACGCCAGCGTGGCCCGGTCCACCCCGCCGGAAGGCTCGATGACATACGGGATGAACCGCTCCTTGGTCTCGTCGTCGAAATACGCCATGTCCTTGCCGGAGAATTTCTGGTGCTGCGAGAGGTCGTAGTCGGCGCGGTTGGCGATGCCCTCCAACTCGCTGATGCCGAAGGGGAACTCATATTCCACGTCCGCGCAGGCGCGGGCATAGTGGGCCAGTTCCTCCTTCTCGTGGTCACGCAGGTGGAGCTTGCTACTGGTCAGCCCCAGTCCCACGTACCAGTTGTAGCGAGCGTCGCGCCAGTAGGCGTACCATTTATCCGCCGTGGAGGGATGACAGAAGAACTCGATCTCCATCTGCTCGAACTCGCGGCTGCGGAAGGTGTAGTTCCGCGGGTTGATCTCGTTGCGGAAGCTCTTTCCAATCTGGGCGATGCCGAAGGGAACCTTGATCCGCGTGGTGTCCAACACGTTGCGATAGTTGGCGAATATCCCCTGGGCCGTCTCGGGACGAAGATACGCCACCGAGGTGGAATCCTCCATCGCCCCGACGTTGGTCTTGAACATCAAATTGAACTGCCTGGGATCCGTCAGGTCGCCGCCACAGAAGGGACAGGGAACGACCAATCCGGTCTGGTTGAGTTGTTCGGTGGCCAGGAAACTGAGCAATTCCTGGAAACCGATTGCCTGGGCCTGCTGGAGCCGCTCCGCCAACCAGGATACTGTGACACTGTAATTGCGAACAATCGCCAGACCGGGTGCAAGTTTCTTGCCCTTCTTGTTCACCCAGCGAGTGACTTCATCGATATCCAGGATGAACGACTTGTCGCCGGTCGGCGTGATGAAATCCCCCAGGGACTTGACCCATTCGCTCTGGAGGAAGAGATCATCAAGTTGGTCGGCTCGGAAATGCCTCTTGCACTGGCGGCACGTTCGCATCGGGTCCGCAAACCCCCCCACGTGGCCGCTGGCCTCCCAGACTTTGGGATTCATGATGATGGCGCAGTCCAGCCCGACGATGTCCTCGCGCTTGCGGACGATGTCCTCCCACCAGGCATCCTTGATGTTGCGCTTCAGCTCCACGCCCAGCGGGCCGTAGTCCCAAAAACCGTTGATTCCGCCGTATATCTCGGAGGATTGGAAGATAAAGCCCCGCCGCTTGCACAAGGCGGCCAGCTTGTCCATTAGAACGTTCGTGTTTTCGGCCATGAAAGCCTCTTTCCATTTCCTGCCCCCCGACGCCGGACCCCACCGCAGCGCCCTGCGGCGGCAAGGGGATTTGGCATGATACGCCCCGGCCGGGGGAGGATGCAAGGCAAACGCCGCTGCATGCAGGACCGCTTCATGGGCGTATCGCCGGCAAGGCAGGAAAAATACGGGCAAATCTGAGGAAAAACCGGAAAAACTACTTGGCGCAACGCCCAAACGTGCCTATGATGGTAGTTGTGAAGGCTGTCGCCTGCTCAGCGGCGGTCATGGCCCACGGCAAGCTCATCCGGGGCCGCCTGTTGCACGATGGTTGTTGTCGAGGGACAGGAGGGAGATGGCCGGTTTGTGCTCACCCGGTCGCTCCAATGCTTGCGCGCCCCGTCCCGTAGTTGACTGTTGGTTCGTGTCAAGACGGATGTCAAGAGGAGACAACCTGTGAATTACGCCAAGCGAAGTCACCGGCCCCTTGCGGGGGCCTTCATGTTGGCAGGTGTCGCGACCTTGTTGCTGTCCTGGCCCAATCGCCTGATGGCCGAGGGGGTCTTTCCAGGGGCTTCCTGGGTTACCAAGACGCCCAGTCAACTCGGTGTCAACTCGGCCATACTGGATCAGTTCCGCAACAAAGTTGGCGGCAGCGGGGTCGTTATTAAAGACGGCTACATGATCTACTCCTGGGGCAGCTATTCAAGTCGCCACAATTGGGCCTCGGCCTCCAAACCGGTGATCTCTACCATGCTGTTCGCGGCGATCAACGAAGGCCGCGTCGCTAGCGTGGACAGCTATATCCGCGATTGGGGCTGGGCCTTGCAGGGCAATGACGTGAACATCACCTTCCGCCAACTGGCCGACATGACCAGCGGTTACGGCCTGTCGGAAGGTCCCGGAGAAGCCTACGCCTACAGCGACTACGCTATCCAGCTCTACGTGAACACCATGGACAAGGTCTTTGGCACCAACGACCACTTGGTGTCGGCCGGCAACCAGCGGCTGAGGAATCCGCTACAGTTCCAGGACAGTCAGTTGTTCGACAGCGGCAAAGGGAGAGTCGCGGCTTCGGCCAGGGATTTCGCCCGGATCGGTTGGTTCTGGATGAACAAGGGCAACTGGAATGGCACGCAACTGCTGCCCGCCAGCTTCTTCGACAACTACATGAAGGCCGACGTGCCGGACGCCCTCCCGCGCACCCAGGGCGGGGGCAATGATTACCTGGGCGTCGGGTCTTACGGTGGAGGATGGGACCAGGGCGACGTGAATGGCATCTACGGGTTCAACTGGTGGTTCAACACCAACCGCGACAGCTCCCTGCTGACCTGGCCGTCGGCGCCGGCGGATACGTTCCTGGCCAACGGGCGCGGCGGCAAGGATTGCATGGCCATTATTCCCTCGCTGAACTTGGTGGTGGCGGCCTACAACGACAATGGCGGCTGGGGCACGACGATGGACCAAAGCCTGGGATTGCTCACCCAGGCCGTGCCGGAACCGACCAGCTTGGGACTGCTGGCGCTGGGCGGTTTGACGCTGCTCCGCCGGGGTGGGGCAGGCCGGAACATGAAAGGGCGGGCGGAAGCGCACTTGCCACGATAACGCTGCAACGTCTGCCGCCTGTTTGAATCGCAAGAGGAGAAAGGTAAGGGCAATGACAGGAGGAACTCGCCGACCCATTGCGGGGGCCTTCATGTTGGCAGGTGTCGCGGCCTTGTTGCTGTCCTGGCCCAATCGCCTGACGGCAGAGTGGGTTTTTCCAGGCGCCTCGTGGGACATCAAGACCCCCGAGGAACTGGGCATGAACCGGGCCAGCCTGGATGCGTTCAAGAACCGCGTCGGGGGCAGCGGGGTGGTCATCAAGGACGGATATCTGGTCTATTCCTGGGGAGCTTACACTCAAAGCCACGACTGGTTTTCCGCCTCCAAACCGGTCGTATCCACCATGCTTTTTTTCGCAATCAACGAG
>Ga0315284_10008375_pt1 | contig 14765 bp, 27 predicted proteins | sample YL17G09_16_MG_FD_203696 | JGI IMG/M metagenome (GOLD analysis project Ga0315284, IMG submission 203696) | Sediment microbial communities from Yellowstone Lake, YNP, Wyoming, USA - YL17G09_16 | ecosystem: Environmental > Aquatic > Freshwater > Lake > Sediment | place: USA: Wyoming | collected... | reverse complement strand
CGACTTCGCCTAGTACCACGACCATGCGGATAGCCATCTTCGACTTCGACGGGACGCTCTTCAAGAGCCCCGAGCGCCCCTCCTGGTGGCCGCTCCAGGGCTTTTGGGGCCGCATCGAGACCCTGAGCCCACCCTTCGTCCCGGAGAACCCTGGGTCCGACTGGTGGGCGAGCAGCGTCGTCTCCGAGGCCAAGCAGGCCATCTCGGACGCGAAGACCATCTCCGTGCTCCTGACGGGGCGGCCCGGCAAGCTCGGGCCCCGCATCAAGGACATCCTCCACAGCAACGGCCTCCGCTTCGACGAGTACTTCTTCGCCGGTGCTGGAGCGGGCGGAACGCTGGGCTCCAAGCTGGGGATCATCGAGAAGCTCGTGGATCGTACCGAGGATTTGAAGCTCGTCGAGATGTGGGACGACCGCCCCGAGCACGTCGGGCCCTTCGAGGACCACCTGAAGAAGCTCGGGGTCGAGTTCGAGGTCCACACCGTTCCTCGGGTCACCCACGACTTCGAGGTCGGGCCGGAAGGCTTCCAGGCCGAGAAGGTCGCGGCCCGATTCATCAAGTGATCAGAACATCGCAGACGGGAGCTTGATCCCCACGCTCACCGTCGAGCTGGCTAAAGCGTGACCTGTTTGGGGTCTACCCCCAGAGCTTTGGCAAAGTCCGCGACGTTCTTGTTGAAGAGGCCGTTCTCGATGGTGAACTCCAGGACAACATCGCGACTCGAACCGTGCCCTCGAACCGAGACGTACTTGAAGTTCTTCTTGAACAGGGCGAGGATCTTCGCGGCGTCCTCGACCCCCGCCGCTACAGGTTCGGTGCTGGCCCTGCGGTCGTAGCTGTACATACCCTCCGCAGGACACGAAAAGAAAAGTCGTTGACCTACCCCGAGTCGGTGTATAGTCTCCACCATCATGCACCACTAACTGCACCTCTCGCGTGGTCCTCCCTGGTTCCTGCGTCCCCAACCCCGATCGCAGTCGAGTCAGCAAAGGAGATGAACCATGTTCGAGAACTACAAGCAGTTGAGTGACGCCGAGAAGGCGTCGGTGAAAGAGATCCATCGGGCCATCCGGGCCCAAGCCGGCAACCGGTATGGCAACCGGTATGGCAACCTCGCCTGGGCCTACGTGCGGGGCTTCCCGTACAAGCGGGTCGAGCGGACCGTCCACGAGAACAACGAGCCGTCGGCCGTCCTCGTGACGTCAGTCCTCGCCCAGCACATCCCGGGCTTCGCGGAGTACAACCCGAAGCGTCCCTGGGACACCAAGGCGTCGCCCGAGATCGAGGCGTGGCTCGCCAACGAGGAGGGAGCCATCCCGGCCCCGGTCCGAGAGAAGCGGCCCTACGTGCGGCACGAGCTGAAAGCCGAGGTGGCGTGATGTCCCAGACCTTCCCAGGGATGACCCCCGAGCTGCAATCCTACGTGGACCACTGGGCGAAGGAGCACACGGACACGGAGTTCAAGTACGCGGAGAGCAAGCGTCTTCGCAAGCTCATCGACCCCGCCATCTACCGGGCCTACCGGCGGTTCGAGATCGACGCGATGTTCGTGGACGAGAAGCTGGACTCCCGCCGGGAGACACTCAGCCCGTCGGGGAAGTACAAGCTCGTCACGTCGAGCTTTGGGACGAAGCCCGGCTGCTGGTCCTACGCTCAAGGTCGGCTCTACGCCATCGGGTCCGACATGCCGATCGCCGTGGTGAACCGCAACTACGGCTCGTTCCCGTGCCTCTTCGTCGAAGGGCACCCGAACGGCCACGACTACTTCATCTGCGGCGAGGACTACCAGGGGCAGACCGTCATCGAGCTGGACACCGGTCGGCGCCGCGACTTCCTCCCCGAAGAGGCCGACGATGGCTTCGGCTTCTGTTGGGGCGACTACCGGTTCGACGCGGGAACCCAGATGCTCACGGTCTGCGGCTGCTACTGGGCCTGCCCATACGAGTTCCGCTTCTTCGACTTCTCGGACCCCATGCAGGGCTGGCCCGAGCTGGAGAACGAAGTGGGTGCCGAGGAGGACTCGAAGTACCCCACCATCGAGCCCGACGGCACCATCCGGTGCTACCAGACGGAGATGGCCGAGGGGGACGACGAGGACGAGCCCAAGAAGGAGCGAGAGGTGGTCGCCACCAAGACGTTCCGTCGCGAGGGCTTGAAGCTCGTGCTCGTCGAGGAGTGGGTCTCCGAAAATGAGCAGGCTTCTCGTGCTCGCCGAGAGGAGGGCAACCGAAAGTACGAGCAGTGGCTCAAGGACTTCAAGGCCGGGGATCCGCTCTACCTGCTCATGTCGGCCACCGTGAAGGAGGAACCCTTCAAGCCCGAGGACCACATCTCGATCGGACAGACACACGACCAGTGGCACCCGACCGAGAAGTTCCAGGAGCGTCGCATGTGCCGGCGGATCCATCGAGCGGGCGGCCGGACCCTCGACATCGAATGGGGCACCGATACGGCTCCCATCAAGCTCATCGTCTACCGGGACGGCAAGCACACGGAAGACCGATGGTTCTCTCACTCGGTCGCAGGCATGACCGAGGCCCTCACCTATGCACGGACGGTGCTCCAATGACCATCCACGACGAAGTGGCGGCTCTCCGGAACGAGCAGGACAAGAAGCGTCTGGAAGCCGAGCGGCTCGAACGCTTGGGTCAGGCGTTTCCCGACCTCCAGAAGTACGTCGGACGCCGGAACAAGGTCGCTTTCTACTCGAAGACGGTGAACAGCCGGGTCAATCGGTTCGACCTCCGCCACAACTGCGGCTGCTGTCGGGACAGCCCGCTGGAGTTGTGGCCCTACCTGGAGACTCCGGACGGCAACGTCTACTCGGACCCGCCCAAGTTCACCGTTGGTGAACAGCACTGGATCGCAGGCGACCGTCCCCAGAAGGGGTGGAAAGGTCAGCTCCAACGGGCCGGTCTCCCCGAGGTGATCATCGGCGCGGTCGAGATGCACTTCCAGAAGGGCATCGAAGAGCGGAAGTCCCTGGCCGAGAGCGAAAGCGAGTACGACCCCGACTCGGAGGACTCGCTATGAAACTCTTCCTCGTCACCCGTGCGGATCTCCCCCCCGGGGATCAAGCGGTACAGGCCGCCCACGCGCTCCGGGAGTTCGTGGCCCAGCACCCGGAGATCGATCTCCACTGGTACCGGACCTCGAACACCCTGGCCTTCCTGGCGGCCCGAGACGAGCCATCCCTCGGTGCGCTCCTCCAGAAGGCCCGTCACCAGGGGTTCGCCGCCGCTCCCTTCTACGAGCCCGATCGAGGCGACGAGCTGACCGCAGTGGCCTTCGGGCCCGACGCAAGACGGCTTCTCGCTCACCTTCCCCTGGCTCTTCGGTGTATGAATGCAGCATGACGATGCCCAAGAAAGGGAGCCGTGGGATCAACGTCGATGGAGCGGCCTACCGCTTCATGGTCAGCGACGAGGACGGCGGAAAGACACTTCGGGTCACCGTCGAGTCTGGGGCTCACCCTGGTCACGTCCTCATTGCGACCTTCGGGCGGCACCTGCTCGATCCCATCGGGAACCCCCAAGTCGAGCACCTCATCCGGTATGCCCGGCATGTCGGGTGGGCCCCAGCAGTGATGAACAACTTCGCTCTGGGGAATCAGGACATCGCAGAAATGCTCGATGCCGAGGCTCGTCGTTGAACCTTCATTTGTCCGAACTGCGACTCCCAGACGGACACCTTCTGCGGGAGAAACAAGCGTCATTAGCCTAGCGGTGAGGCTCTGGACTTTAAATCCAGCGAGACGGGTTCGACTCCCGTATGGCGCACCAGGCGTGTTGCGGGTTCGACCCCCGTCGAGGGCGCCTAGCCCACCATCCGGTACGCCTCGTCCTCGGTGACGATGCGGCCAAGCTCACGGAAGCAAGACTGGAGGCGGGCGTTCAGGCTCCGGGCCTTGCGGCTTGCCTGAGTGTGCGAGATCTCGCCGTCGCAGTAGAGGTTCTCAGGGCTGAGTGCCCCGTAGAGGCCGAGGATCTCACGCTTGATCTCGGCTTCCGTTCGGTTCGTGCGACCACGGAGGAAGTTGAAGTTCGCCTCCTGCTGCTTCCGCAGGCGCTCCTGAACCTCCGGGGACATGACCGGAGCCGGAGCAGCCGCCTGGCCACCAACCAGCGTGCAGAGGTTCACCGGGACGGTCCAGATGGTGCCCACCGGGTACGAACGGTACGTCCCACGGGCATCGAGCTGCCGAACCTTGAGCTTGACCCGGTTCACCTTCACAACCTCACCGAGGGTCTGCTCGCCGTGGCTACGGCCGAAGTGAACCTTGTCGCCGACCTTGAAGCTGCCGATGGTGTTCATGCTCGTACTAGGCTCCTGGGGCTGGGGATCAAAAACGCCGAAGGGCCCTCGCGGGGCCCTTCCGGTCAGTAGTCGTACCGGTCACAGTCCCGGTCGTAGTCGGGCTCGTCGTCATAGTCGGGCTCGTCCGGCTCGCAGTCGTCCGAGCACGCCTCGGTCAACTCCTCGGAGAGCTTCTCGACCTCGGCGTCCGTCAGGTCGTACACGGTCCACACGCCGTGGCGCTTGAAGAACGCGGTCACGTCCTCCACGTACCCACCCTCGGGCGGGTAGCAACGTTCGGCAGGACCCGAGCAAACACCAGGATCGTAGGGGAGCACCGAGCCGCACACCGTCAGCGCGATCTCGTACTCCTCGCCCGTCACCGGGTTCTCACGGTAGATGGCCGTCTCGACAACCGTACCGAAGGTCTTTGCGTACCGGGTGTAGGTCTGCATGGTGACCCTACTAGGCGCCAGACCCTCCCAATCAAAATGAAACAGTACTTGCTAGACCGGACATTGATGTCCCGGGGGCTTTCGCATAAACCGCGGGAATCGGGTACCCGTTCTTGCATTTCTGAACGGCCGCACAGTTCTTGCTTCTTTCAGCTCACACAAAACCACACGAAAACAAGCCCAATTCATTATTGGGGCATATTATGCGAGTACGTGCCTGAAGTATGGGGTGAAGGGTCCGAACCAGGAGAGCACTGGTTTTCAAGCCTTTCCTGGGTCCCGGACCAGGAGAGCTGCCAGGAGCACATCCCCTGTAACCTGACATCTTTTCGTCAAAGCCCATGAAAACCCTGAGAAGCGTCATGGTTTCTTGGGATGAGAAAGCTCTATCTAGTGCGTGCCTAGCCGCACCCGGTCCACCCGGAGAGCGAACTCCGGGTCCTGATAGGCCGAAGCAACCGCTCGAACCGCGAGGGTGAGCGGCAGGTAGAGGCGAGGGGGTCGGCCGACGAGGGAGCCGCGAAGACCGGCCCGTCTGTCGGACAGCTCTGCGAGGGCGAGCTGGTACGTCAGGTAGAACAGCTCTGGGTCATCGACGGCTTCCAGCCGGGGGCCAGCCCAACCCACGAAGTCCAGGAGGGGTCTGGGAGCGCCCTGAGCCTGGAGGGCCGTCAGGACTTCAGCCGTCGTGGTCACGGTTCACGCGGACCCCACGGCGACCTTCTTGCCGAAGATGTTGTCGTAGTTCTCGCGGAAGGCCGGTGAGGTGACGTTGGCGGGACCCTTGTGGCCAAGGGTGGCCTCTGACTTCGAGTAGAGGTCCGTGACCCGATAGATGGGCCCGTCCTTGTGCTCCAAGTGGAACGCGCCATCGTAGAGGGCTTCCCCCTCTCGTACTGGACGCATGACACCCGCCTGGAATTGGTGGTCCGGCGTGTGTCGGATGTACGGACGCGCTCCCCCGGGAAGCTCGGGGCCGGCCATCAGTTCATCCCCCTCGATCCCGCACCCCTTCTTCGAGTCGTCGTCAGCCATCTCCCCAGTGTATACACCAAGAGATGCCCGATCTCGACATGCACTACGTGCTCGATGATGAAGGCAACCCCGTGCCCGCCACGGATCTCATCACCTGGGCGAAGGCCCTCGACAACATCGAACTTCGTCGAGTCGGCCTCACCAAGTTCTCGGACCGAACCGAGATCTCCACGGTCTTCCTCGGCCTCGACCACGGGTTCACCAAGAAGCGCCCCCTGCTCTTCGAGACGTTGACCCAGTTCGGACAAGGGGGCGACGAGATGGACCGCTACGGCACCTGGCAGGAAGCCGTAGACGGTCACCGGAAGGTCGTCGAAACGTACCTGCTGGAAAACCCCGAAGTTCGTATCCGCCGGAGCGACATCCGAGACAAGTACCGCCCGGTCGAGCGACGCTCCGTCTGGGAACGCCTCCGCTTCGACGACAAGAAGTTCTAGGTCGGCCGCATGGTCACGACGAAGTGCCAGGTGGTGTTCACGGTCGTATTCGAGGCGGTTGTCGTGGGCCGGGCTGCGTACGAAGGGGGGCCTTGTTGCCCCGGTACCCGGATGAAGGGCACCATGACCACTCCGCGTATCGGTTGGGGCATCGGCTGGGGCCGGGGTTCGACCCGGAGCTTCTCGAAGTCGTCCCGAACAAGCGTAAGTCCCTTGAACTCCTCGGTCTTGACCGGGTCGTTGCCGGTACGGTCCGGGTGCAGCTCGAAGGCGAGCCGCTTCCAGTTGGCCTTCACACGAGCCTTCAGCTCATCCAGAATGGCCAAGGACTGCGGAAAAGGCGTCTGACGGATCCGTTCGATGTCCATCGGCGTGACGCCGAGACGCGCGAGCAGGCGAACGGCCGTCGTCTGATCCATTAGGTCTCTGGTGTACCACGAACATAGGAGGAATCTCCTTCAAGAAAACCATGCCCACTGGCACCCCTCTCCACGGTGAAGTCTGGACAACCAACGCCTCGGTCGCGGATGCCTCCCAAGGCAACCGCAGCATCCGAGGCGTCGTGGCCGATGTTGTCTCGAACGTCGTCACCCTCGTCAGCTTCACCGGCAATAGGCTCAGGGTCGCACCTGACCGCTTCCTAGCGACCTGGCAGTACGTCAGCCCGCCCCCACGGACCCGGCACACCTGCTCGACCGCAGGTTGCCAGCGGAGTGCCGTCTTCGGGGTCAACTACGACCAGGAGCCCATCCCGGAGTTCGTCTGCCCCCGCCACATGCCCGTGGGCGTACAGGCCACGCTCCTCGAAGATGAAGGGCCCTACGACGAGCTTCTCCGGCACCTCGTAGACAGTCCCGGCGAGTTCCCCTCGACCCGGGTCGTCCCCCAGTGCCCCCTCTGCGAACGGGACCATCTCGTTGAGGTCGTCTCTGCGATGCGAGTCACCGGAGGTGGAAGGTTCTTCCATTGTGAGGGCTGTAACAGTCGGATGGTCTACGCCGACCTCACCAACATCGACCTCCACCGCTACTCACAAAATCTCATCCAAAGTCTTGACCGGGAAAATACCCCCGTCACGGAAATCCACATCAGCTTCAGGCTCAACGCCGAACTCCTCCGGGCTTCCCGAGAGACCCCTGTGTCGGGCTCGCTGGCTATTTTCCTCTACGGGATCCCTTGCCAAGGATCCTCCACCGTCCCGGGCAACGGGGCCTTCTTCGTCACCCGCAACAGCTCCCTCAGAGCTGTCCAACGGGAACCTGCCCCCAACTACCTGACTCCGCCCCAGGTCAGCTCCGCCTGGGTCAATCGAGCCAACGGCTCTGTCGTCAACGTCGAACGAGTCACCTCGGCTGCTGTCCACTTTCGACCCTCGGGCACAGACTCGAATGTGGTGATGACCTTGCCGGACTTCCATCAGTATCACCGGCTGCTCGAAGTGAAACCACGAGAGAAGCCGGTGCTTCCGGGCGTCCATCCAGGCGAAGAATGGGAAGTTGTCTCCGGGGTCTACAGTGATGTGGTTCGAGTCATCGAACTCAACGATCGACTCCAGACCGTCGTGGTCGAAGGCGCAGACGGAACCCGCCGAAGTCTCCGTCTCGCCGAGATGAACGACGGTCGATGGCGTAAGGTCACTCGGACCTCGACCTACGACCGCCTTATCAACAACACGGACGACTTCGGCGACTAGCCGAAGGCCAGCTATGCCCCTCCCCAACGGCCTCCCTGAATGGGTCTTCCCCGGGACCCTCCTCCGTCGCATCGAGGACGAGTCCCTATGGACCATCGTCCAGGTGGCCCTCTTCACGGGCGTCAACGTCCTCAGCGTCGCCGTCGAGCCCGTGCAAAGCACGAGGCTCTCCGCGGCCCTGACCTACCCGGTCGAGACCCTCCTCGACCTGTTCATGCCCGCCAACAACGAACGGGCCCACCACCTCGTCCCCGTCGAGGGCGCTCGCGGTCAGCTCTATCACCCCGTTTGGCTGGAGACGGTTCAGTTCAGGATCGATCTCGTCACCGACGAGTTCGTCACACTTGCGTACGACCTCGGGTCCGTCATCGACAGCCGCCCGCCCGTCGAGTCCCTCCCCCGGGAAGTCTACCGGGCCAACGTCCTGTGGCAGGAGATGCCCGCCGTGCTCACCGGTCAACAGGTGGATGACGCGGGTGTTCCCTGGGAAGTCACCCGCGTCATCCTCGGAGAAGACAACCCCGTCCACCTGCGAAGCCCACGCTTCCCCCACAACGAGATCGTCTCCGACCTCGAACACGTCACCCAAATGCAGAACGCCGGGCACTCACCAGGAACGAGTGTCCCCTACTACGCCCTCATCATCGACCCCACAGACGAACGACGCGCCTTCGGCTTCGTGACCCGGGACGACGGCGAAAGCCTCGACGTGAACTTCGTCGGGAGCACACACGTCGAACGTGTCCCCCGAGAACGCATTTTCTTCAGCGTCCTGGACCAAATCAGTCGCTTCACGATCTCCCCCGACAACTTCCGACAGTTCCGGATCGGCGACCTCTTCCACGTCAGAGGAGCGGACGTCTTCTTGGGGGTCATCGCCGTCGAGCAGATGTTCGCCAGTCTCCAGAACGAGCAGGGCCAGGCTGTGAGTCTCAACGCCCCCACCCATGAGGTCACCTTCGTTCACGAAGGGCTGCCGCTCGGGTTCGAGTACAACCCGCAGAACGTCGAGTTCGCGGGCAACACCAGCCAGGTCAGCTTCGGGTTCCCCTCTCCTCCCCTGGAGGGAGACTTGAGCGGGCCCTACACCCCCCTCACCCGAGTCCCACTGACCGGTTTCCGCCTCACACCCGCCGGCCGGCCGCCCACACCCACGACGCCCATCAACCGGCGGTCGAGCTTCGAGCGCCTCCTCGACGACGAGGACAGCTAAGGCGGAACGGGGTCGTCCGGCGGAATCTCGATGGACCGCTGCCGCTCCTGCTCGGCCAGGATGGCCTTGCGGGCCCGCTCCCAGTCGAGCCGGTGCATGATCCGGACGCTTGCGAAGATCGGGTAGCCGTTGATCCCCCGAGGCAACGCCTGGTCGAGGAACTCGTAGAGGATGCCGATCTCCTTGAGCGAGTCCGGGTTGTACTCAGCAAACCCACCAAGAGCGACCGGCATGAAGATCATGGGGAGCAGCGAGTTGTCTCGGACCTGACCGGATGTGAAAACCCGACCGCCGAGGACATCGAGGACGAACGTCCGGAGGTCCGCTTCCGAGAGCCGAGGAAGAACAAGACCGGGCTTCAGTGTGTCCCAGTCGTCACGGAACGGATCCTCTGAGTTGGGTGCTTGGTCGCTCATGACGTGAAGGTCTCCGTCCCGTAGCTGGTTCCGCCGTAGTCGAGGATGTGTTGGATCGCGTCGGCCATCGGACCTTCGAGATCCACGTCACGGACGAAGATCCGAAGCGTCCACTCACGAGCCGAACGACGCTCGACCGTGAAGGCCGTGTCCTTCTGACCGGTCCAGCCCGTGAGGATGAGACCCGCCGTCATGGCGTCCCGCTTCGTCGAGAGCTTCTTGGTGATCTTGTACGTGAGGATGGACGTGTTCATGGGCGTACTAACCCCAGGAGCCGGGTGATCAAAGAGAGCGTCACCGGTGCCGGGGCGACCCCCATTGCGTAGGGGCCCCACGGGTCACGGGTGACGCTCCACTTTCCCTGATACACCGGAGAATCGCCGGAGCCGCTGGTTCAAAGTGTTGCGGTGAACACCAAGCCGGATCGCGATCGTCGTGACCGTGAGGCCCTCCTCCTGAAGCCGCCGGACCCGCTCGACGAAGGCTCGAAGCTCTTCGAGAGGAAGGAACCGTCGGTCCATCTAGGCAGCCCGCTGGACGAACTGGGCAACCTCGGGGTGGGCAGGCATGGCCATCGTCGCAAACGCGAAGGGTAGCTGACGCGAGAACCCGAGGCCAAGGAGATTCTCCAGGTCGTGAATGCGGGACTCCGCCCAGTAGAAACCCGAGTCGTCCCGAAGAGCCAAAAGCTCACGCCGGGCCTGAGCGATGGCCGGGAAACGCCAGCCGTCCTTCTGGAGGTCCAGGGTGTACCGACCGAACTTCGTCGGAATGCAGGCGTTCTCGATCGCCCCGTCAAGAGCCTCACTGGCCCGGTCGATGAGCATCCGGTGCGAGGCGACCACGCAGCGAAGGGTCTGAAGCTCGGCCTGGAGACTCTGGGGGGTCGTCATGTCCCAACTAGACGGCCCACCGAGAGGATCAAATCTTCTCATCCTTCGTCCAAGATCCGAGCCCACGCGGTGGGCCGAACATCGGGCTCAGGGCCGCGGAGAAGGCTCTCGGCGACCGCCTTGGCCCGCTCCAAGGAACCAGCGTACTTCACGCCCTCGAACGGCCGGTGATGGTCCTGGTGAGGGATCTCCTGGACCCGACCATCCCGATGGTAGACAACCCCGTGCGTGTAGGAGGCGTTGAACCACGGGGTCAAGAACGCGAACCCCTCGGGGCAGACAAGGTACTCCCCGCCGGACCCCGTTTTCAGCCAGGTCACGACTTCACCAACCCGATCGCGAACGGGTGCCCGCCGCCGCAGTAGTAGGTACCGCCCGCCTCGAACCGGTCTACCCGGATGACCCGGCCCCGTGACCCGTCGGGCTCGATGACCGCTCGCACCAAAGCCATCCCGCTGATCTGACGAGCCGGCTCCCCACAGCGAGGACACAGGGCTCGCTCAGAAGCAACGGGCAAAGCCTCGATCACACAGGCAGCGGCCCACTGAGGATCCTTCCGTGAGAGAAACCGCTCCGCACCCTGATGCGAAGCCCACGTCTGAACGTCAGGGTCCGTCCGGTCCTGGGCGTACGGCTTCCGGTTCGGCTGCCCCCGGGTGACGTAGCCGTAGGTGGCCCACCGGATGACAAAGCGGGCCATCAGCTCCCCACTTCCACGTAGACCCGCTTCACATCACGACGAGCCGGCACCGCAAGCGACGGGTGCGTCATCGAGTCCATGACCCCTCCCTCCCAATGGATGAGCGGGAAGCAGATGGTGCCCGCAACCGGGTCCTCGAAGAACCGGAGCCCCGTCACGATCCCAACCTGCTTCCGGTCCGGGTGGCCCTTCGGAGTCCCCCGACTCCGGAAGTAGTGCGAGGACCGCCGGACAAGCGTTCCCGTCCGGAGCCCACGAAAGTCGATGACCTTCACGACGCCTCCTCCGAATCCGAGTCCACCATCCCCTCGGGCCACACGGCGGAAGGCCAGTAGGCGATCGAACCGAGCCCGAGCGCGTCGTAGCTCGCCGTCCGGTGACCCACGGTCAGACGCTCCCCACGGGAGAGAGACACCCCGACGCACTCCCGGCCGTACATCCCACGGCCCGAGTAGGACCGGACCTCGTGACCCGCTGCCCGGAGACGCTTGATGAGAACCTTGGCGTTCATGCCCCAACTAGGAAGACCGCCCAGGGGATCAAATCCGGGTCACGCCGTCTTGGGCATCTCGGTCGCCGTCAACATCATCCACCGGTGCTGACAGGTCCGGCACTGGAAGTGGAAATGCTTCGGAGCCTTCTCGACCTTGCACTTGAAGGTCACCTCGGCGACCCGGCCCCACCACCGGATGAACCAGAAGCCCCGCTTGCCCGTCGTGACGATGAAGCTCCCCGACCCACGGCAGACCCCCTGCCACATGAGCGGCGTCCCCGCACGACACTCGGGACACCGGCGGTCGTTCTCCACGAAGGGCTGCATCCCCTTCGCAGCTTCCTTCCGAGCCTCGCAGTCGAGACACGGGGGAGGGGGCGTCCGGTAGGGGCCCGACTCTCGGTCAGCTCCCTCCAGAGAGGCGTCCGGTGAAGGGACGGCAGTGGACATGCTCTCTCATACACCGACAAGCTCACGCGCCCGGTCGTACTTCTCCAGCCGGTCCTCCACCCACTCCCGAGGGTCCGTGAAACCCGCCTCCGAGGTCCGACGCTCCACGTCACGGGTCGCCCCAAAGATGCCCCCACGGACCGCCTCCGCCAAAGCATCGGCCGCCTCCATGAGCGTCGGAGGTACCACCCCGGCCCCGAAAACCTCCCGGGCCATCCGTGACTGGCTCTGCCGACTCATCTTCCTGAACTCCGCCAAGCCCGCCCGATGCGCGTCGGGTACCCGAGAGATCTCCCCAAACCGTAGGTCCGAAACCGCCGCCCGAACCTGAGACTCCCCTCGGAGACGACCGCCCACCGACCCGGCCCACCAGACAAGCAGCTCTTTCATGGCCTCAGCCATTTACACCACTTTGGCCCAAAATTTCCGGACCCAAAAAATTCCGACCATGCGCCCGAGGCTCACCAAAACGAAAAGGGGTGGGGTCGCCCCCTGGTGGCCCGGTAAGAACCCCGGGGGCCTCCTAGAGGGACGGAGAGGCCACCAGGGGGCCACCCAGGCGATGCAAGAACCGCTACCACGGAAAGCCCGAGAAAACCCGCCCGGACATGTGGAGCCCGATGTCCGGCCCTTCCAGGAATCTGCCGGCCGCCATTCGCCCGTTTCATCGGGGGGCCGACCGCCATGCGTGTGTGAACTGGATACGCCATTTCAGGGGTACCCCACCCCCCATCAAACATAAGGGAGCGGTTCCTCGGCTTTTAGAAAATCAGCCAGGGCCTCCTGAGCCTGCCACCCGGTGTACCTGAAGAGGGATGCCCACCTTCCAGCTCTCCGACGACGAAGCCCGGATCCTCGCGAAGCTCCTCAAACAAGCAGGAGACGAGTTCTCGAACCACGGGTGCAACGACTTCAACGTCGAGCGAGAGCTGGCCCTCCCAGAAGCTCGGGCGATGGAGCTGGCCCACAGCCTGCGTCTGTCGATGGTCGAGCATCGAGTAGCCGACCCAGACTACGCCGAAGATGGAGGGGTCTACCTCATGGACTGGATGCTCTACTGCCTGTTCGAGAAGCGGGTGCGGGCCCTCCTGCCACGGGGGTAGGGGGCCTACGGGGAGGGGGTACCCCTACTGAACAGCGGGGGTTCATTCCCAGGGGGGTCAAAAGCTGGCTCGCCGGAGAGCCCGCGAATTTCCCGAGAGATTTGAAGACGGCCTACGCCCGCCTGCCCGTGGGGTGCCAGGTTTGGACCCCCTGGGGAATGAATCTGACCCAGAGAGGTCTCCTGGCACCACTGAACAGGGGGGGCCTCAGTCGGGGGCGCCCTGGGAGGTGTAGACGACCTCCTCAGCCTGGAACATCCCGTGGGGGCAGTCCTGGGTGGCCCGCACGTCGTGGGGGCGGCCGGTCTCGGCGTGGAGGCACTCGGCCTCCTGGGCGGCGTCCGCCAGCAGCTCGTACTCACAGCCGTTGATGAGGAACATGCCCCTACTAGGCCCGGGGGGCCGTCCATCAAACGACGAAAGGAGCCACCCAGTGAAGGGGGCCCCTTTCGACGGGCCCACGCTCATGCCCCAAACAGACGTACCAGGCGGGGGCCTAACAGAGCGTGGAGCCAGAGCTTAGAAGCGCGACCAGTAGGAGGGGGCCGGCTTCGAGGAGCGGCGGGTCGCCCGGATGGCCACCGGCTCGCTGTAGGAGCCCGACACGTTGGCCGGGACGCCGCCCACAGTCATGCGGCTCATGGCCGCCTGACTGTGCTTGCAGACGCGGGCCGACGGGTGGTTCTTCTGGAAGCGCCAGCTCGGGCAGGTGCAGTACACGACGCCATCCGCTCCAACGCGGACCTCGTGACTGTGGCCGGGCTTCGACTTGCTCGGGAAGGTGGCGAGGAGGGTCTTGGGGGCGAACCGGGGGGTGGTCGAGGTTTCCATACCCCTACTAGCTGGAACCCGGATCCGATCAAACGGTCACCGGCAAAATCGTCACCCCCAAGTGCGCCTTTTTGTAGAAGGGCCCCGGGCACATTCTGTGCCATTTGCACACAGACCGGATCACGAGCGACCCGCAAACGAGGGTTTGATCCCCGAGGGGCTCCGTGACCGGTACAAAGGGATTCTCAGAGAGAGGCCCTATGGGGCTCCATCCCCAGTACAAAGGCGAAGGAGGGTGATGGGGACGCCTGGTAGCCCGGCGTGTTCTTCTCGAAGTCACACGTCCTTGAAGAGGGCATCGAGTTCGTCTGGGCTTACAGGGTCTACTACCTGCGGAGGCTCGCAGGGGGTAGCTGGGCGTTTTTCCGGTGGGAACTCCTCCCTCGGGATGGCGGGGTCGGCGAGGGACACCGTTCGGTCGAACTTCTGCGCCCAACAGGCAGGATGTAGAAAGCCTCCGACCCGCCTGAAGATCACGGGGCCGCCCTGGGGAACGCGGACGCCACACCAACAGCAGACGGTGTTGTCGTACTCGTTCTGATCAAACCGCTTCCAAGGGCGCCCCTTGCCCTCCGGGTCCGCGAGTAGCGTGAAGCGTCCAAACAGGTTGGGCATGGACTACTCCTACACCGGAGGGTCTCTCCCGAGGGGCTCATGGGCGACTCTCAGGCTTGAACAGGAGGTACAGCTTGAAGCCGAGCCAGGGGACGGCGACCACGAGGATGGGCCAGAACGAGTACGACAACA
>Ga0315284_10008371_pt1 | contig 14767 bp, 22 predicted proteins | sample YL17G09_16_MG_FD_203696 | JGI IMG/M metagenome (GOLD analysis project Ga0315284, IMG submission 203696) | Sediment microbial communities from Yellowstone Lake, YNP, Wyoming, USA - YL17G09_16 | ecosystem: Environmental > Aquatic > Freshwater > Lake > Sediment | place: USA: Wyoming | collected... | reverse complement strand
TGAAACTACTACACCATTGGTAGCGAAGAAAGAAGAAGCACCTACTGAACTTATCGTTCTAAAGAAGGGTACGACTAATTGGGAGGCTGTGGTGAAGTACGTAGAGTCAAACAAGGACTTGAGTATGGATAAGCTTGTTCAACAATTAGGTAGGAAGTACACGCTTTCACCTGCAATACAAAAGGAACTATCATCATTACTAAACAAATAAATCATGCAAGACATTCTAAACAAACTAAAAGACGACAACGAGTATTACTCAGGTGTCGGAAAGAACTATCTGTCGAACTCAGACATTGACGCACTACTCAACAATCCCTACGACTTCAATAAGCCTCGTGAGGACAATAAAAACTTCGCAGAGGGTAGATACTTCCATCAGCTCCTAATCGAGCCAAATAAGGCTGTAAACGTGCCATTTGTTGATGTGAGCACAAGAACGACAAAAGAGTACAAAGCTTTTTGCGAGGAGAAAAACCTGCCCTTCGCAATGCTAAAGAAAGAAAAAGATGAGATCGAGCGTTTGGTATCGCTTATGAGAGGCAATATCTTATTCTACGATGCCATCTATCAGGATGGAAACCAATTTGAGATACCGATGATTGGAGAAATACACGGTATGATGTGGAAAGGTAAAGCTGATATTGTAACAGATAGCATGATTATTGACTTAAAAACCACGAGTGATATACAAAAGTTCAAGTGGTCAGCTAAGGCATACAACTATGACTCTCAATGCTTTATCTATCAGCAGTTGTTTAACAAACCGTTAGTTTTTTATGTAATCGATAAAGGTACAGGACAACTTGGTATCTTTAGGCCATCAGAGAACTTTATCAAGGGTGGCGAGTTAAAAGTTCAAAGGGCAATTAAAGTATTTAATACGTACTTTAGCGATACCAAAACAGATGACATTGCTAACTACTACATTGACGAGACATTAGATTAAAAATACTGAGTGCAATGCTTAGCCCCAAAGGTGTTGCACTCAGATAAATAGATTGGGGCAATTTTAAAAAAAGTAACATGCAACAAGAAGAAAAAATCTTTGCAGACGGATTCGTGTTTAAAAGAAGTGAAAACGCACCTGACTTTGTAGTCGGCAGACTTTCGCTTAAAGTAGATGAGGCTATTGCCTTTATCAAAGCCAATGAGAAAAGAGGTTGGATCAACCTTAATATCAAAACGGCAAGAAGTGGTAACCATTACATTGAGTTAGACACTTACGAGCCAAAGCAAGGCGGACAAAATGAACCTGCTTCGAAACCAAGTAAGGCAGCACCAACAGCAAAAAGTGATGCAGTTGATTTGCCGTTCTAACATTTTATGAAAAACCAAATAGATTAAGGGGAGTTCGCTCCCCTTTTCTATCCCTTTTACAATGTCGCAATGTCAATTAATTTTTCCTATATTCTCTATATATATTTTACTCTCTCTCTTATTTTTTCTGATTATATTTTGAATAAAAAATCGACATAAAAGACATTAATATTGATAATCAATTAGTTAGATAAATTAAATCGTCATAAAATAGACATAAAATGAGTAATAATCAGGTAACTATATTCCAAAACATCAGAGATACTGATACACCATTCTACCGAGATGTCTTCAAGATACTTGAAAGAGTAAAAGATGGTTCATCAAAAGAGTTGGTTAAGAAGATACGTTCAGAGAAAGGTAAGCCTGAACGCAACGAGATTAAGAAGCAATTACCTGCCGTTTGTTTTAGTGGTACCTTCAATAAAAGGTCAGACAGCTCACTCATTGAGCATAGTGGTTTAATATGTCTTGACTTTGATGGATACGAGAAGACAAAAGAACTACTACACGACAAAGAGAACTTGTCTAAAAACAAATACGTATTCGCTGTATTCATATCGCCATCAGGCAATGGCTTAAAGGTATTGGTAAAAATACCGGAAGACCCTGACAACCACGTAAACTATTTCAATAGCCTTGAGAAGTACTTCAACTCACCATACTTTGACAAGACAAGTAAGAACTTGAGTAGAGTATGCTACGAGTCTTACGACCCATTGATACACGTAAACGTGAACTCGTCAATATGGGACACGATAGAAGAAACTGAGTACGTTGAGGTGAACAAGTTCAGGGACATAGCAACCATACCAATTACTGATGAGAATAAAATCGTTGAGATACTTGTTAAGTGGTGGCACAAGAAGTACCCAATGCAAGAAGGACAACGCAACCATAACGCATACATACTTGCGATGGCGTTCAACGACTTCGGTATCAACAAGAGTTTAGCATCATACGTATTAAACCAATACTCAACAAGCGACTTTAATATATCAGAGATTTCAATTACAATTGACTCAGCATACAAGAACACCTCAAACTTCGGTACGAAGTACTACGAGGACGAGGAGAGGGTAAACCAAATCAAAGCCAAGCTAAGACGTGGTGTGTCAAAAAAAGAGATACGGAGTCAATTACAAGACTCCCACTTAGAATTAGAAACTATTGATTCCGTATTAAATAAAATTGAGGAGGATAACGAGAAGCAAACATTTTGGATTAAGAATGACAAGGGTATGATAAAAATCATACACATACTATTCAAACAATTCCTTGAGGACTCAGGGTTCTATAAGTACTGCCCTGAGGGTGGAAAGAACTACATATTCGTGAAGGTTACGAACAACTTAATCGACCACACATCAGACAAAGAGATTAAAGATTTTGTGCTATCGCATCTTTTAGATTTGGATGACATATCAATCTACAATTACTTTGCCGACAACACGAGGTTCTTTAAGGAAGAGTTTCTGTCGCTACTATCTACCATTGACATCTACTTCATTGAGGACACCAAAGAAACAGCATATCTGTACTATCTTAACTGCGCTGTACGGATAACGCACAATGAGATAACACCTATTGACTACATTGACTTGGGTGGTTACGTATGGAAGGACCACGTTATAGACAGAAACTTCAACCTTTGTAGCGTTACTGATACGTGCGACTTCAAGAAGTTCATAAGCAATATCAACGGCTCCGATCCAAACAGAGTGAAGACAATGGAGAGTACAATTGGATTCTTAATGCACGCATACAAGAACTTATCTTTTTGCCCGGCAGTAATACTTAACGATGAGGTTATCAGCGATAACCCTGAGGGTGGTACAGGTAAGGGACTTATAATGAACGCACTAAGCAAGATGAAGAAGTTGGTGGTAATAGATGGTAAGTCATTCGCATTTGAGAGAAGCTTCGCTTATCAGTTGGTATCAGCAGACACGCAGATACTTTGCTTTGATGATGTTAAGAAACACTTTGACTTCGAGAGATTATTCTCAGTAGTTACTGAGGGACTTACGTTGGAGAAGAAAAACAAGGACGCTATCAAGATTCCATTCAGCAGGTCGCCAAAGATTGCTATAACAACAAACTATGCCATCAAGGGTGCAGGCAACTCGTTTGCTCGTAGGAAGTGGGAGTTGGAGTTACATCAGTATTATAGCAAAGAGTTTACGCCATTGGATGAGTTTGGTAAGTTGATGTTTGGCGATTGGAGTGATGATGATTGGTGCGAGTTTGATAACTATATGATTAATTGCCTCAAGAGTTACATAGGTACAGGACTTGTCAAGACAACATTTGTCAATTTAAAAATACGTCAGCTATCGGCAGAAACTTGCCACGAGTTTATAGAGTGGTGTGGTTTGATAGATGGTCAAGACAAAAGCAATTGCTTGGATACAGGTGTTAGGTTGTACAAGAATGACTTACATCTTAATTTTATAGAAGAGTATCCTGACTATGGGCCACGAGGCAAGATGAGCATTAGTCGTACCAAGTTTTACAGATGGTTGGTATCATACTCGTTGTATAAAGAGGGTATTCAACCTGAAGAAGGTAGAGACCAAGCAGGTCGTTGGATAATAATAAAAAAGAAACAAGATTCACAAACACAAAATAAAATAAGCGATGAATAAACAGCAAAGATTGCATGTTGGGATGATAAACTCTTTTAACATTATAACGGAGAGGGTTACTATTGAGGAGATAATAGAATCAGGCATATCGGTATTCGCACACGTTCCTGATAGCGACATAAAATTCAAAGACATCAACCTTATGCTTGTATACTTTAAGGATTTGGAGATGTTTGAGGAGTGCTCAAAACTCGTTGATTATATAAAGCAAAACTTCAATGATGACGGCAGTCCTATTGAACAGGAGTGCGAGTGCGAGTATCCTGAGATAAATAAATACGTTAAAAAAATAAAATGTTCAAACTGTAAAAAAAGATTAAAGACATGACATCAATAGAAAATGTATTTGAGCAATTAGAAGAACAAGGAATTGTATTTAAAAGTGCAAACAATTTATTACACATATCAATAGATGCAAGTGATTACCTTGACATTAAAAGATTATGCAAAGAAATGCACAAGCAAGAAATTATAAATGCCGCTAATTTAGCAAAAGATAATTGGTTTGATGTTATAAATTATAACAATATAGGTGAACAATATTATCAAGAAACATTTAAAAAAGATTAATTATGACATCAATAGAATGGTTAATAAAAGAACTTTATACTGAAATGAATTTGAGTGGTGATGGTAGAGTATTAGATGAAATACTTGAAGAAGCCAAAGAAATGCACAAAGCTGAACAAGAATCTTTATATACAGAGGAACAAATGGTTGGGTTTGCTAAATGGTTAGCTGCTAATTGGTTTCCTATGTGGGTTAAAGATAAGTTTGTATGGGAACACGATTGGGATAAAACCTCTGAAGAACAAAAGTATAAAGGTTATTACAATGAGAAAGAATTGTTTAACTTATTTCTATCACTTAAACAACCTAAAAAAGATTAATTATGCAATACAGAAAAAAACCTGTTGTAATAGAAGCATTTATGTATGGAATTGAACCAAGACCTGATTGGTTTAATGATAAAGTAACATCTAATGATATAATAACTTATGCAGGAACAGACATGAGAGATTCATCAGAATACTATTGTGAAATAAAAACATTAGAAGGTGTTATGAGAGGTAATTGTAGAGATTATATTATCAAAGGAGTACAAGGAGAAATATACCCTTGTAAACCTGACATCTTTGAAATGACCTATGAATTAGCATCTACACTTCCCCAACAAGAAATATCAGATGAAGAAATAGAGAAAGCATTTATAGATGCATCTGAAAGATTATCAGAGCATAAAGAAGGACTTATTGATGGTGCTAAATGGTATAGAGAACAATTAAAACAAAAACTATGATATACTTAGAAACAACAATAGAAGTAACCAACAAAAGAAACGAAGAACTTTTAGGATTTGAGGAAGTAATGTATGTGGATTTAGTTGTTGATTTTGATATGATATGCGCAGTTAGGCAAGTCATTGACAATGATGACACCCACATAAATCCTGAGAAATGCCAAATTTATTTAAAAAGTGGCGAGTATTTTACAATATTTACAAGCTATAAAGAAGTTGCAGAACATTTAAAACTTAAACCATGATAAATCAAAAAAGAGGTCGTAAGGCAATGCCTGAAAACAAAAAGAAAAAGCCGATTTTAATATACCTATCAGGCGATGACATTGAAAAGCTTGGTGGCGATCTTGAAGCAAGAGCATTGTTACAGCAATATGCAAACTATAAAATAAAACAAATTGAAAGAGCTAATAAAAAGGACATTGGGATACAGCAATCAGGCGATGCTGAACTATTGCGAAGATTTGAAGACTGTGATAACAAAAACTAGAGAAGTCAAAACAGGCTCAGGCAAGAACATAAAACTAACAACCGTTAGTAAATACAAGAAAGATGATTCGACTTTGCAAAAAGTTATAGATAGCATAGAGCATTACAAAGACCTATACCAAAAAAAAATGGACAACAAATTTACATTCAGGGACTACCAAGAGGATATCATATCGAGAGGTACTGACATCATAAACAAAAGCGGATTCTTATATCTATCAATGGAAGTTAGGACCGGCAAGACGCTGACAAGTCTCGGTATTTGCAACAACCTGAACGCAAACAATATTCTGTTCATTACAAAGAAAAAAGCAATTGAGTCAATTCAAGCCGATTACAACACGCTCAGTCCAAGTTATAAGATAACTATCATCAACTACGAGAGTTTACACCACGTTGTTAATGATGAAAATTGGGACGTGATTATTGTCGATGAAGCTCACGGTGTTGGCGGTGCCTATCCCAAGCCAAGCGCACGAGCCAAAATGATTAAGGACTTGATTGAGAAGGACAATCCAAAAGTTATTTTACTATCAGGAACGCCTACGCCAGAGTCTTACTCTCAAATGTATCATCAAGTGTATGGTATCCCGAACAACCCATTCAAAGAGTTTAAAAACTTCTACAGATTTTGCGATGTGTATGTAAAGGTAAAAGACAAGAAGATAAATGCACTTATCACTAAGGACTATTCTCACGGCCTAGAATCAATTATAGAGGCAATGAAGCCTTATACCATTAGTTACACGCAGAAAGAGGCAGGATTCAACGCTGAGACGATAGAGGAGGTATTGTATGTAGACATGAAGCCTGCTACGGTTAATTTGATTGCAAAACTGAAAAGAGATTTAGTTATAGAAGGCAAGTCGGAGATTATACTTGCAGACACACCTGTAAAGCTTATGACTAAGGTGCATCAGTTATGCTCAGGCACGATAAAGTTTGAGAGTGGCAACTCAATGGTTCTTGACACATCAAAAGCTGACTTCATCAAGGAACATTTTGAAGGTTGTAAGATTGGTATATTCTACAAGTTCAAAGAAGAGTTGAACGCTTTGCAACAAGTATTTGGCGATGAATTAACTACGGAGCTAAGCGAGTTTGACTGTACGGATAAAAACATAGCTTTGCAAATAGTATCAGGTAGAGAAGGAATATCGCTAAAGATGGCTGAGTATTTGGTTTACTACAACATAGATTTTAGTGCAACAAGTTATTGGCAGTCAAAGGATCGGATGACTACAAAGGATAGACTTAGAAACAATGTGTATTGGATATTCAGCAAAGGCGGAATTGAAGATGACATATACAAAGCTGTAACCAAAAAGAAAGACTATACCCTAAACCATTTCAAGAAAACTATATGAGTAAAACAAACAACACTTATTCATTGGCAAAGTCTTTGCACCACATCAACATTGCAAGAGAATATATGCTTGATGTAAAGCGAGACGCCCATAGTAACATAAAAAATATGTTTACTAATTACATAACAAAGTGCGACTACATCTTAGCAGGCGTTAGAGACATGCTAAGCGAAGAGAATAGAATTGTGTTTAAAAAAGAGTTGAAGGATTCATTTTTAATTGAAGCCATAAATGATAAGCTTATACATTTAGATGAAAATGAAAAGATAGAAGTGGAAAATTTCATAGATTTGATAATTAAAAAAAGCAAAAATGAAAAGTAAAAGAAACTCAATGGCGGGTAAACACCCCTCTTATGACAAATTAAACATGTCTCCTGAGAGAATTAAAAAGAAACTTGCATATGACAAAGCATATTCAGCTACTGAGGCAAGTAAAAATCGCAGAGTAGAATTGAATAGAGCCAACAGGCAAGCAGGTACCTATGGTAATGGCGATGGTTTAGATATGAGCCATACAAAAAAAGGAACATTGGTAAAAGAAAGAATGAAAACAAACAGGGCTAGAAATGGTCAAAACAATAAATCAACAAAAAAATAAAAATTATGAAAGAAGCAAAAAAATTAATCGGCATGGGTTTCCTTGTTGGGTTAATCAATCCCATTGCATTCACTAATCACCAACAATGGTATCAAGGTTTTGTCTGTTTACTGGCATCATTCATTGGAAGTGGATTGATATTTGGTTTTGATGGATACAGAGTGAATCCAAAAAAGATTGGGAATGCTGATGCAACACCACAAATCAACCAAGTGTGGATGATGTTTTTCATTGGTGCAGTTGCTAATTTATTATTCGCTACAATGTATGTATAACACGTACCGCACTGCATACCATAAGAACTGCTTTGCGGTCACTTTATATCAATATAGAATTTAATAAACTTAAAAAAGATTAATTATGACATCAGTAGAATTTATACATGAAAAATTATTTTGTGATGAGTATTGGTATGAAAAATTAACATTTGAACAAATCATTGAACAAGCCAAAGAAATGCACAAGCAAGAGATAATGAACACTTACATTATTGCAGATTCAGAAAGCACACAAGAAGATTCTGAACATTATGCCTTAAAGTTTTATGAAAGAACTTATGTAAGTAAGGGAAGTGATACATTAAAAGATTATCATATTGTTGACGCCAACGAAATGGTAGACCAAGTTCCTGATGTCAAGAAGATGGTAGATGATGAGATTAAAGAACTAAAAATTACACTTGAGAAGGTTGACTATTATAGGATGGGTTATAATCGTGCCAAAGAAACTCTATATACAGAGGAACAAGTGTTAGAGTTTGCTAAATGGTTAGCATCTAATTGGATACCATTGCACGTTACTAAAGAATATCTATGGGAATACGATGAACTTGACCTATCTAAAATACCTCAAGATTATAGAGGATATAAAACAGAGAAACAACTATTTGATATATTCCAATCACTTAAACAACCTAAAAAAGATTAATTATGCAATACAGAAAAAAACCTGTTGTAATAGAAGCATTTATGTATGGGATTGAACCAAGACCTGATTGGTTTAATGATAAAGTAACATCTAATGAAATAATAACTTATGTAGGAACTGACATAAGAGATTCATCAGAATATTATTGTGAAATAAAAACCTTAGAAGGTGTAATGAGAGGTAATTGTAGAGATTATATTATCAAAGGAGTACAAGGAGAAGTATATCCTTGTAAACCAGACATTTTTGAAATGACTTATGAGTTAGCATCTACACTTCCCCAACAAGAAATATCAGATGAGTCTTGGGAAGGTTGTGATGGATGTACAGAACAAGATGAGATTATGTACAAGAATGGATATGTAAAAGGATATAATGCTGCATCTTCCCAAACAACATCAGATAAATGGAAAGAATATCAAGATTGGTTAAATGAACACCCCGAGGATAACCTCGTAGAGATAACTTATACAGAAAAAGACATTAGGCTTGCCTATATGCAAGGTTATAACAGAGGTAAAGATGGTAATCCTAAACATATGGAGGAGTATATAACTCATGTAAAATCTACAAAAACACCTGATGTAGAAATATCAGATGAAGAAATAGAGAAAGGTGGAGAAAATGCTTGGTCTGATTATGAATATCAAGAAGGGAACTTGTACTCCACTACTTTTAGAGATGGGTGGTTAATGGCAATTAAATGGTATAGAGAACAATTAAAACTTAAAAAAGATTAATTATGACATCAATAGAAAAAGTATTTGAGCAATTAGAAGAACAAGGAATTGTTTTTAAAAGTGCAAACAATTTACTACACATATCAATAGATGCAAGTGATTACCTTGACATTAAAAGATTAGCCAAAGAAATGCACAAGCAAGAGATAATGAACACTTACATTATTGCAGATTCAGAAAGCACACAAGAAGATTCTGAACATTATGCCTTAAAGTTTTATGAAAGAACTTATGGAAGTAAAGGAAGTGATACATTAAAAGATTATCATATTGTTGACACCAACGAAATGGTCATGTCGGAAAAACCGACTAACCAATCAGACAAGTGGAAGAGTTACCAAGATTGGTTAAACAATAAAATAGATTAGTAATGCCAATAGATAAACAATATCATTTTATTGCAGGAATGATCATCTACATTATTGCATTATTTTTTATGCCTCCAATATGGGCAATGGTGCCTGTAATTGCTATTGGAACAGCAAAAGAAGTGTATGACTATATTAGCAAAAAAGGTACACCCGATATCAATGATTTACTTTACACCATCTATGGTGCATTGCCTATTTTAATAATTAAACTTTTATTATCATGAAGAAATTACTATTCGCATTGTCATTACCAATGTCTTTGTCAGCACAGAAAATGCTTGAAGGGACTTACATCTCAGCATCAGGGACAGGCGGTATAGCACCATACACATTCAGTTTGGATGGAAGTGGTGTATACCAATCATCAAATACATTCTACAACGTGCCTCCGGGAAATCATACCGTGTACACAAAAGACTCAAGAAACTGCATAAACGTATCTACTTGTGTGCTATACGCGCCAATAAAATTGGCATTAGTTTCTACAACAAGAACGTCAATAACAGTATCAGCATCATCAGGTAAGCCTCCGTACTATTACAACATAAATAGAAACTCAAACTACACTTTGAACAAAACAAGATTCTCAAATCTTAGAAAAGGAACTACTTATATCATAACAGTTAAAGACTCGCTAAACTACACATCATCAATAAGCGTTGGACTATGACCGAACAACAAATACAATCTAAAAAAATAAAAGAACTTGAAGCTGAAGGGTACTATGTAATAAAACTTATCAATACCAACAAGAACGGCATACCTGATATAATAGCCATAGCGCCAAATGCTGATGTGTTATTTGTAGAGGTTAAAAAGAAAGATGGTAAGGTTAGCAAGCTACAAGAGTTCAGACTAAAAGAACTAGACAATCACGGACTAAAAACTCAAATACACAGAGGAACATGAAAAGACTACCAACACAATTTGCAGACACAGAAATGAACTCTTTAAAAGAAATAATTTCAGATACTACAAGCATAAACATAATGGATAAAAATAGATTCAGACAAGTTGTAGATGCTCGTATCGTATTCTCTAAGATTATAAGAGAGAGAGGTTATACCTTCTCATCAATAGCAAGGTATCTAAACAAGGACCACACCACAATTATTCATTACATTTGTGAGTGCAATTCCCTTATACAAACCAATGATAAGATAATGGAAACGTACTTAATTTGTAGAGACAAGTTCTTACAAGATAAAGATGCATTGCTTACCTATACAGACAAAGATGCTGTAAAGGAAATGATTGTATTGAAAAATGACATAGAGAACTTAATGCTTAAAAACAGCAGGATAAAAAATCTTGAAATAAAATATGAAAGGCTAAATGAAATCATAAATCTAATTGATAAAAGAACTCCCGAAGGTGATGAGCATAGAATACGAAAGGAAATAATGAAAATGTTTAACGGATTATAAATCCATACCCTATGGAAAACAACAAACAATTAGAAAATGAACGAGCATTTAGAATTGCATTGAGATTAGCCAATTGCCACATATCTTTGACAACTATTTACGAGAGTTTAGTGGATAGAGAATTTGACTCTATAGAAAAAGAAACTAAGCGTATTACAATGGAAATGAAATTTATTTTGAAGTCAATTAAAGATGATGATTTTTGAAACGGATGAAGCGTTAAAAAAAAAACTAAAAGCAATATCTGTATTTGTAAATATGTTCAATGGGTCGTTTAAAAAACTTGATCTATTTGATGTTGATTACAAGATACTTGATAAAGATAAAAATCTAATAGCATACTCTGAAGTAGGTATAATCTCAAAGACAATATCCAACGCATATCCGCTGCATATCCAAGCAAACAAAGTTATCAAATTAGCAGACAAGCGAATACCACCTGTAATCGTGTGGCATTGTAACGATGGCATTATCTACGGCAAAGCAAACAATCTTATTGGAACGATAAAGTGGGGGACTATTCCCCCACAAGTAAATGATGAACTGATAATTTATTACGACAAGCAAATTGAATTGAAGTACATCAAGTTCACTTAGTTGCCTGATTGATAAGACCTTTTATACGAGCTTTTGTATGTTCTTTTATACGTTCTTTTGTATGAGCCGTCCGAATTTCTCTTACTCTTTTTTTCTTTTACCGGCTCAGAGAATCCTCTTTCTTTATCCTCAGCTTTTTGCTCCAACTCTCTAACCTTCGCTTCCATCTTTGACTTAGCTTCATGCCTATTGTAATAGTCAGAACCTTCACCAAATGTTTTCTCATACAAAGCTTTATCATACCTTCTCATCTCGTCTTTTGAGTCGTACTCTCCAAGCAACGCATCAACCTCAGCCTTGTCTGCTTTCACTTCTTCTTTCCTTTCTTTCTTGTACTTCTTCTTCTCATCATCAGTCATTCTCAAATACTCAATACGCTTAACTGCTTCGTTAATGATGTCATTATCTGTTTCAGTAGTTATCAACTCCTGCAAACTCTCTAACTCTTTAGAGTTTGCATCTTCTTCTTTTACGTTCTTCTCTTCTTTTACTTGTTGCTCTTCCTCTCCTGTTGGTCTATAAGACGATGCTACACCAAGCATATCGTACATGTTGTCTTCATCAACCTCTCCTTCAACTACAGAGTTTATAACTCCCATAAATGGTTCAAATTGAAAACCTGCTTCCATCTCAGCAATAGGTCTTAATGCATAAATTATATTCCCCTGTTCTTCATCATAAATCTTAGCTATTTTTTTGCCTACTTGCAATAATGGATTTGTACTTGATGAATCATAAAACCTTTCACCATTAGCTCTTGATTTTAAAAATTCAACAGCTTCTCCAATAACAGGCAATTGAGTTAATAAATTCAATCCAATTAATGCTTCAAAAATATCTTTATTTGCTTTTTCTTTATCCTCATCATCTCCTGACAATAATTTAAACGCATTAGATGCAGCAATAAATAAAGCATTACCAACACCTACAGCAAATACAAGCTTACGTATGTCTTTTGTTTTTGGAGCTTCTCCTTTACTTACACTTCTTAAAATATTTTTAGTAGACTGCGAAACCGTATTCATCATAAGAAGTCCACTACTACCAAACATTGTAACTGTTCTTGACAGAAAATCTTGGTTATGCTGAATAGGACTTTTTCCACTTGGTCTTTTTGTTTGTAGCGTATCATTGTAATCATTAAACTTCTGTAATACTTTCTCAGGATTCATACCATTTTTTATATCCCTATTGTAGTTAGCCATATATCCAAACGTAGACACTATATCACCGGCAAAAGTAGCGAATCCTGCAGCAGATTTAAAACCTCTTTTGAATTTACCCCAAGCTGTATTTTTTTGTGCTGAAGGTAAAAATGTTCTACCTGCTGATTCTATTGATGCCACATTACCTGCAAGTCCTGAGTCGTAACGCTCTTTAAAAGTTGCAGATATGTTCTTGAACTTTTTTATATTAGCTCTTGGAGTTACCATGATTTTGGCAACGTCAGCTATAAAAAAAGGCAAGTCCGCCAAAAACATTTGCTTGTTCTTTCTAAAAGAATAATCTCCATAAGCGGCACCTATTGATGTAGCTTGTTTTACAAACTGCATACCTTTAAATGCCAAAGCAAAAGGAGTGAAATTGTTTATAATCTTATCCATACCTTTTGCTCTTATAGGAGCATTTGCATTTGGACTGATTGAATTATTTACATTAAATTTCAATACAGGTCCAAGTCCTGTTTGGTCAAGCAATGTCTTTACAGAAGGTATGCTAAAGAATGTATTCATCTCCTTTACATCTTCAGCGTGAGACTTGTACATCTCTATCGTTTCAACATGATTATCCAACACATCAGTAAATGACGGTTCAAGGTCAATAGGACTTTCTGTATCTAAACGCTCTTTAAATGCAGGTGATGTTTCAGCATTGAATATACCATTGAAATCACCTTTCTGCAAAAGTTCTGCGTTTGCTTCTTTTGAAACTTTTTTAGTAGGAAAGTAGTTTTCTATTTGGTTTAAATTTACATCATTTACTTTTCTGTAAACATCATTAACTGTACCAAAATAATCCGTAGATAAATACTCAACAATTTTATCAGCAAATTCTATAAACTCAGGTCCAAGATCTACTTCTATTTCATCAAACTTAGCTTTATCAAAACCCATTTTTTCAAAAATCCTACTTTGATCTTCGTTTTTATTGATTGCATACATTCTTAAAAGCTGACCATAGTTAAGTGTGTATTTCCTACCATTTACTATTACATCTTTAGTCCCTTTACCTGCTAACTCATATTTTAATTTTTGATACCCATCCTTTTTAGTACCAAATATTTTATTGGCTAACGTATCTAAAAGTTTAGTTTGAGACTCTATACCGATGCGTTTTTTCTCATTCATTTTATTTAGCTTCTCATATACATTATCTTTGAACAACGAGCCTTTCTTGTCCAATATGTTAGTTATCGTACCAATGTTCGCTAACTTGTTTCTAAAAAAATTAGTTATGAAATTTTTACCATTGAAGTCATATCTTTCAAGATACTTTTTTACACCTTCCCATATCTTTAATTTCTTAAAAGATTCGTATATGTCTTTCTTATCCTGATTTAAGTCCTTCTCACTTTTAAGAGTTCCATCTGCATTAAACAATACACCAAATCCATCCTGTATACTATCGTTGGCTTCCAATACCATTGAAGCTTTCTTGGCTGCGCTATCAATTCTTGTTTGTTTTAATCTGCTTATTGACTCATCACGTACATCTTTCAAACTATCATATAAAGTTTCAATTTCATCAACAGACATATTTAACATGTCGCCAAACATATCAAAAGCCATAACCTCATTTAGCAAAATATTTTCATCAAGTGTTAACGGTTCTCCCCTCATTTCTTTTTGAACAGCATCGTCAATCTCAGATTGCCTACTTGCTAACTTAGTCATGATATCCATCATTTTATTGACATTATTATTAGCTGCAGCAGTAACAACTTCTTTTATTGACTGAAAAAATAATTGACCATCAGGATC
>Ga0315284_10008369_pt1 | contig 14769 bp, 15 predicted proteins | sample YL17G09_16_MG_FD_203696 | JGI IMG/M metagenome (GOLD analysis project Ga0315284, IMG submission 203696) | Sediment microbial communities from Yellowstone Lake, YNP, Wyoming, USA - YL17G09_16 | ecosystem: Environmental > Aquatic > Freshwater > Lake > Sediment | place: USA: Wyoming | collected... | reverse complement strand
GCTCCGACCATCCCACCGCCCAGAGGGGCACCGAGCAAGAGCTCATGAAGCCCCGTCTGCCAGGACACGCCCTCTCGGCGGCCGCTGAGAAGCTCGTATGTCTCCCAGTCAGGCGACCCTTTGTGAAAGGACACATACATGCCAAGGACAAAGGTTTCGACGAAGGCGGCAAGGAGCAACGCGCCCAGGAATGTCGCAAGGCAAATAAAGAGACCTTCAATATCATCCCCCTCCCTCGGCTTGCCTAGAATCAGTCTTGGTATCACCACCACGATGACGACAGCGAGGGCGAAGGAGGCCCACAGGTAGAGGTATAGAGCGTCACCGTCGGGCTCACCAGATAGAAGCCCCAGGAGGAAGGCTAGCGGCTCCGCTACAGCGACCAGAAGCAGTGATAATGTTATTCGTCGTGCCGTTGTCATTGGCACTCTGAGTCTACCTCCACCCCGAAGGTTCCCGAATCATGTGCAGGGACAGTAGATCGGAGGCACCCCGTCCTGAGGGCAGTTGGCGGCGCGGAACCTTGCGGCCTCATTCTACTCGCAGCCGCGAGGGTTGGCAAGGGAGGAGCTACGGCCAGCCCTGGGCCAGACGACGGCGCTGGGCAGCGGCAGGGCGGGGGAAGAACTAGACGTGAGGGACGCATCTGCACCGGGAGAGTGTGGCGGTGGCGACCCGGTGTGTCCCAACTTCTGCCTAGCCCCCTAGGACTTTGTCTTCCCAGGCACGGACCCTTTGTATGATTTGCAGCATTTCCGGAGCCTCGACGACTGGTATGGTCTCCCACTCCCAACCCGCCCAAGGCTCGACCGCCTCGTAGGAAGCGGCTGATGTCTGGATATCGACGACGACGACGACCGTGCCGTCACCGCCGAAGTACAGCGACTTCATGTCAAAGCCGGCAGGGGCTTTCCACTGCTGAAATAGTTTTGTGTATTCGCGAGCCTGCTGCCGAGGTAAGCCTGTTACCGGCGTCCCGATGCTCACGCATAGCATATGCTGCCTCCTCTTTGCACATTCTGAGGGCCATCGCCTCGTCGCTCAGATTTTCCCGAACTCTCCCGGTGCAGATAGTCTAATAATGATAGTCTTGTTACCTGGCTTGTCAAGGGGCCACACACTGATGGGGACAACGAGGGCGGCATTCCTGCTCCCGAGAGATTGCGCACTCTCAGGCCACTGGCCTCACCCTTCGGTGGGTCTGCCAGACCTCTAGGCCCATCCCATCGCCACTATGAACCAGACGATGGCGTTGGCCAGTGCGAGGACGAGCAGGGTTTCTATGAGGAGCCAGCCTTTCACGCTGACCCGCCCTACCCCAGCCACCGCCTCCTGGCATACCAGGCGCCTGCGCCCATAACCAGCAGGCCAACTGCGACGGACACGCCGGCGGCCGCGGCGGGATGCGCTGGCGGGTGGTCTGAGGGCAGGTCAGCGACCAGCGTCCCCGTCGCATCGTCCTGCGGAGATGTCTTCGGCATCACCGTCAACACAGCCGCCGAGCCGTCTCGGCATCGCTATCGACCGGAAGCTATCCGGCGACCATCACCAGGATCTGGTCCATCGTCTGGTGCGTGATCACCTCGCGGCGCACGAGGTCTTTGAGGTGGTTCGTGAGCGCCCTGAGAGGTGCCTTCTCCGCCTGTGTCATGATGCTGATAGCCACGCCCTTGTTGGGGAGCCGGCCGTCGGCGACCATATCGTCGAGCAGCTCGTCGAGCGTGATCGGCCCGACCTCGACCACGAAGGGATGATGGTGGCCCTGCGGGAGATCGTTCCAGCCGATCGGGGGACGGTTCCAGATCACCGCGGCGTCCTCGCCGGGCTCACTGTTGTTCGGCTCGTCTGGGCACCAGTTCGTGAAGGTGACCGGCTCGCCGCTCACCCACACCCATTCACCCTCTGCGGCAATGTCGTTAAAGCCGATCCAGTACTCCGTCCCGAGCGTCGCGACGAGCCACGTATCTTCGGCGGCGTCGTTGATGGTGACGAGGTGGCCGGCGAGCGAGACGGCGAACTCCTCGGCCTCGGCCCACGGCATGGGGTCGTCGACGTACAGGTAGTCGTGGCCGGTCACCGGGTTGTGCTGCCAGCCCTCGGGTCGGGGTACGACCCAGTCGGTGAAGGTGAAGGTGTGGTCACCGTCTTCGTCGAACTGCAAGACCCGCATGCGGCTCCCGGGCGTGATGTCGTACAAGCCTTGAGGATCCGGTCTGCCAGCATGATGGCCCGTGAAATCGGCCAACCACTCCCCGCTACTATCGGCTTCGAGCCAGTAACCCGCGAGATTACCGTCGACGTGCGCAAACACTTCGGTGAACGGGTCGGCTTTCCCACGCATGATCTCGGTCGCCGGGTTCACGTCGGTGATCGAGACGTTCCTCACGGTGTGCGTCTTGGTCGTCACACCGTCGGTCACGGTGATGAACCAGCCGGGCTCGAGTCCGGGGAACACCTGGTCTCCGTGGAAACCGCCCTCAGCGTTCGTGGCAAGGGTCATCGCGATGTCGGGGTCCTCCACCGTCCCGGGATCGTCGGCGGTGACCATCACGTCGACCTCAGCAGGCCAGCCCTTGCCGGAAAGCCCGTTGAAGTGCAGGCCTACATAGAACGTTGGTCCGGGTTCCTGGGCCATCGCGACTGGAGGCAGCGCGGACGTGACCGCGACCGCGCCGAGCACGGCGGCCGCCAGGAATAGCCTTCCGCCGAAATGAACCTTCATGTCGTGTACCCCCTTCCGGTACTAGCTCCAGACATGTGGAGCGCTGGTCTAGCGGGACGCGCACAAAACAAACAGCGACCGCCACCGCTTGAGGGCAGCGATGGCTGCGTGATTCTCCTTGCCGAACCCCGGCCGCACCGTCTAGAATAGAAATGCACGGGGTGACCCACCTTGTGCCCTGGCCCCGGCGGTGCGCCTCACCGTTCGGGGCCTCTTACTTGATCTCGTTCGCTACGTTGGGCTAACCTGCGCTAGCTTGCTCCCAAAACAAAGACCGAGCCGTGGGGGTCGGTCTTCCTACCAGCTCTCTACGGCCGAGCAGACTGGCGACAGCCTTTCCCCTAGCCCTCTCCCTCCCAACGCGCACCTTGACAAGGCTTTAAGCATAAGAATTATAGGCCCATCGGAGCTTTTGTCAAGCCCTTATGTCTCTTCTCACAGTTCTCATCGGCGAAATTGTGGTGCAAGGAAGGTCAGCCTAAGGGCATGGGTCGGGCCCGCATCATGCCTGAAAGTCTCGAAGGCGTCAAGGGCTGGAGAGCGTGCGGGGACCGGAGCGGGATCTCGAGGCCAGTTGGCCACACCATCGGAAGATAGTGTCACCTGTCTTCCCGCAGCCAGCGCTGCCTCAGGAAGTCAACCCGCTGTTCGTCGGGCTCCGGCCATATCTCTTACGCGACACCCTTCTCAAACTCATTGAGGCTGAGAACCTGCCCTATCAGGAATTGATTGCGGCGCAGTAACACCCACAGAGCTTGACTCGACCGCGCGGAATGTTGGCCTGCTTCCACTAACGCTTAACATGAAAGTGCGCGTTTCCGGAGCCGTATCCTTAGCAGACGCACTTATAGCCAAGGTGTAAGTTCCCGGATGCCAGACGGCTGGAATGTCACCCAACGTATAGCAGAGCTGAAAGTGCCAATCTTGGGTAGGGTCGAATCCCGGTTTATATGCATATGCCACGTCAATGTGTTGAACAGCACCAGGATTTAGGACAAAACTGTCCTTGTAGGGCTTCCTATCATGCATCTGGCATAGGGCGATCGGCAAGAATGGAGGAGGCTCGGGCTCGACCCCTACCAAAGCCACCTTGACGTTGTCTAAAGTCCGGCCGCCCAAGTTTTCAATTCCAATGCGGAACAGCACGTTTAGGAGTTGCTGGTCGGTGAGCAAATTGACTTGCTCAAAAGGCGGCCCGTCGCCGCTTACAATAGCGAGTTTACGGGCTTCGTAACCCTCAACTCTGATCAGAAGCTTGTATGCAGCCAAGAAAGTCAGGAACATCAGAAGTGCAAGCAATGCTGCCAAACCACCGGCAATGCCAGGGAGTCCCCCAATCAAAGAGAACATTACCACACCAGCTATCGAGGGGACGCCCAGCAAGGCTGCAACCACCGCCAAAAAGTTCCAGTAATCGGACACCTGGGGAAAGGGACGGAAGATGAGGCTTGACATTCGCCAGATTCGGCCCCACATGCCTCGATACTACCACGCCTTGTGTGAAATACACAACCACGGATGTAGCCAACGCTGTCTGAGCCACTCAACCCGCTCCTCATTGTCCTCGGCGAAGCCGCCATGGCTAGGCCTGAGCGATGCGAACCAGTACAAAGAAGACCGCCGTTTCATCACCAGAGAGAGGCGGGTTGACACGGGAGAGTACACTGGTTTCGCCGGGAGCAGACACACACTGTCCATCTGGGCGTCGGCAAGTTGAAATGGGGAATCTCCGGTCATGAGCCGCACGCATCGCATCTGCATCGCAGCGATGGCCATCGGTGTTGCGGTAGCCCTCGCAGCGTGCAGCGGCGGGAGCAAGACGCCGACGTCGACCGCGGCACTGCTGTCACCGACGTCCGCGCTCGGGACGGCAACCGTCGTCGCGGCCACGAGCACGTCCTCACCGGCCGCCACCGGAACCGCCGCTGCGGCGCCGACGCCGTCCGCGTCGGCCGTCGACCCTTGCACGCTCCTCACGTCGCTCGAGGGACGGCCGCTCGCGCCGGGCCCGTCATTCACCCTCAATGCGAACACGAAATGGCAGCTCTGCGTCGGCGGCGTGGCGGCGGGCAGCGGTGAGAAATACCTCTTCCACACCACCAACGGCGGCGCAGCGTGGACGCTGATCAGCCGCACGACGCTCGGCAACCCCACGCCGGAGGCCGGCGTCGGCGACCTGCCGAACGGCAACGGGGTGATGCAGATCCTGTTCCTCGACGCGACGCACGGTTGGATCGGCTTGAACAGCCCCGGCGTCAACCTGTTCCGCTCGCAGGACGGCGGCGTGACGTGGGCGGAGGTCCCGGTGATCCCGCCGGCCGTGCCCGTCACTTCGATCAACTTCACCGACGCGGTGCACGGTACGGTCGTCACACCGGAGGGCACGTGGACGACGTCGGACGGCGGCGTCACGTGGACGCACTAGGCGCGGGCATCGGCACTGTACCGTCACGTGTCTTGGCGCAGCCAGCGCTGCCTGAGGAATTCGAGCCGCTCCTCGTCGGGCTCTGGGAGTTCGACCTCGACGTCGACGAAGCTTAGCAGGGGGTGAAGCTCGACCAGGTCCTGGTGGGTCTTGTCGAGGACTTGCCGGACCGGTGGCAGGAGCGGGTCCTCGCCGAGTTTCTCCGCCACCTCGTCCAGCACCGTCTCCGCGGCCCGCAGTTCCTGCCAGCACCACGGTATCCCTTCCCGCAGGCTCTCCTGGAGGGCGACCATCGCCTCGTCCCAGCGCTCCTGCCGCTCCGTGACACGGCGTCCGAGCTTCTCTTCCAGAAACTCGAGGAGCGGGCTGGTGGGCGACCTGGAGATCGCTTCCTGGGCGTCGAGGCGCTCCTTCTTCAGCCGGTCCACCCGTCCGGCCTGGTCGTCGGGCAGGACGTCGTAGCCGTTGCCCCAGTCCGGACGCACGGGCACCAGCTCACCGAGCCAGTCGTAGAAGGAGCCGTTGTTGATCAGGAGGCGGCGGCCGCTGCGCCTGCCGGCCAGCACGCCCTCCTCCACGAGGCGGCTTAGCTCCCTCTTCTTTTCCGCGAGCAGCCGGTTCCAGGCCTTGTCCGTGACCATCTGCTCGTCGTCGCCATCCTCTGCCTGCTCTTTGTCCGCCTCGCTCCATCCTTCGTAGCCTTCCACCAGTACCTCAGCCAGCTCCGCCACCGGGACCATCTCGGCCCGGGCCTCCTCCACCAGCCGTCTGTGCTCGCTCTCGGTGATGGGCTCGTTGGTGTGGAGGATGATGTAGGTGGCGAGTTCCCAGACGCGGATTCCCCAGAGCTGGAGGGAGGCGAGCCAGGCGTGCTTCAAGCCCAGCTGGGTGGCTGTCAGGTTAAGCACCGCGATGTACTTCCCCAGGTCCTCGTTGGCGGCGTTCATCAGGTGGATGTAGTGGTTGAAGTCGGGGGCCTGCGACTGCGGCATGGTCCGCCGCACCTGTAGGTCTTCCTCTTGGTCGCCCTTCCAGGCCCGGAGCACGAGGAGCGCCCTCTCCTTGGCCGTCAGGGCCGGGTAGAGCCTGTCCAGGCGCTGGTTGCCGCTCATCGTCGTTTCCCTGCCTTGTCCAGCCTGGGTGCCACCAGCCGCTCCAGGGCATCCAGGCGTTGCTCGAATTCGCCCACCTCCAGGGCCTTGAGGGCGACCTGGGCCAGGTAGGCCAGGGTGCGGGAGCGGGCGACGGAGTTCTCCAGCGCCAGGCTGTCCAGGGCGGCGATCTCCAGCAGGCGGCGGGCCTTGGGCACGCTGTCGAGACCATCGAAGTCGTAGGCGCTGGCGACGGCCTTCTCCCTCCGACGCCGGAGACCTCCTAAGCGCTGCGCTTCGGCGGCCTCATCGGCGTGCTCGGGCGAGTGCCAGAAGCAGAAGTCGCTGTCCCGCAGCCGCGGCGCGCGGCAGGGTTGGCCGTCGTCCTTCACCGCCCGGCAGGATGATTCCCTTACCAACTGCTACCTCTGCTAACAGGGGGAGGTGCTATCCTCGCGGCCATCTGTTCTCCGACGTCGCCCTAATGCATGGCCCGCCGATTATGACGAGGCAGACCCCCGAAGGGGCCTGCCCTGGAGGGGGTACGACCGCCGGGGCTAGTCGGTGTCGTCCTCCGGTTCCCTTGCGGACTGGAGTTCCTCCTCGAGGATGTCCCGGACGAACGTGCCAAGCCAGCCGCGCTCGCGTCCCTCGAAGTCGGCCAGGCAGTAGGCCTCGATGCGGGAGTCGTTCAGCCTGCGGAGAAGCTCCGCGCACTCGTCCATCTTCTCGAGGACCTCCTCCAGGATCTCGATGCGCTCCGAAGTGGTAGCCGTCATCCCGTGCCTCCCCTAGACCGCGCTCTCGACGGGGGAGCCGTCCGGCTGGTGTCCCTGGGGGCACTCGGTCGGCTCCTGGTCCGCCGGGGCGAGGAAGCCGTCCATACAGGCGCTGCAGAAGTACCTGGCCATCCCCTCCGACTGCCCCTCCTGATCCGGCAGCCGCTCGAAAAGCCCCTTCTTGTTGGCATCCTTGGCGGCCTTGCGCGCCGCTTTCGGGGCTGGGGCCTTGCCTTCCTCGGCCAGGCTCCAGAAGCGCCAGCCGTTGCAGGCGACCCCGCCCATGACAGCGCTGCCGGCCGCGGAGGGGCTCTTGAACTCGCGGCCGTCCTCGAGGCGGTAGCGGAGGCCGCCCTTCTCGCCCTCCACCACCGTGGCCCGGTACTCCTCCTTCTTGTAGCGGCCCACCAGCCGCGTCCCCGCGGTCAGTTCTCTGTTCTCGATGGGCATTGAGCACCTCCTTTCGGCGGACATACATCACTCTGACGCCGGAGGAAGTCAAGTCAATCCACCACTTTCTCGGCCTTTAGCCCCGAGAAGGCCTCCCAGCGGGCGATCACGATTCGACAATAGTGTGGGTCCAGCTCCATCCCGTAGCAGACCCGGCCCGTGCGCTCGGCGGCGATGACCGACGTTCCCGATCCCAGGAAGAGGTCCAGCACCAGGTCACCCGCCCGGCTGCTGTTCTCGACGGCCCGCTCCACCAGCGCCAGGGGCTTCATGGTGGGGTGGAGTTCGGACTCCGCCGGGCGGGGGATGGTCCACACGTCGCCCTGGTCGCGGTCGCCGCACCAGTGGTGGCTGGCCCCCTCCCTCCAGCCGTACCAGATGGGCTCGTACTGGCGCTGGTAGTCGGCCCGGCCGAGAACGAAGCGGTCCTTGGCCCAGATGATGGTGTCGGACCAGTGGCCGCCCAGTTCCTCCAGCACACGGGAGACGGTGGGCCACTCCCTGGTGGGCATGCAGATGTAGAGCGCCCCGTCGACATAACTCAACAAGTGCTTCGCCCAGGTGCGGCAGAAGGCCTCCCACTGCTCCGGCGGCAGGGCGTCGTTGGCGATGGAGCGGCGGCGGCCGGTCCTGGACGCGCCGCCGTGGTGGCCGAGGTCCACGTTGTAGGGCGGGTCGGTGAAGGCCATGTTGGCGCGCTGTGCCCCTACGAGGCGCGACACGGCCTCGCTGTCGGTGGCATCGCCGCACATGACCCGGTGGTCGCCCAGCCGCCAGATGTCACGGCGCGTAACGCCTGGTGCGCTCTGTGCCTCTGCCCAGGCAGCCTCCAGGTCGAAGGTCTCGACCCGGCCGCGCTTATCGCGGTCGTCCAGGGACTTGAGCAGCTTTCCCAGCTCCTCCTCGCTGAACCCGGAGAGGCTGAGGTCGATCTCCTCGACCGGTTTGAGGTCGGCGAGCATCCGGGCCAGGAGCTCGTGATCCCAGTCGCCGCTGATGCGGTTCAGGGCCAGGTTGAGGAGCCGGGCCTGCTCCGGCGAGAGGTCGAGGAAGACCACCGGCACCTTCTTCCAGCCCAGTCGCCGGGCAGCGACCAGCCGCTGGTGTCCGCCGATGACCACGTTGTCGCTCTTCCTCACCAGTACCGGCTGGACAAAGCCGAACTGCTGCAGGCTCCGGGTGAGCGACTCCAGCTCACGTTCTCCGATCCGTCTTGGGTTCGCCGGATCGGGGTGCAGGGAATCGATGGCGACGTGCTCGATCTTCAGTTCATTCAGTTCACATGCAAGCTCAGCGGTTTTCACTCAGCACTGCCTCCCTTCAGCTCACCCATTGTGGCGGTTGCCATGCTGGTTCTGACTCTCGGAGCAATCGCTCCATCGGGTCGTCTTCATCGACTTGAGGAGTAGCGTGGACCCGTGTTCGGCTGGAGGGGGACATACCGAACTCCGCCAGGAGCGCCCTCATTTGCTCCATCGCTTTGTTAGCGACGGCGAGGTAGGGCGACTGCATGGGGAACCCATTGGGAGACTTCACCATCACTCCGTACCTCTTGAGTGCCTCCTCAGCCTCAACCCAGCGCGCCCAGGCCTGGCAGAAGAGGGCCAGCGCCGCCCGGTCGATCTTGCTGAGGAGACCCATCCGAGCGAGTTGAGGCGCAAGGCGCCGCCACTCGCGCTTCGCCTCCGGGCCGAGGTGCTCCGGGCAGCGGGGAATCGCAGGCTTAGTCTCGGGTTCATGGGGGTTGAGGCGGTCGGAACGCAACGTTCCCGAAAGGGCCTTGAGTCTGGTTGGCTTAGGTTTCGCGCCTCGTCGAGTCATCCTGCATACCCCCCTGGTCTAATCTGGCAACGCACACACGCGGCTGCCCCCATCGGTCTACGGCCCCAATCCTCCAAATTTCTGGCCCCCCTTCCCCCTATGTCTTCGGCCGGCCCCGGCCTGGAGCGACCCATGAAGCACAATTCTCTCGTAGTGTTTGGCAATGAGGCGCCCAAAGGACTGCCTGCTGCCTCGAGCTCGGCGCCGGAGCTGAGGCGGGGATTGAACGGATCGGGGCGCAGGTCGCCGACGGGGACGTGCTCGATCTTCAGCGGCTGTTCCTTCGTTCTCACCATCAGTGGCTCCTTCCGGCCGCGGTTGGCAAGAGCGGTTGGCAACTTGCCAAGTGGGCTTGGGGCCGCCGCTTCGCTTGGCGGCCAAAGCACTTTAGTGCCAGGCGTGCCAACCGCCAAGCGACGCCTGTCCTGGGTCGGTTGGCAACGGCGGTTGGCAAATTGCCAAGCGGGCTCATTGGTCCTCCTCAGGGTCGGGCAGCCTGTAGGACTTGGCCCTGGTGGCCCGGTCGGCCTCGGCGACGAACTCGAACAGCCTGCCCTCTTTGACAAGGGCGCGGATGCGTTCCCGTACCGAGCGTTCGCCGGCGCCGCAGCCCTCAACCATGCCCCTTACCAGGTCGGGGCCGCGGATGGAGCCACCGGAGTGGAACACGGCATTCAGGATGGCCTCATCGGAGACCTTGCCTGCTGGGGCGCGGTCGCTGGGGATGAAGTCGAGGGTGTCGCGGTCGAACTCCAGCATGAGGGATGGCAAGGGTAGTTCGGCGTCTCTGGTCTTCGTCCACTCGGCCAGCAGCAGATCCGGCGTCTTGGGGTCGGGGTCGATGCTCAGGCAGAAGCTGAGCCAGCCCGTGAGGGCGGTGGAGCCGCGCACGCGGTCGGTGCCCACGTCGCGGCGGACGAAGGGAGGCCGTTTGCGGTCGTGGTGGGCGCAGATGACGGCGCAGCGATGACGGGCAATGATGCCGTCCAGGATGGCCGTGAGCCGGGCTGCCTCGTGGGACGCGTTCTCGTCAAAGGGATGGGCATTGCGCAAGGGGTCGATGATCAGGACTTCCGGCCGCACCGCGTAGAGGAGGGCCTCGAGGCGGTTGAGGTCGTCTTCGCTGGCCAGGCTAAAGGTGATCTGGGCGAGCCTGAAGCGCTGTCTGGCCTCAGGCTCGGCGCCGGCCCAGACTTTGCGCAGGCGACGACGCATGCCGCGCTCGCTCCCTTCCAGAGCCAGGTACAGGACGCGCCGAGGTCGAGGGATGGCCAATCCAAGGAAGGGCGAGCCCTCGCAGAGGCAGCGGCCGAGGCGAAGGAGGAGGCCGGTCTTACCCACGCCGGTGGGGCCGGCGATGAGGCCCTTTCCATCCGCCGTGAGTATCGCGCCGTCGGCGCCGTCGCTCACTACGACATCTAGCGCTTCGTCCTCCTCGGCCAGCAACGCATCGAGGCTCTTGGCCTCGAACGGCTGGGCCGCGGCCTTGGCCTCTGGCTCAGGTATTGTCGGCTTCTCCAGCAGGGTTGTTGGACATGCCTCAAGCGCCTGGATGGACGCGTCGCGGTCGCCGTGGCATCGCCTCCAAAGGTCGTTGACATCGCCCTTCTCTCCCAGATCGTCGGGGAGGGTGAGGATCGAGACCTCCAGACCCTCGCGGGCGCAGGCCCGGCCGACATCGATCGCTCCTTTCGTGCCGGCCTCATCCAGGTCGTAGACGAAGCAGAGGCTCCGGATGCCTCTAGCAAGCAGCTTCCGGATGGCCTTGGGGGTGGGGATACTGTTTTCCCCGGCCAGGAACGTCACCGCAGGGTAGCCAACCTCGTGGAAGGTGATGCAGTCGACCTCTCCGGCGGCCACGTAGACGGTCTCTGTCCCTGCAGCGACATGGCTCAGCCCGAACACGAGGTCCTTGGCCCTGGCTCCCTTGGGGGACCACCAATGCTTCGGCCCCTCGGGCCACCATGGGGCGCGTTTCACGTGTTCATGGCCCTCAGCGTCGGGGTCATCGACGGGGAAGACCCACCCGCCGGAGACAGCGTGGACGCCGTACTTCTCGCGCAACTCCCGCTCCGGCAGCAGACGCTCCTGGGCGAGCCGCCGCATCGCTTCCTCAGGTGTGGGCCGGTTGTCATCTCGGTGGCCGTCGAGCCCGAGCCGGTCGGCCAGGTTGTTCAGGTTGGGGCCCACCGGACAAGCCTGGGACATGCATCGCACGCCGCCGGTCTGGATATTGATTCTCATGCTAAAATGGATATCGCTGTTCTTGTGGTTGGCAGTGTCGATGCAGCGCGCCCAGACCCAGCCCTCGCCGTCCGGCCTACCAGCGCCCTTCAATTCGAGGCGAGGGCGAATGGTGCTCCAGAGCTCTGGCCAGGGAAGGTGGCTCACCGCTCGATGACGCTCCCCTCACGATCGGCGGCAGGAGCGGACCGCGGCAGCCGCTGCACTGTGTAACTGTGCTCCCCAACCCGAGCAGCGGCCAACCCGGCGAAGACGCGGGCCGCAGCCTCCCCCGCCTCACCGCTTACATCGACCACGCAAGCCTTTCCGCTTGCCTCCACCAGGTAGGAGGTCTCCATGCGAACCCGCGGCCTGCCGTAGACGCACTCAGCGGCGAAAATAGCTAAAGCCATGTCACCCTCAACAGCGCGAACGTCCACGCCTTCCGGGAAGGTGAAGCGAAGTACCGTGCCCATCTCATAACCTCCTGAGATTCCTATACGGAAAGGCGTGGCCGAAGTGTCGGGATCTACCGCAGAAATTCCTCAAGACCCTCGTCCCGAAAGAGGCGCCGGATGCGCTCCAGTTCGTCGTAAAGAGTCGTCCGTGGCACGTCCAGCCGCCTGCTTACCTCGCTCATGGACATGCCGGCCTCGAGGCCCAGCGCCAGGCACCGTTGACCCGGAGCCAGACGTGACAACAGGTGCTCGCGCATCACGCTCGACATAACTTCATCACCAGTCTCGCCCGCGGGCACTAGGTCGCCCAGTGTCTGGTCGTCTCCACCCTCCTGGCTTAGAGGCGCATCAAGCGAGAGGGGATGTTGGCCGCCTCCACGTTTCCCAGCCTTCAGGACCCGTTCGATATCGATGAGCTTGGCCTTGACCACCCTCCGCATGAAGGTCTTCTTCGAAGCGCCCCTGGTCTCTTTGTAGCGTTGGCGCTGTGACCACCAGTGGAGAAGGCACTCTTGCATAAGGTCGTCGACCTCGAATCCCGGAAGTGCAGTGCGGCTGGAAAGGAAGTCGAAGACAAGAAGTTCGACGAGGGCGATCTCCCAGTCGGCGAGTTCGCCTGATTGCGGGCCACTTGAGTCGGGTGCGTAGTGCACCCATCTCAATTAACCCATAAGGAGGCGCCCTAAAATTGCGGGGTTAACGCGGAGGTTAAGCGGAGGTTTTTGAAGTCGGCGGGGCTTTGGGTTGTCAGTCGCCCACCAAGTCCTCGTGGAGACCAGTTCCGACACTTCGGCCCATGGTTTTCGTATGGGAACCTCATGATGAGGTCCTTGAAGTGCAACAACGTTGACGACGCTGCTGGGAACGAGGAGCGAACCCGTCAGGTGGCGTCAATCCTTGCCGCCGGCCTTGAGCGTTTGCTGAAGAGCCGAAAAGAAGCCGGCCGGCAGGCGGGCACAGCCCTTGACTTTCCGGCGAACGTATCGGTTACTACCGACTGCCGATCAAACGACTACGGGGAGGGACGCTGACCCTTGGTTCTGCAAGCTCCGGCTCGACCAGGCAAGAACGGCCCCCAGCAGCAGTCGGGGAGGCACGTGGGGCTGGTGGTTCGTGTGAGCACCGACCGTCAGGCGATGACGGAGGAGGGCTCCCTCAAGAACCAACTTCAGCGGCTCCGGCAGCACATCGACTACAAGACGACGGCCTGCGGCGAGGAGTGGCGGGAGGCGGAGGTCTACGAGCTTAGGGCCGTCTCCGGCAAGGATTCCCTCCGCAGCCCCGAGTTCCAGCGCCTCTTCGCCGACATCCGGTCCGGTCGCGTCAACACGATCCTCTGTACCGCGCTGGACCGGATCTCCCGCTCCGTAAAGGACTTCCTCCACTTCTTCGAGGTCATCAATGAATATGGCGTGGAGTTCGTCTGCCTCAAGCAGAACTACGACACGACAACCCCACAGGGCAGGCTCTTCGTCACCATGATGATGGCCCTGGCGGAGTTCGAGCGAGAGCAGACCTCGGAGCGCAATCGGGAAGCGACGGCGGCTCGGGCGGAGCGGGGCCTGTGGAACGGTGGGCGACTCCTCGGCTACGACCTGAACCCGATCCGGAAGGGCAACCTGATACCAAACCCGGAGGAGGTGGCGCTGGTCAATCTCGCCTTCGACACCTACCTCTCCTGCGGCTCCATAGCGGAGACGACCACCGCCCTCAACCGCCGCGGCTACCGCACCAAGGCCTATACCTCGCGTCGAGAGAAGGTCCACCCAGGCTCCGAGTTCGGAACGACCTCGGTGCAGTACCTGCTGAAGAACCCGGCCTACATCGGGAAGAAAGAGGTTAACAAGAGCGCGAAGGGCCGGGAGACAGGGCCTGGAGGTAAGGGCTACCGGCTGGTGGACGCGGTGTGGCCTGGAATCGTGCAGGAGGAGAAGTTCGAGAAGGTGCAACGGCTGATGGCGGCCAACAGCCGCTCCAACCACAATGGCTCGCGCCCCATCCGCCACAGCTATGTCCTGAACGGCGGGCTGCTACACTGCGGTCGCTGCTCGGCACCAATGGAGGGGAGATCCGGCACTGGCCGACTTGGAGTGCGCTACTACTATTACGCCTGTCGAGGAGCCGACTGCGGGCTGCGTGTGGCCGCCGACGAGATCGAAGGGGCGGTTCTGAACCGGATCCAGGAGTTGGCCACGAACGGTGTGCTCCTCGAACGCCTCACCGAAGAGACGAACCGAAGGATGGCCCGCCAGAAGCCCGGTCTCTCGACCAAGCGCCGCGCTCTCCAGAAGAGCCTGGATGCGGTGAAGGCAGAGGCCGACAAGGTGCTGGCCGAGTGGTCGGCCCTTGAGGAACAGGCGGGACGGGTCTTCGTCACGGACAAGCTGGCAGAGCTAGCGCAACGTCGGACCGATCTAGAGCGCGGCATCGCTGAGGTTGACGCAGCCCTCAGGCAAGTCGACCGGGAGCAAGTGACGGCCGACGCGGTGCGCTCCGCTCTGAGCGAGTTCGGTGAGGTCTACGCCTGTCTGACACCGTTCGAGCGGAAGGAGCTGATCCGGCTGGTACTGCGAAGGGCAGAGGTCGGTGACCGGCAGGTTGTTCTGGAGCTGTACGGGACGCTGACGCCAGAGATGGCGACGGCCCAGAGCCGCTTACGCTCTGAGCCACCAAACTGGCTCCCCGGGCAGGATTCGAACCTACAACCTAGCGGTTAACAGCCGCCCGCTCTACCATTGAGCTACCGGGGAGCGCTCCCTGACACAAACCCCTGGCTGCCGAGCCAGGATTCGAACCTGGA
>Ga0315284_10008367_pt1 | contig 14771 bp, 14 predicted proteins | sample YL17G09_16_MG_FD_203696 | JGI IMG/M metagenome (GOLD analysis project Ga0315284, IMG submission 203696) | Sediment microbial communities from Yellowstone Lake, YNP, Wyoming, USA - YL17G09_16 | ecosystem: Environmental > Aquatic > Freshwater > Lake > Sediment | place: USA: Wyoming | collected... | reverse complement strand
TCACTTCGAACGAGCTTGAAGTTGCCATGCTTTTACTAAATAAACGACCACGTAAATGCCTTGACTTCAAGACGCCCTTTGAGGTATTCTTTAGTCGCCCTGTTGCACTTAAGAGTTGAATCCAAGTCTTCATGATAATCTGTGTTCATCTGTGTCATCTGTGGTTTTTATGTTTTTTCAGAGCAGATGTCATGTCTGCTGAACACCGCAAAGCATGAAAATGGTGTATTTTCAAGAAAGTCATGTATATTATATAGGAAATCTTTGTAACCTGCTATAATCTTACAGATTTTCTTATGGCGCGTAAGTGAATTAGATAACAACCTTTTCCTGAAAGGATTTTTTCTGCTTTGGAACGTCAGGATACTTTCTTTGACGAATCTTTTCTGCGCAGGCTGGAGCGTCTTGCCATCCTCTCGCGCCAGGTTAAGCGCGGGCAGCAGCAGGGCGAGCGGCGCAGTCCCAAGCGTGGCCAATCGGTGGAATTTGCCGACTTTCGCCCTTATACCGTTGGCGACGATTTTCGCCAGATTGACTGGAACGCCTATGCCCGCCTGGAAAAATTCTTCATCAAGTTATTCATTGAAGAAGAAGACCTGCTGGTACACATCCTGTTAGACACCAGCTCTTCCATGAATTGGGGAGACCCCAATAAGTTCTGGTATGCGTTGCGCGCGGCGGCTGCACTGGGATTCGTGGTCTTAGCGGGGCTGGACCGGTTGACTGTGACCGCCCTGGGGAGTGGAAGCGGCCAGGCTGCCAGCGACCCTGGCCTGTATTTCCCGCCCCACCGCGGCAAGCAGCAGGCTATGAGCCTGTTTTCCTTCCTGCAGACACTTACCACCAATGGGCGGACAGACCTGGCGCCCAGACTGCGCGCTTATGCCGCCCGTATCACGCAGCCTGGGCCATTGCTGCTCTTCTCCGATCTGCTCGATGTTGGCTGGGCAGATGGGCTGCAAGCCCTGGCTGCCCGGGGTTTTGAAGTAACCAACTTGCATATCCTCGCCCCTGATGAAGCCAATCCCAACCTGGATGGTGACCTAAAATTGCGGGATTGTGAAACCAGCACTGAGCTTGAGATCACTGCCGACGATGACCTGTTATACCGCTACCGGCAGGGTCTGCTGGCATGGCAGGAGGAATTACACCGCTTTTGCGGAATGCGCAGCATGCATTATGTGCCGTTAGAAACCTCGCTCCCGTTTGAGGAATTGCTGTTTAACCTACTACAGCGACAGGGAGTCTTAAAATAATTACAACCCGCAGTGCAACTGCAGGGGATGCATCACCTTTAAAGCTTCTGCATGGGTATAACTACTCCCCTCGGCGACTAAACGCTCTTTGGCATCCAGGATTTGCAGCAGCATTTCCATATCTTCGGGGGTAAACTGGGCTTGGTAGCTGCGTATGGCCTGGGCTTTCTTCTCATGGGCCTGGCTGATGTCCACCGCTGTGTTGGGGGCCTGAGTGAAATAAAGGGCCACCCCCAGCAATTCATACGGCTGGTAAGTGGCATCCACTTGGGGATCGCTGGAGATGCGCGGCAAGCCAAATAGGATAGACGCCTCAGCAGTTGCCAGACCGGCCTGGATATGATCGCTGTGGACTTCATAAGGCAGCCAGGGGTCAGGTGTGAAGAGTAAATCCGGGCGCAGCAGGCGGATGTACTTGATGATGTTGCGCCGCAGCTCATAGTAATCGTATTGGCCGGCATCCGGATAATCCAACCAGTATTGCTGGTTGACGCCGATGATTTTGCCAGCCTGTTCCTGCTCACACTTGAGCTGCATCGCGGCGGCTTCGCGGGAGAGGGTTATATCAAGCACACCCATCTAGTCATCGGTGACTGTCAGGTAGATGATCTCAGCACCAGCTTCGTGCAACTTAGCCAGAGTGCCGCCAGCGCCGATATCATTATCATCGTAATGAGGTTGGACACACAGAATTTTCTTAGCCTGAAAAATATCCGGAGTGGGGATGACTGATTTCAAACTCATGCTTCCTTATGGTGGAAAAACCTCCAGGGCAGTGAAATCCACCCAATACAGGGCCTCGGTATTGGGGATAGTTACCAGAATCCGGCGTCCGATTTCGCCAGGCGGGTCCTGCAGCTTGGACCACCAGATACGGTCAGCTTCGTAGCCATATTGAAAGGCAACTGGCGCGGGTGCAAAGGTTTTCCCCCAAGCTTCAAATTCATTTACCATCTCATCCAGCGATGAAAATTCCTGGCTGTCGTCAACAAACAGGATGCCTTCCCGAACGGTGGGAGGCATTTTCTCGGTAAGCCAGTGCTTGAGGAACAGACGATACTGGCTGCCATGAGATTGAGCTGCCTCCAGCCAGGCGCGTGCCTCGGTATCGGTCACTGCATGCCCTTCAGGTCCTTTATTAGAATGGTACCATTCGACATCAACGCCAACTCCGACCACGCAAGGGTGATGACCATACTGATTTAGCATCAGATGGATCAGGTCTTCTACCGGGGCATCACCCGGTTCCACCTGTAACCATACCTGTACTCCTAGGTCATCAAAAAGGTTTAAGGCATTTTCATTTCGATCTTCGCTGGTGAATTTGATATCAGGCTTCGAGCTTGAGCCTGGAAAGCTGAGCAGGACGCCCCGATCTTGTAATTCACCCACGATCCAGATACCCTGTGGCACAGCGCCAGGAAAGCGTGAGACCATCTTGGTGGCAAGTTCAGCCCAATAGGCTGGGCCAGGCTCATAATTGGGTCCGTATGTTGAATGTCGAAAGCCCGCACCAAGGCGAGTTTCTGGTCTTTTTTCTTTCATCAGAACTTTACATCCTGTGAGCAGGATAATAAAGAAAATGAATAAGCCAAACCATTTCATCCTGACCTCTCGCACGCCGTAAAAAAAGAAACGGTGGGAATATCTTACCATGCTTTGGGTTGAACCTTTTACCTTGACAATCATCCTATCTATGTGCTACGCTAAAAGCATGTTAAACTGCGAGCCAGGGAGAGGCTCATGAACGGTAATGTCCGCATCCTGGTGGTTGACAATGAACATACCAGGGAATTCATTGGCCACATCCTTGAAACCAAAAAATATAATCTGAGCTCTGTGTCCTCCGGGGAAGATGTCCTCAACTTGCTCCATAAAAACGGGGAATGGTCTCGTGAACACATTGATGTACTAATTCTCGATATGGCCATGTCCGGGATATCTGGGTTTGATCTTATCAAGATCATTAAAAGCAACCCCAAAACAGAAGATTTACGCGTCATATTATTGGGTGACCGGGAGGGCGGACAGGCTTTGGTCGATGCGCTTTTTGGGGGTGCTTCAGATTACGTTGTAAAACCATTTGTTGTTGCGGAGTTGATCGCCCGGATTGAAAACCAACTTAAACTCAAACGCGCAGATGAAGCCCGGCGTGAGCTCGAATCCCGCTACCAGGCGATCATATCCATGGCTGAAGGGGTAATTGTCCAGGATGTCTTTGGCAGAGTGCTGACAACCAACCCCAGTGCAGAACGTATTCTCGGCACTCCCCAAGAACAGGGGGTGGGAAGAAATTTTCTATTTCCAGCCTGGCACGCCATTTATGAGGATGGATCAGCTGTTCATCACGATAATTACCCCACCAGGGTAACCCTGCGCACCGGCCAACCACTTTCAAACATCAACATGGGGATACAAAAACCTGGCAGCGAAGCCGGAATTGGCGAAGATTATTGGGTTAGCGCCGATATCACCTGGATATCAATCAATACCCGTCCCCTTATTCACCCAGGAGAGGAAAAGCCCTATGCTGTAGTGGTTTCCTTTTCCGACATTACAGAGAGCAAGCTCATGCGGGACGCGCTGCGTGAAAGTGAAGAGAAATTCAGGGCACTCACTGAATCCTCTCCTTCAGCCGTTTTCATCATCCAGGGAGAAAAATATGTATATATCAATCCCACCTTTGAGGCTCTAACTGGATTCAGCACAGAGGAGATTTCTGAAATAAAGTTTTGGGACTTGGTTCACAACGATATGGCGCAGACTGTTATGGAACATGGTTTGGCAAGGCAGCAAGATAATCAACCTATCCCGCGTTTAGAGCATAAGATTATCGCCAAGAATGGTGAGATCAAGTGGTTGGATTATATAGCTAGCCATATTATCTATCAGGGGCAACCCGCGCTTATGGGAACAGCTATTGACATAACCGAACGCAAACAGGCCGAAGAATCCCTGCGGGAGTCGCGCACCCTGATTGATGTCAACATCATCGCTGCTGGTATTGCCCAGCAGATACTCACTCCCATTGATCTTTGTGCCGCAGCCACAACTCGTCTACACCGTAGAATGCAAGGGATATCCAAAGCATTTGCCTCCGAAGAGTTGGACCGGACCTATATTCAGGATTGTATCAATACGGCTACTGAGTCAATCGCTGTTCTACAAACGAATCTTAAAAGGGCAAATGAGTTAATCGAGAGTTTCACACAAATGGCGACAGATCAATTTATTCAGGAGAAGAGACAGTTTGACATCAAGGATACAATTGATGAAGTACTTTTAGGCCTCAAGTCGAAATATGACCAGACAAAACATTCAGTTACGGTTATTTGCCCAGATAACCTTACCCTTTACAGCTATCCAATCGCCTATATGCAGATCATCTCGAACCTGGTGATGAATTCATTGATTCACGGCTTTGAGGGAATGGAGCAGGGGAATATTCACATAAAGGTCTCTAAAAAATATACCCCCGAGAAAATTATACCGGGTGAAACTGAAACAATAATGCCTGAGTCTTCGCAAGGAGCACATTTGATCATTCGCTACAGCGATAATGGTAAAGGCATAAATACAGACTAAATAAAGAAAATTTATATGCCATCATTCAAAACCAAACGAGGGGAAGGTGGGCCTGGCTTGGGTATGCACATGATCCATACCCTGGTAATCCGGACTCTGAGTGGGCAGATCGAATGTACAAGCCTGCCTGGTATAGAGACTGTTTTCTTGATCCAGATTCCATTGGGCGATGGTTTCGAAGAGATAGAAAGATTTTAACCCTCTGCAGAATCCCACGCTGATGTACCAGAAAGGTTATTGGTGAATTTTTTCACTCCCGCTGCTTTCGCTCTTGCAGCGCTTATCCCTGTAATTATCGCCATGTACCTGCTCAAGCTGCGGCGCAAAGTTCAGGTGGTTTCTAGTATTTACCTCTGGCGTCGAATGGTGCGTGATCTGGAAGCCAATGCTCCCTGGCAACGGTTGAGGCGTAATTTGCTGCTCATCCTAGAACTGCTTTTTTTGATCATGGTCATCCTGGCTCTGGCGCGACCCTTTACTTGGGGTGAAGGCAGCAGTTATCAGGCATTGATCCTGATTCTCGACAATTCTGCCAGCATGGCTGCTATTGATGTGACACCAAGCCGCCTGGAGGTCGCCAAGGTTCAAGCCCAGGCGCTAGTGGACGGCCTACCTGATGAGGCACGGGTCACTATCATCACTGCCGGTCAGGATGAAAAAATCCTGCTGTCTTCCAGCCAGGACCGCAGGCAGATTCGCCAAGCTCTGGCAGGCATCCAGGTAAATCCAGGCGGTAGTGACTTGACCGCTGCTATGGAAATTGCTTGCGCCATTGCCATCCTGCAGCCGCAGACTGAGGTGGTAATCCTCTCCGATGGGCGGGTCACTATCTCACCGCATTCATCCCTGGTAAAGCAAGCAGAAACCGACAGAGGTCAAATCCATTTTGTGCGTTATCTGGCTGTAGGGAACAGCAGTGATAACCAAGCCATCAGTCTGTTATCGCTCGAAAAAAGTAAGGACAGGCAAAGCACTACTGCTTTCATCCAGGTCACAAACTATGCTGACAACCCCGCCCAGCGCCGCCTAGCGCTTTACGTTGACGGCGCAGTGTATAATGCCTATGATCTTGAGATTCCCTCCGGTGGTCAGCAGCTAGTTCTGGCCTCTGACCTGCCCTCTACGCTCCAGGTTATCGAGGCGCGCCTTTCAGGCCAGGATATCTTGGCACTGGATGACCGCGCCTGGGCAGTTCACCGCCAGACACAACCAACCACAGTAACCCTGGTCACGCCAAGCAACCTGTTTTTAGAAACCGCCCTGGCTTTACTACCCGGCGTAGAGATGACCAGCATGAAGCCGGAGGATTGGGAGATAGCAAGCGCTGAAGAGAATCCGCCGCCCAGCCTGGTAATTTTTGATACCTACGCTCCCGCTGAGGATAAATTCCCAGACAGCAATCTGCTGTTTATCGGTCCACCACACAGCACAGGCTACTTCACCGTGACCGGAAAAGTGGACCAACCCCTGCCTCAGGTTGTGGAACATGACCACCCATTGTTATCATATATCAACTTCGATGATGTGAATATTCTGGATGCTGTGCGTATCCCCGCACCTGATTGGGCAAAGGTAATAATTAACGGCGAAGTCGGCGAGGAGAATACACCCCTCTTGTTTGTTGGTACGGTCGGGAAAGAGATCAAGGTTGACTTGCCCAGCCAGGGAGAGCAACGCGTGGCAGTGTTAGCCTTTGATTTGCGCCATTCCGACCTGCCCCTGCGAGAAACTTTTCCGCTTCTACTGGCTAACCTGGTTGGCTGGCTGATTCCAGGGCATGGCAATAATATCCCCCTGCAGGTCAAAACTGGCGAGGCGATTAATTTTTCCCTGCTGCCTGAGACCGCCCCTGATTCCCTAGTGACCTTTGCCCGGCCGGATGGTTCAACCCTGCGGCTGTCCCCTGAAGCAGGGAGGGTAATGTTTGCAGATACCCGGCAGCTTGGGGTATACCGGATAACCTGGGGCAAGGAAGATATGGCGCAACTTGCAGTCAACTTATTCTCTCCTCAGGAATCAGATTTGAAGCCAGCGGAATCCCTGCCATTAACCGGAAACACCGGGCTGGCTGCTCAAAAGACGTCAGCGGCGCCCCAGCGCGCCCGCCGTGAATTTTGGCGCCCGCTGGCGTTTGCCGCCTTGATTCTACTCATCGCCGAGTGGTTAGTTTATTATCGTGCGACTCTGGCGTCTTTATTTCGCACCGCCCTGGGACATTTCCAGTGACTATCTCTTTCGTTTACCCACACTATCTCTGGCTAATGCTACTCCTTCCCCTCACTGTGGGGTTGGCTTTAGCCGGAAAACATCGACCGGTAAAAGCTCGCTTCCTGATTCAATTAGCCTTACGTTGTCTGTTGCTGGCGCTGATTGTGCTCTCGTTGGCCAGCATTCAACTACGCCTCCGTGTAGACACTCTGACCGTCGTTTTCGTTCTTGATCTCTCCGACAGCCTCCCGAAGGCAGAGCAAACTCGCGGCCAGGAAACCATCCGTGAGGCCATTACCTCCATGCCAACAGGGGATAAAGCCGCCATCGTGGCTTTCGGCAAGGATGCTCTGGTAGAACGGCTGGCTTCAGATGAGCACACCCTACCGGATATTGCCTCCGTGCCCATCACGACCCGCACCAATATCAATGAGGCTTTGCAACTAGCGATGGCACTTTTCCCGCAGGAGGGCGCCAAACGGTTGATCTTACTCTCAGATGGCCGCGAGAATGTAGGCCACGCCCTGGAACAAGCTGAGCTGGCTGCCGCGCATGGCATCGAGATCACTTTTGTGCCACTAAGCGCGCCCTCAGGGGAGGCAGAAGTGCTGGTGGATGACCTGGACGCGCCGACTGAAGTCCGTCAAGGGCAGGATATCAACCTTACTATCTTGATCCAGAGCAGTCTCCAGACAGGCGCCAGTCTACGTGTATATGCCGATGGACTGCTGCTTGAATCCCGTAAAGTAAGCTTACAATCCGGTGATAATCGCTTCGTGATCCCCATTAAACCTAACGAGGCCAGTGTCGCTGGCTCGGCCTTCCGCCGCTTCCGCGTGCAAATTGTGCCTGATGTGGATACGCGCCTGCAAAATAATGAAGCCAGCGCTTTTACGATTATTCATGGGCCACCGGTAATCCTGGTGGTAGAAGGACAGCCGGGAGAAAGCACAAACCTGATGCAGGCCTTGCGCACTACCGGTATGCAGGTAGCTGCCATTCTGCCCAGAGCCATGCCGCGCTCCCTGGGAGAGCTGGCCGCTTATGATAGCGTTATCCTCGCTAATGTTCCGGCTGAGGCACTACCAGCTGGCGTGATGGATGTCTTGCAAGTGTATGTACGTGACCTGGGCAAAGGATTGATCATGACCGGCGGAGATACCGCTTTTGGCGCCGGTGGTTATCTACGCACTCCACTGGAGCAAACCCTGCCGGTAGATATGGCTGTACGCTCGAAAACACAAACTCCCAATTTGGCGCTGGTCCTGGCAGTGGATAAGTCTGGCAGTATGGGTCGCTGCCACTGCGATAACCCCGACCTCAACCAGACTTATACCCGGCGAGAGGTCGGCCAGCCAAAGGTGGACATTGCTAAAGCCGCCATCCTGAACGCAGCCAGTGCCCTGGGAAACCAGGATTACCTGGGCGTGATCGCATTCGACTCTGTGCCCCGCTGGGCATTGGAGATGCACCAACTGGTGGATGCCTATGAGCTTGAAAAATCCATTAGCGCCATCCAGGCGAACGGTCCAACTAACCTGCAGGCCGGCGTTCAGGCAGCGTATGACTCTCTGGAAAAGACGGACGCCCGCCTCAAGCACGTCATCCTGATGACCGATGGCTGGGTGCGCACCGGTGACCTGGCTGCCCTGGCAAGCAAGATGCGCGACCAGGGCATTACCTTGAGCATCGTGGCTGCCGGGCAAGGATCAGCAGAATACCTGAAGGCCCTAGCGATGGATGGAGGCGGGCGTTACTACCCAGCCATAGATATTTTGCGTATACCGGAGTTTTTCCTAAAAGAGACAGTCAAGTCGGTAGGACAATATATTATTGAAGAGGCTTTCTATCCGTTGCCCTCTGCTCCCAGCTCGGTGCTGCAAGGGTTTGACTTAGCAGCCTTACCACCTCTTTTGGGCTACAATGGCACCACACCCAAACCGGCTGCGTCTGTCATTTTGTCGACGCCGCGCGGCGATCCCTTGCTTGCAACCTGGCAATATGGCCTGGGGCGGGCTGTGGCTTGGACATCTGACCTCAAGGGCCAATGGGCAACGAAATGGGTAACCTGGGAGGGCTTTGCCGGTTTTGTGGCCCAGGTGATAAACTGGACTCTGCCTGCCCCGCAGGTGGAAGGAATAGATACCCAAATCTCAGAGCAGGATGGATTGGCGGTAATCCAGGCTACGATCGATGACCAAAACGGCGAACCCCTCAATTTTCTGGATGTAAAAGCGACCTTGATTGACCCCGAAACACATTCGACTGAAATCGCTTTACCCCAGGTGGGGGCCGGGCAGTATGAGGCAAAGGCTGAGCTCACCCAACCTGGTACCTACCTGGCTCATGTCATCGTCAAACAAAGGGATGAGACACTCGGCCAACAAACTTTGGGGCTGGTTGTGCCTTACTCACCAGAGTATAAAACCAGTGGTACAGACCTGCCCCTGCTCAAGGAACTAGCCCGCGCTACGGGTGGTGATGAGCTGAGCAAGCCTGCGACAATCTTTCTCCACAATCTCTCGGCTTCAGAACAGGCGTATGAAATCTGGTATACCTTACTGCTGGCAGTAGCTTTGCTATTCCCACTGGACGTGGCACTGCGGCGAGTCATGCTTGGACCTGGGGATGTGCGAAAGGCCATTGAATGGATAAAGGTGAGATTTAGTAAACGTGAAGGGGGCGAGGTACAGGAACGCATCCTGGCATACCTCTTCAAGGCTAGGGACCGCGCCCGCCACCGAGCAGAGGTCGCTCACCCCAGAGAGGACACGGTTGAAGCGAGTGATTCAGGCGGTTATAAACAGAAGGCAGAATCCAGGCAAACGCTTCAAGGCGAGCCTTCGCCGGCGGATGAAGCGCCTCAAGATGAGCTACCATTTAAGGTAAGCGAGCCAGGACAGGAGGTCCTGCAATCTTCGCTAGAAGGCACCTTGGAACGCTTGCAGGCAGCCAAGAAACGCGCCCGGCGCTGACAAATCGGAAAACCCTGAAACAAGATGAAATAATCCTTGAAGACCGTTTTTCTATGTGATAAGCTTTTTTAGAGCCAACCCCATTTACCATCCCGATTTTTGGAGGGAGGCATGCGCCCTGAAGAGATCAGTCGTAGAGAATTCCTGAAAATCTGGTTTGCTGGCATAGTAGCCGCGGGGGTGGACGGCTTACCCCTGCAAACCGCTGTCGCGGCAGCCTGCCCGAGCGGGCCGGTCAAAAGCGCCTTCTTTTTCTTTCAAAAAGGTGGCTTTCTCGACATACAGTTCGACAAGAACCCCGATATTCACCAAAATAAAGTTCTCTCCGCAACCATTGATAAACTGACCCTCTCGCCATTGAAACCAGGCGGCTTTCCCTACACCGGCCCGAACTCTTCCAACTGGCTTTTTGTTTTCGATTTGGGCTGCACGTCTCCTGGCTCGCTGACCCTGACCCTGAGCAACCAAGACGGCAAGAAGATCACCCTGACCCTGGAGCTGTACAAGGGCACACTGTATGTGGGCGTGCTGCGCGGGGTGGAAGCTAAGTCCCTGGCGGATCTCTTCCAGCGATGGAAAGGCAAAATTTTGCTGACCCTCAGCGATGGGGCTGGGAAGGCCCTCTGGGAGAGCGCTGTGATGTCCGCCATTCGCCCGCAATCGGGAAGACTTAGACGGACAGGAGAGACCAAGGACACGGTGACAGATGGTTCTTCTAGTTCTTCCGGTTCGGCACCACCCCCCCCCACCCCCTCCACCGGGACCGCTACAGTGATAGTGATGATGATTGATAAAATTTTTCTACTCCCCTAAATTTCTGTGTGTTAAACCACTATGTGGTTCGCCAAACCTTAAACCAGCTTTCTGGCCAACCACTTGAGTAATCTGCTGTAAAAACAGCAATTTTTTCTCAAAAAACCTTTAGCCGATACCTTAAAAGCTGTGTTGTCAATAAATGACAATAGATCAGACTTGCTCCTGGTTAAGGTCAATCCCGGTAAAGCGGTTGGCTGTTTTTTGGGCGACCATCTCCCTTTTCTACCCACAACATGGGTCATGATATAATGTCCTTAAGTCTATGGAAAGGAGTATGTGTATGGAAAAAACCATCTCAATGTCAATTCCAGAAGCGTGGGTTCAGGGGTTGGAGTGGGATCAAGCCACCGTTCTCCAGGAAGTCTTTCGCCTGGGTGTTCAGCAGTACAAAATTCGTCGCGCCATTGAAATGTATCAATCTGGCTTGGGATCACTCGGCTTCATCGCTGAAAAAATGGCTCTTCCTAAACGGGAATTGATTCGTGAAGCGCGAGCCCGCGGTGTCAAACCCATAATTGACGACCAGACTCTAATTGAGGAACTGGGGTATGAGTCTTGACCTGAAGGTGGTCAGTAATGCTGGCCCTTTGATGGTGTTAGCTAAATTGAACCTTCTCTATTTGCTTAAAGGGTTGTATGGACGAGTCTATTATGGCGAATCTGTTTATGATGAATTGGTCGCTGCGGGGATACCACAGGGATACCAGGATGCGCAAACTCTGAAGACATTTCTGGAACGAGAAGGATGGCAACCTGAAAATATTCAAATGAGTAATACACCGAAAGAAATAATAGAGGTTCATCTGGACCGAGGAGAGCGCGATACCTTGAGTCTGGCGTTGTTATTGGGTAGTAAATTAGTGCTTATGGACGAAAATGAGGGGCGAAAAGTCGCCCGCTCTTTGGGTTTGACTGTTAAGGGTTCATTGGGTATCTTGGTTGAAGCATACCAGCGGAAGATTATGGGAGAAGAGCAGTTCCGGTTGAACTTACTTGAGATTGCTGATCGAAAGGATATATGGATAAGCACGTCGTTAACCGATCAGATTTTAGATTCGATAAAGTCGTAATGAAAGAATACCTTGAAGACCCTAAAGGTCTTGCAATGTACTTCTGTTGAAAAGATACGTGGAAAATAGCATACTGTTGTAGGCAATCAGGCTTTTTAAGACCTTTAGGGTCTATTTATCCCATTAAATAAGATCCGTAATTGGGCGGTTGTAAAAGGTACCAGCAATCCTCTCCACTGACAAAACAAAGGTGGAAGACCTTATCACCGGCTGTCATTATTAATACGTGATACCCATCCTTTGCTCTCCACTGCCGGCCAATGGAGGTGATGTGGAAACTCCGGCCGCGCCACTTAAAACTCAGAGGAGTGACTCGTCCCTGAGAATCAAACTCAGCGGTGACATCAATTGCATCCATCTCACTCTCCCCCTCCTGTTTCTGCGGATGTTCCAGGTAATCTTTTACTCTGCAGGTATTCGACCACCAGCTTCAGGGCTTGTTCCGCAGTCTGTTGTTTGTTTGCCAAGCGGTCGCCATCCCAATTATGGCTCCAGGCCTGGTCACCATCGGGCGTGCTCAGACCAATGCATACATAACCGACCGGTTTTTGAGGCGTACCGCCACCTGGCCCAGCGATGCCGGTGGCAGACAGACCGATGTCAGTAGCCAACACCTGGCGAACATTATGTGCCATCTCAATAGCGACTTCCTTGCTCACCGCGCCATAGCGTTCTAAAGTATCCCAACTCACATCCAGCAAGCGTACCTTGGCTTCATACGCATAAACCTGACACCCGCCGACAAAATAGGTCGATGAACCCGGTACATTTGTCAGGAGATGGCCAATCAGACCGCCTGTGCAGGACTCAGCCACGGCTATGCGCAAGCCACGCCGGCGTAATAACTCACCCACCAAGACTTCAATCGGTCCTTCCATAAAAGAATTATACCCCTTTTTAGTTTTGCTCATGGTTTGATATATAATTACGTTTGATATTAACGCTTCACTCAGTCTAAGAAAGGAGAGTTTAGGAGAACATTATGAACACATCTGCTAATATTAAGCGTGTATTGGTAAAAGGCGGTTATGGAGGAGCTATCGAGGTCAATATAGACCAATTTGTTTGTGTATTGGACATAAAAGGAGGCCAATGCGCGGATTTTTGGGCCATTGACCGGTACGACTTCGATCACTTTCTTTCCCCGCCATATTGCTGGATCGATTGGATGAGAGTCCAACCCAAGGTTGGAGACAAGCTGGTGGCGAATAGGAGAGATGTAATCGGTACACTTGTTTCCGATGACGTAGGCTGGCATGATATGCTCGTTCCTTCCTGCGATAAGATGCGGTATGAGCTGCACTATGGGGTCAAGGGACACCGCAATTGCGTTGATAACTTCCGTGAAGCGATGGGAGGCTACGAGTGGGGATCAAGACCGGTGCCTCATCCATTTAACATTTTCATGAACACCCTGGTTGAGCCGGATGGTACCCTGGTTATACGCGTGCCGACCTCCAAGGCAGGAGACAAGGTGATTATGAAGGCTGAAATTAATATCATCGCGGTTACCTCAGCCTGTCCAATGGATCTCAACGAGACCGGGGCAAGAGGCATTACCGAGATCGAATTGCTGGTAAGCGATAGCCTGGAAGCTTTACGAAATGCTTAATTTAATACACTTTTCCGCGGAGTCACGGACAAGTTTTAGTGGATGTCGACAGGAAGTCGGAGGAGATTCTATTGATTATGAACAACCCTGATGGCAAATGTGGGCGTCTTTCCGGGCGCGTAGCAATCATCACTGGCGGCACTTCCGGCATCGGAAAAGCCACAGCTCTGTTGTTTGCAACAGAAGGGGCGACTGTGGTTATCACTGGCAGGCGCGAGAAATTGGGAGAAGCTGTTGTTACGTCGACAGGAAGTCGTGCAATCAAAGAGAATGGTGGGGGGGCATTGTTCATCGCGGCTGATCACATCCAGCTCGAAGATTGTCAGCGGGTGGTTGATAAGACGCTTGCCGAATACGGTCGTGTGGATATGCTGTTCAATAACGCCGGGGTAGTCATGGGAGGCAGAGCGGAGGATACAACCGAAGAAGATTGGCAATACACCCTGGACCTCAATGTGACAGCTGTCTGGCGGATGTGCAGGCTGGTGATACCACATATGCGCAGCCAGGGCGGCGGCGTGATCGTTAACAATGCCTCCGATTGGGGAGTGGTGGGCGCCAGAGGCGCGGTGGTTTACTGCGTCAGCAAGGGGGCAGTAGTGCAGCCTTTCTCTCACCTATCCTTCCAATGCAATTACCTTATCCCACGCTTGGAATCCAACCTTAATCCCATGTTATACTTTTCTTGATGGAGATTCCTGAGCATATCAAACCGTTATTGAAAACCTTGCCTACCAAACCCGGGTGTTACCTGATGAAGGATACAGACGGTACAGTAATCTATGTCGGCAAGGCGATAAACCTGCGCAACCGTGTGCGTTCATATTTCCACATCGGTGCTCACCAGGATCATAAAACACGTCAGCTAGTTATCCGCATTCAGGATATTGAATGGATTCTGGTCGGTTCGGAGCTGGAAGCTTTGATCCTGGAGATGAATCTCATCAAGCGTTATCGGCCGCATTATAATGTTCTGCTCAAAGATGATAAGCGGTACCCCTATATCAAAGTACACTGGGCCGAGGCCTTTCCGAAGGTGACTGTCACCCGCATTATGGCAAAGGATGGTTCTCGCTATTACGGGCCATATACCAGCGTTTGGGCAGTACACCAAACGCTGGATGTACTGCGGCACATTTTTCCCTACCTGACCTGCGATCGTACAATAACCGGTAAAGATGAGCGCGCCTGTCTTTACCACGATATCAAGCTATGCAACGCACCCTGCATCGGGGTGATCAACCAGGTA
>Ga0315284_10008366_pt1 | contig 14772 bp, 14 predicted proteins | sample YL17G09_16_MG_FD_203696 | JGI IMG/M metagenome (GOLD analysis project Ga0315284, IMG submission 203696) | Sediment microbial communities from Yellowstone Lake, YNP, Wyoming, USA - YL17G09_16 | ecosystem: Environmental > Aquatic > Freshwater > Lake > Sediment | place: USA: Wyoming | collected... | reverse complement strand
ACAATCCAGGAATTGTTTCTGGAAGATCTCGTCTGCTACGGGATTGCTCACCAGGCCATCTTGAATTCTGGTTTTTTGGCTGGTCACCAAAACATTATCGTGAAAGCTTTCCCCTTAACCCACTTCCTGCTTTTATTACCATTCCCTATATCTTGTATTACATCAGACAAATACGGGATGAGATCATCACCCCGTACCCAATTATTGTCGATATACGTCCAGAATTTGAAACCATGCTCATAAAACAAAGAAAGCATGGTAACTTTACACACATTTTTCCATTTTTATCACATGAAGAAATTGATAAACTCAGTCTTATTGCAAACCAAGTTGCTGTTGATAGTTCATTTGAAGATGACTACCAAAATCGTGTTGAATCTGCATTTGCAAAGGCAAAAGAATATTACAAAATATATGATGATCATAAATCAAGAGACGGATCATATAAACGCAATCGCCGCATGCGCAAACGCAATTTAAGAACTGATGAGTAATAACATTAACGCACCAAATCCCATGCAATCAAAAGATCTTTCATTGATAACTCTTGTGCACGCAGCAGCAAGGTAGTCTCTGCTATTTTTTCTGTATTGTAATGCGTATGAGCCAAGTTATTTTTTAATGTTCGTCGCGGTTGCTTAAAACAATGCTTAATGAACTTCCAAAATTTTTCTTCTTCGGCAATAGGTACAACGTTAGCATGAGGCTTGAAATATATTGTACGAGAAAAAACTTTTGGCGCCGGATGAAATGATGTTGGTGGTACTTTATCTAATAATTTCCATTCAAAATAGTGCTGAAAAAAGAGCGAAGGATAACCATATCCACGCCCTTTTGTTTTGACTATTTTTTGCGCCACTTCTTCTTGTATCATCACAACACCTTCTTTGAACAAATGTCTATGTTCTTGAAAGCGATGCAAAATAGGAAATGTTACCTGATACGGCAAGTTAGCAAGAACTGTCCATGGTTTATGTTGCTCAAGAACAGAAAAATCTATATCTAGAAAATTTTCTAATGTCACCGTCAGTCGATCATCTCTACTAAACGTCTCTCTCACATAATTCGCCCAATCTGGATCAATCTCATATACCTGCAATCGTGCTGCAGGAGTGCCCAAAATATATTTTGTTAAAAACCCATCACCACAACCAATTTCTAAAATTGATGTTGTAGGCGTTGTTTCAACAGCAAAGATCATGTTATGAACAACACGAATATCACGTAAAAAATGTTGTCCAAATTGTTTTTTTAAAGGAATGCCTTGTGAATATGCCACGGGTTTAATTTACTCCATTAACGCGTCTTGGAAAAAGTCGAGATCTTCTATAACTTTACCGGCACCTTTAACAACGCAAAATAAAGGATCTTCAGCTACTACAACCGGAAGGCCTGTTTCCATTGATATAAGCTTATCAAGCCCTCGTAACAATGAACCGCCACCTGCCATGGTAATACCGCTAACCACTAAATCTGATGAAAGTTCTGGTGGTGTATTTTCCAACACTACACGAACTGCTTCAATAATGCTTGCTATAGTTTCAAGTAATGCTTCATTAACTTCTGGCGCAGAGAGTACCACTGTTTTAGGTACACCCGTCACCAAATCTCTTCCTTTAACAGCCATGCTCTTTGTAAGAAATTCACCTTCCAACAACGCTGAACCGATTTCCATCTTAACTTGTTCTGCAGTCCGCTCACCAATTAATAAATTATATTTACGTTTAACATACTGAACAATAGCAACATCCATTTCATCACCGCCAACACGAACAGAACGGCAAAAAACAATTGATTTGAGAGAAATTACGGCAACTTCAGTAGTTCCACCACCAATATCAACAATCATATTACCTGATGGCTCTTGAACAGGAAGACCTGCACCAATTGCAGCCGCCATCGGCTCCATAATGGTGCGTACCATACGTGCACCAGCTTCTTTTGCAGACTCTTCAATCGCTCTACGTTCAACTTGTGTAATACCGGAAGGAACGCCAATAATCATGCGTGGACGAGGCTTAAAGAAAAGACTGCGACCATCATGAATAACGCCAATAAAATACCGCAACATACTTTCTGTTAACTCATAATCCGCAATAACACCATCACGCATTGGACGACTTGCAACAATGTTTTCTGGCGTTTTCCCAAGCATCTCTTTTGCTCGTGTTCCTGCAGCAAGAACCGTTTTAGTGTGCAAACGTACCGCAACAACAGATGGTTCATTTAAAATAATACCTTTACCACGAACATAAATAACGGTATTCGCTGTTCCAAGATCAATCGCTATATCATTAGAAAAAAAATTAAACAATCTACGCGCAGGCATAAACTTCATCTATATTCCTTGCTCACTTTATTATCATCATAAAAATTAACTAGTATGCTAACTCCACTCCCAATGACACTTTATGTGTCTTTGGAACATTGTGCGATACAAAAAGCATTGATGGCACATCCCATCTAAAAAAAAGAATTGGATCTATAATATGCTTTGTTTGTTGCTTACCAAAATCATAAAAAATATTAACGGTAAAATAATCAGATCCCCATTTGGATGTATTAATGACTTGAGTCAAATCAACAGGAAATTGTGGATTATCACGACGATCACACCAAGAATCTTTTGCATGAGACGTCAACGTATAATGAACACCAACACCAAGACCACCGCGCATATTTTCTAAAATAACGTAAGGAGAAAAGGCCAATGTTGGCCCTGGATTAATATGAGCTTTACCAATGATTGGTCCAAAAATATAAGGCTCACTTGCTACCATAGGCATACGAGCTAATGTTGTGCGCGCTATACGCTTACTAATTTGCAACAAGAATCCAACTTTAATATCTTCTTTAAGCTCAAACAGCGAATCTCCCTTGAGATAAAAACCACCAAAACCATTACCACCGTAAGGAATTGATGCCGCACTCCATAAATTTGTCTTTACTCCTGTTGGTACAAAACCACCAAACGTAAGCCCTGCATAAATTCTACGACATTTTAATGTGTATTCCCACATATTACTACCACGAACATACAGATCAATATCACCTACGCCATGTTGTGCTGCATTATTTTCAATCAACCCAATTTCCTCAAATGCCACACGCCGTGATCGTTCTATTTCATTACTATCACCAGGCTTTAAATTTCTCACTTTTTCCGTATCAAGACGAAAACTTTGACGTGAATTAGTTTTTAAAAACAACAATTCACAACCAACGGTAAAATGATCTGAAAGGCTTTGACAATACCGCATAAAAAACCCTTGCCCCTGGATACGACCATCCACAAAGAAAGGTAGTTCTCGCCCCAATAAATCAGAGCGCAAAGGACTTTTTCCGGTAATTTCTAACAACGATGTTGCGAGCGTATTTAAATCAAACGTACCAAACAACTCTGGAATACCAACTGTTTTTTCATCACGCGCAAAGGCCTCACTCGCTGTTATCGCTACAAAATCAAGCTCATATGCCGAAGGCAATCCTTCAATAAAAAATTGCTGCGGCACAAATAAAGGAATAAAACGATCATCATATATTGTTGCATGACTTATCTGAGACATACACAAAAGCACCATTAAAAGAGAAAATTTTTTCGACATTGAACTACCCTGCTCTATTACTGTTTGTCGAATCTTATTATTGCCAAATTAACCTCTTATACTATAATATCTCATTTTCGGTTTTTGGAAAGCATAAGACTTCGTTTTCATTGCACACACTCAATCATTTCACTCTTTTAAGCAATGATACAAAGCGTATGAATTTTTTAGAAAAACATGATACACTCATCCAACAACTTTAATTAAAAAATGACCCTGAAGTTTTTACTCTTCCTAATGAAAAGGATTTGCTCATGAACAAAAAACTCACCCTATTACTTATTACAACATCAACCCTTATACTGTGTTCGATAGATAGTCAAAAAGGAAAATATATGAATAACAATCTCCAAGCAATTATTTTAGCTGCAGGAAAATCAACACGCTTCAATACAGAAAATACCAAGCTTGCTGAAAAAATATGTGGTCAAGCAATGGTTCTTTTTCCAACAAAACTTCTGCAAACATTACAAATTCCTACTATTATTGTTGTAGGCTATCAACAAGAAATAATAAAAAATATTATTACCGCCGCGCATGGGACTGAAGTCGAATTTATAACACAAGAAAAACAAAACGGCACTGGACATGCTCTTGCCTGCACAAAGGCATTGTGGGAAAGCGACGACATCCTTGTCATGAATGGTGATGTTCCTTTTGTAACACCAGATACCATCACCGCTCTTTATGAAGAACATATAAAGCATAACGCTACAATCAGTTTTGTAACAACATGCAGTGATGACGAAACAGGAAAATCATACGGCAGAGTAGTCATAACGGATAACGGCATCAGTATTATTGAAGCAAAAGATTTTACCGGTGACAAAAATCAACAATATGAACTTAATGCAGGAATTTATCTTATTAATAAAAACTTTCTACAAAGCTACATTGAAACGCTCAATGATAACAATGCAAGTAAAGAGTTTTATATCACTGATCTGATTAAAATTGCGAGTCAAAACAATCTTATCGTAACCACTATCAACGCACCTTTTAATACCATTCGCGGTATCAATACATTCCAAGAACTATTAGCAGCTGAACAAATAAAAAGCGCTGAACTTGTTAATTATTGGATGAGTCGCGGCGTACGTTTTGCAGCAGTTCACAACGTTCATCTTGATATTAATGTTAGCATTGGCCAGAGATCATCTATTGGCAGCGGTGTGCACATACGCGGAGACAGCATCATTGGAAAAGATTGTATTGTTAAAGAATTTTCTTGCCTAGACAATGTCATACTCGAAGATAATGTAACCATTCATTCTCACTCTGTTGTCAGCAGCGCTTACATTAAGTCAGGTGCAGAAGTTGGACCATTTGCACACCTACGATCACATGTTACCATTGGCAACAACAGCGCGATTGGCAACTTTGTTGAAGTTAAAAATAGCACCATTGATAATGAAACAAAAGCAAAACACCTCAGTTACATTGGTGATTCAACCGTTGGTTCACACGTCAATATTGGTGCAGGAACAATCACGTGTAATTATGATGGCGTAAATAAACACAGAACAGTAATCAAAGATCATGCATTCATTGGCAGCAACAACACCATTATTGCACCAATAACTATTGGCAGTAATGCATTTACTGCAGCTGGCTCAACAATCACCGCGGATGTTCCTGATAATGCCTTGGCAATTGCGCGATCTCATCAAACAAACAAATATGATTATGCAAAAAAATTAAAACCGCAACGTGCCCAAGAAAAAAAATGTATTGATGAAAAAAACCCTGATAATTTTTCATTTACTGGCGCTCGCGTTATACATCCTGATACTGAGAGCAGATAAATAATGATTCGTTTTATTCACACCGCAGACATTCACTTTGGTATGGAAAATTATGGCAAAATTGATGCAAAAACAGGAATTCATACACGACTTCTTGATTTTGAAAAAGCACTCAATGAGTGTATTGATGTTGCAATAAAAGAATCAGTGGATTTCTTTTTATTTGCTGGCGATGCATACAAAACACATAACCCTAGCCAAACACAACAAAAACTGCTCTTCAAATGTTTCTTACGTCTGTATAAAGCGGGAATTCCTATCGTTATTGTTATAGGAAATCATGATCACCCCTTAAGCTTTGGTAAAGCCCATGCACTTGATATGCTTGGTGAAATACCTCTTGAAGGCTTTCATGTTTTTTCAAAACCAGGCACCATAACACTCACTACAAAAAATGGACCGATCACCATTGTTGGCGTTCCCTGGCCAACACGCAACACGATAGCTATTGCTGATAAACATCTTGATAAATCAAATTCTCAGTTAACAGAATATATTTCAAAAGCAGTTGCACACATTATTAGCGATTTTGCAAAAAAAATTGATCAAACAATTCCCGCAGTCCTTGCCAGTCATATTACGGTAAGCACCGGAATATTTTCTGGATCAGAAAAACGAGCAATCTATGGCAATGATCCAATGCTTATGCCATCGCAATTGGCCATTGCACCCTTTGATTACGTTGCATTGGGACATCTTCATAGACACCAAAACCTTAATGAATCTGGCTACCCTGCTGTTGTTTATTCAGGATCAATTGAACGCATTGATTTTGGTGAACGTAAAGAAGAAAAAGGTTTTTGCTTGGTGAGCATTCCAGAAAAAGGAAAAGCAATCTATGAATTCATCCCTGTTGCCACACGGCCATTCATACAAATTGATGTAACCCTTACATCAGGCACTCCTCAAACGGATCAAATTATTGATGCTATCAAAAAACATAAACTCCACAATGCTATTGTTAAAATTGTCTATCAAGTTCCACCGGGGAAAAAAGATTTAGTTGATTTAAAAATTATCGAATACGCCTGCCAAGAAGCACTTGATCTGATTGGCGTTATTCCCGTACACAGCTCCCAATCACGTGAAAAGCGGAGCTGCGCACTCAAGGTAACCATGGGTCTTCCTGAGTTGCTCGACAGTTATTTTGCAACAAAACCTGAACTAACCAACAAACGTAATGATCTCATAGAAAAAACACTTATTCTGTGGCAAAGTCACCTTGATCAACAGGAAGAACATACTTAAAAACATTAAGGGAAGGAAGGAAACATTAATGAAAAAAACACACAAGATAATTGCCTTACTTTCCATGTTCACGAGCACACTATTATTGCCAAGTCATACTTACCCTGAAAAAGTTATCCTAAGCACAAAAATAAAAAAACTTTTCTGTTACAATAATATCGTAACCCATGCACATTGTATTAAATGCTTATCAGAATCAACCTATTTTTTATCACGTTTGCATAGTAACCATTATCACTACAAACCGTGCAACATCATTCAACAAAATGATTGCATACAAATCGATTCAACATGCTTTTTTAATCAGACAATAAGATCGTGTTTGCAGAAAATGCTTAAAACAGGCTCTCTCAAACCACTTATTATCCTTCTACAAGAAGTGAAGCATTATTGCCTTCGTACAGACAGCTTATTTTTTCACGAATTTTTCCTACTTATTTTTACCGTTCATAAGCAAATTATTTTACATGAATGCGAAGAAAGCCACTATGCATTAAAAACATTAACGCTCAACGATATCATTATGATTAGTGAAAAAATTAATCAACTACCCATAGCAGAAGTATTAAATGCAATCGATATGCTTGTCACGGAGCTTCCGCCATTTTTAGAAAAATATGAATTTCATTCAAAAATATCCTGGACAAAATGGTTCAAAAAATATTGGTGGGTACCCCCCGTTTTTGGTGTATGGTTTGGACTAAAAATTTTACTCCGCTTGCAACGGCAGCAGTTTTATTATTCACCATACGCATCACCAAAACCATCAATATCATTACAACCAATTATAACGAATGACCCTGCATTATTAGAAATTAGAAATGAACAAAAAGCATTTACCATTCATACAGATTCAAAGGAAAACTCACTATGCATTACATAGATTTAACTCATACTATCACCAACAATATGCCATCTCATCCACTCGACATTACCGTACAACTAAAATCAACCACTACCTATCAAGAGCATGGCGTTGCGAATGAATCACTATGCGGCGGAGTTCATATGGGAACTCATATTGATTCACCAGGGCATTTTGTTGATAATGGAAAAAAAATTATCGACTTTCCACTAAGCACATTTATTGGCAAAGCGGTCTGCATTGATACACATAATCAAAAAATTATTACACCTGATCTTCTCATGCGCATTCAACTCAAAAAAGATGACATTGTTATTTTTTACACCGGATGGGATGTACGTTTTTATGAATCTAATTACTTTGATGAACATCCAGTAATAAGCCAAGACTGCGCGCAATATCTTATTAATGCCGGCATAAAAATGGTTGGGGTTGATTTTCCTAGTGTTGATACAGCACCGTACGCGATTCACAAGTTGCTTCTTAGTAATGATATTTTGATTATTGAAAATTTAACCAATCTTACCCCATTAATTAATAAATCATTCAACCTTATTGCATTACCTCTAAAAATAGACTCTCACGGTGCACCGGCAAGAGTAATTGCTGAAATGAAATAGATAACTACTTCTTCTTTAATTTTTTATAATCGCAACCTGCATGCGATCAATTATTTTTTTCATAAGAATATAATATCCAGGAATTTTATTTGCAATACTGTCTGCTATTTCTTGATGATAAATATGAGAAGTTTTATTACGTGATTCCACCATCTCAGTTAATTCAAGACCTTCAACTTCAGAAAGAAATCCACTAGTAACTGCATTACGTATTATTCCTCGAGGGTAATATGATTCAATATGTGCTTTTTCAATTTCTTCTAAATAAACTTTAATAACTTTCCAGATTAAATCCGTACAATACTCAAAACGTTGAATTGTAGCATCTCTTACTATAAAAAAAGATTCTTCATTTTCATCTGAGGGATGAGCTAAATAAATATTTTTATACTCATAAAATCTTTTTAAAACATTTTCAAGCGTTTTTAATGCATCAAAATAATCAATTATTTTTTCATTTACTCTTTCCATATCACTCCATCTCTTAAAATTCTTTGTTGCATTTTTTCTGATACTGCTCGAAAATCAACTATATCAAAATTAATGGGTAAGTTTGACTCTTCCAAATCACCAACAATATTACTTATAACCAAAGTGTTGATTGTGTCATTCAGATCTAATGCAACATCAATATCAGATCCTTCATGAGCATCCCCACGCGCACGAGATCCATACAAAATAATTTTTGCATCTGGTGCATATTTAACTATGATAGGGACAATAATCTTTTTATATAATTCTGTAAAATCATTCTCCATTCAAGGCCCCCTATAAAATAAAGACCGCTATTTTTATAGCGGTCCCTTTTGAACAAACTTAAAGATAAACAACTGCTGCGGTTTTAAGCAAGAAGTTACGATAATTTTCCATTAACTCTTCATATTTTGGTCGTCGCAAAATATCAACAATTTCACGATATGATTCTTCTAAACTTTTTGTCTCTTCTGATGTTTTTTCTACCAACCTAAACATTTCAAACCCACCATTAACCTCTTGCGGTGATGAAATTTGACCCAAATTCATGCTATAGATAAAATGTTTGCTTTCTGCAATGTCTGAATGGTTAATAACAAATGCATCACCCCACACAATACCAGAAACACCTTTTCCGTTTTGCGCATATTTCACGAGAACATTACGTTGCTCATCAGCAGACATTTTTTTAGACTGCGGCACAAATGCGCGTTCTAGCGTGTATGTTGCTTCTATGATTGTAGGATTATTTTTATAATATTCTTCAACATCTCTGCGTGGAACAATCAAATTTGAACGAATTTTTACGTCTAACATGGTATTAACCGTTTGCATCATCTGCAACTGCTGACGACCTTCTTCTATAGTGTATCCTGAAGAAGTAAATATATTTTCTAACTCTTTTTCTGATAAATTATGCTCACGTTGCATTTGTGCAAGATATGCATCAATAGCTTCTTCATCTTGAGGAATATGATGTTTTTTTGCATCTAACAAGACTTCTCGCTCAAAAACAAGTTCATCTTTTGTGCGAAAACCACCGCCCAAACTTGGGCGATCAATATCAGACTTGGTTATAATCTCTACATCTTCTTGGCCATAAATAACCACTTCAATCTGATCCAATAAAATCAAATTCGATGTATCAACACCACCAATTTCATAAGAACGAATGCTTGATGACACTACCAACAAAAATAGTACTATGCGAATTTTCATATTGCTTTCCTTTATCGTTCGTATCCTTCGACAAGCTCAGGACGAACGGTGTGGAACAAAAAACTTTTTATCCCGTTCGTGGTGAGCTTGTCGAACCATATCGAACATTTTTATCAATTTATAATAGAGTCCTAGTATATCTTATTTATTCATTCGTATAAATATAAAAAAAGGGGAGCATGAGCTCCCCGATTTTAATAACACGCTTATTGCACTATTATGCAAGACGTTTTTGTACTACTTCTTTTTTATCTGCTGCATTTGCTATGCCACCGCGTTGCTGGTCTGTTGGTTCTGGCATAGTTTCTTGTGGCATTTCTGCGCCTTTAAAGTAATCTTCATTCACTTCAACCGCATATTCTTTACGCAGTTCATTGATTTCTTTTTCAAACAATTCAACTCGTTTATTTTGTTCTAGCTCTTGTTGAAGCTTATCTTTGATTTGTTCGTAAGGAATAAACTTTGGTTCTTCTTTTGCTGTAGCATTAACAACCCAGAATTTTCCATTAACTTCAAATAGCTCAACACTTGGCACTGTCTTAATACCGGTAACTTTATCACGGAGCAATTCATCAATACCAATGCTTTGAGGATTTACCAGCTTAAAGTCTTTAATTTTTGCATTAAGACCATCATCTTGCGCTGTTTTTTTAAATCCACCCGGTGCTGCTTTTGCTCTAGAAACAAATGCTCGCGCCGCTGCTCCATCTGCAAATTCAATACCTGTTGCCATAACGCCCCCTGGTGAGGTCATCACACCACGTAATTTATCTTTGTTTGCGTCATAGAAAGCTCTCACTTCAGAATCAGAAACACTTACTGTTTTCTTTTCGCTAAAATATTTTGCATTCAACATACGTTCCATTGATTCACATAAATCTTTTAATTCAGTTTTATATGCCGCTGTTTGATTAATTTTTTGTGAAGTAACATACTCATCAGCAATTTTCTGACCAATCAGCCCTTCTAACAAGTTACGATCAAATGCTTTAGGATCCATAAACCCTAAAGCTTGTTTAATTTGAGGGTTTGCTTTAAGAAATTTTTCTTTCTCTACCATTAATGTATCAGTGGTAATTGCTGGCATTCCTTTTATTGTTACCAATACCTCACCAGTCATTGGAACCTGAGCTTGCCCAAAAGAGCTACTTTCTGTTACCGCTTGGCTACTATTTCCCTTGAACATGTCCAACAACGCACATCCTGGCAAAAAAGAAAGCGTTACAATAACACCGCCTACTAACATCTTTTTATGAGTTTTTTTGTTCATATCTACCCTTTAGACTTAAAAATGTATACAGTAATAATAATTTCCTATCCTACCACAGAATCGACATTTTACAATGATGAGAGAAATAAAAATAATAATAAAATATATCTTTTATTTCTCTCAAACATACGTTAGAATGACCTCAATTTATCTATAAAAAAAGGAGTCCCGTACAACAAAAAAACCATTCCACATGAGTTTATCAAGCGAATATTTACGATATTATTCATATCAAAAGGATTTTCCTATGAAAAAAAATATCTTAGTTGTTCAAAGACTACTTGTTCTTCCACTCATCATTTCCTCCCCTCTCTTGGCTATGGAAAGAAAAGAAACTCCTCAAACACAACAATCAGTTTCCCACGATCAATTATTTGAAGAACTTCAAAATCTAGAACGCTTTAAACAACAAAAACAATTACACAACTCAAGCTCAGATATTTCCAATGAAAATAATCCAACCATAACCGCTCCTACCAATACAGCTGAACCCTCACCTCTCATGCAATCTGAAATCGAAATCATAACCTTAACATTGCCAAATCGCATGTCTGCAAAACAGAACCTAACCAAAGACCAACCAAATCCATTGCTGCAATCAGTTATGTTACCAACACAAGAAAAAGAATTAGGCTTTTTAGAAAAATTAGCGTATCACACAAGCACAGCACATCAACATCGACAAAAAATGATTTCCTACCTACAGAATGATCAATTTGATGTCACAAACCTTACACACTTTAAATGGCTTGAAGAAGCAATTGCAACAGCAACGGCACATGATGATATCGACTCTCTTGCTACTATAGCTATGATATGTCACAAAAAATATCCAGACACCATAAGAATAATGTCAGAAGACATAGCTCAACGAGCTTTTGAAAAACTTGAAGGACATTATACAGAAAAACTATCGAAAGCAGAATTAGTATTACAATTAAAACACCAAGACAAAATGAAACAATGGAACATCACCGTTGCTGCATGTAGAAAATCAATTCACGCTGCAATAGAAATGTATAACCAAAATGTTAAAGAGCTTTACGATAACTATGATCAATCAGTAGCAGAAGAAACTAACCATGTTAATAATGTAAGCGAACAAATCAAAGCACTAAGCTCTCTTAACAGAAACATAAGACCAAGCACAACAGTCTTACTGACAAACAACCCGCTTCAAACCCCAAAAGATATATTTGCCACAACAATGAAAGAAGCAGAAAAACGACTAATTTTCGCACAAAAAGAAATTAATGAAATGCCAACAATAATGGAAACTAAACCTAGACCACAACAGCTTGCGCTCACCAATAAATAATATATCACTATGTGAGAGGCCAGATTTTTCTGGCCTCCTTTGAATCAGGAACTTTCATGAAAAAAAATATCTTAGTTGTTCAATTACTACTTCTTCCTCTGGTTACATCCTCTCTAATGTTGAGTATGGAAAATTCCAACAAAGGACAAAATCGACAACAAAGACGCTATCAAGCTGTTCAACAAAAAAAAGCATTGAAAAAATTACAAATGATTGAACAACAAAAAAAAGAAGCTGCTCAAAAAAAACCTACTAAACAAGCAAAAATAAATGAAACTCCAGATTTTTTACTACAATCAGTAATATTGCCAACAGAAGAACAAGGCTTAGGATGGGCTGGAACATTCAACTACTACGTAAATGACCCTATATCCAATATTATTTCCTATCTTACAACCCAATCATTTAATACCTTCAATGGATCTCACTTTAAGCTATTAAATGAAGCAATTGCTCAAGCAGTTCAAGAAGAAGATTTCGACTCCCTTGCTATCATAACAGCACTATGCCGAAGCACAGAAGAATATAAAAATAAAATCAGAATACCGGACACTATAGCACAACCTGCTTTTGAGTTTTGCTCCAAAACATATACGCAAGAAATAGCTGATTCAAATGAAACAATGAGCAACAATTATCAGAATAGCCTAAGTCGATACAATACAAGAACAATAGCATTTTCAAAAGCGCTCAGCAAAATGATAGAATCATACAATGAAGATATAAGACAGATCGCTAATCTCTATCATTCATCAGTACAAGAAGAAACCACATGCGTTACAACCATGCAAAAAAAAATGTGCGCATTAAGCGCTCTTAATGCTAGTATCAGAAATAATACAAAAACATTAATCACAGAACATACCATTACAGCACAAACAAACAACCTTCCAGAAACACTTGAGCAATCACAACAAAAACTCAATAATATATTGGCAATAAGCGATGCTATGCCAACTCCCATTGTATTATCAAATAATCTACAACTAACAAATAAGTAACAAGCAAACGGAACCCTCATGAACAAAAACTTTTTCCTCATCATTTTAGTACCACTGGTAGGTTCGGTATCATTGCTAGGTATGGACAGATCAGAACCCATACCAATAACCAATGGTAATCGAAACAGTTCCCTTGAAGAATCTATTATGACAATACCACTACCAAAAACTCGTGGTTTAGGCTTTTGGAGATCAACAAAGGATTTAATATGGAATGAAGAAGAAAACATTTATGCAGAACTAGAATCAAGAACATTAGATCTCGACAATTCAAGTAACCATCGCAAATTAGATGCCACTATTGAAATCTACTCTGCTAAAAAAAATAGCGAAAGACTCGCTGCCGTATTAGCACTATGCAGACAAGAACCTTTTAAAGGATTTATACAAATTAACGATATATCAGCCTGCATGGCACATGATTTTCTTACTAAGGAAAACAAGCACCAACAATTAGAATTTAAAAATATCATAGAAGAAAAAGACAAACTTTTCATAAGCAAGCAAAACATTTTACTTGATGCATTACAACTATCTCTTGATAAACAAATAACAGAAATCAATACCCAGCTTAATCTTCATATAGAAGAAAGAAATGTAATTGTCGCAGAACAAAGCAAAAAAATTCAAAAACTAAAACTCGCTCTCATACAACTTCATCATCTTAATAAAAAATTTATCTTACCAAACGAAGGTTATTGCTCAGACGAAGAAGATAAAGAAGATATAATAAAAAAGAATGAACAGAATGTAGAACTGTTTTATAGCGATCAACATCTACTCAAGAAAATACAGGTTGATTTCTCAATGAATGAAACAAAAACAAAAAATGAACGCATGATCAAGACTCTTAATGACCTGAACCAAGCAATTCGAGACATTCAACAACTCCGCTATTAAACAGCAGGATAAGGGGCCAGGGTAAAACCTGGCCCTTATTCTTTTATATAACCCTACATACAACAGCTACCGTAATTTTTCTTGGTTTTAATGCTAACAATGTTTTTGCTGCCGCACGTAACGTTGACCCGGTGGTCATTAAATCATCAATCAATAAAATATGTTTACCGGCATAATGTTGTGCCTCTTTACCATTAAGAATAAAAGCTTCCTTGAGGTTTTCCACACGCAAAGAAGAAACAAGCGTTGACTGAAATGCAGTCTTTTTTACTCTCTTAAGAATATGGCATAAGGGTACGTTTTTTTTCTTGTGCATAACACACGCAATTTCATGAGCCTGATTAAAACCACGCCATGCATAACGAGTCCAATGCAATGGAATAGGTACAATTACATCACAATCAAGGTGCTGCAACTGCGGCAATTCCGATAATAACTGTCCCATCTG
>Ga0315284_10008365_pt1 | contig 14773 bp, 16 predicted proteins | sample YL17G09_16_MG_FD_203696 | JGI IMG/M metagenome (GOLD analysis project Ga0315284, IMG submission 203696) | Sediment microbial communities from Yellowstone Lake, YNP, Wyoming, USA - YL17G09_16 | ecosystem: Environmental > Aquatic > Freshwater > Lake > Sediment | place: USA: Wyoming | collected... | reverse complement strand
GATGGCATTGAAAAGATTGACCGGACGAGTATACCCGTGGGGATTTTAGATATTACCCTTTATCGCGATGACCTGACCTTAATTGCTGCCGGGCCGGTAGTGCATAAGACAGAGATAGGCTTTGATATCACGGATAAGAACGTGGTTTTGGTGGATGATGTTTTATATACTGGCAGGACAGTCAGGGCAGCCTTGGACGCATTGATAGACTTTGGTCGTCCCAAATCAATTCAGTTAGCTGTCTTGGTTGACCGCGGGCACCGGGAATTACCTATTCGCGCTGATTATGTGGGTAAAAATATCCCTACCTCTAATAATGAAACAGTGGAAGTCCGGTTAGAAGAAGCGGACGGCAAAGATGAAGTGGTGATTGTGGAGAAATGACGACAATGAACTGGACAAGAAAAGATTTGTTGGGATTGGAAGATTTAAGCAAAGAGGAGATAGAGCTGATTTTAACCACTGCCGAATCTTTTAAGGAGGTTACCACAAGAGAGATTAAGAAGGTTCCGGCATTACGCGGTAAGACCGTGGTAAATCTGTTTTATGAGCCGTCCACAAGGACTCGGGTATCATTTGAAATCGCAGCAAAGAGATTATCCGCTGACGTGATTAATATTGCTGCTGAAACTTCCAGCGTGCGTAAGGGTGAAACCTTGACTGATACCGGCAGAAATATCGAGGCCTTAAAGGCAGATATTATTGTGGTGCGTCATAATTGTTCTGGGGCAGCAGCTATGTTAGCGCGGCATGTGAATATCAGCGTGGTTAATGCTGGTGATGGCTGGCATGAGCATCCTACGCAGGCGCTTTTGGATATTTTTACCTTAAAAGAAAAATTAGGCAGAATTGAGGGGTTAAATGTAAGTATTGTCGGTGATATCGCACATTCACGTGTGGCGCGTTCCAATATCTGGGGCCTGACTAAGTTAGGAGCTAAGGTAATGGTTTGCGCACCTTCGATACTTATCCCTCCGGGAATAGAAGAGATGGGCGCACAGGTTACGCATGATATAGACGAGGCTTTAAAAAAAGCGGATGCAGTGAATGTCTTACGCATGCAGTTTGAGCGCGATACAAATGCCGCCTTTCCCGAACAGTTAGAGTATTTTAAAAATTTCGGCATTACCCGGGAAAGATTAGAAAAGGCAAAAAAGAATATTATTGTTATGCACCCCGGCCCGATAAATCGGGGGATTGAAATTTCCAGCGAAGTTGCTGACGGAACTAATTCCGTAATATTAGAGCAGGTAACCAATGGTATTGCTGTAAGGATGAGCGTGCTTTTTCTGGTAGCACAAGCGCACGACAACAATGACCCATTCGACTACGCTCAGGGTCATCCTGAGCGAACGAAGAGAGCCGAAGGATGAAAACACTAATTAAAAACGGACGGGTAATCGACCCGACTAATAATATAGATGCGGTTTGCGATATCTTAATAGAAAATAGTAAAATATACAAAGTAGAAAAAAACATAAAAGACAACGCTGATTATACAGTTGATGCAACTGGTAAAATAGTTATGCCCGGAATAATAGACATGCATGTGCATTTGAGGGAACCAGGAAGAGAGGACAAGGAAACCATTGCCAGCGGCACAAAAGCCGCACTAAAGGGTGGGGTAACTAGCGTCTTAGCAATGCCAAACACGACGCCTTGCATTGATAGTGTAGAGAATGTAAAGTTGCTTAAATGCCTTGTTAAGAATTCAGCTAATGTAAATGTATTTATTGCAGGCGCAATTACCAAGGCCCGCCAAGGCAAAGAGTTGACCGACATCGTAAACTTAAAAAAAGAAGGCGTAATTGCAATTTCCGATGACGGCTCATCAGTTGATTCTGATAAAATTATGTTAGAGGCTTTTAAAATCGCCAGGAAGGAAAAAACGCTTGTCATCTGTCACAGCGAAGATAAAAAACTTTCTAGCAATGGGGTGGTTAATTTAGGCCTGACTTCTACCCGCATGGGCTTAAGGGGGATTTCCCAAGAATCCGAATACAAAAGGGTCAAGAGAGATATCGAGCTTGCACAAAAGGCAGGCGCTCCTGTACATATCGCACATGTAAGCTGCAAAGAGTCAGTAGAGATTATCGCTTGCGCCAAGAAAAAAGGTATAAAAGTAACCTGTGAAACTGCCCCGCAGTATTTTTCTTTGAATGAAAAAGCAGTGCTTGAATTCGATACAAATATGAAAATGAACCCTCCGTTAAGAAGCAGAGATGATATAGCAAGTATCAGGCAGGGTTTAGCCGAAGGCATAATAGACGCGATTGCCTCAGACCATGCCCCACACACAGAAAACGAAAAAGAGATAGAGTTTGAGCGCGCGGAATTTGGTGTAATTGGTTTAGAAACTGAATTAGCAATAAGTATCACCGAATTAGTTGAAACTAATTTTTTGAAATGGCCTGAATTAGTTAAAAAGTTAACGCTTAACCCGGCTAAAATTTTGGGTATAAATAAAGGGAACTTAGGCGTAGGATGCACTGCAGATATTATTGTAGTGTCTGCGGATAAAGAATGGCTTGTAGAAAAATCCGCGCTGGTTTCCAAATCAAAAAATTGCGCATTTTTGGGAAGAAAATTAAAGGGCATCGTCGCATATACGATTCGCAATGGGGACATTGTTTATAAGAATGCGTTATAGGGTTATTGGATTAGATGAAGTTCATTCTTACCAAAGAGTTAGGCAGGTTGAGCAACTGGTTAAGAATTTTAGGGTTTGATACTGTGTATTTTGAGCAGGATAATCTCAGCTCCCTGATTATCCAGGCATTAAGGGATAACCGTATAATTGTCACAAGGAACCGCCGGCTTCCCAAACCATGCGGAATTAAGATTGTCCTAGTTAAAGCGGAGAAGATAAAAGAACAGGTTCATGAGGTCTTAAAAGCATTGAAGATTACTCCTGCATCTAGTATGATGTTTAGCCGCTGTATTATCTGTAACGAAGGGTTAGTTGAGATTGATAAAGAGAAGGTAAAAGATAAGGTTCCCGAATATGTATTTAAGACTCAAACTGATTTTATCACCTGTCCAAAATGTAAGCGCATCTATTGGCAGGGGACGCATTGGGGTAATGTGCAAAATACTTTAAAGGAAATATGCAGTTCATAGCTGATTTTCACATCCATTCTAAATATTCCCGCGCCACCAGCAGGGATATGGATATAAAACATCTTGCAGAGTGGGCAAAATTAAAAGGCATCACGCTTTTGGGCACAGGTGATTTTACCCATCATCTGTGGCTGGAAGAGTTAAAACATAATTTGGAAGACCTGGGTAATGGATTATTTAAATACCAGGACGTATATTTCATTTTGACTACAGAGATTAGTAGCATCTATTCCAAAAAAGGCAGGACCTACCGCATACACAATATGGTCTTTAGCCCTTCTTTTAAAACCACGGATAAAATAAATGAGACGCTCGCCCGACACGGAAACCTCGCATCCGACGGACGTCCAATATTAGGTATGGATGCCGCAGACCTTGCACGCATTGCTTTTGATATTGATGAAAATTGCATGGTTGTGCCCGGGCATATTTGGACTCCCTGGTTTTCTGTATTCGGTTCAATGTCAGGATTCGATAAAATCGAAGATTGTTTTGAAAGAGAGGCGCCAAAAATATTTGCCTTGGAGACGGGCTTAAGCTCGGATCCTGGGATGAATTGGCGGTTAAGCGCGCTGGATAAATATACTTTAATCAGTAATTCCGACAGCCACAGCCCTTCTAAGATTGGCCGCGAGGCAAATGTCTTTGATTGTGAATTAAACTACAAAACCATAAGAGAGGTTTTAAGAAGTAAGGATAAGAAGAGATTTTTATACACCATAGAATTTTTTCCTGAAGAAGGCAAGTATCATTTTGACGGACACCGTTTATGCGGGGTAAGGCTATCGCCAAAAGAGACGCGCAAGAATAACGGCAGGTGTCCTAAATGCGGTAAACCGGTTACCGTCGGGGTAATGAACCGCGTGGAACAGCTTGCTGACCGTCCCGAAGGTTACGTACCTGAGAATAGCATACCCTTTAAAAATCTTATATCCTTGGATGAGATTATTGCTGAAGCAAAAGGTCTGGGTAAGGGCTCGATGACTGTTGAGAGAGAATATCGGACCGCTGTAGCAAAATTCGGCACAGAGTTTGATATTTTGTTTAAAGCTTCCAAAGAAGATTTACTTAAGGGATTACCCCCTAAAACTGCAGAAGGGGTTTTAAGAGTCCGGGAAGGCAAGGTTAATATTAAGGCAGGATTTGACGGTGAATACGGAACAATTTCTATATTTGGAGAAGATGAGAAACAGGATAAAACCGAGCAGCAACTAAGTTTATTCTGAAGTTGTGTATGTAGGACACTGAGGGTTAAAATATGGCTCTGCGTTTCTTGTATGATAATGTTAGTTTTCAACAGAACGCTCAAGAGGCTTCTCTGGTTGTAACAGGTGATATAACCAATAATTCTGGTAAGGATTTCAACGCTGTGGTTTTTCGGATGATTTTATTTATTAAAACCAGGCGCATAGGCAGGTTAACTATAACGATGAACGGCTTCCGTAATGGACAAACAAGGACCTTTAAAGAATTGGTGGGTGAAGTAGAATTAGGACATGGCCTTAAGATAGCACCCGAACTAATTAGATATGAAATATACCCTGAAGGTGCGTATTAGATTTGAAGTTAGGCGCCTGTAGCCCAACGGATAGGGCACTGGCCTCCGGAGCCAGGTGTGACAGTTCGATTCTGTCCAGGCGCACGATACATAGCCACCAAAATAAAGATTTACATTTGTTGTAAGTTTATACTACAATTGTTGTAAATGTTAAGACGATGAAATTTGGCGTCAAGCAGTTAATTCCTGCCAAGTGCAATTTGAAAAGGAAAGGACAGCCACTGCCATTGCGTATTGGAGTAAGTGGTAGTGTTGGGGCTGGGTGGTAGACTATGCGCAAAAAAGTCGTAAGTGTCATTGGAGGGCATAGTTGCAATAAGGAAGTGGAGCAAATTGCCCAAGAATTAGGCAAAAAATTGGCAAAAGTGGTGGATATACTCATTACTGGCGGCTTGAGTGGAACAATGAAGGCGGTTTGCCAGGGTTTTAAGGCTGGAAATGGCTTAACTATAGGAATTCTACCCAGTTACGACAAAAATGAGGCAAATCCTTTTGTGGATATAGTTATTCCTACCGGCTTAGGCTTAGCCAGAAATGTTTTGGTGGTTAAGAGCGCAGATGTAGTGGTTGCGCTTCCTGGCGAGGCTGGGACACTCTCGGAGATTGCCTATTCTTTGCAATTTGGGATTCCCGTGATAAGCTTGCACTCCTGGGATATAAAAGGAGTTATTAAGGTTAAGACCGCAGAACAAGCGATTGCTGAAGTTAAAAAAATATTGAGGAAATAAAATGAAGAAAAAAGTGGTCATTTTGGGTGGAGGCCCTAACCGTATTGGTCAAGGAATTGAATTCGATTACTGCTGCTGTCATGCTTCTTATGCCTTAAGAGAGGAAGGCATTGACAGTATTATGATTAATTGTAATCCCGAAACAGTTTCCACTGACTATGATACCTCGGATAGATTATATTTTGAGCCGCTAACCCTGGAAGATATCTTGAACATCATTGAACTGGAAAAGCCCATAGGCGTAATCGTGCAGTTCGGGGGCCAGACCCCGCTTAATTTAGCGCTACCTTTACGTCGTGCTGGCGTGCATATCTTAGGTACGAGCGCAGATAATATTGATATTGCCGAAGACAGGAAACGTTTTAAGCAGATGCTGCATAAGTTAGACCTCTTACAGCCAGATAATGGCACTGCCTTTACTTTTGAAGAAGCAAAAGAGGTCGCCAAAAAAATCGGTTATCCCATACTGGTGCGGCCTTCTTATGTATTAGGCGGCAGGGCCATGGAGATCGTTTATGATGAGCAGACCTTAGAGAAATTTATTAAAGAAGCAGCAGAGGTTTCTGGAGAGCATCCGGTTTTAATCGATAAATTCTTAGAGGATGCCATTGAAGTAGATGTGGATTTAATTGGCGATGGCAAAACCTTCTGCATAGGCGGGATTATGGAGCACATTGAGGAGGCAGGGATTCATTCCGGAGATTCGGCGATGAGTTTACCCAGCTACACGCTCTCCCAAGACATATTAAACAAAATCAGGCAGGCAACTTACAAAATGGCTGGTGAGTTAAATGTGGCGGGCCTGATGAACGTGCAGTACGCAATAAAGGATGATAAGGTTTATGTTTTAGAGGTTAATCCCCGCGCATCCAGAACAATTCCCTTTGTTTCTAAGGCAATAGGGGTGCCTTTGGCAAAATTGGCTACCAAGGTGATGTTAGGTAAAAAATTAAAGGACTTAGGATTCACCCGGGAAATCGTACCGAAACACGTATCAGTTAAAGAATCGGTATTTCCTTTTAATCGCTTTCCCGGCGTAGATATAATTTTAGGGCCTGAGATGAAATCCACAGGTGAGGTAATGGGTATTGATAAGGATTTTGGCAGGGCTTATATTAAGAGCCAGATTGCTGCGGGCCAGAATTTACCTAAAAAGGGCAATGTCTTTATTTCAGTGCGCGATAGAGATAAACGGGCAGTAGTATTTATTGCCAAGAAACTTAAGGATTTAGGATTCCATATTTATGCAAGCTTAGGCACAGCGCAGGCTTTAGAAAAAAATAATATTAAAGTTTCGGTCTTACCCAAAATTGCCGAGGGCAGGCCCAATGTCCTGGATTTAATGAAGGATGGCAAGATTCAATTGGTAATCAATACGCCCTCGGGAAGGATTCCGCGCCAGGATGAGGTAAAGATTCGCTCCCAGGTAATTTTATATAACATACCTTATACCACTACAATTTCCGGAGCACAGGCAACAGTAAATGGCATTGAGGCAATGGTCAAAGAAGAGCTGGGGGTAAAGTCATTGCAGGAATACCATAAGAAAGTCAAAAGTAAAAAGGCAAAAGGCAAAAGTGGAAAAGATTAATATCAGAACAACAAAAAGAATAGATTTAATCGATATTACTGACCAGATAGAAAATATGCTCTCAAAAAGTAAAGTGAAAGATGGTGTTTGTTTTGTTTTTTGTCCCCATACCACTGCAGGCCTAACCATCAATGAAAATGCTGACCCTTCAGTTCAAAGGGATATTACAAATACCTTAAACAAGCTTGTGCCTGCAAATGCAGGTTATGCGCATGCCGAAGGAAATGCTGACAGCCATATAAAATCCTCTCTATTCGGTTCTTCATTGACAATTTTTATCGAGGGTGGCCAATTAGCATTCGGTACTTGGCAGGGGATTTATTTTTGCGAAGGCGATGGGCCGCGCTCGAGGGAAGTGTGGATTAAAATAGTAAAAATGTAGAGGGTAGATAGTAGGTAGGAAGGGAGTAAAAATGCCGGAACTGCCTGAGGTCGAAACCATAAAGAGACAATTAGAAAGGGCGGTTTTGGGTAAGAAAATAGTTGAGGTTATTGTTAATAATCCTTATGTGATAAAGCAGCCCAAAAGACAAGAGTTCACCAAGGGTCTTAAAAATGCAACCATCAAAAATATTTTAAGAAAAGGCAAGCTTTTGATTATGGAATTATCAAACGGCAGAGCCTTAACCATACATCTTAAGATGACCGGGCAATTGATTTATCCGGGAGATACAAGGAAGAGCAGGGTTAGTTTTAAATTATCGGATGGCCGTATTCTAGATTTTAACGATAGGCGGCTTCTGGGCGAATTAAGGCTGCTTGAAGATTGGCGCTCTTTGAAATTCATTGAAGAACTCGGCCCTGAGCCATTTGATATAAGTTCAGAGCAATTTAAACAGATGCTTTCTTCTAAAAAAACAAAAATTAAACCCTTGCTTATGGACCAGACATTTATTTCCGGCGTAGGAAATCTCTATGCTGCAGAATCGCTTTTTAGGGCGAAGATTCATCCGCAAAGACCTGCCTTGAGCCTATCGGATAAAGAAAAAGAGGTGCTTTTTAAAGAAATAAAAGATACTTTAAATGAAGCAATCCATTATAAAGGCTCATCCGTAGACCAGTATGTGCAATTAAGCGGTACACCCGGAGACTATGTGAAATATCATAAAGTTTATGACCGGCAAGGCAAACCCTGTTTTGTCTGTAAAACAGCGATAAAAAGGATTAGTTTAGGCGGGAGGGGAACATATTTTTGTCCTAAATGCCAGCCCCGCTCTGCCATTTAATTTCGCTGGCGGGATCCTGCCAGCTATGTACAGGGCCTGGCGGGAAAATAAAATGAAAAAACGCATTAAAATACACGGAATGTTGATCTTTATTTCTCTTGTTGCGATAAGCGCATTACCAAAATTATTTTTCCGTAGCCAAAAAGCTGGGAAATTCGATTTTATAATACAGATATTAGGATTTGGCTTTATTTTATTGGGCCAATTGCTTCGAGTTTCTGCGCGTGGATATAAGGCAGAACATTCGGGTCAAGGAGCCTTTCTTCTTCGCGATGGGCCGTATTCTTTAGTGCGTAATCCTATGTATTTAGGAATATTGTTTATCGGTGCAGGGGTAATCCTGGCATTATTTAAATGGTGGGTTGCTGCGGTTTTTCTTTTGTTTTTCCTTATTGGCTATATGCGGTTAATATTTAAGGAAGAAAAAAAATTATCAGAGGCTTTTGGCAGAGAGTATCAGGATTATTGTAGAAATACACCGCGGCTTTTCCCAAACCCTGCCGCGCTATTTACAAGAAACACAGGTGAAATTTTCCCTCTGCGGTTGGCGTGGTTTAAAAAAGAGATTATTTCGATTGTGCTTATCCTGGGTTTTGTTATTACCGGCTATTTAATTAAATGGTTCAGTTAAGGGCCAAGATAGTTTATAATAAGATAGTCAAAGCCAATTATTTCCAGTGCGCCTTTTTCGCTCCGGCGATAGTAAGAAGAGCAAGGCCCGGCCAATTTGTAGATATTAGGGTAAACGATACCTTAGAGCCGTTATTAAGAAGGCCCCTTAGTATCCATAGGGTAGATGGAAAACGGGTTGAAGTCATTTACGAAGTAGTTGGAAAGGGCACTGAGATTTTATCAAAGAAAAAAACCGGTGATACTTTAGATGTGATTGGGCCCCTGGGAAGTGGTTTTACTTTTAACGAGAGGGCGATTTTAGTGGCTGGCGGTATGGGTGTAGCGCCGCTAATTTTTCTTGCAGAAAAATTAGCGGAAGTCAAAAGTCAAAAGTCAAAAGTCAAAAGTCAAGTTTTAATTGGCGCAAAAACAAAAAGTAAGATTCTTTGCGAAAAAGAATTCAAACAATTGGGTTACAAGATAAAGATTTCCACTGATGATGGCTCGCGAGGTTTTAAGGGTAAGGTTGCAGACTTATTGAAAAGAATTTTACTCAAGAACTCAAGAACTTGCGAACCCAAGAACTCAATTTACGCCTGCGGCCCTCGGCCCATGTTAAAAGAAATCAGCGCGCTTTCAAAAAAATATAATATTCCGGCGCAAATTTCTCTGGAAGAACACATGGCTTGCGGGATAGGCGCCTGCTTAGGATGTGTAGTAAAAGCAAAAGATGGTTACAGGCGTGTATGTAAAGAAGGTCCGGTATTCAATGCGGATGAAATAGTCTGGGAATAGAAAGGAGCACTGCAATGCGGAATATGCCCTTTGTTTCTATTATCATTCCCGTAAAGAATTTCGAACGCACAATTGAAAAGACATTCGAATATCTGCTTAACGTTGATTATCCGCGGGATTGCTGGGAATGGATTATTGCAGACGGCGGCTCTACGGATAAAACTATTGAGATTATAAAAAACTGGCAAAAGAGATACCCGTTTATTAAATTGGTTGAGATACCCAATTGTCCTTCACCCGGATTTGCCCGAAACAAAGCCTTAGGGGCGGTAAGAGGAGAATATATCTTCTTTACTGATGCAGACTGTGCCCCGGACAAAAATTGGCTCAATGAAATGCTTAAGCATTTTAAAGCTGACCCAAAAATTGCCGCAGTGGGCGGAGAAGTTTATACCTTAAAGGTAGACCCTAATAATCTGGTTGAGGCCTGGTGTCAGCATTTCCGCTTTAACATGGTTTCTCCCCGCTATGGTTTTATTAAAGAGGGTTATTATCCTGATTTTCCCGATGAGCCTAAACCCAGCGACATAGGCGGTCATAAAGCGTATTTCTTTGGCACCTGTAATGTTGCTTACCGCAGGAGCGCAATGCAGGAAATCGGAGCAAAATTCTGGGATAGGCCGACTGGCGAGGACATGGATTTAAGCTATCAACACAGAAGTCGCGGATGGAAATTCTATTTTGCACCCAAGGCAAAGGTCGACCATATGCATAGGGCAGACTTAAAATCCTTAAGAAAGGTCTGGGTAACCTATGGCCAGGCGCATCTTCCCTTGATTGACAAGTATGTTAAGAAAAAAGGATTAGAGATTATCCTTCAATTCTTAAAAGGTAATCCTTCTTTTTGGCTGCCGTTTCCCATCAGGGGATTTGTTTATTTAGGGAATTTTCATCTTATGCATATATTCGTCCTTCTTTTTATTGCAGGGCTATTTTTAAGTTTCAATTTCGGGGTTTTTGAGATAAAACTTTTTACGCTGGTATCATTTTTATTTATGCTTTATTTTGCCTATCAATATGTAAAATGGAACTTTGCCATGGAGCCAAAAAATAAATTTTGGGTTTGGTGCAAGATGAAGTATCTAACCAATTTGAGCTTTATCCAGGGGGGCCTGAAGGATTTTAAGAAATATAAAATATTATGTATTGAGCCGAGCTTCTAAAGGAGGGACAAAATGAACCCGGTGTTATATATTCTTTTAGGTGCAGTTGCCGGTATATTCAGCGGCGTATTCGGCATTGGAGGAGGCACAATTTTAATTCCGGCACTCGTATATCTGTTCGGTCTTACGCAGCATCAGGCGCAGGGAACGACTCTTGCGATTATGGTGCCGCCTATAGGCCTATTGGCTGCGCTGCGCTATTATTATAGCGGCAATGTAAGATTAGGCATGGCCGGTTTTATTTGTCTGGGGTTTTTTATCGGCGGGTTAATCGGCGCCAATATGATTCAGAATGTATCCGACCCGGTTCTGAAAAGATTATTCGGAACATTCTTGCTATTTGTTTCTATTGAGATGATTCTGGGAAAATAAATGCGAGTCAATCTATCGGTTAATATAGGCAGGCTCAGGTTAAAAAATCCGGTTATGGTTTCTTCGGGGACCTTTGGTTATGGAGAAGAATTCAAAGATTTTATTGAACTAAAGGAATTAGGCGCAATTGTAACTAAGACCATAACTTTAAATCCCCGTTCAGGAAACCCAGCGCCGCGGACCTGTGAGACCCCCGCAGGCATGCTAAATTCTATTGGCTTGGAGAATCCGGGTTTGGCGGCTTTTATTGAGGAGAAATTGCCTATTCTAAAAAAGATTGGTGTTCCGATTATCGTAAGCATTACTTCTGAAGATAGCCCGGAAGAGTTTGTCACAATTGCCAGGCACTTAGATAAGCTTAAGGAAGTTCAGGCCATAGAGTTAAATATCTCCTGCCCTAATATTAAAAATCCAAAATTCCTGCCTGTCCGGCAGGCAGGCAAAATCCAAAATCCAAAACTGATTTCTCAGGACCCAAAAGCTACTTATAATTTAGTAAGCAGGGTGCGTAAGGTTACGCGGAAAACTTTAATTACTAAACTTTCACCCAATGTTACGGATATCACACAGATTGCCCGGGTAGCGCAAAAGGCAGGAAGCGATGCGGTTTCTTTGATTAATACGCTGACCGGAATGAGCATAGACACAAATAAAAGAGAGTCCAAAATCGCTTGCGTAACCGGCGGATTAAGCGGCCCGGCAATTAGACCCGTAGCAGTAAGAATGGTCTGGGAGGTTTATCAGAAGATTAAGATTCCCATTATCGGAATGGGTGGTATAATGGATACCCAAAGTGCCCTGGAATTTTTTATTGCCGGAGCAACTGCAATAAGCGTAGGAACCGCAAATTTTATTAATCCGAAAGTAACCTTGGAAATTATCGAAGGAATAAAAAAATATTTAATAAGAAATAAAATAAAAAACATCGCTAGCCTTGTCGGCTCACTTAAATTATGAACCCAAGAACTAAATTAATCCTCGCCTTAGACGTAGATACGCTTGATAAGGCAGGATATTTTGTGCAGAAACTCTATCCAAAGATAAAAATCTTTAAGGTGGGCATCCAGCTCTTTACAGGATGCGGACCCCAAATAATCGAATTTATCAATAAAAAAGGCGCAGAGGTTTTTTTAGACTTAAAATTTTTTGATATACCCCATACGGTTGACAATGCTGTGCGCCAGGCAGTGCGGCTTAAAGTAAAGATGCTTACCCTGCATATCTTGGGCGATAGACAGATGCTTAAGCAGGCAACGCAGGCAGCAAAAGATGAGGCAAGGCGTCTTAAATTAAAAAGGCCTTGGTTAATCGGGGTTACTGTTTTGACTAGCAAAGAAACTAACTTTACTGAGGTTTTAAGATTAACGAGAGTGGGTCTGGGTTGCGGGCTGGATGGCGTGGTTTGTTCAGCTGGCGAGGCAGCGTTACTGAGGAAGAAGATTAAAAAGAAATTTATCATTGTCACTCCAGGCATAAGGCCAGCCAAAATATCAACTGATGACCAGAAAAGAACAGCCACAGTAAAAGAGGCAATTAATGCAGGCAGCGATTTTCTGGTAATCGGCAGACCCATCCTGGAGGCAAAGGATCCTGCGTCAGCAGTTGAAGGATTAATATAACTATGGATTCCAAGGTTGCTTTGGATAAAATCAAAGAAGCTGAAATTAAGGCTCAGCATATAGTTGAGCAGGCTAGATTAGAAGCCCGGAATATGCTGCAGGAAGGGAAATTAGAAAGAGAGCGCATTATTAAAATCGCCATAGAAAAGGCAAAAACTGACAGCCAGAAAGTAAAAAACAGAATAAATGAAGAGGCATTAAAAGAAACTTCTTTTATTGAAAACAAGACAAAAGATGAAGTAGGCGCCTTAAAAGAAAAGGTTATGGCTAGTTTTGATAAGGCGTTAGATTTTATAAGGTCTAAATTAGATTAAAACGCATGGCTATCGCTAAAGTAAAAAAGATAGAACTAATCGGTTTGGATAAAGATAGAAGCGGTATTTTGGTTTTATTGCAACAGCTGGGAATTGTTCAGTTAATCAATGGTTCGACTATACTCACCATTGACACTGAGCGAAGTCGAAGTGTCAATATTCAGCAGGCACAATTAGATATCGGTTCTCAAGCGCCTTCCAGCGATGTTAAGCTTTTAGAAATTGAAGAAGCGGTTTCATTTTTAGCTGCCTTCAGAGAGAAGACAGGATTTTTAGAAGGCATGGCTAATCTTAAGCCGATTGTCCACCGGCAGGAATTAAAAGAGGTTATAAATAATTTTGACTGGAAGGGCTTGCTTAATGAGTTATCAGCCTCGCGTAGCCGCCTCAAAGATTTAATACAGCATAAAGAAAAGCTTGAGTTAAGAAAACAACTTTTAGCTCCCTGGCGAAACTTGAGTTTACCTTTAGACGAAATCCGGCCTACTCAACATTGCGGTATTTCACTTGGCATATTAAATAGCCGTGACTATGGTAAATTATTGGAGGATGCGGCTGGCGAAAACATCGATTGCTTCTTTGAAATTATCAACCAGGATAAAACAAACACCTATCTTGTCCTCGTATATCTTCAAAAAGATTTCGAACGCCTGGAAGCACTTTTAAAAAAATATCTTTTTAATTTCGTTACTCTCGGCTATTATAAAGGCGCGGCAAAAGATATTTTGTTGGAGATAAATATTGAATCCTTAATATTAGATGACCGCATCCTCGAAACTAAACAGAGAATAGCCGCATTGTCAAAAGAGCAATTTAAATTGAAGATAATTTATGACCATTTGGCTAACATAGAGAAGATAAACGAGGCAGAAGAAAATTTAGCCAGACAGGAATATACTTTTGCCTTAAGCGGGTGGATTAAGCACAAGAATGCCGTACAGTTAGAAAAAGAAATTGCCAATAACTATAATGAAGCGGCGATGTTTATCTCTGACCCAAAGGAAGGCGAAGATGTGCCAGTTATTTTAGAAAATAAACGCTTGATTCAACCCTTTGAGTTCATCACCCAAATATACGGCATGCCCAAATACAATGAACTCGACCCCACGCCATTTTTGGCACCCTTTTTCTTTTTGTATTTCGGTTTATGCGTCTCTGATGTTGGGTATGGGTTTATCTTAACTTTGATTTCCTGGCTTATGCTTAAGAAACTCAAGATGGGGCCGCAGGGGACTAAATTCTGGAAAATGTTTTTATTCTGCGGCGTATCTACGATAGTTATCGGTGCACTTACCGGCAGCTGGTTTGGCAATTTATTTGATTTACTCGGAGAAAGCAATAAGATATTTTTGCCTCTTAAGAGGTTTAAGGATTCGCTAATTCTGCTCGACCCATTAAAAGAGCCGACGAAACTATTGGGTATTGCACTTTGTCTTGGCATAATCCAAGTCTGGTTTGGCAATATTGTGGCTGCCATCGGCAACTTAAAAAACAAGCGTTATCTGGATATAATCTTAGACCAGGTTCCGATGTTAACGCTTTTATTTGGCTTAACCGGATTAGGTCTCATATTTTTAAAATTATTAGGCACTAGCCGAATCAACCTGTTTAAAAGTTCTACGCTATTGGCAGCAATAGCATTAACCTTTACTCAGGGCCGTTTAGAGAAAGGCAT
>Ga0315284_10008364_pt1 | contig 14773 bp, 8 predicted proteins | sample YL17G09_16_MG_FD_203696 | JGI IMG/M metagenome (GOLD analysis project Ga0315284, IMG submission 203696) | Sediment microbial communities from Yellowstone Lake, YNP, Wyoming, USA - YL17G09_16 | ecosystem: Environmental > Aquatic > Freshwater > Lake > Sediment | place: USA: Wyoming | collected... | reverse complement strand
TCCTGGTGGGAATACGCTCAGCCGATTGCAGACTGCCCGCCGGCGGACGCAACGCCGCACGCAGGAGTGGTCGGCGGCAACATCTCGGTGCTGTACAGTGGACCCGGCACCAGCGATGCAGACGACATCGTTCAGTCGCGCAGTACGGATGGCGGTCAGTCGTGGCAGACTCAACCAGTGTATTCAGCGCCACACGAGCAACTCCGGAGTGATGCCTGCTACGATGGTCAGACCATCCATGTTGTCTGGGCAGATAATTACCTCGGAATTAGCCGCAACAGCATTTGCTACATCAAATCCACGGACGGGGGTGTTTCGTGGGGAGACCTACGCGTGGTCATGCGTGGCTATGGCGACCACAGCTTCAACCAACCAAGTATGGCTATCGGCGGAGGCTTCGTTCACATCGTGTACGAGGAGGGGCCAGATAGGGACCCAACCCGCGGACAAGCCGTCTGGTACAGCCGCTTTCCATCTGTAGGTGGTCCAGCAGTCGACTACCAACTGCCTGGACGGCACTACCCAGTCATTGCATGTGACGCGCAGGGCTGCCACGTGGTTTGTTCGGGTTCCGACGACACAGGAGCATGGTACATGAACTCCCCGGACTGGGGCCAAACGTGGACTGTCCACGTGAACGTAAGCAATGGCCAGATACGTGTCCGACCTTCACTCTTCTGCGACGGTCGAGGCCGACATCTTTGCTTCGACCATATAGTCGAGGCAAACAGCTATGTGTACTACCATCAGAACGACATCCTGCCGCCGGGGTCGCCGCAGGAGCTGCACATCTCTAACGTCGAGATGCACGAGCGGAATATCAGCGTGACCCTCGCCTGGGCGTGGGGCATACCGCCGGAGAACGATTTGGCCGGGTACAATGTCTGGCGTTCGGTCGGACCGTTTGCACCTATGAAGGTGAACACCGGCTTGATTCCGCCCAGTTCGCATGCGTTCACCGACCTCATTCCCTACGGCCACCGCTACAGGTACTATGTCACGGCTGTTGACCTTGCCGAGAATGAGAGCGGGAGCTCGAACGAAGTGTGGTTCGGCGGGCCCCTCGCCTCTGCCGACGCGACGTATCCGAGCAGCGGTGTGAAGCTGGACCGGGTAGCGGATGGGCTGGACGAATGTCGGGTGTTCCACGCCGGTGACACTGTCTACGCCAACCTGATGGGAATGGATTGGGGTGAGCCGGACGTGGTCGGCCAGGGGCAGTGGCCGGCAGTCGCGGCGGTCGGCGGGCCGACTGTGTTCGAGGTCTTTCGTCAGGGTAACAGTATTCTCTTCAGACAGCGCCGGTCGGACATGACTTGGGCTTCCGGCGTGCTCTTTGCCGGTGATGAGCAGCACATTCCCGGCCCGCCCGCTGTTGCCGCTCCGCCGCCATACGGCACGGTGCCGCCCTACGCCTATGCCGCGTTTCCGGTCTATGACCTGAGCAATGGGTCGTCGTCGGTGCGGCTGGCGAAGTTCTGCGAACTCATGCAGCACGTGCAGGTGGTCAGCGGAACTATCGGGTCAATGGCAGACAGCTTTCCGAGCGTGTCGTGCGTGCCGGGAGACATCGTGCAGGTCGGCTGGCAGCGGGGCACAATCGCCGAACTCTGGTGCGCCACCGGCGCTCCGAACTTGTGGAACGACTACGTGCTGTCGCATCCACCCTATGCCTCATCCGCCCCAGCCCGGCACCCGTTTGTCGAGGCCTTTGGCGACCGCGTCTACTTTGTCTGGCAGAACCGGCAGACTGCGACGATACTCCGCTCCAGCCGCTTCGTCTGGGACATGTTTGGCCCGTGGAATGGCCCAATATCCGTGAGTATGCCCGGTGTCGTAGCCGACTGGCCAGTGCAGTCGAAGAACGCAGTCACTGCCTGGCAGCAGCGGACCGACAGCGGCAAGTCGGAGATTTGGGCCAACGTGCAGGGCGTGTTCCAGAACCTCAGCCAGACGCCTGACTCCAACTCATGGTACCCGCACGTGGATGCCGAGCTTGAGCCGTATGGCACCGGCACGCGGGTGAGAGCCGTAAGCTGCCTCTGGACTGAAGAAGTCGTGCCGGACACAGTACCGGACACGCTCTACGAAGCCCGGTTCCGGCGGCTCGACCTGGGCATGCTGGACGGCGAGGAACCGCCTGAAGCTTCGCACACCGTCGTTTGCGGCGGCGAGGACCCATCGCCGTATTGCAGCTTCCGCGCCGGTAGAATGACGGCGCTCGGGCTCGAACTCGACTACGCTTCGGACGCGCTGCGCTACCGGTTCCGGTATCTGGACCCGCGCTATGCGTACATCGCCGAGTTCGTACTGGCGCAGGGCGATTCCGGAGAATACGAAGCCGCCATCAGCGTCGGAGACGTTGAACTGGGCCACGTGACCTACGGGTCGCAAAAGCCTGAAACCCTGCTTGTTGACCTGCCCTCCGAACTCTACGCGAGCGACAGCGTCGTGACGCTCGATGTAAGCCGGCTATCGGGAGATTATGTCGCTTTGGCCGGAGTCAAACTGTACGCTCACGAAGAACTGCGGCCCGGCGGAGGAGGAGAGCAGTACAAAGGAGCGACGGCTCCGTCGTACCGAACACGCATCGTCGCGTGCGTGCCCAACCCAAGCGCTCCGGTCAGCCGTATCATGTACGAAGTCGCCCAGCCCACGAGGGTACGGATCGAGGTTTACGATGCAGCCGGACGCATCGTCAGGACGCTAGTGAACTCCCGGGCTTTGGCCGGGCGTGGCACTGTGGTCTGGAATGGCACGGACCGGGCTGGACGCGCCCTGCCTGACGGAGTGTACTTCTGCAAGCTGCTGGCCGACAGCAAGTCCTTCACCCAGAAGCTCGTGCTGCAAAGGTAGGGCCCAGCGTTACGGACAAGGGCGACCCTCGCGGTCGCCCTTTCCTTGGACAGTACCGGAGGGTCTGCGTTAGTTGGGAATTGGCGCTTGGGCCTTGGGGTTTGTGCGGCCCGCGCCGGTTGACATGTTGGCTGTGTCGGCTAGCTTTGACAGGTATGAAGCCCGCTAGATTACAGAAATACCTTGCCTCGGCCGGGGTCGGGTCGCGCCGGTACTGCGAGGGGCTGATTGCCGCGGGCCGGGTCACGGTTAATGGCCGGGTCGCGCAGGTCGGTCAGTCGGTGGTGCCGGGCGTAGACAAGGTCTGCCTCCGGGGCAAGGAAGTGCGGCCCGCGAGCGAGCGGGTCGTCATCATGGTCAATAAGCCGCGCGACGTGCTCTCGACTTGCCACAGAGGCAAGGAAGAGGGCTATCTGATTACCGAAATCGTCCAGACCGAGTTCCGGCTGTTCCCGGTCGGCAGGCTGGACCGCGAGTCCGAAGGCCTGCTGCTGCTCACGAACGACGGCGAGTTGGCGCTGCGGCTGACCCATCCGCGCTACGAGACCGAGAAGGAGTATGAGGTCGAACTGGACAAGGTCGCGAGCCCGGAGCTGGTGGCAGCGCTGAGCAAGGGCATCGTGCTTGAGGACGGGCCGGCCAAGCCGGCGCGGGTCGAACGGTCCGGCGCGTGGAAGCTGCGGATGGTGCTGACCGAGGGACGGAAGCGGGAGGTGCGTCGGATGCTCGCGGTGCTCGGGCATTCAGCGGTGCGGCTGGTGCGGGTGCGGATCGGCGGGCTGCGGATGGAAGGTCTTAAGACGGGCGAGTGGCGCCGGCTCACTGACGCGGAAGTGAAAGAGAAGCTTGGATGGGCCCCGGACGAAGTCTGAGCTCAGAACTCAGATGGCAGAAGGCAGGAGTCCGGAGGCGGTTAGCTGTGAGCGGCAAGCGGATAGCTGCGGCGGTTTGCCTGCTCGCGCTTGTGCTGGGCGCTTGGGCTGAGCTGCCGGAGCGAGAGTCGGTCTCGGTCGAGCCACCGGTGAGAATCGGGCTGGCGCTATCCGGCGGGGCCGCGCTCGGTTTCGCCCACATCGGCGTGCTCAAGGTGCTGGAGCGCGAGGGTATCCCGGTGGTCTGTATCTCGGGTAACAGCATGGGCTCGATGGTGGGCGGCATGTACGCGGCCGGATACAGCGTGGCCGAGATTGAGAGCCTGGCACTGAACGCGGACTGGGGCGTGTTGTTCAGTTCGAGCGTGCCGTTCGGGGCGCAGTATCTGCCCGAACGACAGCAGGCGCAACGCTATGTCGTCCAGCTCCGGCACAAGAATCTCTTTCCCTCGCTGCCCAGCGGGCTCGTTCCTCTGCAGAACGTCGAGTTCCTGTTGATGCGCCTGCTATCCGACATCGAGTACAACACCGGCTATGACTTCGACAGTCTGCCGATTCCATATCGGGCGGTCGCGGTGGACCTGACGTCAGGTGAACTGCACGTGATGGGGCGGGGCAGGCTCGAACAGGCAATCCGCGCCAGTATCGCAATCCCGGGCGTGTTCGCGCCGGAGAAGCTGGGTAGCATGGAACTGGTTGACGGCGGGCTGCAGCAGTATCTGCCGGTAGCGCCGCTCGACAGCATGGGCTTGAATCTCGACCTGAAGATTGCCGTGCTTACAATGAAGCACAATCCGGAGACCGGTGTGTCCCTGATTGACATCACCTCGCGGAGCATGGATCTCGTCGGCCCGGACGATCTGAGGAAACAGAAGAAACTGGCCGACGTGCTGATTGAGCCGAACGTTGACCCGTTCACCCATTCGGACTTTGCCAGGGCCGCGGGCCTGATTGCTGCGGGCGAATCGGCCGCCGAAGCCGCGCTCCCGCGAATCCGGGAACTCATCGGCGCGCGCAAACCGGTTCGATCCCGGCATCCGGTTGTGTGGAAGCCGCTCTCGGTAGTCCGGTCCGTTCGCTTTGAGGGGTTGAGTGTCACGCGCGAGGCGACGGTGCGGAAGGAAGTCACCACCCGTCCCACCACCTACCTGGTCTTCAGCCGGCTCGTGGATGACATGGCGCGGTTGTTCAACACCGGCCTGTTTGAGGACGTCAACTACCGGCTGGAATCCGCCCGGAACGATTCCGTGGACGTGGTCATCGAGGTCCAGGAGCGCGCCTACGGGTTCTACTCGCTCGGTATCCGATACGACAATGTTGACAACGTGGTGCTTGGGCTGGAGGTCGGGCAGGGCAATCTTGGCGGTTCGGGCGCGAGCGTCCGGGCGGCGCTTGACCTGGGCAACCCGAACGAGGTGCGGCTCGGGCTGACCGGCACGAGCCTGTTCCGGCTGCCCTTCGGGTACCGGCTGGATGGATTCTGGGGTTCGGTCGACCGGTCATACTACGAACAGGGCCAATCGAGGCGAGTGTACTACACGGTCGGGTATCGCGGCGGCGTTGCCGAGGCCGGGTACATCCTTGGCCGTAACGCCTTCTTCAGCTTTGGGCTGAACGGTTACCATGTGTCTTCGGATTCTCCGAAGGACTCGCTGCCTGCGTGGATAGTCGGGCCGAGCTTCCGACTTGAGATCAACAACTTCCGTGATGTTGACTTCCCGACTGCGGGCACGGCTTCGCGGTTCGACGTGCTCTCCTCGGTTACAGCGTTGAAGGGAACCCATCAGTTCTTGAGACTCGGCTACTCAACCGAGCGGGTCATGCCGGTCGCGTCGTGGCTGCTCTTGAGACCGGCGCTCGATGTCGGCGTGTCCCTTGGAGAGCCGGCATGGGCCGAGCAGTTCCGCACCGGCGGGGCGGGGTTCGTCGGGTTCGCGCCGGAGGAATTCACTTCGGCGCAGCGGGTGGTGTTGAGACTCGGGGCCGACTTCCGGTTGTTCCGGCTGTTCGGGCAGGGGAACTACCCGTTCTACCTGCAGGCGCTGGGCAATGTTGGGACCTTCGAACCGTGGCGTAACCTGTCATCGAGTTCGGACGTGCTTTCGTTGTTCCATTGGGGTGTCGGCACCGGTGTGCGAACCAACACGCCGATAGGGCCGGTTCAACTGACCGTGGGCGTTGGTGACTTCGGTGGGAAGCTGCCGATGCAGCGGGCCAAGGTTGCGGTCTTCTTCTCGGTCGGTCGCGAGTTCCGCTACACGCGCTGACCGGTCGGACGAGTCAGACTAGTCGGACCTGTCCGACCCGGCGCAAGCCTTCACACACAGCCCGCAGATGTACTGGCCGACGTAGCGTTTGCTCTGGAACTCCCTGAGCATGGCAAAGCAATCGAGGTGCTTGAACTCAGCCGGATTCTCTCCGATTGCCTTGGCCGGGCAGGCGGCAACGCAGGCGTGACAAGAGCCACAGCCGCGTTCGAGCGGGCGGTCGGGGGCGAGATCCAGGTTCGTGAGGATGGTGACAAGTCGTACTTGGGCCCCGTGCATTGGGGTGACGAGCAGGTTGTTGCGGCCCAGCCAGCCGAGGCCGGCGGCAGCGGCGATGCGCTTGTGCGATAGATGCCCGCGCTGGTTCTGCCAGTCAACAAGCTGGGAGGCAGCCACGGGCAGGGCCTGCGCGCCAAGGTTCTGAATCGTGGTGGCAAGGTCAAGGGCAAGCCGGTCGAGGGCGAAGTTTACCTGCCGATAGTGATGCTCGTACAACTGGTTCGGATGGTCCTCAAGTGTGTTGAGCACGGCTGGAGCAAGGCGCAGGGCCACACTGACGGCAAGTGGTAGGTCAAGGAGCGTCTGCACAGGTAGCAGGAAGTCGTCGGTATGGATGTCAGTCAGCCGGCAGACGCCGAACCCTACCGCGCCTCGTGAGCGGCAGAGTTCCTCAACTGCGGTGCGGTTGCTGTGTGTGCTCATCGTCTTCCTTTCAGGTGAGCCATTAGCGCGAACACGGCCGCCGGCGTGATGCCGGACATGCGCTGGGCCATGCCCACCGACGTGGGTCGGTTGCGGGATAGCCTTTCGCGGACCTCGTTGGAGAGTCCGGGTACGCGGTTGAAGTCGAGCCGTTCCGGAATCACGATGGATTCGAGTTCCTCGAACTGGCCGAGTTGGTGCTTCGTTCTCTCGATGTAGCCCTCGTACTTGACCTCGAGCTCGACTAACTCCTGAACCGGGGCAGGCAGGTCAGGCGCTGACTCAGCCATCGCTACAAGGTCGCGCCACGTCACTTCCGGCCGCCTGAGCAGCTCGACCGGCGCGACCGACTCGCGTATCGGGCTGGTGCCGAGCGACGCAAGCAGGCGGTTGGTCGTCGCGGTCGGCTTGATGCGAGCCGAGTTGAGCCATGCCGTTGCCTGCTCGCACTGCTTCTGTTTCTCCTGAACCCTCGCGAACCGCTCGCCTGAGAGCAGGCCGAGTTCATGCGCGCGGGGACCCAGGCGCAGGTCCGCGTTGTCCTCGCGCAGGAGCAGGCGGTACTCGACCCGGGCCGTGAACATCCGGTACGGTTCGTCCGTGCCCTTCGTAACAAGGTCGTCAATCATCACGCCGATGTACGAGTCGGAGCGGGTCAGAACCAGCGCGGGCTTCTCCTGCACCCGCAGCGCGGCATTGGCCCCGGCCACAAGGCCTTGGGTCGCGGCTTCCTCGTACCCGGTCGTGCCGTTCATCTGGCCGGCGAAGTAGAGGTTGCGGATGGGGCGGGTTTCGAGCGTAGGGAAGAGCTGAGTTGGGTCCGAATAGTCGTGCTCGATTGCGTAGCCCGGCCTGAGTATCCGGCAGTCTTCAAGACCCTTGATGGACTGGAGCATCAGAAGCTGAAGATGGACCGGCAGGCTGGTTGAGATGCCGTTCGGGTAGCACTCGATGGTGTCCGTGCCTTCCGGCTCGATGAACACGTGATGCCGGTCGCGGTCCGAGAACTTCACTACCTTGTCTTCGATGGAAGGGCAGTAGCGCACGCCCCGGCCCTTGATGATGCCGGAGTAGAGCGGCGACTGCTTCAGGCCGGCGCGGACGATGCGATGGGTCTTGGCGTTCGTGTATGCGACGTGGCACGAAACGCGGTTCTCGACCGGCTCAGTTGTCCATGCCGAGAACGCAACCGGCTCGGCGTCGCCGTGCTGCTCCTGCAGGCGCTTCAGGTTCAAGGAACGGATGTCGAGGCGCGGCGGAGTGCCGGTCTTGAACCGGCCGATGCGGAACCCAAGCTCGCGCAGGTTCGCGCTGAGCTTCTGGGCCGGGGCCTCGCCGAGCCTGCCAGCCGGGAAGCTCACGAGGCCAATGTGGACGAGTCCGTTCAGGAACGTGCCTGGTGCGAGCACAATAGTCTTTGCCCGCAGCTTCTCGCCCAGCTCAGTCTCGATGCCGATTGCAGTCTTGCCACGAACCAGCACCCGCGCGGCCGTCGCTTGGTACAGGGCGACTCCTTGTGACGGTTCGTCCTGGTCGGAGCACCTCTGCCTTCTGATTTCTGCCTTCTGACTTCTGACCTCGGCCGTATCCTCTAGGAACTGCTTGACCAGCCTGCGGTAGAGCTGGCGGTCAACCTGGGCGCGGGACGAGCGGACCGCGCGGCCCTTGCTGGTGTTCAGTTGACGGAAGTGGATTCCGGCCTTGTCGGTCAGTTCTGCCATCGCGCCGCCCATGGCGTCAAGCTCGCGTACCAATTGGCCCTTGCCGATGCCGCCGACCGCGGGATTGCACGACATCAGGCCGATGGTGTCGAGGTTCTGGGTCACGAGCAGGGTCGAGCAGCCCATTCTGGCCGCAGCCAGCGCCGCCTCGCAGCCGGCATGTCCGGCTCCGACTACAATCACATCATACGCTCTCTCGCGCTTCATGCTGGGCACTGATTCTAGAAGCCTGCGCGCCTGAGTCAAAGGAAGCTCCAAGCTGCAAGTCGGAACTCGTCGGTCACCCGCGGCCTCGACACTCTTTGACTTTCTGCCAGTGGGGCAGATAATGTTGACATAGATAGAGCGAGGTGAAATGTGAAGATACTTGATGAAATAGTCGAAGTGACGAAGGATCTGCCTGAGGAGTTGCAGGCGGAAGTGGCCGATTTCGCTCGATTCCTGAAGGAGACGAAGTCCGGGAAGAAGCGCACCAAGTTCCGGCTTGACTGGGCCGGCGCGGGCCGCGACCTGAAGGACAAGTACACGTCGGTCGAACTTCAGCATAAGGCCCTTGATTGGTGGTCTGATGACATTCCTGCTCGACAGTAACATCTGGCTCGAGTTGCTGTTTGAGCAGAGTCGGGCGGAGGAGGTTCGGCTGTTTCTTGAGACAACACCGATGGCCCAGTTCGCAATCAGCGAGTTCAGCGTGCACTCCGTCGGAATCGCCCTCACTCGCAGCGGGCTTGACGATGCCTTCGTCCGGTTCGTCTCGGACACGCTCGAAGGAACTGCGCTTAGTCGAGTTCGGCTCGACACGCCGGACCTGAAGCAAATCATCAGCGTCAGGAAGCGTTTCCGGCTTGACTTCGACGATGCTTACCAGTACGTCGCGGCCAAGAAGCACAACCTGACTCTGGTCAGCTTCGATGCTGACTTCGACCGGACGGACCGCGGCAGGAAGACGCCGGCGGAGGTGATGGAAGAACCGCCCGTCGCTCGCGACAGGCCTGCCGCGAAGCGCCCCCGCCCACGAAGCCGCAAGCCGTAGGCCGGGAGCCGCGGCCTCACCAGACTCGTGTTCAGGTTCGTCGAAATGCGGTCAGCGTCCCCAGATCAACGGGCACGAGTTGACAAGGCTGCGGGATTCTGGTACAACGCTAGGGCAATGAGAGGTACGTTTCGACTCGCTCTCGCGACCATTCTGGCTTTGGCGTGCGGCGCACAGGCCGCGAAGCTGGATGCTCGCAGGGTCTTCCGAGCCGCGCTGGACTTCCTGGAACCAGGCAAATTCAGAGAGGTTACCTCCGTCTATGCGGCGTCTGACGGCACGGTTTGGATCTTGGGTGTGGACTGGAACTGGGGAGGGGGTGGAGGATGGTATGCCCGGAGGCTGAGCAGTGAAGCTAACCGACTTGGGAGCGAGATCCCGCTTTCCTTTGCCGAGTCTCGACTCAGGCGCTTAGGCAGCGCCTGGCCGATCGGCACGTTGCCCGACAGCAGTCTTGTCTTGGATATCGATGACGGGGTGAACTTTTCGTATCTGGGCAAAGTCAGTCCCGGCGGCGTTTGCGAGGCAAAACTCAGTACAGCCTACTACGCTGGTCCGTTTGTGGACCGCGTTGGGATGATTCATGGAGTCTTGGGCAGTCGGTACATGCAGGTGGACGCGACTCAGCCCGGGATGCCGACTGCGCGCAGACTGAACTGGGGACAGCCGGCAGACAGTTGGACAACACCTTCCCCTCCGCCAGCGTGGCTGATCGGCTGGCGAGACAGGCCAACTGCGTTACTGAGTGAGGAGAGCGGACGAATGCTTGTTGCCACACGCAGGACCAGCGACAGCAACGCACCTTTCATCGTGTATCGGGTCGACACGAAGACACTGGCAGTTGTGGACTCCGGACTCATCGACCCGGCCTGGGATGCATATCGCGTTTGGACCAGTCCCGTCAAGCTCGGGATGGTGTTGGTGCCGGCCGGCGACTCCGGATACTGGCTTTTCGCGCCTACCGGCGATTCATCGCCGGCACCGGTCGCCGTTGCCTATTCCGTCCGCCGGGACCTGAAGGCGATGCGCCCGTACGTCCCTGTCGTGGGCAGGGTAAGGCCCTTCTACGCTGCTCCCGCAGACGCGGTCGTGGTCATTCACTGCCCCCTGACGCCGTCGAGAAAGCGCGGTGGGAGTGAGGTCCGTGTCAAGCTGAAGCTCGATTTCACCGCCTACGGGAGTGACGGCCTGTTGTATGCGCAGTCACTTGAAGACAGCGTCACGAGTCGCGTAACGAAGTAGCCTGGCCTGAACGGCTAAGCCTCCGGCGGGCCGATGTTGAAGACCTCGAAGCGGATGGCGGCGAGGACGTCACGGCTGAGGTGGCCGAGTGGGCCAGCGATTTAGTGGTCGGGGGAGGGAACGCGAATTAGCACCGCTCGAGAAACGGGGTCAGAAGTGGGGCAGAGAGTCAGCCAGAGAGTCTGGTAGGGAATCCACCGAAGAATCTGCCAGAGGATTTGGCAGAGAGTCTGGCAGAGAACCTGCCGGAGAATCCACCAGAGAACTTGGCAAAGGGTCTGGTGGAGAACATGCCAGAGAATCTACCAGAGAGTTGAGTAGAGAATCCAGCAGAGAATCTGGCAGAGAGTCAGGCAGAGAATCTACCAGAGAACTTGGCAGAGAGTCCGGCAGAGAGTCCGGCAGAGAATCCGGCAGAGAATCTGGTAGAGAGCTTGGCAGAGGTTCTGATAGAGGGCCTGGGGGACGGGGGAGGGGAGTTTCGGAAAGGCTGAATAAGGAATTGAGAAGGCTGAAGTTAGGACGCGGACAAGCTCAGCGAAGCTGTATACTGTGGCTAAACTTTCCGTGCGGGGAGCCGGTGGCGCAGTGGCGGGGTTGAGCGGTGGGAACTAGTCGGCGAGGACGAACCGCGCGGCGGCGCCGGCGTCGAGGACGATGAAGTACGCCCCCGCAGGCAGGTCTGAAGTGTGAAGGGTACAGGGTGAAGAACGGACAGCCTGATACAGGATACGCCTTCCTAACGCGTCGAACACCGCAAGTGTTGTCGGGCTGTCAGCCGTAAGCTGTAAGCTGATAGCCGTTCCTCTGCGGGCCGGGTTGGGTGTGACTCGCAGGCGGGCTGGGCTCAGAGCCGCCTGCTCGGCAACCGCGCCGACCTGGTCGCGGCGATAGACTGAGATGTAGTCGGCCGGAGCCGATTCAGCCAGTATCAGTTCGTCCCTGACATCCAAGCCGTAGTCGATGCTCCTGATTGCCGAGCCGGTGCCGGGGTTGAAGTAGCTGACGCAATGGAAGCCGGAGTCGTCTTTGGCGAAGCCGTAGACCGCGCCGCCGAACGGAGCGCAGAAGAAGAGGGGACGGTCGAACGCGGCAAAAAGCGCAGGCGCGACCGCGATGACGTTGCCGGGTGTGGTCATGCTCGAAGTCCAGACCGGCTTGAAGGTGTCGGCCTGCGTGTAACGGAAGACCTGGACCTGGCCGCACTGGTCGCCGGATGAGCCGACTACGAGCAGGTTACCCTGAGCCGAGTCGAACCGGCAGGCAATCGGGGCGATTGGCAGGCCGATGACTCCAGACGTGAACATGTGGTGCGAGTAGGTGCGCGTGCCCGGGTCGTAAACGATGCGGCGGATGTTCATCGGAAAGCCGTGCATTCCACCCACGCCCAGCAGGATTTCCGGATGGCCGTCGTTGTCTGCGTCGCCCACTTCGGCCTGGAACAGGTATGAGACTGTGGTGTATTCGTATATCTTGGTGTAGGCGTGGACGCCGGGCGCACCGGTATGCTCGAAGATGGCGACCTTGCCGCCTTCGGTCGCGTCTCCGGTGACGACGATGACTTCGTTGGTGTCGTTACCGTTGGTGTCGGCAACGCGCACGGTGCGGACGCGCTCGCCCTGCATCCGGATGCCGCAGTAGGGCTGGGCCCATGAGTCGTCAGCCACGTTCTCGAAGATGACGACCTTGCCAAGGGTTGAGACTTCGCCGCCGAGGAGTTCGAGCTTGCCGTCGTCATCCGGGTCGCCGGCCGTGACCGTGCAATAGGAGCCAGGCGGAAGCGACTCGGTCTGTTCCCAGACGTGGTCGTACCCGCCTGCGCCGTCGGACTCGAACACGTGCAGCTTGTTCGGATTCCAGTGATGGCCGAGGACGTCGAGAAGCGAGTCATCATCGAAGTAGCCGCAGTACGCGTCCCACTGGTTGTTGAGGACCGAGCCCGAGGTCCAGACTTGGCTGAGGGCCAGCGTGTCGGACAGGCAGACCTGTGACGTAGTACTGCCCGGTCCATCGAACGAGCCGTCGTTGTCAGTGTCGGTCAGGGCCTGGCCGGACCAGTCAGGCCGGCCGTCGGCGTCAGTGTCCTGGGCCGCGATGCCGAGGGAGAGGGCGACGAGCAGAGCGATTGAGACAAGCTTCATGGTTTGACTCTTGCCGATTGTAGAACCGGCCTGCGCCAAGTCAAGGCGCGCCTCTTGCCAGTCCGCGCTGGAGAGCTAGAATCAGGCCGCATGATGAGCCCAATGTCGAACCCACCTGACCGGACAAGGAGGCGTAATGGCCGCTCTGATTGACCTTCGCAACCAAGCCACGAGGCGCAGTCCCGAGCAACTGGTCGAGCAGCTTAAGTCATTCCATCTGGACCTCAGGTTCTCGGCCGGTATCTGGTTCTTCTCGCCCGCCGAGAGTCGGTTCCATGAACGGTACGGCAAGGCCTTGAGCATCGAGCAGCGGCTGGAGATTGCGGCCGGGCTCAAGGACTACGGGCTGGCCGGGCTGGAAGCGCACTACCCGAACGAGATCAACGAGGAGAACGAGAAGCTGTGGCGCGACTTCTGCGCCGATACCGGCATCAGGCTGGTAACGGTTGTGCCGCTCCTTTTCCGCGACCAGCAGTTCGAGTTCGGTTCGCTATCAAGCCCGCTGCCCGAAGCGCGCAAGGCGGCCATCGAACTCGTGGTGCGCGCGCTGGAGATGAACTTGCGCATGGAGACTGACTTCTGCGTGGTCTGGCCCGGGATTGATGGGTACGAGAACCCGTTCGGAATCGACTTCGCTGGGATGCGGGACCGGTTTGCGGACGGCCTGGCTGAGGCGATGGATTGCGTGCCCGGGGTGCGGGTGGCGTTCGAGCCGAAACCGTACGAGCCGCGCGGCCGAATCATCTTCGGCACGACGCCGGAGGGGATGCTGCTGTGCCACATGGTCGAGGAGAAGCTCCAGAACCCGGAGAACCGGCACATAGTGGTTGACGGCCACGCGCTGGTCGGGCTGAATCCCGAAGTTGGTCACGCGCTGATGGCCTATGAGGACCTGCCCTACGCGTACAGCTGGCCTTTGTCTGAAGGCAGGCTCTGCCACATGCACCTGAACAGCCAGCCGCTCGGGAACTTCGACCAGGACTTGAACGTCGGCACGATCTCCCCGGAGCAGGCCGAAGCGCTGCTTTACGTCCTGAAGATGCACGGCTATCGCGGCTGGTTCGGCATCGACATCAACCCGGAGCGGATGCCGGTCGATGTGGCCTTGCGTATCTCGATGGACGCGCTGCGGGCGGCCATTGATCGGATTGAGGCGCTGGACCATGAGTCCATCGTGTACGCCGTGAATCACCCTGACAAAGCGCGGGGCTGGCTTGAGGGCTACCTAGTCCGAGCCCGAGCGCTGCATCCGGAGAGACTTGGACCGCTGCCGCCGGTGAAATAGCCAATGTCATTGCTGCTCGGAATCGACATCGGAACGTCGGGAAGCAAGGCCGTTCTCATTCAACCCGATGGCGGCGTCCGAGCAGAAGCAACGACCGAATACCCGATGGCCGTGCCGCGCCCCGGTTGGGCGGAGCAGGACCCGGAAGATTGGTGGAAAGCTGCAGCGACTAGCATCGCACGTGTGCTCGCGGGCGTCCGCAGCGCGGACATCGCTGGAATCGGTTTGACCGGACAGATGCATGGGCTCGTGTTGCTGGATGAGGCAGGCACGGTGCTGCGGCCGTGCATCATGTGGAATGACCAGCGGACCGCAGAGCAGTGCGCGGAAATCGAGCAGAAGGTCGGACGGGCCAGGCTGATTGAGCTTGCCGGCAAGCCTGCGTTGACGGGATTTACCGCAGGCAAGATTCTATGGGTACGCGAGAACGAGCCGGCAGTGTATGGGCGGGCGCGACACGTTCTTCTGCCCAAGGACTACATACGGTATCGGCTGACCGGTGCCTTCGCCATGGACGTCGCAGACGGCTCAGGCACGCTGTTGATGGATGTGGGAAAGCGGGCATGGTCGGACGAGCTTCTGGGGCTGTTGGACATTCCGCGCGTGTGGCTGCCGCCTCTGCATGAGTCGCACGAAGTGGTCGCAGAAGTGAGT
>Ga0315284_10008362_pt1 | contig 14777 bp, 12 predicted proteins | sample YL17G09_16_MG_FD_203696 | JGI IMG/M metagenome (GOLD analysis project Ga0315284, IMG submission 203696) | Sediment microbial communities from Yellowstone Lake, YNP, Wyoming, USA - YL17G09_16 | ecosystem: Environmental > Aquatic > Freshwater > Lake > Sediment | place: USA: Wyoming | collected... | reverse complement strand
ATTATTTGGGATATCATTTTCAGAGTATTTGTGAAAGGTTGCTCCTATTGTAGTTTCAGTTGGTCCATAACCATTATACACATCACAATACTTGCTCCAAATATTCATATATTTCAAATCTGGTTTATCTCCCATAACAACTAATATTTTCAAATGATCTATTTTAGTTGTTGGCATCTGTGTTAATATAGCTGGTGTTAATGTTACCATATTAATTTCATTTTCTTTAATAAATTTATAGAGTTTACCAGGATTTAAGACTATTTCATCTGTTGCAATATAAATTGTTGAACCAGCAAGTAAAGATGGATAAATATCCCAACCAGCAGCATCAAAACCAGGTGATATAAAGTGTAACACATTCATCGATTCAACTTGGAATATTTGGTTAACTGAAACACACAAATTGAGTAATGAATTTTGTGTTATCATTACCCCTTTTGGATTTCCAGTTGTACCGGACGTGTAAATCACATATGCTAACTCTGTAAATTGATTATCACTTAAATATATAAGTGATTTTTCAAATTGTGTTTCATTTAGATTGATTATTTGTGATTGTTTTTCAAAAATTGATAAGTACTGATGATCATCAATATTTGTTATGACAAGTACCGGTTTCACATCAGTTACTATAAATTTTATTCTTTCTACAGGATAAGCAGTATCTAAAGGGACATAGAAATTACCAGATTTCAATATTGCCAACATTGTTATTACCACATCAAATCCCCGTTTCAAACAAAAAGCAATTGGTTTATTGACAAACCCAAATTTGGAAATGTATTGAGCCAATCGTTTTACTATTTCGTTTAGTTTTTTGTATGTCATACATTTGCCATTATAGACAATTGCAGACTTGTTTTCATTTTTAAGAAATGATTCGTTCAAAGCATCAAAAAGTGTAGAATTGGACATTTTACTATAATGTGTATTCATATAATAGATTTTTATAAGGGGACCAACAATGATTGCATATTTCAATTTTTTTGGGTGGTTATTTTGCGTATAAAGTACATAAGGTAATAACTATAATAATATAATATTATGGAACAAAAAAATATACCTGAAACTATTAGAAATTCTGTTTGGAATATATACACAAGTATAGAACAAAAACAAAAAATGTGTTTTTGTTGTGGAACTGAACCAATTACATTTGGGAATTTTGTATGTGGATATATTAAACCTAAATCAAAAAATGGAAAAGCAACAATACAAAATTTAAGACCTATATGCGGATTATGTAATATGTCTATTGGTACAAAAAATATGGAAAAATTTATGAATAAATATGGACTTATTAAAAATAAAAATTGGAATGGTACATATAATCAATATATGATACAAGAAAAACGAGAAATAGATGAGATGATCAACAAATTAGCATTATTAGAATCTAAAAATAAAGAATTAGAAGAAAATATAAAAAAATTAAATTATGAATGTAACAAATAAATAAAATCAAATTATAAAATTTAAGTATATCGATAATATAATCATAATAGTACATAATAATGTTTAATCATTAATCAAATGCATTTTTATTGTGCTAAATATAATATTGTATGTATTTTAAAATAATTATATATTGATAAATATATTATTCACTAAATTAAAATTATCATTTAAAAATACAAGTTAAATGTAAAAATATGTTAATTATAACTTAATTCAGTAATTATATACATTTATTTAAAATTATACAAAAAGTTCATATGTCTTTTATGTACCTAAATTAATTATATTTGAATTATATACTAAAATAGTACATATATATTTCACTTTCAATAATTATTTTATTCAAAAAGTGCATATATATTTTACATACCCAAAATGTCATTTTAGTCAACAAAAATAAAAAAAAATCTCAATCTAACAAAAATAAAAATTTTGGGTGTGAAATGGATTTTTCCCTTTAGAGCGCGGACCTGGTCCCCACAATGTGGGGAAATTTGATATTTTAGGAACAAAATATCAAATTTGGAACAATTTTGGAACAAAATTGGAACAATTTTGAACAATCTTTAACAAATAATAAATTTTAATATAAGATTAAATAACATAATATTAATTTATATATAAAGAAATAATATATAATATAATATTATAATGCCAAATCATAAATGTAACAATTGTAATAAATTATTCGCTAAAAAATATCATTTAGAACGGCATTTAAATAAGAAAAATAAGTGTCAAATGACCCCACAAAATACCACAATTCCCCCACAAAATACTGCTATTCCCCCACAAAATACTGATATTCTATCAAATGAAAAAGCTATTATACAAAATGACGAGTATCAATGTCCTCATTGTAATAAATCTTTAGCAAGAAAAGATGCACTTAATAGACATATAAACCAATATTGTCCTATAGTTAAACAAAATAATAAAGAAAAACAAGAAATATTTGATAAATTATTATTGTTAGAATCCAAAAATAAAGAATTAGAAAAAGAAATTAACAATATAAAATCAACTACAATAAATAGTAATAGTAATAATATTAATAATAATAGTAACAATACAACCAATAATATAATAAATGTTAATGTTGTCCCTCATGGTGAAGAAGATCTCAGCAAATATTCAAATTTATTATTAGTTCTTGCAGCTAAAAGAGGTATAAATGCTGTATTAGAATTAACAGATAGAATTCACTTTAATTCACAATTACCAGAATTCCAAAATGTATACATACCAGATATAAAAAATAAGCATGCAATGGTTTTTAATAAAGTATGGGAGTTAAAAAATACAGATGAAGTAATAAGTAATATATATGATACAAAAAGTGACTATATAAAAGATAACGAGGATGTATTTATTAATCATTTATCTGTAGGTGAAAAATTGGTATACCAACGTTGGGTTTTAGCAGATCGTAATAGGGATACAGCAGAATACAAAGCATATATAAATAGTATGCATGATAAAATTAAATTATTATTATACAATAAAAGAAATATGGTGATTGAAACAAAAAAACTTCAAATAAAATAAAAATTGAAATTACAACATTATAAATGATTAATATTTTATGTTAATCATTATAAAATGAGTCTTTATGGAATATTAGGTGGAGAAAATAGTGCAGCAGGCATTGCTATCAAATGTGCTGGTTTGGAAGATAAAGATGTTGGTCGATATAGGGACGCATATTTCGAGATCAAAGAGAATAAATTAATTGTGGCTGTTTACACTCGTAATGGTGGAGGAAATAGAACATGCAATCGAGAATATTGGAGTGATGAACATGATTCTGACAGTGAATGCGATTGTCAAGGATGTATTATTACAAATGCTTCAGAATTATTCGATAATTTTTTATATGATGAAGATGATGATTATGATTGTACATATGCTACAATGTATTTCAGTATACTACCAGAGTACATAGAAGAAGCTGAACAATTAGTTAAAGAAAATCCAATGTTATTAGACCATGTTTCATTGGAAGATAGAATGAATATGTTTTTTCAAGCAATGAATTCGCAAAAATAAAGACACTTACTTTTTTATGATATATAAATTAAATAAAATTATCCAATAGGTGCATAATACAAATCATATTCTTTTAATTTTTTATTTTTCCATTCTCCATCATCATAATTTTCCAAAATATTTAATATATTATCACGATTACAACCTCTAATAACATCTCCATTTTTTTTTATTCTAAAAATCCATATAGGTATAATGTCATCACGTATATCATATCTAAATACTTTTTTATGTTCTTCTAATGTAACCAAATAATCTTTTTTAGAAAATGCATAAGTGGGGTATTTTCTTGAGGCAATCATATAATTTCCTGAATAATCAGTTGGATAGTCTACATCACCTTCGTCATAATTTTTTTGATAGATAATTGTCAAAACTGCCATCCTACTACAATTCTCTTTTTGTGATTCTATACAATCCCTTCCATTATTAAAAATCCATTTTTCTGCTAATTCAAAAGTACTACAAGAAGCAACAAGAGCACTATCATTAATAGTTTCTTTAGTAGGATCTAAATAATCATCCTCCCCTCGTATCCAAACATTATACAATCCATTTATTTTTATAAAATCATTTATCAAATCCTTATTATTTTTTAACCAATCTAATATTAATATTTTATCATTCTTACCTAATAATGCTTCCATTTTATACTTATATCTATAAGTAAATATAGATATATTTTAAATATTTCAATTTTTTTGTCATAATACGAATATCAACTGTTTAAAATGTCACGACAACACTATATAACATTCTGCATTGTATCAAAACTTATGACAACACAACATTTAAAATTCATAAGTTGTAAATCAATGCATGTTGCGCGCAAAATTTTATATATTCAGTACAATTAATATTTATTACATTTAAGTGTACCCATAACTGTAATTATAACACTTTAAACCATAATTACAAAAATTTCGCGCAACAGATAATAGAAGACAGGCGTTGTTAACAACAGTTGATATTCACACTATGATTTTATATGTTAAACATAGTGTAAATATCAACTGTTGAAACTATCACATGCTGATTAACATATTATTATTAACAGTGTTCACTATGATAAAATAATATGTTAAAAGCATGTCACAACAACGCCTGTCTACACTATATAACATTCTGCATTATAACAAAACTTATGAAAACACAATATTTAAACTATCATGAGTTGTAACTCAATGCATGTTACGCGCAAAATTTATATATTCAGTACAATAGATAATTATTGTATTTAAGTGTACCCATAACTGTAATTATAACATTTTAAACCATAATTACAAAAATTTCGCGCAACAGATAATGGTAGACAGGCGTCAAGAACAACAGTCGATATTCACACTATGATTTTATATGTTAAACATAGTGTAAATATCAACTATTGAAACTATCACATGCTGATTAACATATTATTATTAACAGTGTTCACTATATTAAAATAATATGTTAAAAGCATGTGTTCTCAACGCCTGTCAACACTATATAACATTATGCATTGTATCAAAACTTATGACAACACAACATTTAAACTATCATAAGTTGTAAATCAATGCATGTTGCGCGCAAAATTTTATATATATATTGTACAATAGATAATTATTGCATTTAATTATACTTATAATTGTAATTATAACAGTTTAAACTAACAATAAAAAATTGAAAATTGAACTTATTATTAAATTCATTATATATGATTATGTGATTGTACTATGTCCTTTGTAACAAAAATACTAATATTCCTAATCAATTTAAAAAACTATATAACAAGATTTTTTGATAAACCAATAGTAAATGAAAATGGTGATAAACTCAAATTAATCAATAGAACTAATTTAAGCATTGAAGAACAAAATCAAATGATTAAAGATATTATTGGAAATGATAACATGTATTACATTTACGATGGTTCTCAACAGATAGTCATTCTTGCAAATTATGTCATAACAAAAGAATATTATAAACATTTTAATAAAACAATTAGAACTTATCCATATTTGGGATATGTGTATGAAAAATTATTAAAATACAGTATTGGTGCATTTACAGGAGAAAATTTAAATGCATTAAAAAAACCATTAATGCAATTTTTTAATACTGGTTCAATAAAAAAACATTTTGATATGATAATACAAAAAACTGATGAATGGATATTAACCAATTTTTCCAAAGAAACTCAAAAATATGAATTACAGAATTTGTCATTAGACAAGTTAACAATCAATATTCTTGGTAAAATTATCTATGGTAATTTATCTCAACGTGAGTTAAATGACCTATATGAATTATCATTAATCCACAAACAATTAATGGTAATTATGGGACAAGATATGTTAGCAAGAAATCCAAATATACGTAATCCTAATAAAGTTATTGTGGATTCATTTTGGGTTAAGTGGTCAACTTTTAACACATTATGGAGACCAAAATCTCAAGAAAATACATTATTTGCAACATTACTTGAACACGATATTTACAAAGAAAATCATTTTATATTGTATCAAACATTGTATGAAATAATGTTATTTAATTCCGATATTATGGTCGATGCTTTTGCAAATCTCATTTGGAATATTGCATCAAACAAAAATGTTGCTGATAAAATATTAGATGAAGTTGAAAATATAAACATGACTAGTGAAGAAATAAACAAGTTAGAATATTTAACACAAGTTGAAAATGAATCAGCAAGATTAAATCCTGGAATCGTTTTAACATTTGCAGAAACTTTAACAGAAAATATAGAATTAAACAATTATAAAATACCTGCTAATACTAAAATTTCTATTGATACACAAATGGTTAATAGGGATCCAAAAGTTTGGTCAGATCCAGATGAATTTAAACCAGAAAGATTTGATACACAAAATCCAAGTTTAATTCATAAATACCATAGATTTGGGATGGGTCCACGAAAATGTTTGGGTAATGTGTTTGCCACATATATATTAAAGATTGGTGTGATAAGTCTCATTAAGAAATTTGATATTACATCAAATAATAATGAAATTTTGATTGAAGACAGAAAAACAATCCCAAATATATCAAATACAAATATGGCAAATGAAATTATCTTTACAAAAAGATAACTAATTTTTGTTTATAATTTTTATAAAAAAAAATGAAATTTTAATTTATTATTAGATCCATAAATAAATATCATTAATGTACTCATTACATAATGAAGAATATAGATAAACACATAATTACCTTAAAAAATTGCAAATTGCCATCAGAAAGCGAGATTAAAGATATATGTGAAAAGGTCAAAGAAATTTTAGTTAAAGAAGATAACTTAGTACATTTATCATCACCAATATCAATATGTGGAGATTTACATGGGCAATTTTATGATTTATTGGAATTATTTGAAATTGGGGATACACCCCCAGAAACATCATATTGTTTCATGGGTGATTATGTTGATAGAGGTCATCATTCAATTGAAACATTTTTATATTTAATTCTTCTCAAAGTTAGATATCCCCAAAGAATGACATTATTGAGGGGAAATCATGAAAGTCGTAATATAACAAAATCATATGGATTTTATGATGAATGTAACAATAAATTTGGCAGTTCAAATGTATACAATTATTGTACTGAAGTGTTTGACTTATTGCCATTGACAGCAGTAATAAACGAAAAATTATTTGTAGTACATGGTGGTTTAAGTCCAACATTACATAATATATTTGATATCAATAATTTGGATAGAAAGAAAGAGATACCTGAATTTGGTATTATATCAGATCTTATGTGGTCAGATCCAAATGATCAGGAACCAGATTGGGCCGCTTCTGAAAGAGGTGCAGGTTTTATTTTTAACAAAAATGTTGTAAAAAAATTTAATGAAATAAATAATTTAGATTGCATATTTAGGTCACATCAATTAGCACAATATGGGTATCATTACATGTTTGATGAAACATTATGTATTGTTTGGTCGGCTCCAAATTATTGTTATCGTTGTGGGAATGATGCAGTTATATTAGAGATTGATGAAAATTTGAAGCGAAAATTTAATATATTTACTGCTTCACAAGAATCACATACAACAAATGAAGATGATGCAATTGATAATGAAATATATTGTAATTTACTTATCAAACCTGCATATTTTTTATAAAATTATAATTCTAATTCTTTACAATTTAAAAAAATTTTCAAATTATGTCCTGGAGGTCCAGTAGGTTGAACAAATTGTGTATAATATATATGTTCTTTATAACGAGCCATATCACGTAATTGTTGTACAATTAGTGGATTATGTATTTCATCCAAACTTGCATTATTAATCACATCAGTACTTATGCAAACTAATTGTAGATTATTTAATAATCCAAGTTCTTGTGGTATTGAAGTTAATTTTGTATTACACAAACAAAGATCTGTTGAATTATATATTTTTTCAATTGTCACTGTATTATTTTTCATTAAATATTTTATTTTATCTAATGAATAACAAAACTTAAATTTTTCATAATAGTTATTTTTTTTATTTATTGCTATTTGAAATGTCTCAATATTATTTTGGGTATTTACTGCATTAGGTAATTGTTCAAATTGCCTAAAAAATAAATTCCCCCATAATCTTTGTGAATGACAAAAATCATTATACATAGTACACACACTCATACAATTTACAATATCTTTTAAAGGCAATAAACTGAATATATTTACATGTATATCTTCCATTTATAATTATATAATTATAATTAGTCATTATACTATTTATAAATCAATTTTTTTAATTATATTTAAGTTTGTGCTTATCTGTGATGGTATACAACATTCACACTTTAAATTAACAATTACCTTATTTTTATGACCCAAATATGATGGCAAACAAAATGTATACTTATCATACCTAGTTAATTTGTGTATTTGTGATATCATTAGTGAATTTTCGAATTCCTCATAACTCATATATGTATGTATAGTAAAACTATGCAAATTATTTAACAAATCAAATTCTTGTGGTATATGGGATAAATCATAATTGAAAAAATTTAGACATTGTGAATTGTATATATCATTAACTGTAAAGTTTTGAGAATATTTTGATTTAGAATCATATATTATTTTTGCAAATTTTTCCATTTGAAAACAAAACTTGACTTTATCATAATAATATTTTCTTGAATTTATTGCCATTTCTAATGTTTCTTCAATGGGCCATATCATTGTACTAGGTAAAATATTAAAATTATTAAAAAATAAGTTTTGCCACAATAATGGATTTTGACAAAATGTATTAAACATTTTACATGAACTCATACATGATATCACATCTTTTACAGGTAGGAAACTAAATATGTTTACATGTATATCTTCCATTTATAATAATATTATAATTACAAATAGCAAATATACTAATTATAAATCAATTTTTTATTTAGTATTAAAATTGAGTTGTAATTTATGTTTCATAATATCCGTATAATTACCAGTACAACCAACTAATGGGTTATGATAAGTATTTTTTGAGAATCGCGTTATCAAATTACGAAAATTATTTGGATTTATTGGTGATTTTAATTGTGTCTCATTCAAACAAAGTACTTGTAGATTATCTAATAAATCTAGTTCTATAGGCAATGTTTTAAAATTATATTCACACATACAAAGTTCTTTGCAACTATATAATTGATCAATTGTACGTCCAGTACGGATTGTTTTTTTTAATTTAATTAATTTATATGCAATTTTACAATTTTCATAATAATTAGTCTTTATTTTAAGTTTCATTGGATAACCATCATTATATTCGATAGTATTGTTTCGCAAATAATAATTATTTAAAAATATTTGTTTCCATAAGCGTTTCCATAGTATGTCTGATTTACAAATTTTATTTAACATTTTGCACACACGCATACAATATACCACTTCTTTTACATATAGTAAATTTGTAATATTAAACCATATATCTTCCATTTATATCATAATAATGAATATACAAATTATCATAATATTTCAATTTCAATTTTATTAATTCTATTTGTATAATATTATAATGGAAACGCAAGATAAGTTACAATATATAAAATCATGTAAGGCAGAACTTACTATTAAACAAAAAAATGTTACTCATAAAATAGTGAATACAGAATTGTTAAGATATCATAATATTACCAATAATGATAAAACAGAATATATTAAACATAAATATCTTATTGATTTTATAAAAAATATTAAATTAATTGGAAATTATGAACAAAAAGATGATATTGGATGTGATACTAATAAAATTTACATTGGAAGAACTAACTTTCATAACGTTATCAGAGATACAATTGAAAATATTACTTTAGATAACGATACAACAACATATTTGTGCAAAATTTTAAAAAATAAACCAAATCCAAATAAATCAAATGAGTATCCGGAATATTTTAAAAATTTTATTTTATATGATGGCGAAACCGAAATACAATATCTAAAAAATAATAATGGAACAAAATTTTATTACAAAACTGAACAATTTATCATTGTACCAGATATTGCCAGTAAAGATGATTTATTCACTACAGGATATATAAATAATTGGAATAATATTTTAAAAAAAATAAAATTACCTAATGATGATGATATAATAATAGATTTTCTATCTGATATTCAATTCGCATTATTCATAAAAGATAATAAAGTTACATCAGAATTAAATTTAAATAAATATAAATATACAGATGTATTTTCATTTACCAAAAAAGATATTGAAGAAGATGGTATTTTAAATAATATTAAAAAAACAATTTATAAATTTTATGATACTAATTTTTTTGAAAATAAAAAAATATTGGATGATAAAATGATTCAAATATTTATTAATACAGATACAAAATATAACTTTGTTGTTATTAATTTTATTATTTTTAATGTATGTACTGGTAATAGATCAATGTCATTTATTGATTTGCATAGACATTTAAAATTGGACGAGTTAATCGATAATATCAAAAATGATGATATGAATTTTTATTTTACAAGAGTTAATGAAAAAAATATTAAAAATGTTGATTGTTCAGACAATCTGAACATAAAGTTTAATATTAAAGGTGGGTATGATGATATATCAAAAATTGATTTATATAGTGATAATAAAGAGACATTAAATATTTTATTTGATAATTTTAAAAACGATAATTTAAAGATATTGAATAATAAACATTATGGTAATATCGTTCATTCTTATTGCTCAACATTTTATTTAATAAAAATTGATAATGTAATATACGAAATATCATTTAAATCAATAACTTATCAAATTTTACGGGATATCATAAATAATAGAACTAATAATAATATTTATAAAGAATTTGGTAATGATTTTTGGAAATGTTTAAAAAAGAGTATCACTAATAAAAATTCAATTAATTATAAAACACATAGATACATATTTGATGAATTACCTGGTATGGTAGAAATATATATTAAAAAGCTTAATATATCGGATATACGTACTCCACGATATACGGAATACATATCAGAAAGTAAAGAACAATACAATGACGTTTTAAAAAATATTAAAAATAATTATAATATGATTGATAAATCAATTATTATCCATATATTATGGAAATCAACATTTAGAAATATATGTAATAATAATAATAAAATGAATAACTTTGATATAAATATCTTTAAAAATAAATTTATTTATAGTGCATTTATAGATAATGAAATACCATTTGAATATAATAATTATTTAGATTTTTGGAAATTTACCAAAAAAATATTAACTAATGCATATATTGGTTCTTTTATTTTAGATCCTTTTATATTTAACAAAAATTTTACATTTAATTGTAAAATGGATATTAATAATACAAGATACTTATTATTTATTTTGAATAATATTTTATATAAAAATAAAAAATTTACTAATGAAGAACTAAATAAATTATTAAAAATTATGATTTGTAATGATGAATATATATATAATAAAAATATTTTTATTGCAAATTATGATGAAGTTATCAGTAAAAATAATTGCAGTAAATTATTCGAACAGATGTTGGAATATATTAATTTAACATCTAATAAATATATTTTATGGTATACTCCAAATCTAGAAATAGTAAATTATCGTGAATTACATATTATTATTGATATGATGAATGATGAGTTAAATAAACATTTAGATGATGTAATTACGTATGAAGATTTTAATAAAGTTATATCAAATTATAAAATGGAAATAAATAATGATAAATATAATAATATAATAATTGAAAATAATAAAATAATAAATATAAATACTTGCACTAATTTTAATAAACTATTTCAACAGGAAAATTTTATCCATAATATAAGGCATATATATGATCATATAGAAGATATCGATAAATTAATTGATGATATGTATATATTTAGAAAAATAAAAAACAATGAAAATTTTTTAGTATATGCACATTATCCAAATGCTAATAAGTATAATATATTTCACATGCATACATTTAGTTCTACATTTAATTTTAATGAAAAAATTATGAAAAATTATATTAATTTGACTGATTTGAGGATATTATTATGGTCAAATAAATTAAAATACATTAATTATCGTGATAAGACAATTTTATTAAAATTTATGGGAGACTATTCTTTAGAAAACGTATTGGCAAAATTTAATAGATCTTTTTTTGAAAAATCTAAAGATATTGCGTTTTGTAAAAAACATAATGAAAATTTTAAAAATTTATTGTTGAAATAATTTATTAGTTATCAATTTAAACATAAATTTATCAGAATATTTTATTTTTTCTAAATTAAGGGCAATATCCACTTCATCTAAAATAAATTGATTAATCAATTTAAAAAATCCTAAAAGTTTATTATAATCAATTCTATTATTAAATTTATTATTATATTTTTTAAATTTAATATCACATATCATACTCGTTCTTAATGGTATCAATACAAACGAAATATAAATTTTTGAAAATTTACTAAATAATTTTGTTAAATATTCATAATATTGTTTATTATTTAATAGTAAATGACATGTTAATATTAAAGTACCATTATGTGTTAAATTTGCATTAATTATGTTATCAATATAATCCATTATTTTTTCAATATTTTGATTCATTTGATTGAATGTCACATTGAGATTTATCAAGATATTATCACTCTTTATATCAGTCAATTTATTTATATATACATTTGACCTATTTAATTCAAAATAATTTGGTATTTTAATAAAATAATTAAAATCTAATATATATGTGTCATATTTTTTAGGATTATGTATTATATGTGATAAAATCATTTTATCATAAAATTTACTAAAATCAATAATTTTAATATTTCGATTTTTAATTATAGATGTTATTATGATTATTTCATCTATTTTTTTGTGATATATTTCATCATCACTTAATTTTATAAATTCATCATAACTCATATTTGTATTTTTATTATTTCCTCCACTTTGTTTTTCAAAATCAATAATTAATTCATAATGTTTTTCCTTATATCTCTCAACCAATATATCTTCAAAAAATAATTCTTTTATTGAATCATAACTCAACATATTTTTATCTTTTTCCAATACTGTATTCATATCATCCAAAAATGTTTGTAGTGACATATTATAATATAATATTATAATATATCTAAATTCCAATATATGTCATAAAATAATTTGTATAATAATTTGTTAATTGTTTAACATATAACATAATTTCCGGTTCAGTCAATACATATTCATAATTAGCCATTCTAAACAATAAGCTATTATATGAAGTTATTCTTCTCATCGTAATCAATTGATGATGTACAATAACCCGTTTCATAAATTTTTCATTTATCATATTCAATATAAATGTATCACTATCTGCTTCCAAATATTTCAATAATAAATTCATATCTCTAACATGATCTCCATTATAATTAACACAAACAACATAATTTTCGCCAGAACCAGATTTAGTTGTCAATGTCCTAACTAAATCAACTCTTTCATAAAATAAACATACTAATTGCAATAATTCAATCGTTTTAACATCATTAAATGAAAACATTTTAAATACATAATTGCTACCAACACTTGACACTGAAATAGCAGTTATAATTGCTCCTAAAAATATTTTATATAAACCAGATTCTTGACCAACAAAATTTTCAGAGAAATCCAACCCACAATCTGATGTTATTAAGTTAAATTTCCTATTTTTGTATTTATTATGATAATACATAATATTTTCACTATTAGTGATATCACCTTTTTTTGGTCCATAATCTAACTTGCTATGATATTTAATCAATAATTCTTTATCAGGTTTAAAAATTTGTGGATCAGATTCAGGTTTTAAAGATTGGAATACAAAATCATGATTTTTTTTTAATTTATTTGTTATATAATATTTAATAGCATGTATAAACCCACCTGGATGTTCACAAATATGAAAAGTATTAATCATTTGTCCATCAGTTTCTAATAAATTGTATGTATTTAATATTTCATACATTTTTATCCAAGCATTAGATATGTTATCATTATTTAATTTTGCTCTAACATCATCTCTTATTTCATAATCAAAAAACCTCCTGACCTTTGGTTGATTACTTAATTCTTTAAATTTATCACCAAAACTATTGTATGTTACTATTTTTTCTGTCACAATTTTTGTGTGATGTGCCATTGAGTTTATATCAATATTTAAATTAGTATTCAATGATAACTTAATATCATAAATTTCATTTGATTTTTTCAATGGCATAATTATTGGTCTAGGATATATAGGATATACATTCATTGATTCATACAAACCCAAATATTTTTCTGGGTCAGAATTTTGTAATACAACATTATAATTTTTTTGTGAATTATTATATTTGTCAATTATGAATGTCAAATATTGTTTATGATTGTAGTATGTTTTCATTTATATTATTATGATATATTTATTTTTTTAATTAAGTTTATCATATCCAACATAAATTTTTAGATTTTTTAAGTTTTTTAGTTCATTTGGCATGGATAAAATTTCATGACCAACAGGCAAGTAAATATTAATTGATTGTAAATATTTTAATTCATTAGGTATTTGTATATGTTCAGATGCTAAACAAATACTTTCTAAATTATGTAATAAAGCCAATTCAGTTGGAATAGTAAGGATACTCGTATTACACAAACATATAGTTTTTAAGTTATATAAATATTCAATTGTAAAATCTTTTCCAATAAATTCTAACAAGTTATTTAATATGAAACATAATTTATATTTATCATAATATGAATGTTGTAAATTTAAAAT
>Ga0315284_10008361_pt1 | contig 14777 bp, 12 predicted proteins | sample YL17G09_16_MG_FD_203696 | JGI IMG/M metagenome (GOLD analysis project Ga0315284, IMG submission 203696) | Sediment microbial communities from Yellowstone Lake, YNP, Wyoming, USA - YL17G09_16 | ecosystem: Environmental > Aquatic > Freshwater > Lake > Sediment | place: USA: Wyoming | collected... | reverse complement strand
TTTCCAATCACCTCGGCATCTCTTCCTCAGGGGATAATTGTTACGAGCTCAACTCGAAGGCATTGGATGTGGGTGGGGGATTTTTCATATTTATTAACAAAAATAATAATGTGCTCCCGGCGGGATTATCGTCGAGAATGTGAATACAAATATACCCAAAAAATGCATATAAGTGTGCATTTATGTCTCGGCAAGGGCAATCCAGAAACGAAAATCGCATTTATATCTCATATGTTGTATGATAAAAACTCTCATGATTCTAATGCGCTATTTCTTAGCTAGATCCTCCTCGGTTTCTTAGGTAAGAAAACGCCTTCGGCTGATCCGATCAGCTGTTCATCTGCCCCCCTGCGTGCGAACGTGCGCGTGCGTACGTACGCGTTATGGGGAACACCGAGCAAACCGAGATTCTCACCTAAGAATCAATTCTCCGGGTGAGATCGATCGGCCCATTCTCACCATTCATCGGCAAATGCTTTCTATCTGACCATGTTCTTCCAAACACATATGAACATTTTTATTTGGAGAAAGAATTCGACCTACCCCACTTCTGACTTTCTGGCTATTTTCTAATCAGAGGGGATTGGAAATCGGAAGAATGCGCCAAACCCTTTTCGTCTTTTTCATTAGGAGATGCAATCGGTCGATCTTCTGATCCGCTTATCGTTTACGATTGGAAGCGGCGATAGGGTGGCACATGCAACCCTACACGCATGGGGGAATTGCACATGCCACCGCATGAAGTCGTAATTATACTGGCTAAATGGGCTGCAGTCGATGATTTTACCGAACGGTAAAAGCTATGAATAGCGATGCCTTACAAATACGAGTCGTCGTTTGGAGAGATATTAGGTGACCCTCGACAAAAAGTCATTTTCGGTAGTTTCACTGTTCTCCGGGGGAATGGGCTTCGATATCGGGTTGCATCAGACGGAGAGATTCCAGTTATTAGCATGCGTGGAGAAAGTCCATGCGTTCTGTGATACAATTAGGCTCAACCGTGACGCCGGTCGAATATCGGGGGAAATGCGCATCTATGAGATTGACATCAAGAAACTGAATCCCAAGCATGTCATGAATGATTTGGGAATTGATGAGGGCGAGATTGACCTGGTCGTAGGAGGGCCTCCTTGTCAATCCTTCAGTACTGCCGGTAGGAGGGGCGGCATACAAGATACAAGAGGAACACTCCTTTGGGACTTTCTTCGGTTCGTCGATGCAATGAAACCAAAGATGTTTTTAATGGAGAATGTGCGAGGACTCATGTCTGCTGCTGTCAAGCACAGACCCATTAGCGATCGTCCTGATAAAGGAGGGCCACCGCTTGAACCTCAAGAAGAACCCGGCTCTGTAATTCGTCAGTTCCTGGGAGATTTGCACGGCCAATATCGGCTTGACTGCTTTGAGGTCAACGCAGTCAACTATGGTGCCCCTCAACTCAGGGAGAGGGTCTTATTCATAGGCAATCGGTTCAATCGACTTGTTGATTTCCCAAAACCAACGCATGGAGGGTGTCAACATCAAAAGCATGAGTGGTTTACCCCGGATGCGGAAGAAATCAAACCCTACAGAACACTCGGCGAGGCCCTGAAGGGGCTAAAAGACCCAGACCCCATCGTCATGGATTTCAGCCCGCGCAAGAAACATTATCTTGAAATGGTTCCTCAGGGAGGCAACTGGAGATCACTTCCTCCGGACATTGCAAAGGAGTCGATGGGGGGAGCGTACTATGCTAAGGGTGGTCGCTCAGGTTGGTGGCGTCGATTGAGTCTGGACTTACCCTGTCCGACCGTAGTGACAATGCCAAATCATTCAGGTACGGCCCTATGCCACCCTAATGAGGTTCGAGCGTTGTCATTACGAGAATGCGCAAGGATTCAAGAGTTTCCTGACGACTGGCAGTTTTGTGGAACACCCTCTGAGCAATATGCCCAGGTTGGAAATGCTGTCCCAATTCGTCTCGCGAGAATCTGTGGAAATGTTTTAGCGAGCGAACTTGAAAAAATATACGAATCGAACATGGCTTTATCAAAGACCACTAATCCACTTTGTCGGGTTGTCTATTTAAGTTCACATGTGAGAACCCGATACTGGTATAAGAACGGTCGAGCATATGCCTGGAAGGATGAGATGGAGAACGGTAATACCAGATATGCTCAACCAAAGACAAAAGTCACCATCAGAACAATAGGGAAAAGAAGACACAATGACAAATCAAAAAGTAAGTAGTAAAGGGTTTTACGATGCGCTGAAGTCGAACCACCACAACTATAGTGCCAGCGATGTCTCTTTGCAGATCGCACAAACGGACAAGGGGAGAGTAATCAGGTTATCCGACTCAATTGCAAAGTACATGAATGCCAACCTACCACATACTATTGATCGCCGAGAGACCCTTTTCGACTATCGCACGAATCCATATGTTCTTCTGGCGAGTGCAAGTTTGATGGGGCTTTCAATTCCCCGAAAATTCGCGGAATTCCTTTTCAACAATAAGCTCTACATGGGTCTGGAAACTTCCTTTGGCAAATCAATTGAAGATACACTCGTCGGCGGATACCCTATCAATGCCGTCGATTCTTTAAAATGGGCCACCCCAAAGGAAAAGATTGCCGAAAGCAAAGCCCTTGAAGGATTGAAAAGGGAGGACAAAGCGAAACGCAGAAATGTATCGGTATGGCGAGAAATTGATAAATCGTGTTTAGTCGGGAATCGGCGATACCTTATCACAGTCAAGAGTGGCCCTAACTGCATCAATGATACTCAAGTTGAGGCAATGAAAACAGCAATTGCCACTCATCATAGAACTTGGTTTGACCAGACAAAGACTGACCATCCAGGCATAGAAGGGATCGACATCGTAATCGGTCTTACTTATGGAACCGACAGGACGACAAATAACAAGGAGAATCAGATTCTTGTGAAGCTTCTTGATCATGGTTTTAAAGAAGAGAATCGTAAAACTAAGCCAGGGGTACTGATTGACTCGCGGACAGGAACTGTTCGAGTGTATAGGCAAATTGGTCAGGAATTTTGGGGTTTTATAGGCAATCCAGTTGAACCACGAAAGGCCCACTTCGTCTACCTTGAAGTACTACTCGCCTTGGCACGGGCATTTTCAATGTCCGTTGAAAGAGCAGGATTTGAAGAACAAGTAAATCTCAAATTGGTACAGCTATCGAAGGCGATCTCAAAACTTGCTTTCCCTCGCAGCAGCCTGCCATCGTGGATTCGAGATGATTTCTCAGAGGATGAATTGTTCTGGCTGGCTACAGGTCTTACAGCATTCTTTGACGAAGGGATTTGAGCGATGGAAAAGCGGCTCAGACATAAGCTCAAAAATGGCAATTTCATGAACCTGACGCCTCAGAGATCAAGGACCATGAAGGCGATAAAGGCAAAGAACAATTCAACAACGGAAGCCCGCTTGAGGTTTGCCTTGGTCAGTCGGGGAATCAGAGGGTGGAAAATGCACGTTGGCGTCCAGGAGGGACGGCCAGACTTCTTTTTTCCGGAGCAGAAGGTTGCAATATTCGTGGATGGCTGTTTTTGGCACGGCTGTCCAGACCATGGCCACATCCCAAGTAACAACAGAGCGTTTTGGAAAGCGAAGATCGAGAGTAATACGAAAAGGGACCGGGCCACACGGGATAGTCTGAGTTCAATCGATATTCGGGTTTTACGGTTCTGGGAGCATTCTTTAAAGGATGACTTGGAAGCGTGCGTTGACAGAGTTCAAAATGCACTTTACGGAAATCAATAAGAATCAAATAGACAGTTCTTCATAATGAGGTGGAGATATAATGGATGGTTCATTAGTTCTGGTGGGTGCAATACTATGCATCGTAATCCCAATTCTAAGCATATTTATCCCCGTCTTTAGAATGAGAGGGTTGATTTGGTTTGTAGTCGTCCTTGGCGCGGTCCTAATCCTACTTGGAATAGACATTGACCGTGTTGAGAGATCAGTCGCAGTAGGAAGCGCCCTTTTCCTTGGTATTGTTCTTTATCCTCAAGGAGTACCATTTAAGGTTGTAATCAGTGCTCTCGTGGGTCTTATTAGCGCACTTCTCGTCTTTTTCATGGGATAAAGTGGGATGGTTAACCGTGGTTCAAGAAAAGATTACGATTGACGGGATCAATGCAGCGGTCAAGAAGTACTGGCCACTGGCCCTGATCGGACTCCTTCCCACTATGATGGGTCTAATTCATGACCCTAATTTGCAGATTGGCATAATCATAGCGATTCTCATCATTGGGGTTGCTCCGCCCATCATATTATTTGCTAAGAAATGGAGATCCTTCTGGAAAGAGAGAATGGTTCTTCAACTAAGTGAAAAGAAAAAGCGAGAGATTGTAGTGATTCTAGACAGGATCCGGGAGACATGTGACGCATTAGGAAATCTAATAAGAAGACGCGATGGTGCTTTTTTCTTGATACTTGAAGAATATCCATACAAGATTTTCACCCCACCAAAGAGCTTCGAAAGGACATTTCCCGGGTTCAATGAGGCAAGAATATCCTTTGAGAAAAGACTCGATTCGATATGCGAGCGACGCAATCGTTTACTTAAGAACATTCAGGAAAAGAGTTTTATTGAGGAAATCGAGCTCTCTATTATTTTTGAAGAACTGATCGACCTGCATAATAACTTCGTTGGCTGGACGTTGATTCTTGTTGAAGAAATCTCTGATGACATTCCAAAATATCAGCCCGTAGAGGATGCCTTGAGAAAATACAATTCGAATTACAAAGATGCGATTGATAAACTCAGATCTGCACGCAATAGATACAATGATTCAGTGGATTCAGGCATTTTAGACTCACCGAAGTCAACATGGAAAATTGAGGAAAATACCCTTACAATTTCATGGGTTTCCATATGATTAAGAACTAACAAAGGGAGACGCGGGAATGCTTTACCATTATTGTCCGCTGTCATTTCACGAGTGATTATTGAAAATTCAGATGGTCACCAATGAAAGAATGTCGGTATTACATACTCATGGGCATGATGCCATCATACGAACGTCGACTCAGGGGAGGGCGCGTCACTGGCACCTCGCGGATGGACAAAATAAAATCTCGAAGAATATTTGCCATCAGAGACAGAGTCACCTTGTATCTTTTGAGATGGAAGACCGTACCAATTGGGCTCACTACAATAGTATATAGGAAGAAAAAATCAAAGAGACGGAAGAGCGTCATCGTGAAAGGTGGTGAAGTCTATCATTCGTACATTATTAAGTGCAAGTCGGATTATGATTCGATAAAATTCCTCGAATCCCTCAAAGGGATTTTATCTTTGGATTCTCACGATGATTCCTTACTATTGCCGATATACCTAATGCCATTGACACGCAGACCCCTTCTAAATGGAACAGATTTTTCGGATCTTTATAATTCTCTAAGTGAAGAAGATATGATGGGCGAATTGGAATTTTATTCGGAACTCCTACGGGGCCATGGAACTGGCACGATCTCATTGATTGATTATGGGAATGCCATTAGATGTGCTTTCTTTGACAAATCTATAAGAAAGGCCTTGACTTCATTTTATGAGGCTCAACAAATATTCTATACAAGTATGATGCCAGGCACAGTCGAATATGATATAATCCCTTCGATTACAGATTCTAATCGCAGAGACTATCATTATAGAAATTTACTTTTTCAAGAGAGGATCGCTTTGGCTCATTTGTCGAACTTTAGGGGTTTGGAAGCATTATATAAGAAGAGAATACGAGAGGGAGATTTCACAGATTCGAATAAGAAAAGTGTTCTTGCTGCTCACATCGACAGCATAACACCTCACACAAGATCAAATGACCTATACAGTCCTATTGTGTATGGTCAGAGGAGGAAAAAACCAATAAAGAACATCAAAATTATTTCCTTATTGTGGCAAATGAACAAAGCAAGGCACATTGCTGCACACGGGCATCCCTGGGCGAACAGGAAGACCCTATCGATGGAATTAATTCATGAATCCACGTATTTCTTTGCTTACATTTTAAAAAACAAATTACCACAATTTGATTCCTAATAGAATTGGAAAAAGCCCCTATGTTAAATAGCTCCTCGCGGTCTCTCGCCTCTTCGTTTTCGATCTCTTTTCTCTTGCCTCCTTCCATCTGAGATGTCTCTAAGAGGCTTCTTCTTTTTCGGACATGCCCCTATTCGCAGTTCTCCCGCACTATGGCCAGTTCGTCCATTCGTCAGGGACCCGCCTCAATCCTTATCACGCGTTCATCGACGCAGCTTTTTCGACGAGGTCCAGCCCATGACTGTCATTTATCTCCCTCTTCAGGAGGATCCAGCATGTGATGGCATGCTGGAGCCATCAGACGCTTTCACATGTTCTAAATAGACGAGGAGCTACTTTAACATACCATCCTTATCCCGTGACGAGGGGATGAGTGGGGGTGTAAATTCATGGGTTTAGTTTTGCACCACAGTCGATAACCTATTATCTCTTCTTCTTTCTTGTAGAGTAAAAGGTTACTCTTGTCCCTCTCTTTGCTCCCTTTTTCTTTGCTATAAAACTCACGCGTTTTGCCATATTCACACAAGCTTAATACTACACCTAAGTCTTAAAATTTTGTTATTTCGTACTCGCTACTCCATCCCAGAGGATAAGTCTTATCGTGGTTAGCAGGATAGCAATCGGAAAAGCCTTATCATGTTGCATCATGATGATGCCCAGGGAAGGAAGAGGAAGACGCATGGATAGAATGCTACAGCTCAACTCAATGCTTCTTTCCTCAGAAGAAATACTAAACGTATCTAAAAATCCCAGGGTATACATTAGAGCTTTTGAATCTTGGAGACAAATACAGCGAACTCAGAAGGAAGTGAATAGAGCTGTAAATAGTAATAGAGGATATTATTCTCAAGCTTTGACGATCGATCCTGGCGATTTGAGCCCGGAAGAAGAAGTTTCATTTTATAGGATACTTCTGACATGGAGATGGAAAGAATACTCAGACTCCAGACAATCGGCATGGATGGGTTTGTTTGCTTGGCTGTTGATTTTCACAGTGTGCTCAATATCTTATGGAATCGCAGGATTTGCAGGCTCAATAGTCTTATTCATTTTTCTGAATTCATTATTGTATTTCTTCACGCCAGTTTTTCTCCAAAGAATTGTGAATGTTCTCTTCAATTTCAAGATGACAGTCCTTAGTGATCGCTTCATCGGTCGAATTTTGGAATCGAATGGCAGACCTGCTCTGTTTGAACAAGAACAGTTGAAAAAACAAGAACAAGCGAAAATCAATCCCAAGAATATTTTTACTAATCATTTTTCAGAGAAAAAGAAATCCGGATCGATAAGAGAGAGATTAGCATCATTGACTCCCTCTCAATTCGAGAAAGAAGTTGTTGACATATTAAAAAAATATGGCTACAAGGGATATGTTACTGGCAAGGTCGGAGATTATGGATGTGATGCAATTTTAGACGACAGAAACGGGAAGAAGATTGTAGTGCAAATTAAGCAATTCTGTAGTGGACATTCAATAGGTCGCCCCGAACTCCAGAAACTCCAAGGTGCTATGCTGCATTATTTGGCTGACAAAGCGATGTTTGTTACTCTGAGCAACTTCACTGTTCAATCAGAGGAATATGCTCACAAACATGGAATTCATATCATTGACGGAGACGAACTAGTGGATATGATCCGCGACTCTTCTGACAAAGCAGGATTACTTCCCTCTCCTCCGATTGATTAGCACTCTTAGAGGGTTCCCATTTCAACGGAAGCATGAATAGCGGGTTCATTGGGATTTGAACCTACAATTTCTACTGGCTCGGACGGAAAAGGTACAGTCTAGGCGATTTATCGGCATCTCGGGAAGGTAACGAAAAGGAGGGGCTCGTAGCCCCTCTCAGAGATCTCACCTACATCACGGTCATTAGTGCAAATATTGCAGCTAATGCTGCGATGATAGCTGTGACCACTATCAGATACTTACGAGATGTTCTATACTCAACAGACAAAGCTATTGCTGCTATCGTTGCAGATATACCGAGCATTACCGTTGACAGCAGATATGTCTTTGCATCCTGATCAAACTGTTGAGACATCGTTGCATTTTTCTCGGAGTCACTTATTTTCGCATTATAGGGTTGATATGTCCAATTCTCATATTTTTCAAAGGTGACCCAAAAAGTGGCTATGCCCGCATCGCTTGTATCATTGTACAATTCATATGAGATATTGCCATTGTTGAATGCTTCTGTAGTTTCTATCAACCATTCTGTCTGGCCATATTCATTCCACATCCAGTAGAAACTGTTGTTGTAAATGCTATATAGATCTGAATATTCCTGCCAACTGCTCTGGGCAAAATAGAGCAGGTACATTTGCTCATCTGTAGCGTTAGAAGCTAAATACGAATTTTCATATAATGTCCATTTTGCCAAATAATCAGTATATTTCAGTTGCATATCGTAGTAGGCAAACTCGGCAGAAATTCTGTTGGTGTCTGCATTAAACCAGTGTACGTCAGCTTCAGATATTATATTCCTATCATTTTGGATTTGCTGATTGGCCACGTTGTATATGTTTAACGCTTCATTTTGGTCCTTAATGCTCGCGTCATTCGCATCAGCAGCCAAATTCGATGCATCGGCAGAAAGATAACCGCAGACTCCGCTCAATGCGGCGGAGACGATCAACAAAATAACTAAGATTGCTTCATATGGTTTCTTCTCATCCGTCTTTATTGGAGTACCCGCTTCCATCTTATTTCCTCCGCCCGGTCATCCCCTCGTCTGGAGATAAGGCTTCTTACTGAGCGCATGCTCCTATGATAGCGGAGGCATCTAGGTTCATTCAAGGAAAAGGCAACTTTCCTAAAATGTTCCAGCTAAATCTCTGTATTCTAAAAAATAACATTATTATCAAAGATGAAATCATTCCAGATAGTAAAAGGAAATCAATTAATACTTCGCAGTAGGGTTCATTTTCTTGGTTGGGTGGGTTAGATGAGGAACAAATCTTGTTCAGTGATGATTGTGTTTGTATTGCTGGCAACTTCATTCAGCATCATCAGTTTTAACACAGCAGCAGATGATGCAAATTCATCTAATTCCGCTACAAACAGTTCCACGAATAATATGGCCATTTTGCCAAATTCGATAAAGCAAGATGGCATTGATCTCACATATCCGAATATTGTCTCACTAAATCATACGAATGTAGAGACCATTAGTTCCATAGCAAAATCAGATATTACCCCTCAAAAGAAAATTGATAGTGTGGAGCAAAATGGAATCGGAGTGAAACTTCAAACTGAGAATGCATCAATCGATTTGCGAGACAATAGCAAGGATATAAAGGGTCCGATGTGTGATTTTGACGGGGATACCTCCATTTATGGATACACTGGAGATGCCTCACCGACGGGCGAAACATATTTGATTTTTAATGATTGGGGCGGCACTTGGTGTGATGCCGAGAAGAGCCCTACGAATTCTGAGGATGATGATCTCTGTTGGGCTGCCGCTGCTTCGAACATCCTTGAATGGACCGAATGGGGGGTAGTAGGCGGAATGTCGACCTCCGATGATATCTTCCAGCATTTCCAAGACCATTGGACCGATGTAGGTGGATGGCCTCAGTACGCATGGGAATGGTGGTTTAATGGGACTAGCGACGCTCCTGGCGGTTCGATTGTCGATGTACCGGGAGGAGGCGATTTCTATCCTTCAAAAGAGGCAGCCTCATACTATCTTGAGAGTTGGATTGCATCTGATGCTATGATGAAGATTGATGAGTATCTCCATGCGGGTTATGGAGTGACATTATTGATATATGGACCAGGTGCACACGCTATCACTTGTTGGGGTTATAATCACAATACAAGTAATTCTTCGGATTATCTAGGTGTTTGGATCACCGATTCTGATGATGATAAAGGCTCATTGTCGCCACCGGATAGGTTACGCTATTATGAGGTGGTCCAATCAGCTGGATCTTGGTATCTACAAGATTATTATGGCAGCGATTCTTGGTACATTTGGGGCGTCGAGGCATTAGAACGGAGATCGGGTAGCGATATTAAAATTACGAATCCGTTTGTTGGATCCTATGAAAATGGATCGATAACAATCTCAGGCACAGCCTCCAGTATTGGAAATCCCGAAACCCTTTTAAACGAGGGATTTGAGGGCGCATGGCCAAATTCATGGGACTGCTCTGACAAGAACGGCGTGTCCGGTTATGATTATTGGGGAGATAACTCTCAGAGATCTCGGATAGGAGGCTGGAGCGCTTGGTGTTCTGACGAAGGCACGACCTCGAGTGTGCTATACTCACAGAACTTTAACAATGGAGGTTTCACCCCCTCGGGATGGACAACTTCGGGTGCCGGTCCAAATTATCATTCGTGGAATATGAGGTTGGATTCTGGAATTGATTATAGGGCAGAAGCAAATAGTGATGAGGCTGGATCTGGAACCGATATTACCGAATGGCTATACATGACAACGAGCTTCTCTACTGTCTCATACACAAATATATCGCTACAATTCTATCTCGATTACCATTACTATAATGGGGACGAATATGCCCAAGTCCTTTATGCAACAAGCGCTAGTTACCCAACTTTCTACGTTCTTAAGACATGGAATTCCAACGATGTGATAGGGACGCAGATTGTTGATCTTTCTGTAGCTGCTGGCAATTCTCAAATTCATTTGGCATTCAGATATCACGGAACTTATGATTGGTATATGCGGGTTGATGATGTAATCGTAAGGGGAGATGCTCCATCAACTTTTAGCTATGACAATAATATGGACTCCTGGATGATACGAGGTCCTTTCGACCTCAGTACAGCGATTGATGCAAATCTCAATTTCTATTACTGGCTAAAAAGTGAAGCTAATTTCGATTATTTATATTGGCTAGCATCTCCGGATGGAGTCAATTTTGATGGATATCGAATTAGTGGCGATCAGAGCGGAAGCGGATGGCAATTCATTAGCTATGATCTCAGCAATTATGACGGAATCGGAAGTAGCCTGCTGGGCGACAGTAGTGTATGGATTGCTTTCCGTTTCACAAGTGATGGAAGCATCACATATGAGGGTGCATATGTCGATGATGTTAACCTAATTGCCACGTCATCGTTGACATCTGTAACCATAAGCACAGATGGCGGGTGGTCGTGGAATCTTACATCCGGAACAACATCATGGTCATATCAATGGGACACGACTCTAAGTTCTGATGGAGTACATACGATCTACGCAATAGCTTACTATAGTTACACCACACCTTTTGTTTGGGACTCCACTTGGGTAATCGTAGATAATTCTCCTCCCGCATCATTGACTATCGCAATCAATAACTATGCATCCTGGACTAATTCCACATTGGTCAATCTCCAATTATCTTGTTCGGATGGAAATGGCTCAGGTCTCAAGGATATTAGGTTAAGCAATGATGGGAGCAATTGGAATCCATGGGAGACATACTCAACTTCTAAAGTTTGGACCCTCCAATCTGGCGATGGTATAAAAACCGTATTCTTTAAAGCAAGGGATTTCCTTAATAACGAAGCAAGCGCCGTGTGGGATACGATAGTGCTTGATACAACCCCTCCAACCGGATCTCTCGCGATAAATGATAATGCGGCTTACTGTAATACCACTTCCGTCACATTGAAGCTCATGGTTAATGACGCTCTCTCCGGCGTAGCACTTATGCGATTAAGCAATGATGGGGGCAATTGGAATCCATGGGAGGCATACTCAACTTCAAAAGCTTGGATCGTCCAATCTGGCATTGATACGAAAACCGTCTATTACCAGATGAAAGATAATACCGGAACGGTTTCAATTGTCTACTCAGATACAATTATCCTTGATACGACTCCCCCCAGCGGTTCGATTATTATCAATGGAGGGATGCAGTACACCAATTCTACTTCGGTGACTCTCGATTTATCTGCAAGCGATGCTATCTCAGGAGTCGCTCAGATGCGATTCAGTAATGACAACACAACATGGTCTGCCTGGCAATCATATTCAGCTTCAAAAACATGGATCTTAACGACAGGTGATTTAACAAAAGGAGTCTTTGTTCAATATATCAACAATGCCGGATTACTTTCGACTGTCGTAACAGATACAATTATCCTTGATACGACTGAGCCAAACCTCGCTTTTGAAAGGACAGACCAATTCATATCTAACATTAGTAATCCAATAATATCCTGGATCTGCTCAGATGCAACTAGTGGTATCAAGTATTCTGAATATTCCATCGATGGCTCGAATTACACATCCACTGGCATGATTACAAGTGCAATTCTTAATGATCTGAGTGAAGGACCGCACCGTATCAATGTCCGAGCGGTTGATTATGCGGGTTTATTCAGAGAGACGATCCTGCAATTCATCATAGATACCATCGCACCGTCGACTAATACGGATATCATAGGCGTTGTCGGCGCAAACGGATCTTATACATCTGCGGTATCGGTAATACTAACGGGCAACACAGGCTCTGGTAGTGGGATGAACTTCACGATGTACCGCATCGACGGAGGATCATGGCACACGTATACCGGAGTGCTCAAAATAACAACAAATGGCACTCACACAATAGAATACTACTCTGTCGATTTGGCAGGCAACATCGAGACGACAAAGTCGGACACCATCAAGATTTACATGGACAACACTCCAGCTTCAGTATCACCTTTAGCTTTCTCAGGACTGGATCTAATGCTTCTGCTAATAGCAATCGGTGCATGCATGGCGCTATTAATAGTCGTACTAAAACGTCGCAAGAAAGATGAGGGTGGTAGGAGGTCCGTGCAATCTCCACCACCTCCATCGTCAAAATAGAAGGGATGAAACTTCAAAGAGTCTCGCCAAGGCTGTGCGTGCGTCACTCTTCGAATTCGCTCGTACGTCACATCTTAAGATTTCGGTGCCTTCGATGACGATGCATTCGCAAAGTTCCCGACCGCTTCGTTGCATATTCGCATTGCATGCAGTGGAAGAGGCCATCTTCACCCCTCTTCGCGCGCACAGCGACGCTATAAGGCGCAACGTAGTAGTGCATCACAGCGGGCGCGACGACCGTCACATCGTGACGGTTCTGTGGCGTTTTAGGCGTCACATCTAGACGCGACGCATCAGGCGTCACGACCGTCACGCTTTGCTCCACGGAGGCCTCAAAGCTCGGCTGCGGAGCATTGGACGTTACCTCGGCATCATGCACTCGGCCTTGGAAATCCTCCAGTCCTGCCAACGATTTAGCCATTTCTAGGATCGCGCCGATCTTGGCGTGCTCTTGGACTTCTTCATTCCTGAAGCGCGCCATCCTCTTGCTGAACTCGCACTTCTCCTCCGGCCCCATCATCTCGAACATGAACTCTAACACATCCGACCGCATCGGACGGAGAATTACTCGCATCTCCTCCGTCGATAACTTACTCCACTCGATCCTATTGTTACTCTCTTGTCGCAGCTCAGGACCGGTTGGCGGCAGATGCCCGCGGGTAGATGATGAGAGATCCATGTTTCGGTCAACTCCTCTTCTCCGTTGCTTTGTCGGTCCTGATGTTGGAGACAATCCCGACTTCCTTGTTCTCTATCGTTGCCATTGTCGTGAGGGTGATTTCCGCCGTTATCCCCTCTTCCCGCAGCTTCTTCCTGGAGCTCACAGCCATATCGAAGGTGAATGCCAAGTTCATAACATCTCGTAGGTATGTCAGAATCGCTCGAATCCTCTTCGGTCCAGCTCTTGGAAGTTCTCTATCGAATGTGAGGGCGGGAGAAAGGAGCACCTCCAGAGCCCTCGGGGAGGTTTGGGCGAGGAGTACGATGTCCTTCAGCAGATCGGAGCACCCTTCCATCGCATCCTCGCCTATGTTCAGCTTCTTACCTACGTACGCGGGGGTGTCGTTGACAAGAACGAGCTGCCCGAACTTACTGCTCCGAATGAATGAGACCACACTCAGGCCGTAGTTGTTGGCGATTTCTGAGAAGGCATCCAGTGTCGGGACGATGCGGTAGAGCCGGGTTTCCCGATGCCTGATTTCCGACTTCGACATGTATGATCTCAGGATGCCACGCTTTTCAAGCCTTTTAAGAGCTGAGCGTATTCCGGGGATTGTAGCATCATCTATCTTCCATTCCTTCAGACTCTGGATACGGGTTCCTTCCCTGATGATCCTCGCGATATGCAGCGGTTCATTGTTCAGCTTCCCCAGAACAACCAATATTTTCATTTCGTTGTGCCTGGCTATCTCTCGATTGTCGTCCAAAGCTTTCTCCGACATTTGTATTCCCGAATGAAGATTCGCTATGGCGTATATAAGGCTTATTACATAGAGCCAGTAATTACTATGCAATTAAGTTCTTTTACGCTGGCATGTACCTGCATTGGATAGATTTATAGATAATAAGTCGTTATCTATAGGACATGAAGCGCCTACTGACCCGGGCAGGGGGTGATGCGGAATGGTTGCAAGAGAAGTTGGCGAAGACCTCATGGAGCTACAGCGCACCCTCATTGAGTCCGGCATGCCGGAAGGGGACGCCATTGAGCTGGTCGACGAGTTCGAAGCACGAATTGCAGAAGAGCTCGGAGACGACGACGGGGGCGAGCCTGAGCAGGGCCAGGGCTGAAACTGGCAGGATGGACAGATGGCGTGGCATTTTTATCACGCCGCTGTTATCCAACGCATTCTTCTTTTTCCTCCACCAATTAGATCATCGATGAATTATTTGGCGTTGGATGATTATAGAC
>Ga0315284_10008360_pt1 | contig 14778 bp, 5 predicted proteins | sample YL17G09_16_MG_FD_203696 | JGI IMG/M metagenome (GOLD analysis project Ga0315284, IMG submission 203696) | Sediment microbial communities from Yellowstone Lake, YNP, Wyoming, USA - YL17G09_16 | ecosystem: Environmental > Aquatic > Freshwater > Lake > Sediment | place: USA: Wyoming | collected... | reverse complement strand
TTCTACTCTGTAGAAGAACGAATCTGGTGAGTACATATTGAAGCTGGCGGTGAGCTTCTGACCGGCTAGCCCATTCAAGTCATTTGGAGCTATGAGATAAGCGTAGTTGAATTCAAATTTCGTCTCGGCTTTCTTCGAGACGCGCGCGACATATGTAGCGTAGAGAGAGTCGCCAAAAGAAACAGGGGAAGTGAGGGCCATCAGCCCACCGTCAGACAACGTGTAGTCTGAATCTGGGAACAGAGTCCGCGGCTCCGGTCCATCCCTAAATAGAGTGAAGGGCGCCCGGGTGTCTGCGGGGCGAGAGGTCGAGAAATCTGATCCTGCCTTCAGGACGGGTGTCTTGGATGCAAGCACGGAGGGCGTTACGTAGTTCCTGTACGCTCCGGTGGCCAAAGTCAGAGAAGTTCTGTCCGTAGCGGAACTGTAGGAAACAGATATGACGGAGTATGGGTCCCCGTCCATCGTAACGACCGTCCCAGGCCTGACCGAAACAACCCCGGGAACGGAGAGAAGATTGCTGCTGTCGGGTACAGGATTTGCGGGTCCGGTCAGCTGCACGAGCTCGAGTGGAGCGCATACCATGAAGTCACCAACGAAGTCGTTCACGATCTCCGTCGTAAACACGACATTTGTGACGTCGGACGTTGAGTCATAAGATGACGACTGGACGACCAAAACGTCAGACTCACCAAGAAATAGAGCGGATCCGGATTTGAAGTATTGAGTTAGGTCACCATTAAGCGACGCCGAACTCGAGCCGGTGGAGAAGGACGGGTAGTCCACATCCAAAGGCGTATGAGTCAGGTTCATAGTCTTGCTACCCCCGACCTGCTCGGCCACGGAGTAATCGACAACTACCTCTTCTGACTTCAGATTAACACCGATCACGGCAGAGTCTGGAGCGACGAATTGGACCTTATCCGATTCGAGCCGCACTCCGTCAACCGTTACGACGATTCCAGCTTCAGGGACGACAGTTTTCCCTGCGGCATTGAACTTGATCGTGTTGGTTCCGACTACATACGTTGCCGGGTCGAGCCTCACTTTAGATGGAACGAACTCAACTCTATTTGTCGGAGTGGACGTTGCTCCGTCGTCCGTCGAGTCAAGAGATATGTAAGTGGCCCTAAACACAGTTCCAGGATTAGTGAGGGAGGACAGGTTTATCTGTCCCACCTGAGGGATAACTTTGAACTGTGACTCCGGAACCTTCACGAACGTACCGGAGGTCGACGGAGCCTCCTCGAGAAGGAACTTCTTCATCGGTGGACTGAGTGTAATCCAGAATCTGTCCGCAATCACCTCGTAAGTCTTTCTGAGATCGAGGGTGACCGGACCAGCACTTACGAAACTACCGTCTACCTTCACGAGCTTCGGACCAGTGACTTGAAGTATTTTCCGGAAACCAGCATTCGGCCCGGAGTGAACAAATAGGAAAGAACCGGCGTCCGTGGCTGAAAAGACGTGAGACGTCGCTTGGAATGAATCCGGAAGAATGATAGATCCATTCATCCCGTAGACATCACCTGGGTCCAACTCTCCGACCGGCTCCAAGAAGTCGACGGTCCCGGTCGTGGAGTTGAAGTCGAAATCGGCGTCCGGAACAGCCTGGACTCCGTCTATTTTGGCTTCGAAACCCTTCTCGACTATTGATCCATCATCGAGTTTAATAGCTGCGACCGGTTTTCTGAACTGTTTTGTCGTTTTCTTCCGATTCGTGAAAGATATTCGACCATTATCGAGCTGTAGAAGATATCCGATCCCAGATGTTGTCGGAGACGTAGCATCGGAAAGCTGCCCGACGAATGTACCGCCCCCACCAGATCCAGCCTCGACTTTGAAGGATAGAATCGAGTCCTGAAGCGGCTTAAACGGGAGCATTATGTACGGGGAACCTTGAATCCCGTCCACCAAAATCTGGTCCTTCAGTCTATAGCTTTCGACGAAATCTGGAACGAGCTCGTTCCCAGATCCGTTTACACCACTCCTGAAGACCTGAAAGGTTACGCCGTTGTCGATCGGAAGATACCCATCAACACATCGTAGAGTCCTTCCGGCAAGAAGGATAGAATCTGCAGAGCTAATATACGCGGCACCATTAGACTTCTGCACGAAAACGGCGCCCGAGTCAAACGTTGACGGAATTGAGTCAACGAAAGCAGTTAGGAGATACCAGGTCTTCCCAGTCGTTGGAAAGTCATCAACGTAGAAGAAATACCTGCTCGAGTCAACTTCTCCGACGAATGCTGGGACAACTCCAACCAGAGTGTTACCGGAAGAAGCTGCTATGGTCCCGACGTTGATACGAGTCAACGAGGTCTTCCCCATAACGACGCCGTCGTAGTATGCAGTCTCTTCCGGAAGGAGAGGAGCGTCCCCGAACAGAATTTTTCCCGTGTCCGCGGCATAGTTAGCCGCACCGAACAGTGGCGAAGGCATGGACGATTCGAGCGGATATTGAGTCGCTGCGACATAGGACCTGAATCCTATTCTAACGAGCGGTGTCTGTCCCGGACCTGGTATCGGGTTCAGGAACATTTCATAGGTTCCTGCCTTTGGCAGGACTCCGATCACGCCCTTATTGCTGCTTCTGTTCAGGAAAGACTGACGAGAAACAAAAACCTGTATATCCTGATATGCGGGATTAGATAGGTCGCTCAATCCGAAGTTAAGCTCCCCAGTTGCTATACTAATTTCAACTGTTCCGGCCGGGGGATTTCCAAACGAAGAAGAGTCATTCACCGGAGATACGATGAGCGACGCTATTCTTGGTAGGCCGAGATATACTTGATACGGGGATGCAGAAAGGGCGGCAACTTTGATAGGAGGGGCCACGAGCCTCGGGGAGTTTGAAATCGCTCCGAGCTTCGTCGGGGTTCCTCCCGGAGCCGGGAACCACCTGCGTGCAGCGTTATCGTAGTCGAATCTGAAGACTTGATCATTTCTGGTCCAAAGGAATGCCAGATTCGAATCCGCGATCCCCATACCGGGAAGGCCGGCCTTTTGGCCAGTCACGATCAAGCAATACTCGGCTCTCGTAGTCGTGGTATTGAATGCTGCTTGACTGGCTGGAAGGACGAAGTTCCTCGGTGGATAGACATACACGTTGGAGCTCGGAGCCAACCTGACTCCCTCCAGAAGGGCTCCCGACGTATTCAAGCTCATGGCGGACGTTACCTAGAAGATGGATCCAGATCCGGATCCTCCGGACGGAACTATGCTGGGGGATCCAGCTATCGCCACCGTGACGATAGTTGACGGGAGAGCAAAATCCAAACCGTCGCCTATAGCAGTTGCTAGGAGGTCAACGGTCGGCCCATTCATTCCGGCCGCTCGGAAACCGGCTATGAAGAATGGTGCAGCGTAAGTCGGAATAATCGTTCCAACCCCAGCACCAACTCCGACCGTCGGAGATATAGTGCTTACTATAGCTAGCGCGAAGCACTGAGAGAAAGCACTGGCTACAGCTATGGCTAGCGGCTGAGACATGATACCAAGAATGCTGTGACCTGGAAAGGATCCTGAAAGGGCAGGAATTAGAGATGCCGGAGTGAGAACGGCTATCCCGATTCCAGTTCCGACCCCGAGGACTCCAACATCTACAGTTTGAACCTTCATCCCGGCTGAAGCATACTGGAACAATCCGTTTGCTAGTCCAACGGCAAGCTGATTGGCACTCGGACCAAGCATACCAGCCCCAAGGAGGTTTACCCGGAATATCGGAGTGGTGATCGGAGACGAGATTGGCAATCCGAATAATCCCAAAGTTATGGTGGGCAAACCCAAGATTGGCAAACCTGTTATGTAATCGAGGTGTGGTGCTGGCGGTCCCGGGATTCCAGCCACTGCACCCCCGACGATGATAAGTCCGATCTTCGTCGTGGGAGCGTTGATTGAAGCATTCACCCCAGCAGTCAAGCTTGCGGACAGGGACGAAGTCAGAGCCAACGCACCGGCGCTAGCAGTCAGAGCTAGGTTTCCGACACCGACCGTTGCTGCAAGGTTGCCAGCACCAACAGACATAAGCATGTTGCCCGTTGCGACCGTTGTAGCGATATTTCCGGCAGTAACAGTGTCAGCAATTCCAGCACCAGCGACAACAGTTCTGGCCATGGCTCCAGCAAGGACAGTGCTAGCGTCAATACCGGCAAGAGAAGTCTTTACAGATCCGACAGCATAAGCTGACGTATGTAGAAGACCAAACTGCTCTGTCGTCTTACCGAGGACTGTTCTTCCGACGTCTCCGGCGCTTTGGAACTTATAACCACCAGTCCCAGCGTTGTGTTGTATCCCGTCGGCTTCGGTCGCGTCGAGGGCTCCAGAGATTCGAACGGAGTTACCATTCACATAGTCGAAAGCAGAACCGGCAACAGTTCTGGAAGAGGACCCACCAACTACAGTCTCTTCGGCTGGAGACTGACCTGTATCATCGTCGTTGATGATCCTCTTCTTAACAGGACCATGAAGAACGAGCTCAATGGACGCGTTTCCGGGTCCTCTCCCAATCTCGAGGTTCAGCCCTCCCTGGAGTTTAATATCAGCGCTCAGCTGAGTGTTCGGGTCCTTCCCGATTATCGCTTTCACGAGGCCCATTATATTGGCCTCGACACTCTTTCCAGCCTGTTGAGAACTCCCGACTTGAGTCATCGGGACATGCAGTAGAACCTTTCCCTCCTTCGTGATTCCGAAGGCATATTGATTCGAACTGTTCGGGCTCTGCATCCTGTAAAGACGAGCGAGTCCGATATGGTCGACAAACGGGAGGTAGTCGACCATATCGACAGCCTCAAATATCGGACCATCTGACGGGACTCCCTGATCCGGGTCCGTGAAGACCTTCATGCCGAGGATTCGCTTATAGAGCGGACGCCCGGCGTCGGTTTGGAAATCGTTTCCGACAACCGTCCCGTGAACATCCTCGATGAACACCTCTTTGTCGAGGTCCACCTGAAACCCGTCACCTTCCTCCGTGACGGCCATCACACCATTCGAGACGTGACGGAGCTCTTTCCGATCCTCCACGTAGCACCATGGCCATGTGGAGAAGCTATTGACGTTCTCGCCCTGAACTACATAGTTAGCTCGATGCCCGTCCGATGTGACTACATACGGATATTCATTGATACCCTGATCAGGTCCGAAGTTCTTCGTTCCATCCACCGTGATCAGGCCGAATTGCCTAAGAATATCATAGGCAGGACTATCCGGTGAGACTTTTTGAGCAAAGAGCTCAGCCTGAGCCACATCATAGGGTCTATCAACGTCGGTAAGATCGGATAGAGGAAACAGGTCTTGTAGGAATGTGAAGCCGTTTCTCCTGATGAGACCTCTTCTGTAATATCCAGCGGCGTTGCTGGTGAACTCGTTCAATGACTGCAAGATTGCAGTCTGATCAGAGTCTCTAAGCTTGAACTCGTTCCCGGCTCGATTCGATATATTCGCGTCCCTGTCGAGAAGGACGTCAGCCCCACCAGAAGATTGGGCCATGAAATCGCCCGGATACGCCTTCTTCAGTTTCAAGCGAACGGTCTTGAAATTATAGTGTGGGTCGTCCTCGAGCTCGGGCTGTTGTTCCAGAGCATACGCCGCATCGCTTGGATCCATTGCGGACCACGGTTCATACTCCCTGGCTGGGAAGACGCCGGCAGTTAGGACCTCGACTATATGAGGGACGTGAGCCCGGTTCCCATACTTCCTCCACGCTATGATGACTTTTGATCCGGGTTCAAGAACAGTTCCAGCCCAAGAACGAGGTCCACCGCCACCAGGGGCTGGAAGTGGTACGTCATGCCTCTCACCGAGTCCGGAGTCGAAAGAGACGGAACAAACCATCGTCTCGGTGTCGACGTGTATGATTTTCCCAGCCCACAGATACTTCTTGGCGTCAGGACTATCAGTTGAAAAATCACTCGCACCCCCGGGGAACTTCGGGTCCGGTGATCTGTTAACCTTTCCTTTACGGGGCCCGGCCATGATGTACAGTACTCGTTCATCAAGGAGTCACGAATGAAGGCAATCATCCAGGCCACGACCATGTCAGGACACGCTGTAGAAGGAGCAAGGTGGGACGTCGATTTCTCCATACCTCCCAGCGTCGGCCATTCAGTTCAGGTGAATATACCGACGGATGACAAGGAGTTGATGGCCTACTCTCCGAAGATGGTAGCCCATGGCGTCGTTCTGGATGGGTCGAAAGAAGACGGGTGGACGATCACGTTCACGTGCACAGTAAAGGCCGTGAAACACCTGATAGAAGTAAACGGAGGAATCGTACAGACAATGGTCGTGATCATCCCTGAAGGTCGAGCGTCAGAGCAGGTTATGATGTATCTGTTGGACCGAAAAAGGTGCGACTCGACCTTCACGAAGGCTTTGAAAGGTCCTACAGGCTAACCAGGAGGCCTGACGGGCGGGACATCTGGAATTGGAAACTTCGTGTCGGGATCGAGAGGGCTCGGATTTTGGTAAGCCCCAGCAGACCCGAAACGACCAGGATTCAAGATACTATTGAAATCAGGTACTGGAGGCTTCGGAAGCGGCTGACCCTGCTTCTTCGGATCGCCAGTCGTCACACTCACGCCAAGCGGGTTTGTGTCAATACCAGCTGGATTTAGGATAGTACTCTTGTTCGGAATGAACACGGCACCAGATTCCCGGGCGAACTGACTGAGCGATTCTCCCAGATTTTCACCAGATTTATACTGCTTCTTCAATTCTGAGGCCGCATTCTTTGTGAGCCCAAAGTTGAAATTAGCTTGGTTTTGGAGAGCAGCCAGAGCTACTGGATCACCTTGGGCCGCTCTGTCAAACAATGCGCCGCCTGGGGGCGTCAGGATATTATCCTGGTCACCTATGTCAACATCGAATATGTTAACCTTCCCGAGAGACTGACCACTATATGCTTCTTCTCTCCTGTTGTTCTCCTGGAGAGACTTGTTGAAGCTCTCGTTCAGAAATTTACTGAGTCTCCCGAAGAAAGTTCCAGTATCGAGCCCACCACTAATGATGGATCTGGAGTCGCCTTCTTTATTCGTTATCGGTACTTCCGGGTTATTCGGAAGTGGCGGACTAAAGGATGGCCTGGTATCCAGTGGAGTCCCGGCAAAAATATCCTTTCCGAGGGCATCCGCCGCAGTAGGGAATCCAGTCAAAGGAGCAGCTTTCTGTACCTTCACCTCTTTGACTTTGTCCGGGGAACTATAGTTATCGTCTTTAGCAACTATGAGACCAGTTGCTGTTCTAGAGAAGGCTTGGTCTCCGGAACCGCGTCCAACCAGATTGCCGCTTTGTCCGGAACCTTCAGAAGTCGTTTTTCCGGCCTCGTCGAGTATCTGCTGAATGACACTCACCGGGAGTATACTGAGCCAATCGGAATGACCCATTCCGCAGTTGCAAGAATCAATAGAGCTGCTTAGCATATCTATACTAAGCGTAGGTTTCATTTCCAGGAGAGTGGTTGCTCTTCTGGTCGAGTCGGCCTCTACAAATACGGATCTACCAACTCTTTGCTTTATGTCAGATGAGTAGGTATTGACGCTCGTGATGTGGAAGTCTTGTGGAACGTCCGTACCATTAGCGGACGTTCCCCTAAAGTGAGCACCAGTTGCCCAGTCATCCGGTCTCATTTTCTCGAATGCCTCAGAAAATTCGATAGATGAAGCTTCGCTAGTTTCAACCCCCTCGGTAAGAACGCCCCCGGTCGGTGAAAACTGGATGTTTATCTGGTTGATGGGACCATTCCACTTACCGGTCACGTCGTTAGTTCCAGGAAGTTGCAGCTTTCCACGGTCTATGAATGCGCCACGTCCATATTTGTAATGACCGGTTACCTCGAATCCGAATTCATCTGATACGGGTCTAACTATGATATTTAGCTCCGGGACGACCTTAGAACCGAACCCTGCGGCCCTAGCCCTTATAGATTTAATATCGGCAGCGAGCACGAAGGATTGAGCTTGAAGCTCGGCCAGATGCTTTTGGGCGGCCGTCAGGACTATCCTGGCCTTATCTGATTCCGGGGCTACTGTACCAAACGTCGTATCCACGGCCTGTTTAATCGCTGCAAGAAGAGCCCCTTTCTTCTGGAATGCCGCCCCATCCTTCTTGATTGCTTCAGATAGTTTCTTCTGGGCATCAGACACGGCCTTTTCGGCTGCCGATCGGGCACTTCTAAAGCCCTTCAGAGTTTCCTGGATGACAGCTTCTTGTTTTTTCAGTGCAGCCTCGGACTCCTTCGCCTCCTCTGGACTCCCCGTGATGGTTGAGGCTTTCCCCTTAACATTTGGACCGAGACCGGCCCCCCATTCCACGCTTTCAACCGGGACGATCTGGAATTCTTTGAAATCTCTGCTGACATCGTGCGCGTAATCGTATGCGCCGGCATTTGTCATTCCGGCTTCATACCTATGTAGACGAATCCTAGCTATGATCGCGTCTTTGTTTCCGGACGCCATGAGTTTGAAGGCATTCTGAAAAGTTTGCCCATAGTTAGCGGATGCGTTACCACTCTGAGCTTTTTGGGTCTTGTTCTTCGCAGCATCCGCAGGTTGTGCAATAGATTCAAGAATCTCCGCAAGCTTTTGCCCGCTGAGAGAAGACCTGTATACCATCACAACGTTCGGGTAACCGAGGAGCTTCCCAGTTCTCGGGTCTCTAAGAATCACGGGTTTACCCTGAGAGACCAAGTTTGATTGGCCAGTCGTGTCACCAGCGGCATCAGGGAACGTTATCTTATACGATTTTACGACCTTCTTGCCCTTAATAAGAGGAACTTTCTTCTTCGGAGTGTTTTTCTTCCCAGTCGGTTTGCCCACATACTTTTGATCAGGGACTTGAGTAGTTTCGACAGTCCTTTTTCCAGAAACTTCTATAGCCCCTATATTGTTCGGGGCAATGAACTTAGATCTCTTCGCTATCAGCGTGAGCGTGGTGTTCGCTTGTCCGCCTACTGAGTAGCTATGTGAAATACCCTGGACGTAGAAGAAAGAGTCGTATTTCGGAAACCAAATCGGAAACCCAAGACGGAGTTCCGGACGCATCGGGATCGTGACAGTCCCATTCTGCCTCTTCGCGTTAAGGCGATCCAGCATATCCATCAAGTGATAGAACAGCTTACGCGGATTACCAGCCCATTCGCACGAGTATGCAAATGTACGCCACCCGTATCTGCGAAGAAGATGATAGTCGTAGACGCCGGTCCTCGGGGTCGTGATCTCATCGTTCAAACCGAAATCCGTCGTACCACCGAAGGCGTTACCAGAAGACGTAATGTGAGTGTAAACCTCGGCCTCCGAGTCTGTTACGGAGTCATCAATGACCTCAAAATCCTGGATCCACGACACTGGTTTGTTCGGCAGAACGTTCATGTTGTAGAACGGTGGCTTAAAAACGATGTCACCACATGGATCCATGAACAATTCGTAGCTAATCTGTTCCTTTGCCTGATTTGCTATCGACAATTTCGTCGCAGACTCGTTCTGGAAGAACTCGACATCTCCGGCCTTGGAAACTTCGACCTTATAGGCCGCAATTTCGGCTGGTGACAACTTCAGAACTGAATTTACCTCAGCTTCATCCTTCGTATACTGCCATTCCTGATCGAAGATTAGCTTCGACATGCTCACAGCGTTAATTGTCCCGCCGAAGCCTTGAGTAGTATAGATCTGCCCAGAGGTTCCATACATCACCAGGCTATTCCATATCCTCCCGAACTTCAGCTGCCAGTACAACATCACATCTTTGAGATATGTGCCGGCAACGGCCCCTTCAGCCCCGAATTCTGGAGTGAACGATGTGAAGGATCCAACCGTTTGGGCGAAGTCACCCATCGCTTCTTTAGCAAGCTGAATGATGATCGTGTAAGGATTCATTCCAGCAAACTGATTCTGGAAGAGCTGATATCCTCCGGCACTCGTCCCAGACTGATTCAGAAAGGCCGGGTTGATGACAGCTATGGTGAGCTCCCACCACCTCAGAATGTCTTTGCAGCTTATGTTGACTGTAGTTGTACCGTTAGACCAGCTCTTGGAAACGCTTGAAACTATCCCCCAAAATATCTTGTAGTACTGAGGGAACCCACCAACGAGGAAGTATCCCTTTGCGTATATTTCCATCTCCATCATCGGGATGATGATCAGCTGCCCGTCGACGTAGAACTGATTGATATCGTTGTCTGGAATTGTTAGCTGGACGGTGGCACTCCCCGGCGGCGAGTCTACGGTCGCTTCGGTTGAGATCGAGGTCACATAGTCGTTGATGTTAATCTCGCGCCGACACTCACCACACCCGATGACGGTTGTTTCCCCCTGTATGGAAACATATGCGTCCGGAGCTACGGTCACGAAGGGGCGCTTGTTAGGCCTCCACGTACCCTTCCACGCCGAGTCTCGAGACGTCATGTGGCACCTGTAATGCCAGCAAGTGATGCGTCCGAAACGGACGTAACTTTAACTTCATATCTACATGTAAAGCCGAAGTTGTACTCGAGGGTATGTGGCTTCTCAGCGGAATCAGTCACAGAGAAGTTATCGAAAGATCCGATATACATCGTGCCGTCATAGTATATGTAGATGCTCATCGCAATGAGCGCGACACCGCGGTTCATGTCGTCGCCAAGTCCAGACGTATGGAGCATCCCGTTGTTCTTGTAGAAGTATACGAGAGACATCAAGTTCTCGTACGAGACGCTCTGAATCCTGCTCGTAGCGTTGAGCCCTCCTTCCCCAGATGCTTTCATGACATACTGACCAGCAGTCGTTCCTTTCCCAGATATGACTATTGGCTTCTCGTGCCACATACTCACTATTGGACGGCGCCTACCCTTAGCGTAATCAACCTGATGCTCGTGATGCCTGGTGAAAGATCTTGGATTTATGAGCATTGCTATTGGAGGCGTGATTCTCGCTATTGCGATTTGCTCCTTAAGCTCATCAACCTGTCTCTTCACGTACAAGTCATTACGATCATTGTCGACCGAAATATGACGACCGATTTGCTTCATCGGGTCATCTTCTTCCTGATCGGTGAGGTCGGAGGCACCCATGATTATTCCGTTCTCGACGCCGCCGGGACCGTTAACCTTCGCGAAATCGAATGCCTCAATACCTCCGCTTGACCCGCCGAAACGGGCGATATTTTCCATGGCAATGGAAAACGGTCTGGATCTTTTCTGCCCATCCAGCCTAGCTTCGATGTCTGATATTTTGATTTTTCCGTCTCCGCTTGATAGACCCGTATTTCCGTCAAAGTTCGCCATCTCCTGTACGATCTTTTGACCTGGGTATCCCTGAGGCCCCCAGGTTTCGGGCTTATCTTTTTGCGGTCTCACACCGTTCGGGAACCCGGGGCCTGGAGGGCCGCGAAGTTCATAGAAACCGTCGTAGATTATTCGATCTGGCTTTCCATCTTTGCCATTCTCTTTGAAGTGACCAACTGAGTTACCACCGATGTTGGCGGCGTATATATGCGTGGCGTTCGCCCATCCTGGCTGTCTAAAGCTCTGAAAGTACTTCTCTACGAATGGAAGTTGTTCCTCAGCCGACATCTGGCCATATCGTTCCCACTGTTCTTTGGTCATAAGTGGCTTGGTCGGACTTAGAGCAACAGATTTAATGATCTGATTCAGACCTTTAGCCTGTCCAGTTGCAGCAGCGGGGTTGAATCCGCTTTCCATCAAGATAGCAGCGACCATATCTTCCGGTTTGCAATGTAGACGATTGCACATAGCGACGAAATCGGCCCAGAATTTTGGGGTTCTTTCCTCAACACCGGCAGCAAACGGCTTAACTGCACCCTTCTTAGTCTTATCACTTCCTTCAGGCTTTTCATCTTTCGGAGGAATCGCCGTCGTGAGGAATTTACCGAGTTGCTGAGCGACTGGGACGAAGTTCACTTCAACATCCGGCGGGATGAACCCGATGATAAACTGTCGAGGCCCACGAACGACCCCGACTGAAGACTGCATTTCCTCGCCATAAGCGGATTCATCAATTCCGACCTGCTTATTTAGTTGGTGGAGGAACCTAAGTGCCTCGGCGCCGGCTCGGTTCACGGAAGAAGCTATGGTCATGTCGTACCTCCAACAACAGGGTTTGATGCTGCTTCCGCTGTTGCTGCCGTTCTTGCTGTCGCTGCCGCTTCCGCTTCAGCAGCAGCAATAGCAGCGAGGGCGGAAGCACTGGGACGACTAGGCGTTGAAAGGCGTTCCGATACGGTTGCAGATGAGAAGCGATAGACCGAATTCTCGATCTTGAACTCCCAATTCAACATGAATCGGAAAGGATTCGATTCATCTTCATCGACATCAAATGTCGTGAAATGCCCGGAGAACACACCACGGTCATACAACATGATGACACGGCCGCGTATGGAAGGTTTTCCGTTGGAATCGAAGACTACTCCATTCATATGGAAGAGTTCCAGGAAGTCTTGGAATCTTTCGTAGGCTATAGTCTCGTGTCGCCCGCTACCTTTCCCGTCGGAACCGGACGGGGCTGCGGTGTAGCCGAGCTTCGGACTAATGAAGCCGCCAGTAGAACCGGTTCCAGAGATTGAATCCAGGTCGTCCGGCCAGATATACTCGACGAACCCCCCGTATGTCTGGACGAGACTCTTAGTCTTCGTCATTCTCTCCTCGATCGACTCAGGATTCGTGCTGAGAGCCAGAGCAACATCGAACATCGGGGAGAGCGGATTCGTCGGCTCCGAAACAGTAAATAGGAACGGCCTCCCACCCTTCCACTGGTAGTCAGCCGCTTCCTCTACCTTGGGGTTCGGTGGATACTGGAGGAAGATCTTCTTGGGCATATGACGTCTTCCACCCTACGTCGATAGAGTCTTAAATGTCGTATGTGCATACTGAACACCAGAACAGTCATTGAACGTTGACGATGTCGTACAGAGCATCACGAATCTGCTCGGGCGATGCATCCGTCTGCACGTTCATAGTGACGCTGACGTTGACGACTTTCCCACCTCCCTTACCCCCCTTACCAGGAGATACGACGTCTTCACCGGCATGGACGAGGGCTAGACCGGTACTAGTGACATGCCCGCCGTCATCAAATCCAGGATAAGTAGGATCAGCTTTACCGGCAGCCTTCTGTTTAATCGCATCTGCTGAACCTGAACCGCCTATTCCTATAAGTTCGTCTGTCCCGAGCTTGCGAGCGTCCGTTGTGAGGGCTTCAGCGAAATCCTTATCGTACCAAATTTTGGCCATCAAAATGGCGTGATCTTTGAACGGCTGGGCCACCCCATCATAGACAGCTTCGGACATCATTCTCTTATATTTCGAGTTCATCCAGGATTGTTCATACGTGATACCCTTCTTGAGAATCCCAAGCGTGTCAGATGTTGCCTGGTATTCGCGCTCAGCCTTCTCAACGGCCGTCTCGGTCTTCTTCTTAATGTCTTCTTGTGTCTGGGCGGATTGGACGGCTGCCTGGTCCGCCTGAGCAGCCGCAGGCGGTACGGCCGGTACGGCCGGTCCGGCGGGACCGGCACCTTCCGGGCCGGGAGCTGTGTCGGTGCCAGCTTTGGCCTTCGCAGCGGCTTTTTCCGCTTTCTGCTTCCTCGTCATAGCGTTGTCGAGTTCGATGGCCGCCTCGTCAGCTGCCTCCTTCGCCTTCGCTATGGCTTCATCCTTCTTTGCTTGCTCTTTCGGGTCTTTACTCTTCCCACCAGTAAGACTTTTGGCGGCCATTTCAGCCGCCTCGACCTTCTTTTCCGCTGCCTTGATCTGTTCGTCCGCCACGGCCGCCTGAGCATCCGCATCCTTGTCGCCGGCTTTCGTATTTGACTTCTCTTCGAGCATCCTTGCGGTCTCGAGTCCGGCACCATACTTTCCCTTATTCTTTAGAGCAGCATTTCTATCGATCTTCTCATCGGCTATTCCACCCTTATCTCGTTTGGCAACTTGATAATTGGAGGCCGCAATGAGTTTAGCCATACCGGCCTTATCTAGTCCTCCGATCATTTGCTCCCGGTCAGCAGACCCACCCTTCTTGAATTTGTCGTATTCTGCGCCTTGGAAAACTGAAGCAGCTACTTGCTTCTTTGCCTCCTCATCACCGCCGAACATGACCTTGTCAATACTTCCTCCACCGCCGGCCGTGTTGTACTTTTTACGAAGATCATCGGCAGTGGCCCCACCCTTCAGGTCATCTACAAGCTTCTTGTTTCCTTCGATATACTGTTTCCTTCCTGTTGAAGTCAGATCTTTGTCAGAAGCGGCATTGGCACTATATTTCTCAAGCGTTTTCTGGGTCGCGTCAGTGGATCCGGATATCCAAGTCGGGAGCATGTCGTAGAGACTTCCGGTCACCTTGAACAACTCTTGCATGACCTGAAAGAGCTTCTCGAGGAGCATGGCTATGACGTTCTCCACTTGGTCCCCGAGAGACTGGACCGCCTTGACCTGTTCGATGCCAAGATCTTCAACGGTCGCGGCTTTCTTCTTGTTTTCCGCCGACGCCTGCTCGGCCTCCGCCATCTGGACGGTAGAGGCCTCTTTGATTCTCTCCTCAAGCTTCTTCGGGTCTTTCCCGGCCTCGACCTTCATGAACTTCTTGAAGTCTTCAGTCGAAGCCGCATCGAGACCCATGGCCTCCATCTCGGCTTTATACTGAACCTTGAGGCTGTCGTTTATGCTCTTGCTGCCAGTAAGCCCGTAGTTCTTGACGGAATCCAGCTGAGTCTCCATCGACGCCTTCATATCAAGGATGGCCTGATACTGATCTCCGGTGATACCGAGTGAACTAGCGACTTGCTCTCCGA
>Ga0315284_10008359_pt1 | contig 14780 bp, 10 predicted proteins | sample YL17G09_16_MG_FD_203696 | JGI IMG/M metagenome (GOLD analysis project Ga0315284, IMG submission 203696) | Sediment microbial communities from Yellowstone Lake, YNP, Wyoming, USA - YL17G09_16 | ecosystem: Environmental > Aquatic > Freshwater > Lake > Sediment | place: USA: Wyoming | collected... | reverse complement strand
CATGGAAACCCCGATGCCCGTACGATCTATATTATAGCCCAAGGGCAGTGGGAGAGGGACGGAAGAGTTGATGTAATGAAAATTACATCTGAGTGCGGGAAACACACATTGGTGTAAATAAACCGGAACGATTGATAAATTAGGCGGCGGCAAGAAAGATAAGATCAGCCCGTTCAGACAGAAGAAGAGGCGGCGCAGGAGAGAGAAATCAAGAGGGGGGGGGGCCAGGAATGAAGAAAGGACTTAAAGCCCTTAAATGCAGAGGCTATTTTACCAGAAGCCGCGCCCCAATACGCGCCCGGTCGTCCTAACCGGGCGAAGGAATCCGATGGCAAATGCACTGCGGCCATTGAGATCGTAGCAGTGACTTCGTATCCGGAACCGCCTCTGAGCAGGCGGCAGAACCACAATAAAGGTGCAAATGGAAGTCAAGATCTCGAATGCAGTCAAAATGTTCTTCCCGAACTCAAAATTCGAGTTCGTTTACTATGAAGCAATAGCCAATGCCATCGATGCAAACGCCACTAAGATTGTAATTCGAAACCGGCTTGAATCTCTCAAGGATTCTTCCTCAATCGAGGTTGAAATATCCGACAATGGTGATGGGTTCACGGACGATCGTTTTGCCAAATTCTCGAAGTTGCTTGATGTTGAGTCCGATGATCACAAGGGTATCGGGCGGCTCGTGTTTCTCAACTACTTCAACAATGTACATGTCAAAAGCGCATTCGGCGGTAAGAAGCGGGCATTCCTTTTCAGCGAGTCTTTTGTTGGGAAGTGCGAGATCTCTGCAACCAAAGACGGTGAGAATCAAACGACTCTCCTCTTCACTCATTACAATAAGGAGCGTTTGAAATCCTATGACAGAATCTCACCAACAACTCTGAAGGAGTCAATTACCCGTCACTTCTTCCCGCTATTGTATGAGAAGAAGCTGAAGAATCAACCCCTTGAGATAGTCATTCATCTTGATGTGGAGAACCCCGAATCCACTGACGCGCTGCCGATTTCCGTGGCCAAGGTTGATGTCAGTTCCCTCGACGACCTCAAAAAGGCAGAGTTCCCAGCCGAGGGGCTGGATCTACTGAGCAATCTCGAGATCCTCTACTCAGTGAAGCAGGTTGATGGACCGGGTTCAATCATCACTGCTGCATGTTCTGACGGCCGATCAATCCCGCTCTCGCTCTTAAGCAAATCGCAGCTTCCCCAAGGGTATGACCTGATCTTCGTTGTCTACTCGGATTTCTTCACCGGGAAATCTGATTCGTCAAGGCAAAGTCTTGCGGTCACGGAATACGAACTCGAGACCTTGAAATCAATCCTTGTTGAAAAGCTCTCAGAAGTGCTGAGGTCCTCAATACCGAAGATAAAGGAGCACAACGAAAGAGCCGTTGCCAACTTCACAGAGAGATACCCGCATCTGAATGGGTACTTCAACAAGAACGCCGTCGGTTTGATAGAGGCAGGCAAGGTTATTGAGGATGCTCAGAAGAAGTTCTTCCTTGCCCAACGCGAAATTCTGGAGGCGACGAACCTCGACGAGGCCAAGTATGAGAAGTCCATCGAAATATCTTCACGGCTTCTTATGGAATACATACTCTACCGTACGTTGATAATTAGGAAGCTGAAGCAAATGGACGGTGGCTGCTCAGAAGCGGATATCCACAATACAATCGTGCCGATGAAGAAGATACTGAGGAAGGGGAATATTGAGGAGCAATTCTTCTTCAATAATGCCTGGCTACTTGACGACCGATACATGAATTTCAGCTCGATACTGAGTGACGTCGAGATGGCCAAGTTGGCAGAAGAACTGAAGATTGAGGATGAGGAGCTGACGAATGAGAAACGCCCCGACCTGACGGTTGTCTTCTCATCGGACATCAATGCGAGCGAGAAGGTGGATGTCGTAGTAGTCGAGCTGAAGAAGCTCGAATTGCCTCTCGCCAAACGGGAGGAGGTAGTCAGTCAGCTCCGTCAGAGAGCTAGAAAGCTGCTTCTTCACTACCCGGATAAGATCCAAAGAATCTGGTTCTATGGCATTGTCGATTTCAACCAGGAATTCGTGACGGCGTTGATCGAGGATAAATTCATTCCGCTCTATTCCGGTGGTCACCTGTACTACAAGGAGTATGAAATACTTCCAGATTCGAATGACCATTCACATAAAGTGCCCGCAGGAATTTTCGTTCTGGACTACGAGGCGTTTATCAACGACGCTGAGTCAAGGAACAGTACCTTTCTCAAGATCCTCAAGTCACGATTTGTTCAGGATGGCAGTACTTCAATGCTGGAATTGACTGAGAAGAGTGCTGTGAGCGCGGATTCAGGCTGATCCAGAGTTTAGGGGTGGGAGACTGACTGATTGCGATGGAGCGAATCAGTTCGCCCATGAAGAGAGCCCACCTGAAGGTTATATTCGGGTGGAGTGCACCAATCGGATTGCAGAAGCGAGACCGCTGAAACAACGAATGACAGGAGACCTTGATGACCGTTCAGACGCACAAGCAGATGGCGAATTTCATATGGAGTATCTGCAATCTTCTTCGTGGGCCGTACAAGCGCAATGAATACCGGAAAGTCATCCTGCCGTTGACGGTGCTTCGTCGGTTCGATTGCATCCTGATGCCAACAAAACCGAAGGTTCTTGACGAGTTCGCGAAGCTCAAGGGCAAGTCCGAAACCGTGGTTCAAGCACGGCTCAGAGAAATCACCTACGTTCCCTTCTACAATCTGTCGAAGCTCACCTTTGAGAGGCTTCTGGACGATCCGAACCAGATTGCGCCGAATCTTAATAGCTACATCAACGCATTCTCCCCGAACGTGCGCGAGATATTCGAGAAGTTCGAATTCGGGGACGAAGTCCGGAAGATGAGCGAGAAGAACCTTCTCTACGAGGTAATCAAGCGATTCGCTGCACCGGATGTTGACCTGTCGCTGGAGAACATTGACCAAATGCAAATGGGGTACATTTTCGAGGAGCTCATTCGGATCGGGGCTGAACAATCCAACGAAGAGGCTGGTGAGCATTTCACTCCTCGCGAAGTTATCAAGCTCATGGTGAATCTGCTTCTGTCGCCGGAAGCTGACCTCGGGAAAAGCCATGTGGTGAAGACCATATATGACCCGGCTTGCGGAACAGGCGGCATGCTTTCGGTGGCAGAAAAGCACATTCGGGATCTCAACAAGGATGCCAAGCCTCTGCTGTACGGTCAGGACTTGAATGATGAGGCATGGGCGGTTTGCCGCTCAGACATGCTCATCAAGGGCGAAGAGGCGGACAACATCAAGAACGGTGACACGTTCGTCAGCGATGGTTTTCCCAAGAACAAGTTCGACTACATGCTGGCAAACCCGCCATTCGGTGTGGAATGGAAGCAGCAGGCAAAGACGATTGTCGATGAGAACCAGAAGCTTGGGTATGATGGTCGCTTCGGTGCTGGATTGCCGAGGATAAACGACGGTTCTCTACTATTCCTCCAGCACATGATCTCCAAGATGCGCCGACCAGAGGATGGTGGAAGCAGGATCGCCATTGTCTTCAATGGTTCCCCGCTTTTTACCGGCGATGCCGGCAGCGGGGAGTCTGAAATCCGGCGCTGGATCATTGAGAATGACTGGCTTGAGGCCATTGTCGCAATGCCCGATCAGCTCTTCTACAATACCGGTATCTCGACGTACGTGTGGGTGCTCACCAACCGCAAGGAGAGGCGGCGCAAGGGGAGGATTCAGCTTATTGACGCGAGGCAATTCTACATCAAGATGAAGAAGAGCCTGGGCAACAAGCGCAACCAAATTGGTGATGGGGACGAGGGGCGCATTGACCAGATTGGCGATATCACCAAGATCTACGGAAACTTCAAGCATGACGAATCTCGCACGATGGAAGTTGACGGAACAGGCAAGAAGGTAGTCGTCTCGAAGATATTTGACAATGAGGACTTCGGCTACAACAAGATCACGGTCGAGCGCCCGTTGCGCATGGGCTTCGCTGCAACGGAAGAGCGCATTGAGCGTATTGACGCGCAGAAGGGCTTTGCCGCTCTCGCCTCCAGCGACCGCAAGAATGCGTCCACGCGTGATGGAGAAAACGCGCTGGGCAAGAAACGACAAGAGCAGATACGCCGTCTTCTCCAGGAGCTTAAGACCAAGACGCATGGGGCGATCTTCACGAATCAGTCAGAATTCCTCAAGATTCTCAAGGGAGTGGATCACCAACTCGCCGTTCGCCTTTCCACTTCTGAACTGCGAGCGGTCGTTGATGCACTGAGCGAAAGGGACGAGACTGGGGAGATATGCAAAGACAGCAAGGGGAATCCGGAAGCAGACGCAGACCTGCGCGATACCGAGAATGTGCCGCTCAAAGAGAAGATCGAAGAGTACTTCAAGCGCGAGGTACTTCCGCATGTGCCGGATGCGTGGATTGACCATGACAAGACCAAGGTCGGGTATGAGATTCCGCTGAATAGACATTTCTACCGGTATGAGCCGCCGAGAGCGTTGGAGGAGATTGAGGCAGATATCAGAGGGCTGGAAACGGAGATTGTGAAGATGCTGGCTGAAGTGACCGGCAGCGCGGGGGTGGCATGAGGTACGAACGCACCGGCAACACTCTGCACGATGATCTGGCCGCGTTGATGGGAGATCTGCAAACCCAGATGGTGAACAGCGAATGGCGCATGATGTTAGCGGATGCACTCCACGGCTATCTAACTGCCGTTTCAATTGGTCCGCACGCGGTCATGCCAAGCGCATGGCTGCCAGGGATCTTCTTCCGCGACGATGAACGCCCCGAATTCAAGAACGAAAAGCAGGCCCAGAATGTCATGCATGCCGTTCTCAATGTGTACAATGGCGTGCTGCAGACGATACAGGTGGGTTCCTTCTCTCCGTTCATTTCCTGGACGGAAGGCGACGGTGGAGAAGAGATAGATCTATCGCTGTGGTGTCGCGGTTTTCTACTTGGAACCAGCGTCTTTGACGAGGCTGAATGGGACATGCTCAACGATAGCGATCTCGCGGAGATCTGCCTGCCGATCTTCTTCAATTCCAAGACCGAAAGATTGCCGGAAATCTACGCCAGCGAGCAGTTGAAACGCATGGAGACCCTCAGGGCAGAGTCCGGTGACCTGATAATCGACGCGGTGTATGACATCCGGGACTATTTCAAGGATACGCAGGGCGCGGCACAGTCGGTGCCGGAAGAAAGAGCGGAACCGAAAACAGGCCGAAACGACCCCTGCCCCTGCGGTAGTGGGAAGAAATACAAGAAATGCTGCGGGGGGTTGGTATGAAGAAATATCCGAAATATAGGCAGAGCGGGGTGGAATGGTTGGGGGAGGTGCCGGGGCATTGGGAGGTGAAGAAGCTCTCACATTTGACTAACAAGATCGGCAGCGGAAAAACACCTTCAGGCGGCGCAACTGTTTATCAGGATGAAGGCGTCCTCTTCGTTCGGAGCCAGAACGTCTACGATGATGGTTTGAGGCTAGACGACGTCGTCTACATAAGCGATGAGATTGATGACGACATGGCCTGTTCCCGTGTCAAGCCTAGTGATGTACTGTTGAACATCACAGGAGCGTCTCTAGGCAGAACATGCATAGCCCCATCGGACTTAGCACGCGCAAACGTCAACCAACACGTTTGCATAATCAGAATGTGCGATGCAACGAAGGCTCCGTTTGTAGCACTATTTCTTAAAAGCAAAGTCGCAAAAGGGTTCTTCGAAAATGCGCAAACTGGTTCCGCACGCGAGGGTTTGAACTTTGAGCAAATTGCGGCCTTTAGAATCCCACTCCCCCCTCTCCCCGAACAACAATCCATCGCCACCTACCTCGACCGCGAAACGGGCCGCACCGACACGCTTATCGACAAGAAGCAGCGCATTGTCGAGCTGCTCAAGGAAAAGCGCGTGGCGATGGTCTCCCGGGCGGTGACCAAGGGGCTTGATCCGAAAGTCAAGATGAAACCGAGCGGGGTGGAATGGTTGGGGGAGGTGCCGGAGCATTGGGAGGTGAAGAAACTCAAGCATCGCGCTGTCATACGATATGGAATAGGTGAACCGCCGGAGTACGTTGTTGAGGGTGTTCCCCTAATTCGGGCCACAAATGTCAATGCAGGCAAGATAGAGAGCGCAAATCTCGTTCGCGTTGACCCGAGCGACATACCGGGTGCTCGAATTGTATGGTTGAAGGCAGGAGATATCATTGTTGTTCGCAGCGGAGCCTATACCGGTGATTCGTCGATCATTCCGAAGGCCTATGAAAACTCAATTGCCGGGTTTGATATGGTGGTTTCTGTGAGGAATACACATTCCGAATTCGTCGCCTACGCCCTTCTCAGCAAGTACCTCAAAGACGGACAAATATATCTGGAAAAACTAAGGGCGGCGCAGCCTCATTTAAATGCCGAAGAACTGGGGAATTGCACCTTGCTCCTACCCCCTCTCCCCGAGCAACAAACCATCTCCACCTACCTCGACCGCGAAACCGCCAAACTCGACACTCTCATTTCCAAGGTCGATACTGCCATTGACACTCTCAAGGAATACCGCACCGCCCTCATTTCAGCTGCGGTCACAGGAAAAATATGCGTCACGGATGGTTTGGGAGGGATGAAGGATGAACACAAATGATGCTATCGATCTTGCGCGTGCACACTTGTCAAACGATATCGGTTTCGAACCGTGTGATGCTCCGGAACATCTGTATAATTCGACAGAACACACTGACCATCTGTTCTTCAGGGTGACGTTTCATGATCCTATCACGCTCGGAGGTTTCAGATACGTAGCAGTATGCAGAAGCACTGGGAAGGTGGATTACCTTGGTATCTATGGGGAATGATGGTCATACTGTGATCCGGTCGACACATGCAAGGCCGTCGCAATCGGCAAGATCGACGTTTCGACAGGGCTCAAGTTCAAGGTCTACAATGCATAGAATGGGTACACAGTGAGAGCAACCTACACACAAGAATACCTCCGCGGCCTCCTCAAGGAACTCCTCGCACTCCCACGAGAAACCGAATGGGTGGAATACAAGCACAACAACGACAATCCGCAGGAGATCGGCGAATACATCTCCGCTCTGTCAAACTCAGCCGCGCTATGCGGAAAGGCCTTCGCATACCTCGTCTGGGGCATATCGGATGACACCCACGAGGTACTCGGGACAACCTTCAAACCCACGACGTGCAAAAAGGGCAATGAAGAGCTCGAGAACTGGCTGCTTCGCTTGTTGAGCCCCCGGATAGAGTTCAGCTTCTTCGAGTTTCAGTCCGAGAATGGGAGCGCGATTGTTCTCCTGGAAATCAGCCGGGCAATCAAGCATCCTGTCCAGTTTCAAGGGCACGAATACGTCCGCATCGGTTCATACAAGAAGTCGCTCAAGGAATTCCCTGAGAAGGAGCGCGAGCTCTGGCGAATCTTCGACACTACGCCGTTTGAGGCGATAGTCGCGAAGCCCAATCAAACGCCCGATAATGTCTTGCTGCTGCTCAACTATCCCGCATACTTTGAGCTTCTCAAGTTGCCATTGCCCGACAATAAGAAGGGCATCCTCGCCCGGCTGGAAGAAGAGCATTTCATTTCCCCCAGTGGTACCGGAAACTGGGACATCACCAATTTCGGGGCTATTCTTTTCGCGCGAAAACTCGATGATTTCGGCACGCTCAAGCGCAAGGCCATTCGGGTGATTCTTTACAAAGGCAATTCACGAATTGAAACGCAGAAGGAGCAGATGGGCGGCAGGGGCTATGCTTCGGGTTTTGAGGGGCTGATCGAGTTCATCATGACGCTCCTCCCATCAAACGAAGTAATCGAGAAGGCACTGCGGAAAGATGTTCCCATGTATCCAGAGCTGGCGATTCGTGAGCTTGTTGCTAATGCAATCATCCATCAGGATTTCACGGTCCATGGTACCGGGCCGATGGTCGAGATCTTTTCCGATCGGATCGAGATCACCAACCCGGGTCAACCCATGGTGCAAACAGACCGGTTCTTGGACTCCCCGCCACGTTCCCGCAACGAAGGTATTGCCTCGTTTATGCGAAGAATCGGAGTGTGTGAGGAACGCGGAAGCGGCGTGGATAAGGTGGTCTTTCAAACCGAGTTCTACCAACTTCCTGCCCCGCTTTTCGAAATTGCCGGGGACAATACGCGAGCGGTTTTGTTCGCCCATAGGTCCTACGCGGACATGGACCGCAAAGATCGCGTGCGGGCGACCTACCTTCACGCGTGCCTGCGCTACGTTCAGCGCGACTATCTGACTAACACATCGCTGCGTGAACGGTTCGCCATTGAGAAGGAGAACAGTTCCATGGTCTCACGGGTGATCAAGGATGCCCTTGAAGACGGTGCAATCAAGCCGGTCGACCCGGAAAGCGAATCCCGTAAGCTGGCACGGTACTGGCCGGTATGGGCGTAGCTCTATTTGACGGCTATTTGACTGGACGACCGATCCGCGCGGGGGCATATTCGTATAGCGTTATTAATCAATGTGTTACACTGCAATCCCTATTTGACGGCTATTTGACTCGGGAGGCTCTTGGATGAAGGCAACGACTGAAAAAGCATTTGAGGCCTACACTGAGGAGACGCTCTCCAAGCAGGGCTGGGAAGCGGTCTCAAATGAGCATTGGGATAGGAAGCGGGCACTTTTTCCCGCGTTGGTCTTGAATTTCATTCAGGTCACGCAGATCGAGACCTACACACAGATGGTGAAGCTCCATGGCACGGAACTGGACGCCAAGCTCATCGAGGCGCTCATCAAGGAGCGCGACACGAAGGGGACATTGCATGTCCTGCGTCACGGGTTCAAATTCTACGGCAAGATATTTCATACGGCCTACTTCAAGCCTGCGCACGGACTGAACGCGGAGACGCTTGAGCTCTACGCCAGGAACAGTATAGGGGTTACCCGACAAGTCCCGTGCCATCCCACCGACAATAGCACCGTCGACATCGTGCTTTCGATAAACGGGTTGCCTCTGGCGGTCATTGAGTTGAAGAACCCTGTATCGGGTCAGACCTGGAAGCATGCCGTCCACCAATTCAAGGCAGACCGCGACCCTCGCGCGCCACTTTTCCAGTTCAAGAAGGGCGCGGTTGTGTTCTTCGCAGCAGATCCCGACGAAGTCTACATGTGCACACGGTTGAGCGGGAACAAATCGTTCTTCCTGCCGTTCAACCGTGGCAGCCATCCGGGTGAGGTCCAATGCGGCGCAGGAAATCCACAGCACCCCTCAGGGCATCGGACTGGATACTTCTGGGAAGAAATCCTGCAGCGCGACAGTTTCATCGACATCATGGCCAACTTCGTGTTCCTGGAGACCCGCGAGGAGACGGTTGACGATGGGGTGGGCGGGAGAAAGACAATTACAAAAGAGACAATGATATTCCCCCGCTATCATCAGCTTGACTCCGTGCGCAAGCTGACCAACACCGCACGCGAGGAAAGAGCCGGATACAACTACTTGATCCAGCATTCAGCGGGCAGTGGAAAGACAAACAGCATTTCCTGGCTCTCTCATCGCCTATCAAGCATTCACACGTCTGCCGATGAGAAGATCTTCGACTGCGTGATTGTGATAACGGACCGTAAGGTTCTCGACAAGCAACTGCAGGATGCAATCTACCAAATCGAGCATGCCCAGGGCGTTGTCAAGGCGATTGACGAGAACTCGCGCCAGCTTGCCGAAGCGCTGGTTGACGGTACTAAGATCGTCATAACCACATTGCAGAAGTTCCCGTTTGTGCTTCGCGGGCTGCTCCATTTTGCGGGCGCAGCAGACCCGGATGCACCGGACACCGACTCGATCGAAAGGGCGAAAGAATGGGAAGACAAGATTGCGGCCCGGAAATATGCTGTCATTGTCGATGAAGCGCATTCGAGCCAGACGGGGGAAACTGCTCGGGAGCTAAAGAAGATACTCGGTGCTGGAACGGAGCAAGGCACCGATGATGCAGAAGCCGACTGGGAAGATGGGCTTAACCAGGTCATGGAGTCCCGTGGGAAACAGAAGAATCTCAGCTTCTTCGCGTTCACGGCGACACCCAAAGGCAAGACTCTTGAGCTGTTCGGTCGCCCTGGTGCATCCGGTAAGCCAGAAGCATTCCACACCTACTCAATGCGTCAGGCCATCGAGGAAGAATTCATTCTCGATGTTCTCAAGAGATACACGACCTACAAGACGTACTTCAAATTGGTGAAGAAGTACGAGGACGACCCGAGCATGCCGAAGAAACGGGCTGCGAAGAAACTTGCGAAGTTCCTCGTCCTGCATCCAGTGAACATCGAGCAGAGAACGGAAATAATCGTCGAGCATTTCCGTGAACATGTGAAGCACAAGCTGAACGGTCGCGCAAAGGGAATGGTTGTCACGGGCTCAAGACTCCATGCTGTGAGATACATGCAGTCCTTCCAGAAGTACATAGCCGAGAACAAGTACACGGACATTCGTCCGCTGGTTGCATTCAGCGGAACAGTGAAGGACCCCGATTCTGAAGCCGAATTCACTGAGCCGGGCATGAACATTGATGTCGTATCGGGCAAGCCCATTTCGGAGAGCCAGCTACCGGAGAGATTCGACAGCTCCGACTACCAGGTACTGCTGGTAGCCAACAAATACCAGACGGGGTTTGACCAGCCGCTGCTATGCGCCATGTACGTCGACAAGCGGTTAGATGGCGTTCAGGCGGTACAGACTCTTTCGCGCCTGAATCGGACTCATGCGGGCAAGGAGCCGCCGTTCGTTCTTGATTTTGTAAATGAAACCGACGACATTCAGAAGGCCTTTGCGCAGTATTACAACGTGACCATGCTTGAGCAGCCCTCTGACCCGGCCCACTTGGAGGTGCTGAAGCATGAACTGAACGCATTTCAAGTCTACTACTGGTCCGAGGTCGAAGCGTTCGCGCAGGTGTTCTATCTCCCGCAGTACCGTCAGAACCCTTCCGACCATGCGCGGATGCAGAAGCATGTACAGCCCGCGGTTGATCGGTTCAGCGTCATGGATGAAGACAAGAAGGAAGAATTCTTCGAGAAACTCACGGCATTTGTCAACTTCTATTCCTTCATCAGCCAGATAATCCCCTACTCCGATACTGAGCTGGAGATGCTCTACAGCTACGGCCGATTCTTGGTGCCCTGTCTGAAATTCGGTGATACCATCGCCAACCCACACCCGGAGAACGAGGTCGAGCTCCAGTACTACAGAATTGAGAAGGCCATGACCATCCCAATTGTCATGGAAGACGGAGCATCGTACGGCGTCAAGAGCCCCACAGCGACCGGAACCGGCAAAGCAAGAGACGAGAACAAGCCACTCTCAGAAATCATCGAACTCCTAAACGAAAGATTCGGAACGGAATTCACCAACGAAGATCGATTGTTCTTTGAGCAGATCAAAGAGAAGGCATGTGCCGACCAGAGGATCATCCAGACCGCCCACGCGAACTCACTTGACAAATTTGAATTGGGTATCAGGAAGATCATCGAATCGCTCATGATGCAACGGATGTCGGAAAATGATGGGATTGTTACAAGATACATGGACGATGAGGCATTCCAGAGAACCGTCTTTCCATTCTTGGCAAAAGAGATCTATGATGGCATTCTCACGGCCACATCAAAGGAATGAAGAAGACCGCCTACGCCGTCATGGCTCCGGCGGGAAGAGGGGCGCGATGGAACAAGTCCAGTAAGACAAGAAGCCCCCCCCAAACGCAATCGAAGACCTGCGCCGCAAGAAGAGAGAACGGGCTGGAAGACAAGAAGGAAGAAGCGAAGAGCCGCCGCAGAAAGGCACTACACTGTGGTAGCGTTCCGGTTTACTTCCACCAACACGGCCAGCCCAAAATGCCCGCATCACAGGGGGTAGCGCCTTCACGTCCGTTCACTCGGGCGGTGTCCGTTCGCAAAGCCTCACGTCACCGTCCACTCGTTCGCGGCGTTGCGGCGATTCTCTGAGCGGGCACTTCGGGCGGGTGGCCAAGACGTTGCCATTTGCAAACCACAGTACAAAATAGGCGGCGGCGGAAATAGAACGAAGACAGCCCCCGTTCATATCAGAAGGCGGCGGCAAGGAGAGGAGGAGGAATGGCGATTGGTTTTGGCATGAACACGGGTTTTGAGATTGCAGCGCCCAAAGCACACGCCCCGTCCTGGGGCGAATAGGAGGAAGAGGCGAGCAATGGAATTCTATCAATACAAGGTGATGGTGATGAAATGGGTCCGAGAGAAGGCATTGGAGGACCCCACCTACAAATTCGGCAGCTTGCGCCTTGCGACAACCGTTGAGGATCTTGATGATCGTGGACAATTGAGAACCACGGTCAAGGAGTACGAACGGCTCTGCAGGTATTTGAGGGAACTTGAAAAACAGGGCGTATTGATCAAGGTGGGCGAGGCCACCGAAGCAATACGCGGTGCAGGATACTCACAGGACTACTTTGTTTTCAAAGATGTCAACCATCCCGTGATCCTTAGGCTGTTAGGGCTGTCAGATCCACAGCAAGAGAAGAATGAAAGAGAAATTGACTTGTTGAAACGTCAGACGATGGCAACTGAACTGCAGGCGGCCGAAGCTGCGAAGCAATCGCATCTTGCCCTGCAAAGCCTTGAGCAAGGAGAGCGAGAAGCATATCGGACGAGAATTATGGCTTGGATAGGCATCGGCATCTCTGCCGCCGCTGTGCTGCTGTCTCTCTTCCACAGCAAGTGATGGGTGAGCATCTCGGCGCGAACGCCCGGTCTATACGGCGTCGATCAGGAACCGGTACCCCTGACGCAAGCGTTCGGCCGGTAAAGAGGTCGGGAAACAAGGTATTTTGGGGGCGAAGGCAGGCTGCGCGCAGGAAAAGTGCCCCGCCATAGGGCAAGTGAAAGGGTTGGATTGTCGATCATGAAGACCATTACAGCGATAAGAGTACCGAAGTACAAGGCCACCAAGCCGAAGACTTTCTACGTTCGAGAAGACGAACAAGTCTACGGGCTGCGAACGGAGGGCGACCTGCCCAAGTCAAGGCCATCTTTCAAGCTCATCGACCTTTTCTGTGGTGCCGGGGGGATGACTCTCGGTTTCACTGAGCCCTTCGGACACCATTTCAAGCCTGTCTGGGCCAACGACTTCAATGAGTATTGTGTTGAGACCTACAAGGCGAACTTCGGCAACCACTGCATCACGGGCGACATTGTGGAGATGCTGTCCAATCCTGCCATTGAGATTCCGAAAGCAGACGTGGTTATCGGTGGTCCTCCATGTCAGGGATTCAGCCTCCTGAATCGAAACAGGGACGACGATCCTCGAAGAGAACTGTGGCGCCCGTATCTGGAGGTTGTTGAGAGATGTGAGGCGAAGGTCTTTGTGATCGAGAATGTTGCGCAATTGCTTGGCACGTTCGAGCACGGTGAAATTGTCGGGATGGCCGAGAAACTGGGCTCCAAAGTTGTCTCCGGCAAGATATGTGCGGCCGACTACGGCGTTCCGCAGACGAGAATCCGGGCCATAATAATTGGCTCACGCGTGGGCGACCCATCAATCCTCTTCCCGCCCCGGAAAACCCACTACAACCCCAACGGCAATGGCCACTACCAGAGCCAGCTCGACTTCTCCGGCGACGGGGATTTTCTGCACTCCCCCAAGAAATGGCGGACGGTGAAAGATGCGATCTCAGACTTGCCGGAGCCTACAGGCACGGATGTTCGCGATGTCCCGCCGCCTCTTGACCTCCATTTTGGCAGAACACCAACTGCAACGAGCATGAAGAGGTACAGGGCGATTCCGAAGGAAGGCATGAATCGCTTCGACCTGCAGAAGCGGGCTCTGAGTTTGACTCCCCAATGTTGGATACGCAAGACGTCCGGTGGGACCGACCTGTTCGGGAGGCTGTGGTGGGGCAAACCGGCATTTACGATGCGAACGGAGTTCTTCAAGCCCGAAAAAGGGCGGTACCTGCATCCGGAACAACACAGGCCCATCACTCACCGGAAAGCTGCCCGTTTTCAGAGCTTCCCGGATTCCTTCGTCTTCAAGGGCTCCAAAGTGGAAATAGCGAAGCAGATCGGGAACGCGGTCCCGCCGTTGCTGGCTGCTCGAATAGCCGATATCGTCTACGTTCTCCTGACAAAAGGCTCGAAGGTGTAACCGGCCTTGGACAAGTTCGACAGATCCAAACGAAGTTGGATAATGGCCCGTGTCAAGAACAAGGACACGCGCCCGGAAATGCTCGTCAGGTCAATTGTCCACGGACTTGGTTTCCGATTCAGGAAGAATCGAACGGATTTGCCCGGCAGGCCGGATATTGTCTTGCCCAGACACAGAAAGATCATCTTCGTTCACGGCTGCTTCTGGCATGGCCACAAGAAATGCGCCAGGGCGTCTCGGCCGTCAAGTAACGAGGCGTTTTGGGCGAGGAAACTGGACTCGAACATGTTGCGGGACCGTAGAAACACCAAAATGCTGAGGAAGCAAGGATGGGACGTTCTCGTTGTTTGGCAATGCGAGATAACGGACACTGAGCGCATTCTCAATCGAATACAAGCCTTTCTCGAAGGAGATGGAAACGATATATGGCTCTCCAGACAAATTTGTGGGTGAAATGGCCGTGTGGAAGGGGACCATACTGGGGCTCTGCCCCAGACCCCGAGATTTTCCAGGCATAGGAAGGGCGATCTCGGAACTGTTGACTTGGTGACTGATTGTAGATGAAGGGTGAGGGGGGAACCTCGCGGCACCCCCTCTGTCGACAGTTCGTCGACCGCCCCGACCGGTTATCC
>Ga0315284_10008358_pt1 | contig 14783 bp, 15 predicted proteins | sample YL17G09_16_MG_FD_203696 | JGI IMG/M metagenome (GOLD analysis project Ga0315284, IMG submission 203696) | Sediment microbial communities from Yellowstone Lake, YNP, Wyoming, USA - YL17G09_16 | ecosystem: Environmental > Aquatic > Freshwater > Lake > Sediment | place: USA: Wyoming | collected... | reverse complement strand
CGGTCGCTTTATTTCGAGTTTGAACTGGTGAAACATTTCTAGCTCGTCTATTTCTCCGTATTGATTTTGTTTATTCAACGCCGTGTTCGTAAATACAGGACCACAAATCGCATAGTGTAAATCGCACATCAATTTACTGCGCTCTTCATCGCAGTCATCATACATTAGCGTTTTATCAAGCGCTTTCCTAATGGTCAAAGAAAGAGGCTCGCTCGTATCATTTATTCCCTTTCCCAACCAAACTACTTCTTTGAATTTGGAAACATTCACGCGCTCTTCAATAAATTTATAAAATTCGGGACTGCCTTCCAGCATACCCGCCGCCGTCGAAGGAATACACGGGTACCTGTAAAAAAGACTATTTAATATGTCTGTTGAAGTAATTACCGGAACTTTTGCTTGAAGTAACGAGTTGTTAATGTAAAGCCCCGTTTTATCAATTAATTCGGTTTTAAATTTTGCAAGATTATCACCATTCCCGCTTCCTTTGTTTACAATTTTACTTAAATCAACTGCATCTAATGGAGTTGTTATCGCAGTTGCCCCCACTGTAATACGAAACCCATCATCAATTGTGAAATTTAAAACACCGTAATCAGATATTCGTTCTAAAACGACAGGTGGTGCAAGTTGTGAAAATCCAAAATAATAATCCAGCATTTCATTCACACTATTTTTGTATACATTGTTATTTTCATCTTTTCTTAACGCAAGCTCTCGTATTATGATTTCAGGAGTAATTGTAATTACACCTTGAGGCGCAATCGATGAAGGAATTCCGAACATTGCTGATGCGTCATATTCGTCTCCATCAATTCGCATTCTTGTTTGAATTTTAACACTTTTAGACGGAGGAGTGAGAGTGAGGTCGGGGGCATTTCCCATTGTATGTTCATAAGGGTTTAGCAAAAGAGGAGGATTTGGTCCTACGCTATTGAATCCATAAGCAATAATAATTGTCGACCCTAGTATTCTGCTCAATGGGTTAACCGCAGTCAAAGTCAAAGTTAATATTTCATTTTCAGTATTAGAATAGAATTTTCTTACACGTGCAACATTGGTGTTTTGTACCAATAATTTACCTTTATTAAGTACAGTAGGCCCTGCATTATAATTCCTTTGGGCAGCATCCTGCTCAGCCAGTGCCAATCGCAATTTTTCAGCATTTTCTGATTTAAATTCAAAATTTACACGATTAAGAGCAGTCAATGTAATTTTCATTTCAGTTTTGTATACTTGAGTTAGGTCACTACTTTCGTTCCCGATAAAGTCATTGATTGTTTTCTCCATGACATATAAAAGATGTTGAATATCTCTATATTCACCTTGCGGAATTGTCAAGGTAACAAGTCCTCCACGGATAAACCCTCCACTAAGTTGAAAAGTATTATTTGCTTCCTGTTGAACGGCAGGAACGCCTCTACTAAAAAAATTAACAGGATATGTATCATGTATATTTGGAATAATATTATTGGACTTCATTAAATCATTTTGAGGAAAATACAGTTTCAGTTGCATCTTTTTATTTTCATCATACTTGCAACTCCAAATCATATCTCTATTTTGAGTTGGCACATTTGCATCGACCCTCCACTTGCATTTATCACACAGCTCTTTTTCTATCGCAGTGCCCAGCGTTTCAAGGTCATAATAATTATCAGAAATGGTAATTGTAACTGGTGAATTATCATATGCATCTGTAATAAAATCAGAGACTATCAAAAATTTATTATTTCGATTGGCGTTTGAAATAGGCGGAACTTTTTCAGAAAATATGCTTTCAACAAATGCGGCATGCGGTGCTTCGCCCAGTATCGTTTTGTAACTGTTCATTGCAACTGTCAAACGAAATTCACGAACTGACGTTTCTGATGCTTCAACAAGTTGTCTCAATGCGGTTAATCTTTGTAAGAAAGGTTGAACTTGTTGTTCCGGAAGTAAAGGCGGTAAAAGTGCCGCTAATCCAAGTAGTACTGCAGGAATAGCAGCTGCCCGAGTTACCTCGGTAATTTTATCCAACATTGCTTTTAAATACACGATATTGTGATACAACATGTTAACGATTCTACCAGTATTCAAAAAGCTGTCACTCACTTCTATTTCTTGAATCATTTTCTCTATTCCTCCGCTTTTTGTATTAAATGTAAAAAATCGAAGTAGGTCTGATTGAAAATTTACCATGAAATTTGAGATAATATATAAATTTTCAGCAATATTTTTATTCACAACATTTCCAAATCTCAACTTGGAAACTCTTTCAAGTGTAGAACTAATATTATTCCACGAATATTTTATCGGGTCATTTGTGCGATTTGCGGGAACAATCACGTCATTTAAAAAATTAATGTCATCTCGGTTTGCCCCCGCCAATATTCCAAAATTATTCATCAGAGTATTATAAAAATAACTTTCAATTATAGGTTTAAAAATTGATGATAAACTCCTTATAATCTCTTGTATATTTGCACTAATGGTTTCTTTTTCTTTTTTCGCTTTATTTGATAACATGGGTTTAAAAATGGTAAGAACTTCTCTAATAAAATTCGGGTTATTCTGTTTATATTTCAACCAATCCACAATAGTTGTAGATAGCGATTTACCATCTTTTACAGTTGCCGGATATGAATCTCCAATCGTGACATCATACTGCATGCGCCTAACTGCGTTTGACAATATTTTACACGCCGCTTTGTAATTTTTATATTTTGTTTCTAATTTTATTTTTTTATCTTTTTCATTCTTTAACTGTCTCTCTATATCTTCTTGTATTTTCGTTTTTTCAGCTTGTGTTATTTTTGCACCAACAACCAGTTTTTTTGCATCATCCAAGTCTTTTTGAAGTTTTATAATAGCATTCGCATTTTTCTTTTCTTGTTCGTCATTGTGCTTTTTAAAGTCATCACAAATCATTAGAATCATTTTTGACTCTTCATTTCCGAGAACCTGTAAATATTTGTATGCATTCGAATCTGTTTTTTCTTTAACAGGTGTTTCAATATCGGATATTGGCTTGGGAAGTCGAAGTAAATAGTTATTAAATTCAACAAAATTCAAAAAGTATTTTCGACGGTCATCTTGTAATGACCCAGGTAAAAATCCTGACTCGCTAAATTCAACATCAGATGTAAATAGTAATTCTTTACCAACATTAAATGGTTTTGTCATTGTTAACGGTTCGTATAATTCTTTCAATCCAGGTTCAAATTCATTTGACCCTCTTTTCAAAATTTCGGTTTCAATAAACAGTTTTAAAATTCCAATTTCATACGTTTCTTGCAATTTCACTTTGATTGCGTTGAACTCTGTGCCAATTACACCTGGTCCAAATTCAGATTGACGTTGCGCTTCCTTCGTGTTTATATTTTCAGTAACTGTTAAATCATCATCTTCGTACCACTTTTTGTTTTCAGTTGGTGGCGGTGGTGACTGCGGCGGTGGCTGCGGTGGCGGTGATTGTGACTGGGACATTGTCAAACTTGATTATTATTTTCTATTTTTTATCTTTTTTCTAGATGAATAAATTATTATTTATTAATTAATTATTAATATATTGATATATTAATTAATATTATTTTCATCTATTTAATATTTTTTTCATTTTTGTATTTAAGTGAGCCATCCCCCCTTATATTTTTATATTGTCATAAAATGATAAATATCCCAGTTGAACCCGATTTTCGCGCTGTTTTTTCGCTTTTTCTAAAATATCCATTGCGCTCTTTATTTCAAGTTCGCTGATTATTTTATCATTGTTGGTGTCGATTGAGTCTTGTAGTTTCTTGAATTTTTCAGGTAATATGCAAAAGTTGCTTTTATCATTCAAGCCATAGTCTGCTAATATTACAAATGCAGCAGTGAGAGTTAGCGCCACATAAATGTTGCGCGTTCCCATCCACGCAATCGTAAATATAAGAAACTCTTTTGTAATTGCATATTTCAAATACGATTCGGCAGATGGGCTAAGATTCAGCTGAACATACCTGGAGCCAATATTCAGCGTAAGCATCATAATTCCGGCGAAAAACATATTTGAATTTAACGAACTAATCGATTCATTAATACTTTTAAACATTTTTAAAAAAAAGTAAGTTAATTTATCCTATATTAAATAATAATAATATTATTTATTTATTCATTAATTTAATTATTAAACTTTTTTTTATTTTTTAACTTTTTTGTCTTTTGATTTTGTAGGTGTCGTTGCCGGTGTTGTTGCCGACGCTCCGCATATCGCACTTTGCGTCGTTGAAAGCCACTTTGCAATTGCAATTACTGGAGCGCTAAATACATTGCTTGAAGTTGAGTCTGCACTAACGGACGAAGCAAGTTTCATCAAGTTCTTAGTGGAGTCGTCTAGTTTTGGATTAGAATCACACGTAAGTTTAAAATCATCAAAAAGTGCTTTTGGTTTTTGATAAAATGTGGCACCGGGTCCTTTTTTGCACATTTCACCATTGAATCCTATTGCTGTCCCTGCGAGTAGTTTCGCGTCAGCCGACGACGAAGTTGATTCATAAATTTGTTTATAAATATCCGTGTTTCCAGCTGTGCAAATTTGTTTATTTGTATAATCATAAATATCTTGAGGGGTCGGATTCGCCGGCAACGAGACTATGGATGCTGGTAAATTATTTTTAATACTCGATGTAATTGAGTCAACATCCGTCAAGCTAAATCCTTCATATGTCTTGAATGAATTGAAAAAAATGCAAATAATAAATATAGATACAAAAAGCGTATACTTATAACCACATCCAACGCTTATTATAAATATCATCAGCATTCGACCTGCCAGCGTATTGTAATAATGTTGCATTTGACTCGAATGAAACAAGTATGTATATATTACCCCCAATCCTAATGCAAATTGCATCATAATTGATTTACCGTATACGTCTTTTAAATTAATACTTTTAATTTCTTTGATAACATCTCCGACTGTTTTATTCATATCAGTTCAAATAATCAAAACAATGCAAACAATAAATCAATAACAATATACATAAGTGAAGAAAAATAATTTAATTAATTCAATTAAAGTCATTCAATTAATATATATAATCTTTATTTCCGTATGTTTTCTAAAATAAAATCTCATTTTTTTATAGTAGAATGTCTTTAGCACAATATGCTTCACCCTATAATAATGAATCAGAAGTAGATAATAAAAATCAAAAAAATCAAGGTGCTAAGAAAATGTCTGCCGCACAATCATCTTCACTATCTTCATCATCTTTAAGAAAAACAATCAAACGTCCACTGCAACAGTCGCAACAACAGTCGCGTGTTTCAGATTTTATGAATAAATTAAACTCTCAGTCCACAACGACAACAACTTATATCGGAGATGAAGATGGAGGTGGAGCTGGTTCGTATGGTCCTTACGGCGATTCAGAAGATTTAGCAGATTACAATCCAACAACTGAGCAACAGCAACAACAGCAACAACAGCAACAACAGCAACAACAGCAACAACAGCAGCAAAATGGCGACCCCAATCATGATGACAACGCTGTGACAAAAGAAACTTTCATGGATTTACCTAGCTCGTATGCAAAACAATACTACCAACAATATATTCCGTACAACAACACTGCCTCGAAAACATTGTCTGATAATGCACCAAAAGAGGAGTTGCTTGAAAAAATGAATCACATTATACACATGCTGGAAGAACAACAGGATGAAAAAACAGGAAATGTAACAGAAGAACTCATTTTATATTGTTTTCTAGGCGTTTTTGTAATCTTCGTGGTGGATTCTTTTGCAAGAGCCGGAAAATATGTAAGATAATATATTCAAATATCCGACTTGTTTCACACAATTTATTTTTTTTAATAAAAATAAAAATAATAATAATATTATACAATATTACAATTATATAAAATGTCAAGGTTAAGAAATATATCTATTTTAATATGTGACTTACAAACAAAGGCACTTAAAAATCTTCATAAACCAAACCAAATAATATCAAATGTAAATTTATTAATTGAATCAAAAAAACATTTACTTCCTATTAAATCCATTATTGGTGCTCAATTATGTTCTGAAAAATTAGGAACCCTAGATACTAGTTTAAATTTAAAAAATATAGACACCATATATGACAAAACCACTTATTCAATGGCAAATGCTTTTCTCCTTAGTAAATTGAAAGAAAAAAAAATTAATGAAGTTGTGTTGACTGGTATGGAAATACAGTGGTGTATAAATAAAACATTGATTGATTTAACTAGTAAAGGATACAAGGTGCACATTCCGGTTGATGCAGTTGGAAATAATATGTGTTTGGTTGATAATAAATATAACATTGAACGCTTAAAAGCAAATGGAGCAAATTTATGTACAACACACGGTTTTATTAGTGAACTATTACATGATTTTCACAACCCAGAATCTAAATGGTTTGTATCTTATTTAAAAAACATGAATGTCAGTACAGAGCGGCACAAGTGGGGATTGTGAGACAGAAAACTATAACTTACTCGGTTAATCATTTTATATAAGTAATATAAACGTATAAATATAAAATGATTAGCAACATTGTCACCATCCCCATCCCATTATTTCCATTATTATGTCTAGTGATTCACACTCAAGTTCAAATTCGCAAATAGATTTATTTATGACAATTCTTATCAACATTGGAAATGTTCTCAGTGTCATATACAATATTCCGCAAATGTGGAGAACATATAAATTAAAAAAAGCTGATGATATATCTTCTTATTTCTTGTGGATGAGATTAGCATCAGGTATAATCTGGTCCATATATTGTATATATTATCAAATGTGGTATGTCATTATTTCGTGGGCTTCTACCATCATATCGACGCTTCAAATATTATACTATAAATATTATCCCGGATATTCACAACGCGTGTTAATGACTGATTTGAATGAAGCACCTGAAAATGAAAATACACGGCAAATTATTTCATAACATTAATAATAATTTATTTATAAAAAATTGAGTTTTGCATTGCACATGTCATGTTTTATACAACAGCGTAATAATGCAACAGCAGGATAACTCACAACAACCGTCGCAACTACGAACTCACGGACACCGTGCATTACAAGCTTTCAAAACTGTAACACTTTGGATTGTTTTGAATCCTTTATTACATATTATCTTATATTTTATAATGTGTAATATTATGCACCATCTCTCATCTAAATTATATTTATACTTTTGCACAACAGACCATCGTGCAACCCTGCCCACACTCGCAATGTCACCCTTTACAATCATATCACCACATTGCATAGCAATACGGTGGGTCATGATGGAAAGCGCAAACCTCGTCTATTTTCAAATACTTATGGTCGGTTCTTGGATTGTTGCGCGTATTCCATAATATTACTAACATTTAATTATTATATTCTATACTTATATAAATAATGAAACTAAAAGAGTTTGGAATTATAATTAGAACAATCGGCATTATTTGTCTTTTTTTATTTATGATAAATAGTGTCGTTCCAATTCCTTTATCAATTGTTATCATGATTTCTGTTGGTTATTTATGTTCTGCTATATCTTGTAGTGCAAAGTTATTTAATCCATCTGTAAAACATCATAAAATTGTCAACTATTTTATTGCATTATTGGGATTTATTTTTATTATGAAGAATTTATAAATAACAATTTTACAAACTTTTTTTTAAAAATCAAAAATGGACATTTATAAATGTCCAAATTCCATTTTTAAAAAAGAATCTTGAAATAAAAAAAACTAAAAAAATACATTATTTTTTTTATGAGACACCTGTGCAACTCCACATCACATACAGTCTTGTCTATATTCAGAATAAATCGCATGACTGCATAAGAAAAAATGGAAAAATCCGGGAAAATCTGAAAAATGTTCCGAAAAAATAGGATAAAATAGGACAAAAAAAGGATAAAAAAGGACATGTATAAGAACAAATAAGAACATGTATAAGAATCAAATAGGAACATTCTGACCATTCTTCAAAAAACTAACAAAATATATCATTTTTATAAACTTTTTTTTTAAAATCAAAAATGGACATTTATAAATGTCCAAATTTCATTTTAAAAAAAGAATCTTGAAATAAAAAAATCCTAAAAAATCCATTATTTTTTTTATGAGGTACAAGTACAAATTAATTGCATGAACGGTCTCATTCTAAATTATAAAAAAATACATGACTGCATAAGAAAAACTTGGAAAAACTTGGAAAAAGTTGGAAAAAGTTGGAAAAATCCAGAAATTTCTAGAAAATGTGCCAAAAAAATAGGACAAAATAGGACAAAATAGGACAAATATTGCCTGTATAAGAACAAATTAAACACGGATAAGAACGAAATAGGACCATGGATAAGATTATTTGTAAAATATCGTTTTTATAAACTTTTTTTTTAAAATCAAAAATGGACATTTATAAATGTCCAAATTCCATTTTTAAAAAAGAATCTTGAAATAAAAAATCCTAAAAAAATCCATTATTTTTTTTACGAGATACTTGTGTAATTCCTCAGCTCACATGGTATTGACTGTAATCGAAAAAAAATGCATGACTGCATAAGAAAAACTTGGAAAAACTTGGAAAAACTTGGAAAAATACGGGAAAATCCAGAAATTTCTAGAAAATGTTCCAAAAAAATAGGACAAAATAGGACAAAAATAGGACAAAAATAGGACAAAAATAGGAAAAATATGGGTTGTATAAGAACAAATAAAACATGGATAAGAACGAAATAGGACAATTGATAAAACTATTGAAAACACGTTAAATTTACAGGGACAAAATAGGACAAAAAAGGACAAAAATAGGACAAAATAGGACAAAAATAGGACAAAAAATACAATGAAATAATATACGAATAAAAACAATATAAGAAGAATAAATAATATATTACATGTATATGAATATTTTTTAAAATTTTAAATGCCCAAGGTTAAAATAAACTATGCTGAAATGTTATTTTATAAAATAAGTTGTTTATCTTCAAACATCACCAAAGTATTCATAGGTCACACCACAAATGTAAACCAACGAAAACATATATTAAAAAAACAAACTCAGTCAGAAATATATTATTCCGACATGATTGATTTCATTAAAAATAGCGGAGGATGGGAAAATTGGATTTTACAGATACTGGAAAAATACGAATGTAAAACACACATTGACATTGTCTTGAGAGAAATTCATCATTCAGATATGTTGAATAAAAAAACAAATGATGTTGTTTTAGACAATAATGGTGAGAGCGAGAGCGAGAGTGAGAGTGAGAGCGAGAGCAAGAGCAAGAGCAAGAACGAGAGTGAGAGCGAGAGCAAGAGCAAGAGCGAGAGCGAGAGCAAGAGCGAGAGCAAGAGCAAGAGCAAAAGCAAGAGCAAGAGTGCTACTGATAAAATATTCATATGCAACCATTGTAATTATAGGTGCTTTAAAAGCAAACACTTTAAACAACATTTAATGACTCGAAAACACCTGGATGAAGTTCAAAACAGTAACGCAACATCATCATCATTGAAAATAAGCGAAGATAAAAAAGAACTCGAATTTTACATTAATGAATGTGATGATGAGTCGGGTGAAAGTAAAAATGAACTAATCCTTCAGTTATTAAAAGATAACGAGTCAATGAAAATATTCATGAAGGAACAAAATGACATGTTGAAAGAAATGATTGCAAACCACCACAATACAACCACAACAAATAATATAAGACATAAAAATATTAAGCAGAAATTTAATATAAATATATTTTTAAACGAACAATGCAAAGATGCGATAAACATGTGCGACTTTATTAAATCACTCAAAGTCACGTTTCATGATTTAGAAATTACAAGAGACAAGAGCCTGGAAGAAAGCGTAGGCACAATCATGTTGAGAGGGTTGAAAGAGCTTGATGTTTACAAGCGCCCAATTCACTGCACTGACCAAAAAAGAGACGTAATGTACATCAAAGATGAGGAAAAATGGGAAAAAGATGATGGAAATATTAAACTGAAAGAATCGATAGATACTCTTTCAAAAAAACAAATGTATACTTTAAAAGAGCTGAGAGATTCAGACCCGGAAATAAAAACTAACGATGATAAAAGGGATAAATTTCTTGTCACAATGAATCATGTTAGCACTCCAATAACAGAAACAGGTGGTAAAAAAATGATAAAAACAATTGGTAAAGAAATATTTATTGATAAAGAATCAGATGCATGTTCGTTTTGATGCGTTTAATCCTTGTTGCGTTGCGTATCAACGGCATGAATGATTTATTGTTATTTTTTTGGTAAAAAAAATAATATATGTAGAATGTATAATATTAAAAAAATGTCTTCTCCGCTAGATAGTAAATTGTACAAAAAAGCAAAAGTATCTCAAGCACAAGCAAATAACCAAGCATTCCAAGCTATTGCTAGACTTTTACAAAAACTAACTCAGTCAAGTGGCTTACAAGGCGTTACTGCGGCTAATTTCAAATTATTAGATAAGAACAATAATGGAAGACTTAGCGAGAGAGAAGTATTCGGTAATGTATTAAAGCTGAATTTGACCAAACTTGAAACTAAAATATTAAAAGTCATTTTCAAGCTTTTAGACAATGGTGATGGTGGTCTTAGTTTAAAAGAATTTTTAAATAGTAAAAATGTAGCCGTTAGAATTTTAAGATTATTGAAGAAACTTTATCCCAGTTTCACGTTATTTTGATTTATTATTATTATTATTTTGGTAAAAATAATAATATTATGGTAATGTATATAACAGTTAAAAAATGCCTCCGCCGCCAGCTATTGATATGTACAAAGCAAAAGGAAGAAAATACAGTGATTTAACAAGACATCATAGAGATAGACAACGTGTAAAACCCCTAATAGAACGACGACTTGTACTTCTAAACAATGACCGCCCCCCATTCCAACGATTATTTGAAATATTAGATTGGAAAGATGACGGCAAATTAGTTGTAACTCCACAATCATTCAGGTTCTTAGATGCAAATAAAGATAAATTTCTTAGCAAAAAAGAATTATTTAAAAGAGTAGTATCAGAAAACCCGGGTTTAACTGGTGCCGATTTTCGACAATTAAGAAATGTATACAACATATTAGACAGTAATGATGATGGTCTTATTGATGTAACTGAATTTTTAAATAGTAAAAAGTTTCTACAAGTACGTACGAGAATTCGTATTGAACACCTGAAACAAACGAGGGGTTGGTTTACTGCATCCCTACGGAAGTCTCAAGGATATACTCCAAAGGAAATGTTGAGTGCAGGCTATTCTGAAGCAGATTTGTTGTCTGCAGGCTTTACTTTAGCTCAAATTTGGGATACGCCGGGTATATAACAGGGATACTGTTGTCATTTAGTTCATTTTAATGCGTTTGATTTATTATTATTTTTTTGGTAAAAAAAATAATAATGTGGTAATGTATAACAGTTAAAAATGTCTCCGCCGCCGCCAAATAATAAAATGCATAATATGCATAATATGCGCATGTACACGGGGAAAGGAATCCCAAATCACCCTGCTGCTACTGATAAACTTACTCTGGATTTTGTACGATTTTTAAATGCGGACAAAAATGTCCGTTATAGCAAGAAAAAAATATTTGAAACAATGGCGAAATTAACAGCTAATCAAGCATTGCTATTAGACACCGTATTCCGATTGTTAGATAGAAATAATAATAAAAGTATTAGTAAAGGTGAATTGTTAAGTGGTGCTAGACAACTAGTTAAAGCACTTAGAACAATAACAAACCCATTTATGTAGATGCTGTCAAATGGGACCAAGGGCCGCACGTTGAGCTATATGAGTTCGCCGAAAAAATAACTAACACGACTGCTCTGAAAAACTGTTGTCATTCAACGGTTTATAACTAGTATAACTCGGTCTTGTCTCATAATAATTATCCCTGTAATATTTGTCTTTTAAACAGTAAATTCCACATATTAATAGGAAAAATGCAGATATCGCAACTGTTGTGGATACAACTTCAATCATTGTTAGTATGTTTGTTTAATAATTAATACAAGTATGCATTTATATTAATTATTAAATTAATATAAAATGTAATAAATTATAATAATTAATTGATTTAACAAACATAATAAAAAGACTTTTACATATAATATATTATAATACATATACATAATAATGTCGTCAGCAACAGATGTGAATACAAAAGAACAGCTTGTAAAATATGTTAAAGGGTGGATACAAATGGATAACGAAATAAAAGAGTTTCAAAAAGAAATCAAAGAGAGAAGAGATAAAAAGAAAGAAGCTACTGATAAGCTGTTGCATATTATGAAAGACAAAGAAATTGACTGTTTTGACATCAACGGAGGGCAACTTATATATTCAACCACCAAAGTAAAGGCGCCTCTTAATAAGAACACGCTAATGAACGCATTGTTGAAATTTTATCAAAACGACGAGAATCAAGCGCAGAAAGTCGGGGACTTTCTTATGGAGACGAGAGAAGAAAAAATCAAAGAATCCATACGCAGAAAAAAGTGTTGAAATTAAATTGAATTAGTATTAAAAATGTATTAATTAAATAATATTATTAATATAATAAGATAATATTATTTTACTTTTTACGTCTCGAATATGTTACCTGGAACGTCTTCAAGAAAAATAGATTCAAAACATAAAAAGTTTAAAAATAGAGTGGACAATGACACTCGCGAGTTGTCATTGCAATATAGTTTAGATAAACTTGATGATGCGAGGACATATGAATTTGAAAGTGATGGCGATAGCGGTAGTGATGGCGACGATGCCAGCAACCATGATGACGGTTGTGAAATTTACCCGTTTGTATCCGCACTTGAAAAAAATGTTGATGAATCTGAAGTTGATGCTGATGCCGTTATCAACATTTGCGTTTTTCAAATAAACACATCATGTGAGCTGCCATTTATTGAATTTCTAATGACAAATAGTTTCAATAAAGAATTTAAAAAACAACAATTCGAATTTCCATGTGTAATGTATACTCCATCGAAACGAACCGTAACAGACCAAGCAAAACAACATATAAATACTTTTTTAGATGATAATGAAGTTGTCAAATATAGAGGACATTTAATAAAAGATAACGAGTATTATTTGTTTTTTCATAAATATTTTAGAAAACTTAAATTTCCGCATAAAATTTCCATGACTGATGATGCATTGTGGTGGGTGGTTACAAGCGAAATAGTGAATTTCAAAAAGGTCATGTATATTGACGTGGATAAGCGTGCGACTGACCTTTTTATAAGAAATCCCGCAATTATGCGTTTGTATGATTGTAACAATCGACTTGTAGAAACGCCGGTAATATGTTATTACGGAGACCAGTATCAAAAAATAACTTACTTGGCTTTTTTTGGATTATTGAAGGCGCCGTTAAAAAGTTCATTTGGTCCGTTTTATGTAGGAACAAATTTTTTATCATCCATGAAATATGCTTGTTACACACATGACAATAAACCGTTTGAACTTTATGATGGAACGGCATTAACAAGAGGAAACCATGGAAAATATGTGGAAGGAGGTGTCCTCAGGTCAGTATTGTTTGTCGGTAAAATGAATGTTTTTTTGAAATCAGGCACTCCTGACAATTCGCAAATCTCTCAAGAAGTAGCAAAGAAAGACGAAGCTGTTCGTAAACTTTTGACACTTCGAGATTCTAATGGTAACTGGACAGAGAATTATGACACGGCATACAGCGGGTTGTATTTTGTATCCATTGGTAACGACGACAACTACAAAGATGATGTAAAAAATGGTGGTGGTAAACAAATAATTGCTGTGAATACTGTAGAATGGTTTTTTAAAGATTATAAACATTATTCTATTTTGTCTTATCATATGATTGAAACGGGGACAATTCCTGATAAATACGACGTGGATTATTCTGAATATTACATAAAATAATGATTGTGCGTAATTCGTTCAATTTATAAAAAATTATATTATAATAGTATAATTAGTTAATTAGTGTAAAGTTTAAATTAATAATAAAAATAAAATGTCAGTTTCTTTAAAATTAAAAGTAATTGTAATAGGCGCAGCGGTTGTCTTTGATTATATTGTAACGACAATGATGAATTTTTTAGGAATAGACCCTAGTTTATATGGAAACTATTTAACATTTTGGAATGCGTTGGTGGTATTTTGGGTAGTTTTACCATCAAGAATCGAATCACCGCTTGATAACATTTGATATGCATATATTTTTACAAGGTATAAAAAGAGAGAAGATAGAATAAATTATTTTATTATTTTAACTATATAATAAAATAATATTATACATATTGTATAAACGTATACACTACAATTAACAACAAATGGAATCAATAAATTACAACCGCGATTTAGAACAACTTTTAGCTCAATCTGCGGAAGAATGTGAAAGTTTGGGAATACTTCATCTTGCATCCTACGAAAAATACAATCTGCTTTCAAATTATATAAATATTCCTGTAATTATTCTTAGTAGCGGCATTGGTTTCATAACCGGTATCGATGTGAATTATGATAATATGAATATTATACTGGGAATTGGAAGCGTCTTTGTCGGAATAATTAAATCCATCGATTCTTATTTCCAACTAGGAAAACGCGCTGAAGCACACAGGTTGTGCGCGTTGCAGTATACGCAAATAAATAAGAAAATTCAGATTGAACTTTCATTATGCAGAGAGCAACGCCAAACGGCAAAAGATATGCTTTCAATTATAAAAACTGATATAAAAAATTTACAGGATATTAGCCCTATTATTGACAAGGAAAT
>Ga0315284_10008353_pt1 | contig 14787 bp, 36 predicted proteins | sample YL17G09_16_MG_FD_203696 | JGI IMG/M metagenome (GOLD analysis project Ga0315284, IMG submission 203696) | Sediment microbial communities from Yellowstone Lake, YNP, Wyoming, USA - YL17G09_16 | ecosystem: Environmental > Aquatic > Freshwater > Lake > Sediment | place: USA: Wyoming | collected... | reverse complement strand
CAAATAATAATAACCTTCTCATTTTCAATTATTCTGTTAACGATGTCTGCATTCTTTGCATAGAAATAATTTATAGGAGTCTTTTTTATTTTCTCATCCTCATATAAAGACATTACCCAAGACTTACCAACAAATGCGATATCTTTATTTCTAAGCTCTCTTAGTTTGTATCTTATCTTTGCCATTTACAATCTCGTCTACTTTCTTGTTAAGTAAATCCAGTTCTTCATCTTTAATTTTAGAGATATCGATTGTCTCAACAATCTCCTGTCTATCCCTCCAACCGAATCGATTCTTCATTGAGAACACCCACACAACAGGATTGAAATTCTTATAAACTCCTTGCAATCCTTTCTTCCCTTCTCTCTCCCACCAATACATGCTAAGGCACTCACCTATTTTTTTGGCGTACATAAATTCTTCGTGATTTTCCGCCCAGTTATACAGCGTTTGTTTCGCTGTTATTACGATTGCTCCGAATGATTCGAACGAAAATCCTTCTGCCATATGCTCCAATAATTTTTCACAATATTCAAACTTATAAGCAGTAGGTCTTCCAGCGGTCATACTACTTCCTCCAATGCTTTTATCAAATCGTCGGGAGATCGAATCACAAAATAATATCCATAAGCATCTATAACGTGATTGCGTCTTATTTTCTGATAATCAGACAGAACTCCTTTTTCGTTCTTTATTTCAAGCTCAACATATTTTCCTTTTACGCAACAAATAATATCGCCTACACCCAGTTCCCATTTAGGAACTCTTGCATGCGCGACGATTCCTTTGTTGTTAAATAATCTGGTTGGAGTATGGCGTGTAATAAGAATATTCTTTAAAAGCAGGTAATCAATACACTGCTTCTGTATGTCTCGCTCTAACAAAATCCCCCCTATCGAGTAACCTAATAATTTTCGTTGTCTACGATAACGATAAAAAATTGTTTAGGATTGATTTTTTTGTCTGACGTCTTTGTCTGTTCTGCAATGTACTCATCAATCTCTCTCAACAATTCTTTTATATCATTCGTTTCGCACTGCAACATCGGAGTAACCAGTTTATCCATGGTGCCCCGATTTCTAATTATATCACACGTATTGTACTTTTTGTCAAATAAGTTATAATTTAGGTATAATCATGAGAAAGAAAACATTAGGTTATTATTTTGACAAGATCGTTAGAATAACATTTCGTGACCATGTCAATAACTCTGAGAACAACTCTTCGCTTATATGCATTGCCTATGGGAAGGTGATAAAAGAAACGAGTATTGACCTAACGATAGTCTGTTGGGAGCTGCCTAAAGAGGATGCAGAGACTAAGCATTCAAACGAAGAGAGATTCACGATATTAAAAAGCACGATAGAAAACATAAATATACTACGTTAATCCAATTAATAGCACCGCATCTTGTACAAATTATTATTTCTTTAGAGAATTTATAACCGCACTCTCTGCATCGCTTCATTTATTGTTAGTCTTGATCTGCCTTAATATATTCTAAAAAGCAGTCAGAACTACAAAAGTTCATTTCGGTAGAAAATGATCCTTCGTACTTATAATTACCAGAATCTTTATCAGCATTGCTGTTCCCTATTTTAATTTCGATTGCCATTCCTTCGTGTTTGATTTGTTGACCTATTGTAATCCAATCTTTCTTATCTTTGTTGGTTGTCTCTTGTCCACATTCATCACAGCAATATTTCGTAATTTTACTCATGATATCTCCTTTAATATTTAATTTTAACTCTCTCTTCTTATTTTTTCAATCATATTCCAAACACTAACATATCCCATGTAGTTATAAGACTTATACAGTCCTGCGTCATGCATCTTGTAATTAATTTGTTCCAATCGCTTTTTGTTCTCATCAAAATGTGGGTTACCTTCGATTGTTTCCCAAAGATTATGATTATCACGCAACCATTGTAACTTCTTGTTACGCAATTGTGACCAAGCCACACCGTCGCTGTTATAAGCAATCTTTGCACACACGATCATATTCTCCTTTTCCCATGTAAGCAGAATCTCAATAGCAGCTTTTTTGGTAAGCGAATACCGCTTAATGATATGTTCAAATATATTAACACGAATACTATTCAGCTTTTTGATTGTCATTTTTTCTATCATTTAAACCGTTTCTCCCATGTTACGCATTTACATGGATCCTTGCTTTCGTACAAATAGAAATATGATAACCCCTGGGACAAGCATTTATGAAAACACTTCGACTTGTTGTTCTCATATCTGATAACTGATAAAATTGATACAATTAAACAAATTATGCTGATTGAAATAACCATGAAAATAAATGATTCTATTAATCTAATTATTTGTTTCATAATTACCTGTTTTAATAATATTTGTCATATTTTTGTATGTTTTACCATCTTTACAATTCTGCAAAGATATAGTTCCGAATGCTCTAACTTCATCTTTGCAAAATATTGATTGTGTTCCATTTATAATATATTCACTATATATTCTATTGTAATATGATTCATATACAGAATAGCAAAACATACATATAGCAAATATTCCTGCTGGAAAAACTAAATATAAAAGAAATGAGTCTGTATTAATTTTCATCCAAATTCTCCTTATCCTCGCAGACTACAATTTTCACAACAGCACATTCTTGTGGTTTTGCTGGATAGCTTGTAATATTGATATCACTATACGTACAACGACATAAATCATCGGCGGAATGATATGAAAAATAATAATCAGCACAAGAATTATATCTATCAACTTTAATCTCTGTCTGTTTAGTTTTCATCGTCGTACTCCAATCCAAACTTTTTATTAATTTCTTTAACCGCCTTAAATTCTATATATTCACAACCTTTAATCCAAAAAGCACGCTCTGTATGTTCTTTGAGTATCTCGATAATCTCCATGGCGGCTTCATATCTAGTATTGTTTAATACAAATATCAGGTGCTTGACACACTGTATATTTTTACAATTTATTAAATCCTCACATTCGTCACATGGTTTTTTTGGTTTAGTCATTTTATCTCCTTCGCTTCGTTAGTTTAGTTTCCCATCAATCTTTTAAACGCTTCCCTGGCTTGCAATGGAACCACGCTATTACCGAGACATTTAATTCTGTCCATCGTAAACAGTATCCCATTAGCCACTCTACCCACGTCGGGTTCAACATTCCAGTTTGTTTGAATTGTTTTACACTTGTGGTCAACCCAATTTGTTTTCCTAATTTCAATCTTCTCTGTGTGCATTTGTCCGACATGTTTCCACGATCCCGACAATCGGATGCATTCGGGGTAGGCCATAAATTCTTTTTCGCCATGGATTGTAAACTGTATCTTACTTTCCCTGTTCTTCCTTGAGCACCACCCTGATTGCTCCCATAGTTTTGTGCTGTTGGAGTTGGCAAGCATAAACCATCTTTCCCTTTTGTGGCACGCTCCAACTTCCGCCGCCGATAACATTGTCCATCGACAATCATACCGTCTTTGGGTAAATTCTTGAAGAACCCTGTCAAGTCCTCGTGTTCGTATTGCGGGTACGTTTTCGAGAAAAACGAAAGCTGGCATGAACTCGTCAATGAGTCTGATGATTTCAAAGAACAAGCCGCTTCGCTCTCCTGTGATTCCAACTCCTTTCCCTGCAACGGAAATATCCTGGCATGGAAAACCTCCATAGATGATATCAACTGGCACGTTGATTTGTTTTCGTCCCAGTGTTCGCACATCATCCCAAATTGGTGCTTTTGGCAAATACCCATCATCCATGCGTGATAGCAAAACAGCCTGAGCGTATCTGTCGTTTTCACAGTATGCGATTGATCGCACCCATTCTGACAATGCGAGTGTGATTCCTCCGATCCCAGAGAATAAATCCAGGCCATTCATCCCCCCTCCTTCGCTTCCCATAATTTGCAGCTGAATGATTTGGAAACAATTCCCCGTTCGCTTAATTGCCCAACTAATAACTTACATTCAATATTCCCTGAAACATAATTAAAATCAACCCCATGTTCACAACTTTCGCATACCTGACATTTATACATCTCCTCTTGTGCATCCCATCCGTCACAGAACACGTCATGTAGAGTAGAAAAATAATGAGTCTCCAGCCATTTTTTATACGCCTGTTCGCGGGTCATGATTCAACCGGAACCGGAACCGTAACCGTCACCGGAACCGTCACCGGAACCGTCACCGGAACCGTCACCGGAACCGTAACCGGAACCGTAACCGGAACTGTCACCGGAACCGTCACCGGAACCGTAACCGGAACTGTCACCGGAACCGTCACCGGAACCGTCACCGGAACCGTAACCGGAACCGTAACCGGAACTGTCACCGGAACCGTCACCGGAACCGTAATCGTAACCATTTTTTATTGTTTCCATATTCTTACTCCTTGAATACTGATTCGTCCTTTTTCTGTGCAGTGAATAATTTCTATTGTTTCCATTAGTTCATGTTTGTCAATTTCTTCTGGGAATTTACAGTTTTCTGGTTTCGACGTTCCGCTCATGGCTAGCTGAGATAACGAAGCGGCGCCTTCCCAATACCAAATACGCCTTGATTTTCTAATAACCGCTTCTTTTCCATTTCTGCTTTCTAAATATCCAGCATGAACTCCAGCGCTATATGTTCTTGCAATAACATACGGCATTCCGTTCAAGTCAGTTGCTTTTTGTTCAATTGAACTTTTCTGTACATAAGTAACTCCGTTCACAGTCAATTCATTCAAATTTGTTTCCATGATTTTCTCCTTTGTTAGACTGAATTTTCATAATCTTTTGAGCTTGTAATCTTAATATCCATTTTTCCTCCCTTGTTATGACATTTACCCCGACCCCGACCGCGACCGCGACCGCGACCGCGACCCCGACCGCGACCGCGACCGCGACCGCGACCACGACCACGACCCCGACCACGACCGCGACCACGACCGCGACCGCGACCACGACCACGACCGCGACCACGACCGCGACCACGAAATTTCATAGGCAGTTCTATTTAATGCAGCATTTATCATTTTTGCACCAATATAAGCGGTGATCCCCATTCGACAGAGTCAACAATTGCTCCACGAGAAATTATTGCATCACCGATAATTGGCTCAACTTCATTCAATGTCCCATTCTTAAGCGCATCATAATATCTTCCAGTATCAGCAACCCATGCAGCACTTTCTAATACAAGTTCGTTTTTATAAATAGATTTTAATTTTCCACTATAATAGTGTGTTACTGTTCGGATCAAATACTGTTTTCCAATAATATAAGGATGTCTTTCTGTTTTCTCATTACCACATAATTTTGAAATCTCTTTCACTTGTCCTACTGTTAATTCGTCAATGTTAATCATCTCGTTTTTCTCCTTTTAAATATTGTTTATTTTTCTTTCTTATTTCTCATATATTTCTTTTTCATATCCTGATAAAGCTTTCGATAGCCTTTGTTGCGAATAGTGTTAACTATCTTTTCTTGTGAAGTAACTTCCGTTGCATAATGGCGCGCAGTCTTCCTAATTAACTTTGCTTTTTTACCTCTCATGATTATCCCCCTAGTCTTTTGATTCTCTTCTTGCAATCGCAACAAATATCTCTCTTATAAGTTGACTTAATATGTCTACTACATCTCGAACACTTTATATCATATAATTTTAAAATGGGAAGACCTTCTCTTGATCTAAATTTGTTTAATTCTTCTATTTTTAGTTCTGTGAAGTTTTTAGTCATTTGTTTATATTTCTCCTATGTATTGTTTTCTCACCTTTTCGAGTTCCTTGTTAAATTCTTTTATCTTAACAAATAACAATTCAAAATTACCAATAGGTACGTCCTTTGTGTATTCAATCAAGTCGTCATATTCTTGCTGTAGCGTTGCATATTCAGCGTTGGATATTCTAGGCATCTTGGTTGCTACTTGTTTATTGTCGCCAGTTTTACATCGGCACGCATAAATTTTGGACGGATGAATCAAACCGTGGATAAACCCATGATTGTGGCAAATATTACAAAACTCTTTTCCATCTTGTCTAGTGATATAATCTTTTTGATTCGGCTGTGTATGTTTAAATACATATTCTCTCAACGTTCCGAATGAAGGTATCTCTTTGCAGTTGTTTTCAATATCACAAAAAGCTTTTTCCAGATGACTTTGGTCGATTATTATTTTTTCAAGCCTATTTACCCAATCATTCAAGACGTCTTCTTGTGGTAATTTTTTTTGTAGAAAATTAAATGTTTTTAAGATTCTGTTTTTAATTTCAATTTTTAATAGCATTTTGTTCCTCCATTTTTTTTCTTTCTATCAAAAGCTGTTCATTGCATTCTCTCATCATTCTTTCCGATCTCGTTTCAATCCACTTTGGTTTGTTAATCCACTCTTTCCAAACTTTGTGAAAAGAAGAAAGCTTTTTAATAAAATCTTGGTCTCTTGATTCACATGTTGATACATAGTTTTTTATCGCTTTCTCAAGATTTGAAAGCATTATTGCGTCATGAATTTCTTTCACGAATAATTCAGTACCTGACTTAATCTCTTCTTTATTAGGATACGTGGCGCATAGCGTCTCTATATTGTTTCGTAATATATTTTTTGTTTTCCCCTCATACTCCCCTTTCTTAATACAAAGAATATCCTTTTCTTTATCTTTATCCTTAGCCCCTTCTAAGGGGCTTATAAGGGGCTTATAAGGGGCTATTTTTTCTAATCTTTGAATAACAGACTGATGTACTCGGTTTAAAGGATTTAATTTTCCATATTGAAAATCAATAAATCCTTTAATAATCAATTTATTATCTTCAATAAATTCTATTTTATCTCCAATTTTTTTTAATATTTCATCTTTTGAAATATTTTCACCAATAAAATAACAAAAAGCGTCATCATCTACCTCCCAAATACCAGCATGATCGCATCTATCACATAAAAATAACCAAACACATTTCATCTTTGGTTCTAATTTACGAAACCACGCTTTTTCCCATTTATTTGTGTCAGTAAATCTTTTAGCCATTTTATGATTTGTTCCTTATTTTGTTGTGCATCATTCCACAAAAATATCTGAATTTTCTTTCTGGTTCAAAGTCTTTTATTCGTAATAAATATATTGAATCAATAATTTCTTCTACTGCTAAATATTTTAAAAAATATTTAATTGATTGTTTTCCTTTTTCATTTAACATGAATCCGAATTCATCCATGAATGTTTTATTTATTATTTTGACTTCTGGGTTATCATCTTTCTTTATTTTTAATATTTTTTCGAGATAATTATAATATTTTTTTATTTGTATTTGTTGTTCTTTATATTGCAATTTTAAATCATTTATTTTTTCTTTTTCAATTTTTGGAATTATATTTTCGTTTAATATTTTATTTGATTTTCCTCTATTACAAGAAAAACACGAAGTAATAAGATTTATAAAATCATCGGTTCCATTTTTTGATTTCGGTATTATATGGTCAACTTCTAATATTACATCGGGTACACCTTGACCATAATATTGGCATTTAAATCCATCTCTTTCAAAAATTATAAATCTTGTTTTTTTAGATAAAGACAAATTATATTCCCCCCGACAGGATGGGTAAAAAGGAAGGCGTTCGGGACCCCCCTTTTACCCAACAAAAAGATTTTCTATGCAAACTATTTATATTTTATTCTAATCTAAAAGTAAACATTTTTGTTGACTTTAATATCATTAAATAATAATATTACGTCCGAATCATGTAGTTCACAAATACCCTAATGTGTAGCCGAGAAGATTAATAGTCTTTTCGGCTTCTTTTTTTTAGAATGGCAACGTTTCCTCGGATTGAAACTCTGGTTGCTTTTGTTCAATTTGTTTTTCGTTTTGTCCGGCCAAATAGATTATCCAATCAGGATGCTTATCTTCTTTTTTGTTTTTGTTTTTAAAAGCAATATATTTCTGCTTACTATCAAGCTGAATACTAAAATACTCGTTTCCATTTTTTGATTTGCGAAACCACATTGCTCCGATCTTTTTTAAATCCATTTTATACTCCTAACTTTTGTTGTGTTGCTTTTGTTTCATCTGTTTTTATTACTGGAAAAGAACTTTTCCTTATTCCTACAGCATCCTTGAGAGCTTTAATTTCTTCCGGCTTCCATGAATACTGGTTCAACATCTTACGTACATTCGTTAATGAATCAATATCTGTTGCATCATATATGCACCCTAACGCGAAATCTATTTTACCCTCTTCAATAGTTGTTTCATTCTTTGGAGAATGAATTTCAGTTTGAATATCGCGTTTAATTTCGCTTTTTACTCTATTGTAATTATCATCTGGAAGTGGTGTATTATCGTCGTCAATTGTTCCTTCATATGCATGTCTTCCGACACCCCAGAAAGCTGCCGTTTTCTTGAAAGCGTTGGTAATTGCACCTTTCAGTGCATCATAATATGTTGCAGATACATGCCCCCCAACACATTCGCGTGAATTTTCCATAGATCCTACCCATATAGAAAGTCTAACAGTTATCTCATGAAATTGTTGTCCGGATTTATAAGCACCTTCAATATTTTTTAATATTGCCCAATCGAAACCCCATTTTTCCTCATATACTTCATTAAACCTGTTAACACAAAATTGATATCCATATCCATCGGTGTCATATCCCTTTTTTGTTTTCTCTTTGTCTGTTCTCTGAATCGCTTCTACTGAAAGCTTTTCGTTTAGTTTCAAAAATTGTTCTTTCATTGTCATTCTCCTTTATTAAAATATGTTCTTAATAAATACACTTTCTCAAAGATTGCTCCAATAATTTGTTTTCCACTTTTAATAGCGTCTTTTATTAAATCTTTGTCTGACTCATACGAAACAACCTGCATCTTATATTCGGAAGGTAATATCGACTCATCGACAATAAGCTTCGGTTGAGATTCTGACAATACAAATTTGTACTCTTTGCCGATCAATTCTTTTATCCCTTTTGAAAGCATTATATCTTTTATTCTGTTTCGAATCTGTTGCTTTGTGCTTTCAAATGATTTCTTTATTGTCTTCATTTGCCGTTCTTTACAATCGAAAAATTCAATCTCTTTGTCTATTCTTTCAAGAATAAAATTATACTTGTCAATTTTAAGAGATATTGACGCTGCATTTACATCAATCTCCGTTTCTATCTCGGGTGTAATTTCGCCCGCATTTTCTACAATGCTCTGCATTAATCTGTCAGATTCGCGCATTAAAGTAACAAGCGACTTGTTTTCTTCCATTTTAATCTCCTATTTATATGGACGATATTTCAATAATGGACATGGACATTTACATTCTTTGATTCTTTCCTTAACATCTTCATAGTTACAACATTCTTCACATTTTGCTTTTATTGCAGCGCGTGGTGAAAGTCTACCGAGGAATGCCCGAATTGCGGACATTTTCCATAATTCAGGCACAGTACTTATATAGGATGCCAGTTTTTCATTTTCTTTTTCTAGCTCCCTCCACTCATCGAGCCGTTTTTGTAAAATTTGATCTTTTGATATCGGCGTAGGTACATATTTTGGCTTGTTTCTCATATATCCTCCTTTTCTTTTATATGACATGCGTCATATAATAATTCAATTATGAAGTCAATAAATTAAAGTGTCAAGTTATTAGACATTGTCTAAAGTGTAACAGTAATAATATCATTGATTAATTCGTATTTCGTCTATTTTAAATACACTTTCTAATGTTCTGATTCTAGTAATAACACATAGTTATGCTTGGCATGTCGTATGCATATTAATAGGGTGATTTTAATAGATTGAAAAAGGGGGACGTATGAAGTATTTCAAAAAATGTAATATGTGCGGCAAAGCTTGGAAGACAAAAGAAGATTTTTTAAAAGATAGAGAACTTAATTTTATAGGAGAATGGAAAGATGTGAATATGCTTTCTTATAATCACAAATGCAAGACTACATTAACAATAAAAAAGGAGGGAATATGAAAAAAATTAAACGCAAAGGAGCAAAACATGGAAAGAATTGATGGATACGACTCATGGAAACTATCAAGTAAATATGACGATGAACCAGAGACAATCGAGAAAGAATGCCAAGATTGCGGTAAAACTTACGAAGGATTTTACGACGATTATAACGATTGTCCACATTGCAATGAAAGTGAGGAAGAAAATGAAGAATGATAAAATATTAGACGCGCTCTTTCATCTTGTATCTTCTGCAAATTTTATCGATACTATTCTTATAAAACATGGAGATCACTTTTCTAAGAATGATATCGAATGGGCTAATGACATAGTTAAAACAACGCGAGAAATGGTTAAAAACGGTATATTATCAGGGGGATTAGATGAAACCGAAAATAAGAGAAATCCTAGTTAATACATCAGATACTTTATATCAAAAGTATACATCCGACAAATATCTTCAATCTGAACGTACAGAGCTGATTAAAGAGATAAAATGGATACTCGATAAAAGCGACTTCTTTGACGAAGATGTAGCATATAACTATATCGATCTAGTTAATAGACTCATTGAGCAAATCAACTTTGTCAATAAACAGAAAATAAGAATAAATCAAAACGACAAATAATTATTTCACAAAGTATTCAAAGAACTCAGGTTGAAACGATCGTATCGAGTTGTCTTCATCAACGCTGATTCTCAATACAAATCCTCCAACCTGCGGTTGAGCACCTTTTCTAAGCAGGTAGCTTGATTGTCCTTCGAAACAACCCGGTTGCAAGCAATGCACATTGCGATATCTGTTATATTCAGTCTGATGAAAGTGTCCGAGTATGAAAACCTGCGGTTTTGTCCCGGGTACCATCGCATCCACATATCTCTGCATCTTATATGATATAGCGTAAGGTATTCCACCTTCGCCATGATGAAGCTCAAACTTAATTCCATTTACTGTTACTCGCCCATTATATTGACCCAAGTATTGTATATCATCTCTTCGCTTTGCAATACGCTCACAAATATCAAATCCATACCGTGTTAAGAACGATAGGCAATGATTTCCAGCTATAATGTAGTACTTTAGGCCAGCCTTTTTAGGTAAAGTAGAACAGAATTCTTTCTCCTGATGCTCGGCTACAACATCAGGCAATCCATTCAATGTCAGTTCATTCTCTTGTCCGGGATATACACGATAACCCGCGACACAATCGCCAGCTATGAATATGTCTCGTACTCCAAGACTATATGCATTTTCAACGTAATCCAATAATTCCTTTTTCATGAAATGCTTAGATCCCGCGTGTGTGTCAGCTATTGCACCAACTAGAAACGTATTTTTAACCTGCTTAATGTCAATGTCATACACTTTTGTATTTTTGGAGGTAACTTTATCCAGCCCAATACGGTCTTGAATTTGTGTTACCTTATATCCTGCCTCCATTGCCTCTTTTGCAAGCTCTTCGATTCTCTTCGGCGATGCATTCATAAGATTGCAAAGATCACGCAAGTCATTCTTACCGTCGTTTAGATATTTGATAAACTTCTTTATCTCAGGTGTGGCTTCTCTCTTAATAATTTCAACTGGATTTTTTTTGATTATATCTTGAATACTTATTTTATGTTTCTTTGCAATAAAACGTACTGAATCGCAGGTACGATTTAATCTCCATTTTTTGTTATGCTCTAAAAGTGCGCTTTCAATTGTGTAATGCTTTTTGAGTGTCGAAAATAATGATGTAAGCTCATCCTTAGACCACAAATAGTTCATAAATATCCCCCCTATTTATTTTATAACCTCCTCTTATTGTATCATGCTATTTGTGTTTTTAAACTATATTGACGAACAAAAATATACCAGTAACGTTAATACGACTAACACACCGAGTAAAAATAACTTCTCTTTAGTATTGAATCCTTCCTGTTTTTTCATTTGTCCCTCAATTCAAAATGATAAAGGTCGTTAAATGAATTATCACTAAAGTCTGCGTTATCATTCCAGTCCCCGCCCCATCTGATAGGTATACCAATCGTTGCAGCGATTGCCTTTACAAACCCTGCAAAATAATAATAATCACGCTCTTTTGCACCGCATACAGGTTGTATGTCAATTGCCAAAGATGGGTGCAAATTATGTTTGCTCTGACCTGCGCGAAGCTTGCTTTTACCAGCCAAGAAAGCTTTTTCTTGGTCTTCATCGCTACGATTGGCGCAGAGAATAAAGAAATCAAGATGACGATATACTTCGCTGAATAGTACCTGTAAATTCATGTGACATTGATTCAATAGACCGCGTTGTTTTTCTTCCATTTGTCTAATCATTATCTTGGTTCCCTGCATAATGGATGATCTTTATATTGTTCGTCACAACACCAACGATTGCTATTTTTACATAGTTCTTTATCACGCGTCTTAATTATAATACGATCGTTCTCATTTTGTTTCATTAAACTTTTAAGCTGTGATGTGCTAAGCATAGGAATGTCCTTCGGATACGATTCGCACATTGAAAGATAATAAATAATCTTGTTCAAATCTGTATATGACAACGCCGCATAATCGTCAAATACCGGATCCGTTGCTTTAATTGTAATGTTATCTTGTTTACGAGTAATTCCATCATTTGCACTGTCCCCGGCCCATATCTTTACATCTTTCAGCTCTTGTGGAATGTTAGGCTTTGAACATCCAGATACAAGTACACAAAATAATACAATAGATAACCATACGGTAACGAAAATAAATTGTCTCTTACTCATTTTTTACCCCCAAAAATGTTGTCATAACCGGAAGTATCTTTCTCTTGTTTGGCCTTCTTTGCAGCCTCTTCAAGTTCTTTCTTTACTTTAGCAGCAAGCCTGTCACGCATCCATTTTCTGAATGCTGTATATATCTCAATGAAAATAGGAATAAGACCAATGATGCCTTTAAACAGAGAAGATCCAAAACCAAAAATCTTTCCTAAAAAAGCAATTATCTTTGCCATACAATACCCCTGTCTATCAAATAATTTGATTAAAATAAAGGGGAGATATTATCTCCCCAATCCCCCAAAAACCGATTGTAAGTATGAAATTACAATTTAATAGCATTCGATAACGCAACACCGTCAACAATGATATCTGTCACAAGCTTCAATGAGGCCGTGATAATCGCCTGTGCCTTAGCATCATCAACTACAAGCTTTGATGTTACATACGCTACAAGTTCCAATCCTTCCGCTGCATCAATATCTTTAAATTCTACAGGTACTTGTGTAAAATCGATTGCCTTTACGTCGGCAACAAGAACCGGAACATGCTCGAACAGGTCTTTAAAATCCAACATCCAATCCTTACCGTTTTTGATAATGTGAGAAGTAATTTTTTCCAATTCAATACCAAGATCAACTGCTTTCTTTAAATTTTCAATACCTACCATGCTTCCTCCCTTGTTAATATTTATTTTCAAATAACAATTAATATTAGACAATCAAACATAATTGTCAACCAATACCTTTGCAATTAATAGACGCAGCCATATCAATCAACCCGGTTCCAATTGTCACATATGCACGAACATATCCATACGCCGCATCTGTCACATTCCACATATACTCACTAGTTCCAGTAATATTCTGACTTGTACTTGCTATGTCAATCCAGCTAATTTCATCATTACTTGCCTGTAATTTAATAGTCGAACCACTGATTGCGCTTGGCGTATATGTTCCAACTCCAATACCTTCGTCTGTAATATTTACAGCCGTGCCAGCCAACGCATATGCAAGAGTTGTAGCAAGCTTAATCTTGTTTGCATCGACAACTATTACATAATAATCTGTTCCTGTCGCAAGCGTTGCCGGAAGAGTTCCGGTAGTCGTCAATTGTCCACAAAGTCCAGCAATATATCCATGACTTGGAATAGTTAGCGTATTTGCTGTTACATCAATCTCAGAATTAACACCGCCAGTTAATGGTGTCGCAGCGGTTATGTTTTGTGCATTGCTGCCAGTTCCGGTTACTGTAATGTTAACAAGCGCTGCTGCCGCCGGATATGCGTCTATTGCTGTTTTAACCTCTGTTGCCGTCGATACACCGTCTTCTAATTGACAAGTAATCGCAGACCCAACTACTGTCACCACTTCGCTTCCATGTGATGCGCCACCAGTGTATTCAACGGTAATACTATTTCCAGCCGTTCCTGCCGTATCTGCTTCATAAGTCAAGTCTGCAATTGCTACAGATGCTTTTGCAGGGGAATCAAACGTTTTACCGCTTCCCGGGGTATTGTTTGTCCACTTTGCATGTATAGCATATCCCCATATATGCTGTAATTGCTGAGATGTGCTTTGAAAAGTATACGTTTGATTAGTTGCAGCGATCCAATTTCTTTCTAAAATCCTCATTTTTCATCCCTTTCTATCTGTTTTATTAAAAGATTTTCTATCTTATCAAGCTTTGATAATACTAATTCAAATACATCCTTGCTTACGTATGTCTTTTGAATATAAGCAAACGCGCTAACGCTATAGACAACAAGGTAAATGATAATAACAATAAACGTCAAATCTTTCTTCATACCGCAGTTACCAAGTCTGTTATGTTCTTTGTCACAGAATCAGGTACAGTTATCAAGATAGCGCCAGTACTTGTTTTTGCTGTATACAAAGAAGAGGAAGCCTTTTCTATTGTTATCTTATAGAGTCCGGTTCCCTGAAGAGTTCCGGTAGTCGTCAATTGTCCACAAGGTCCAGCAATATATCCATGACTTGGAATAGTTAGCGTATTTGCTGTTACATCAATCTCAGAATTAACACCGCCAGTTAATGGTGTCGCAGCGGTTATGTTTTGTGCATTGCTGCCAGTTCCGGTTAC
>Ga0315284_10008352_pt1 | contig 14787 bp, 14 predicted proteins | sample YL17G09_16_MG_FD_203696 | JGI IMG/M metagenome (GOLD analysis project Ga0315284, IMG submission 203696) | Sediment microbial communities from Yellowstone Lake, YNP, Wyoming, USA - YL17G09_16 | ecosystem: Environmental > Aquatic > Freshwater > Lake > Sediment | place: USA: Wyoming | collected... | reverse complement strand
TTAATTCTCACTTTTTATTTTAACTCATTCTGCCTCATTCCACAAAGAAGTTCACAAAGGAGCTAAGCTCCTTTGTTATTAAATGGTTAAAAAGCTTGATTAAGGAGCTAAGCTCCTTTGTTATTAAATGGTTAAGAAGCTTGATTAAGGAGCTAAGCTCCTTTAAAAGAACTCGGTTGAAACTAGACCTCGACAGCCGTTGATTTGGGCGAGTTTAGGCAAATAAAAAGAGATAGTCAGCAACGACTATCTCCAATTCTTTATCGTAAAGAATCTTAATTTTTATCGGCTTGAGAAAAGCTTCCATAAGATTTTACCTGCCCCGTAGCGTCCTGAGTTTATCGAAAGACTGCTACTGGGGTTTCTTAATTAATTTTTTTAACTTTTCATTTACCGATTTCGATCTGCAAAGGATCTTCCAAAATGATTTCCGGTTTTCCTTGATATTCTTTAATTTCCCCTTTAATCCTAATGGTTTTGTTGAGATAATATTCTTCCGAACTCTGAACAAATCTATACTGGTCTGAACTGAAAATCACGCCAGTAAAACAATGGTTAGGATATGGTTTTTCAAAATTTAAAAAGATGGTATTGGTTTTTGAGCGAAAAGCGTCAACGATCTTTCCTTCAATAATCATTTCTTTCCCGTAATAGTTTCCGGCCTGGCAGGCACCGATAACCCTCAATCCTGTTTTTTCAACAGTTAATTCCTCCCAGGAAAATTCAGTTTTTTGATTTTCAGCCGCCGGGGTGCCGGCAGGCACGAAGGTAGACCACTTACAACCGACTTCATTTTCTCTAGCGTCTTTTTCAGCTTGAGTAATTTCTTCTCGATATTTCACGTCTTCCGGCGAAAAACGAGCCACTGCCAGCCCCTCTTTTACTAATTCCAAACTGATATCTTTATCACTCAAAAACACATATCGCAAATAACGGCAATACTGATCCAAATCTTCCTTTCCTTTCTCCAGTTTTACTTCTTTATTTAAAATTAACTCTTCCAGGCCAGTTTTTGCTGCATCATAACAAGGATAACCTCTCTCATCAGCATCAATTCCTAAAACTCTAACCGAATAACCGCCTTCAATTAAAAAAGTATCGCCGTCAATAATTTTCGTGACTAATTTTATTGAGTTATCTGGCAAATCCGGGATATTCGTGCATTTACTGACGGCCGACGGCGTTGGCGTAAAAGAGAACTGCGGGCTCGATACCGACCGCGAAAGCCAAACCGCGCCGCCAATAATTAAAGCTCCGACCGCAACCGCCAGAATCACCTTATGTTTCTCGAAAAATTGCTTCATAAAATGGTAGCCAAAAGGAGCTAAGCTCCTTATTTCTCTTTGATTTCTAATCTTTCTATGCCGTGCTCGTTGAGCTCATTATCCCATTTGTCACGGAAAGGCTCTTCTTTTTCAAACCGCTCTTTCATCTCCATTTTCGAGATTTCTTTAAATGGCATTTATCATCCAATTTCCCAGATAGACCAATTTTGCTAAATTTTCGTATTGCTCGCTTGTTAATTTAAATTTCATAATTTTACCTACCCCGTAGCGTCCTGAGTTTATCAAAGGACTACTACTGGGTTTTTTACCCTGAGCCGTGTCGAACGGGCTCAATTAATTCCTTCGCCCTTCCGTAACTTTACGCAAAGGAGGGTTCGATTTTTTGTTTACAATAATTTATATCAAACCAAATCGGCCAATCTTGAGAATCTTTCTTTCTCAAATCTCGCTTGGTCAATTCTCTTGTAAGCCCATTTTTTACTGGTCAATTTTGAAACTTGTTTACACCATTCTTCGGCTCGCTTGTCTTTCAATTTTACATCAATATCTTCTCTACCCTTAGTTTCAATAATCCAGTAAGTATCCTTTGTCTTCGCGATAAAATCGGGGATGTAGCCCCTCACAAATCCATTAGTATCAATGTAAGTAATGCGGAAATTGAGCGTCTGTTGATGATTTTTCATAAACGCCAAAACATCATCATCATTATCCAGTAAGCGCGTGAATTGCTCCTCCAGTTTATTCTCAACGGGAGTAAGGTTAAGAACAATTTTCTTGGCTTCAAAAACATCTCGCGACCATGGAAAAGGTTTTATATTTACCGCTCGCAATTCTTCTCCAATCAATTCTATATCTTCGGAAACTGCCGTAAGGTCATTGATACGATCAACGAAAACTTCAATGAGACGAACCCTTACTTTAGCGTTATTGAGCCGCTTCAAATCATCTTCGTTAAAATCCAGCGACCTATCAAAGAGTTTGTTTTTAATATAATCCTTTGTTATGCCTGCGATGTTTTCAAACTGGCCGGGCACTCGGCTGTATTTCTGAATCTTTTTTGTAATCGCGCTGATATAAATATCCGGCCTGTCCGCGAACGGCATTGTCAGTATTTCTTCCTCCTCAACCTGCTTGGTAAGCAAATCTCGCTTGCGCATTTTTATCTCTACCGGGTTTAAGTCCTTATAGTAGAATAACGGGGATGGAAAATCGGAAACTTTTAACTCTTGAAGTTTCTTTACCGACCTTGTGACGCCGCCTTGCGTAACAGGTACAATAATATCGTATTCTTTTTTGTTTTCATCAACGCTGATAATTTTTGGGAGTGTTTCCGGTTTTGCCACCGGAACAAATTCAACCTCAACTCCTTCGGCGGCTAACGCTTCTTCAATCAAATTATGAAATGAAGGATGCTCAATTACTATCAATTCGTCTCCAAATCCAAGCTGACCTGGAAACATACGGCGTAAACCACGGCCCAAAGTTTGCTCGGGTAAAATTTTTGCCTTGGCACTAAGCGGCCGGAGCGGCGCGATTACTTTAACATTCCTTACATCCCAACCTTCTCTAAGCATCAATACTGATACTATCGCAAGATATGGATTATCGGGTTCATCAATTTCCCTCGCCCATTTTCTTGCCTTATCCAAATCCTTTTTACTGACCTCGCCGCCTTTGTCAGTATGTATAGTCAAAACTCTGTCTGATAAATCGCGGAATGAATCAAGATAATCAGCCACTTGATCTGCGGCTTTGGTATTTTCAGCCATCACAAACAAAATTGGTTTCTTGCCGGTTTTCTTTAATTCTTTATAAAAAAGACGCCATTTATCTACCGCCGCGTCTATTTGTACACGGTATTCTTCCGCGGCATCATCGCTTTCAATCTCTGGAATATTTTCTATTTCAGCGATTTTCGGTCTTTTTACTATCTCCTCGCGAATCGCCTCGCCTAAAGTATATTCGGTAATAATATGGGTAAATAAATTTCCGCCTTGATCCTTGGGCGTGGCTGAAAAATCCAACTGACACATCAATCCCGCGCTGTCATTCAAATCCGAGATGGCCTTATACCAAATAAGCTCTTCGTCCCAAACATGATGAGCTTCATCATTTAGTACCATTACATTTGAAAGATGAGATAATCTGTCTTTGAGTTTTGCCAAAGAAATGGCAATTTCACCCGGCGGTTTTGACCCGAGAATGTTTTGGACTGGATTATCGGCTTCGCTATTTTCACGCTCAACGAATTTTTGCCAGTTCAAAAGATAGAGCGTTGCCGGCTTTGTGTTTTCCCGCTCCTCATCAGGCCCGATAACATCAAGTTGGAAATCCGATGACCACTCCGGAGGAATAAAAGGATACTTCTTGAAAATGCCGCCTTCAAAAAACTCTGGATTTTTTGAATCACCCAACAAACGATCAAGCACGATTAGGTTGGGTGCTATAAGAATAAAGCTCTTGCTGAAATCGCTCCGCTTCTCTCTGACAGCATTGAAATATGACCAAACAACGGCCATTGCCATAACCATTGTTTTACCCGAACCGGTGGCCATCTTGAACGCATACTTAGTCCACTTGTCCGCGCTGGGATCAATTGGAATATGAGCTTCTAATTTTTGAGCAAGTTGGTATAAACTACGCGACTGTAGAATTTCATGACAAAAGATGAAATGTTCAATAGCATCTCTTTGCGCACGCCAAAAGACAAACGATGTACCGTTCGGTAATTGATGCTCCTCCAAAAACCACCACTCCAAAAGTCGCCGTGTTGTTTCGGTCGTCCCTTCTTTGTATCCTCCCTCACGCCACGCCTTAACCAACGGCCTCAAGGCACGAACGAGCGGAAGATTAGAACTTGGAGAAGATTCTAAATTCATAGTTTAATATTTACAACCAGTTCAATATAGAAATATTAAATTTTATAAATACTATATAGAATAACAAAACTATAATAATCAATATATACAGAATATCTCTCGATCTAATTTTATCCCATATTTTATAAATCAAGGTACTTATCAAAAAAACAAAAAAATAGCCAACATAATTTTCAATCTTTTCCATATGGCCAAAGGCTGCAATGAAAATATAACCCAATGTAATAAATAAAAATACAGACTCTTTAAAGTTTTCTTTTATAGCGGCTAACGCTCTAGGTAAAAAATCTGCAGCCTTATCAACTGGATTATTGGGACTAGTAAGTCCTAATGTATTGCCTGATGGCGATTTTTCCTCGGGAAATTTTACAAGTAAATCTCTTTTATCTTCTTCCATGTTAAAAAATTCCTTTGATAATTAAAACTTGGCCATCTTCCTCGACAAGAAAATCTCTTCCAACATAGAAAGTAAGATCAATTCCACTAAAAGAAACTCCTTTACTAAAACGAACTCCCGGGCCAAGCTGAACTCCGCCCATCCTCACAATACGAATAGGTTCAATACTTCCATCAGAATTAACTCTAAAAATTTTATAAAAATTCAAGTGTTGTTCCATATTATTAGCTAAATTTCTATTTTAACTAACTTCGTTGCATCGTTCCCGAAAATATCAATGACTTTAATGAGAATATTGTATTTTCCGGCTTTCTTATATTCGTAATTCATTGATAATTCCAGTTTCGGCTCTTTGCGGGTGCGGTAGCGTTGATTCATATTGTGGAAAGTATCGTCCTCCTCGGTTTCCTCCTCGTGCTGATTGAACATCCAATCCACCGCCCAGTAGTCAATGAAGTCGCTCCAGCTTTTAACTTTATCTTTTACTTCTTCCGGCAATAATTCTGGGTTCGGAATAATGAAATCTTTGAGCGTTATTGCTACGCGTTTCCCTTCTGTCTTCGGCACAACTTCCAAATATGCGAGTTCGTAAAAATGTATCTCTTCTCTTACCTTCGGGTCGCTTACGTTAAGCTCCATCACCTCACGCGGTATTTGGAAGGTTGAAAGTTTTACGCCGTATCGCTCGGCCTCCTCTTTTACTAAATCGTGTAATCCCATTTCCCACTCCCAACCGAGCACATCTAGCGCCTTGATTTTATTTTCCTTGCACTCGCTCAACGCCTCGCGTATTTCGGAAAGTGTTACCGGGGCGTCAACCGCGCCAACGCGCACAAATGCTTTATCTTTTTTGCCGTGTAAATTTGTAAATCCCTCTATTGGTTCGGCGTGATAAAGCTCTAAAATAAATTTGAGATACTTTGCATATCGGCCATTGAGCTGAACCCAGCGATGCCGTTCATACTTGCCCAAATTCTGAACCACAAACGGTTTTGCGCTCATATCTAAAAGTCGCTTGCGGGCGGTGTGAATAGCAAATCTGCTTAAATCAGACATTATCCATCTTCTTTCAAGCTTTTCAGCGACAATACCAGTAGTACCAGAACCACAAAAAAAATCAGCGACGAAGTCATTCTTATTTGAAGATGCTTTAATAATTCTTTCTAATAATGCTTCTGGTTTTTGAGTTGGGTATTCACTTCTTTGAATCGGAGAAACCTCACTGTCGAACCACATATCAGAGACTAAAGATCCTTCGCTCTCACTCAAAAATAATTTTAACCTATATCCACTTGGTGTTTTATAAATTCTTCCCTCGCTCCAAAATTTTTCTAGATTATCAATAGAATACAACCATTGTTCTTTTATACCCCTAAAGTCAAAAGTTTTTCTGTTTGGACTTCTTTGAGAGCCGCCTGCAATTAAAGCAACCGTCTGATATGGACCCCTACCATCATTGTCATCTTTTGAATATCCTGCAAGTTGTTCTTTGGTATATGATTTTAAAACTCTATTAAAAATGTATTTATTTCCTTTCGAATAAAAAAATATACTATCATATTGATTTCCAAATCCAACAGATTGGCCCTTAGGGCTATTCGTTTTTTTCCAAACAATTTCACTTCTAAAACTATTTTTTCCGAAAATCTCATCCATTATCATTTTTACATAATGCCCGACATGCCAATCTAAATGAACATAAATAGAGCCATCGTCCGTCAACAGCTCTTTCATCAAAACAAAGCGGTCATACATCATTTGAAGATACGACTGCATGCCCTTGCCCCAAGTGTCGCGGTATGCTTTTACTTCCAGTGCGGACGGCTCTTTGGTAATTTCCGCTTGGTCGCCGATGTTTACTGTAAATGAAAAATCGTCACCCGTAGCAAACGGCGGGTCAATGTAAATGAGATTTATCTTGCCCGCAAACTCTTTGAGGAGCGACCCCATTATCAAAAGGTTGTCGCCCCAAATGAGCCGGTTCTTCCAATTTTTATCACTGTCGGTCTTAAATAAGCCTTCTTGAGCGGTGCCATGATAATATCCTCGCGGCAAATTTATTGTCTCAATTATTTGAAATGGTAATTCTATCCGTTCAACTTCTTTCTGTTTCCCAGGCCAGACAAGCTCGGTTTTATCAATTGGTTGTATTTCTTGTTTTTTCGCCATAGATTTCAGATGATTTAAAGTAAATCTTTTATCCTTATATTATTACTTCACTTTATGCTAAACCCGACCGACCGTCAATTTAAACAAATAAAGACTATTTAAAACAAAGAAATAACCAAAAAACCGATCATTATCAGAATCAAAACCGCTTTAACCAAAGTTCCGGCCAAGAATCCTAAAAATGCGCCCCAAGCCGATTGAGTTGCTTGCTCAATTGTTTTCCTGGCCAGCAATTCACCTAAAACCGCGCCAACCAAAGGCCCGATGACGATTCCGGGAAAACCAAAGAAAACTATTCCCAGCAAAGAACCCAAAAACGCACCCGTTACTCCATACTTGCTGGCCTGGTATTTTTTAGCGCCCAAAGACGGAATAACAAGGTCCAAAATCAAGGTCATAATTGCCAGCCCGAGAAAAACCAAAACCGTGATTAACGGAATATTGGCAAAATGAGTAGAGATTGCGAAAATAAAAAGTCCTAGCCAAGCCAAAGGCACGCCAGGCAGAAACGGCAGAATCACCCCGGCTAAACCAACCAGCATCAGAATCAGAGAAATGAGGAATAAGAAGATGATTTCCATTGTTATTCCACTCTATGCCAAGCCTAAACGGCTAAGATTACTCATTATCGGCGCATTCGCCTCTGATATATGACCCAGCAAGAGGATTCTTGCAGGCCTCGCAGTCATTGGAAAAAGTTTGGTAAATCGGATCGCATGGCGCTTGTATACATTGAATATTCATCTTGGCGCAGACCGGATCGTAAATTTCATAACAGGCATCGGCGTTTCTCTGTTCCGGGGTGCAAAAAGTTATATCTTCTTCTCCCGTACCCAAGCATTTGTTTCCATTAAAACATTTGTCTGTCCCGCAATTGCAAACTTTCACCTCGCGGCTGTCAGCCGGCGCACAGCCGCAAGCGCCTATTAAACAACTATTTGGGAAATCTTCCGACGATTTGCAGCATGACTCTGTTCCAACGGTTCCTCCGGAATTTATGCAGGCTTGTTCTCTTTTTGCCGATTCCGATTCGGTTCCGTTGTTTCCGGCGGGCGTTTTTGATTGGTAAATCCAATAACCCCCCGCCCCGACAACGATTAGCGCTATAACAGCTAGAATTATTTTTTTGGTCATATTTTTTATTTACGCAATTATTCACTTATTTTCTTCTTTTATTCTACCTGAGTTTTTGCCGGAATTCAATTCGCTAGCTTTTCGTCTTCAAAAGATAACGGCGGAATTAAAAAGTCCGGCCATTGCTTTTGCGGTCGGACTCTTTGGATTTATTTCCCAGACGATGGGTAGATCGAATGGAGGTGGAACAGAAGAGGCACGGGAAATGCCTCAACCTTCGTCTCGGGATGGGATTAGCTAAGGCTCTGGGTTCTCCCGGGAAGCGTTGTGCTCGAAATTGTGTTGTTTTTCCGAGAAATACTGAAAGAACCAAACAAACTGACGAAATAAAATGTCTGTCAATTTTGGCCAGTTTTTAATTATTTAATTTCAAGAACTCAAATCCCTTGAGAATATAATTTTTGACATTGATATTATGAAATTCAAAATTATCAATTTCCTCCGGACTGATCCAGCACACATCAGCTGTATCTTCTAGAGGCTTTGGTTCGCCTGATTTATAATGACAAAGAAAAACAATGGCAATAACCTGAAGCGCATCCTCATTATGCTGAAAAGTATTATTAGCGATCAAATACATTTCTTCTTCAACTTCAACACCGATTTCCTCAAAAACTTCTTTTTTGGCCGTCTCTTGAAGAGCGTTGTGGATTACACCAGTATACTCAAGCCCGCCTCCCGGAATAGACCACTTACCAGCCCCATGTTCATCTTTAAAACCACGCTGGCTTATCAAAATTTTGCCGTCTTTTGCGACAACCGCGTTGATTATAACCCGATATTTCTTCTCTTCCGATTTAGTATTCATATCATTATTTCACTCTACCAAAAAACCGCCTCTTTGGCGATTCTTTGACGAAAATAACATCAATCGTTTTCCTGTTCTTCTCTTTCTTTCCGTTCCACTCTTTTTTTATCAATCTCTTTTAAATATACTTTTCTGATTCTGACATTCTTGGGAGTAACTTCCACTAATTCGTCGTCTCCGATGTATTCTAATGCGGCTTCCAGCCCCATTATCTTCGGAACATTAAAATGCTCCGTGTTGCCTTCGCCCTTAGACCTCATATTTGAAAGCTGTTTTGTCTTACAGACATTCACTCTTATATCGTTGGACCTAGAGTTCTGACCGACAACCTGGCCCTCGTAGACAATAATACCCGGGCCTAAGAATAACACGCCCCGGCCCTGAACATTTTTTAATCCGTAAAGATGAGTTTCTCCTATTTCGTGGGCAACCAAAGATCCTTGGGTTCTTTCCTGCCAATTTCCCGGATCTGGCTGGTATTGATAGAAAGCCGTGTTGATTATCCCGAGCCCCTTAGTGTCGGTCAAGAACTCATTCTTATAGCCCATCAGCCCCCTGGTCGGCACGATGAATTCCAAAAACACGATATTGCCGGCATTTTTCATTTCCACCATTTCTCCCTTCCTGCTTCCTAATTTCTGGATTACTATCCCCTTATAATTTTCGGGGACCTCGATGAAAACATTTTCAAAAGGAACCATCATCTGCCCGTTTATCTCCCTGACGATAACCTGCGGTTTTGAAACTTGGAATTCATAACCCTCCCGGCGCATTCTTTCTATCAGAATAGACAAATGCAGTTCTCCGCGCCCGGAAACAACCCATTGCCTGTTATCCGCATCTTCAACTTTTAAGGCGACGTCTGTTTCCAGTTCTTTGAATAATCTTTCCCTTATCTGCCTTGAAGCTGAAAACTGCCCTTCTTTTCCGGCAAAAGGAGAGTCGTTCAGCATAAAAGTCATTTTTACGGTCGGCTGCTCTATATTGATAACCGGCAAGGCGATTGGATTCTGGGGATCGGTGATTGTTTCCCCTATTTTCACATCCGGTATGCCGGCTAAGGCGACAATGTCTCCGGCTGAAACTTCGTCAGCATCAATTCTTTTTAATCCGGAAAACGTCATTAAAGAAACCAATTTGTATCTTTTCTGCTCGTTATTATGGTTTATATGCATTATTTCCTGATTGGCTTTGATGGTGCCGTTATGAATCCTGCCGATGGCGATCCTTCCCTTAAAATCATCTCCGCTGATTGAAGTTACCAATATCTGCAATGTTTTTTCCGGATCACAAACGGGAGCAGGAATATACCGCACTATTTCTTCGAAAATAGGGATGATATTTTCCATTTTTGAGATATCCGGCGTTTTCCCGGCCTTGCCTTCTCGGCCTGAAGCGTAAATAACGGGAAAGCTTAATGACTGGTCATGGCCGCCTAATTCCAAGAATAATTCCATGGTGGCTTCCAGAACAAAGTTTGGCCTGGCTCCTTCCTTGTCTATTTTATTTATAACCACGATAATCTTATGTCCCATTGCCAGCGCTTTTTTCAGAACAAATCTGGTCTGGGGCATAGGCCCTTCTTTGGCGTCAACCAAAAGCAGACAGCCATCGGCCATATTTAAAACTCTTTCCACCTCTCCGCCGAAATCCGCATGGCCCGGAGTATCAATGATATTTATTTTTATGCCTTCGTAATATACGGCGGCGTTTTTTGAAAAAATGGTGATGCCTCTTTCCCTTTCTATTTCATTGTTATCCATGATGCAGTCGTTATCGACAACATCTTTTGTAAGACTGGTTTTTGACTGACGTAAAAGAGCGTCCACCAGCGTGGTTTTCCCATGGTCAACGTGGGCGATGATGGCGATGTTCCTTATGTTATCCATGTGATTAAAAACTAAACCTCGCTGTTGAACGGAGCTTTATTTATTTATACCGGTTTTTACCTCCCTACTTTTTGGAAACCTTTTTAATTGATTTCACTACTTTTGCAGCCAAAGGCTTGATATTTGAGATAGCTTCTACTGCATTAATAAGCCGATCCATTTTTACGTTCAATATTTCCAACTGCTTCTTTAATTCATCATTACTGCCTTTGCTGATATCCGGTTTAACCGCGTCATAACTCTTTTGCGTGCCTCTATTATATCCAGTTTCTTTTTTACCTTCAAAACAGATGCTGCAATACACCGGCTTATCACCAGTCGGCTTGAAAGGCACTTCACACGACTTTCCGCATTGGTCGCAAGTCGCTTGGTGCATAGTGACCGGGCCACGGTCTCTACCGCCGCCGAAGCCGCCTCGTCTGTTAAATCCGCCTCCATGACCACCGAAACGTTTTTTAAAGTCTCCCATATGTTTTCTGTTATATATTTATATATCCATTATTATAATAAAAAGATTGAAAGAAACAACATCGCCTAACCGATGAATGTCAGCGCCATACCCCGTTTATTCCATCTGCCGGTGCGTCCAATACGGTGAATATAATCAGTATAAGTTGCCGGCATGTCGTAGTTTATAACATGGCTGACGTCGGCAATATCAAGTCCGCGGGCGGCCACATCGGTTGCCACTAAGATTTGGATGCGGTTCTGCTTGAACAGGCCTAGCGCTTTTTGGCGCTGGGAATGGCTTTTGTTTCCGTGTATAGAATCCGCCTTAAAGCCTTTTTTAGAAAGAATTCTTGATAATTTTTCCACCCCATATTTAGTTCTTCCGAAAATAAGCACTTTATTGAATTCTTCCCGGCTCAAAAGATTATTAAGAACATTCAGTTTAGTATTCCCCTGCTCTATCCTGATAACATTTTGCTCAACATTTTCCGCAGTCTCCCTGGTCTTAACCGAAATCCTAACGGGATTTTGGAGAAATTCTTTAATAATTTTCTCTATCTCATGCGAAATGGTGGCTGAGAAGAAAAGAACCTGGCGTTCCTTAGGCAGTCCGTTCATTATAAAGCGCGTATCGTCTATGAATCCCATATCAAGCATTCTGTCGGCTTCATCCAGCACGATGGTGTTAAATCCGGACAAATTGATTATTCTTCTTGCGATCAGGTCTTTTAACCTTCCCGGAGTTCCGATAATTACGTTGTAATTGTAGCGGAGCTCTGAAATCTGCCTGCCGATGCCTATTCCTCCCACACAGCAAACAGAAAACATCCTTATTGCCCTGGTGAAGAATTTGAATTCCTGATCTATCTGGATGGCAAGTTCTCTGGTTGGAGTAACAATCAAGAGCTGTTCCCTCGAATTAAGTATGATCTTATTGATTAAAGGTATGAGAAAAGCAGCTGTTTTTCCCGTGCCGGTGCTGGCGATGCCCACCAGATCAGAACCATTAATAACATGGGGAATAACCCGGTCCTGAATCGGCGTCGGCATCTTATATCCCTTAATGGCAACGGCCTGTATCAATCTTCGATCAACTTTAAAATCCTGAAACTTATGTTTAGGTATAAAATAATCATCTCTTTCAGCCATAACCGCTTTATTGATAAATCTAACGGGGTCTATGTTTTCTCCGCGCTGGCCCCTAGCCGAAAGACCGCCTCTATTTTTGAATTGAGAGGATTTGAACAAAAACTTCCTTGGCCTTGAGCCGTTCACTCCGTTCACTCTATTGAAACTTCTGGTATACATATTTTTATCTAATGTAAAAAAGACGACTAGTCGTCGCTAAGTTTTTACAAGAGTATTCTCTAGAAAATAAAATAAAAACGGCGAGATTTAGTGATATTAATAGTATATAGCAAAACTAATATTTTGTCAAACATATTTGTTCAGTGACTGTCACCTTTTGAATGATGCCTGATATTAAAAATTAAATTTCTATTTTAGAAAAGAGATAGCTGCCTATTATTAATATTATAATTGTTATTACGCTCAAAACCCAAAAATAGAACAAATTCACCAGAAAACTATCCGTTCAAAAACAGCCGGCTGTCAATTTTGGCAGGTTTCCACAAAAAACTAAACCGCTCCAAATAAAAAGAGTTTCCTTTTAAGGAAGCTCTTTTACGTACATCTGACTGATTTAGATCTGCATTTGCTTGTTCTCAATCCGACGATCGGTTTTCAGATGAGCAAGCATAATGACGGCGCTAATTACCATCTCGGCTAGCGCTTCATCAGCACGACCCTTGGCACCGCTTACGCCGCAAGCGATGCCGTCACGGTAGACTCCGCCAGGATAGAGATATTCGTCGGGCAGAAGCAACCATGGGCAAGTAGCGATAACAACACTGGTAGTCATACGGAGTCGTTTGGCTACTTGCAGTTTCTTTTTCGCAACGCCGGAGAAATCACGTTTTTCTCCCCAGACGACTTGCCACGGAGTTTCTTCTCCAAGGCAAAAAGAAATGTCGTCGAGACCGGGAACAGAAATAATTCCCTTAACCCAGCACGGTCCCCAGGTTGCGTCCTCTGTGGCAAGAATCGCCTCGGCGCTTGGCACAACCAGAGCAATCGCTCTCTTTACCAGTTCTTCTGTAATAATGATCATCTAATCCTCCTTAGACAAAATAGAATAGTCGTGGCTAACAACCACGATGAAATTTGTGCCTAAATTATGCTACGCAAAATTGAATCCGTCAAGCACAAAGATTGAAAAGTAAAAACCGTCCGAAAGGACGGAATCAGAACTGGTGCTCGCTCTAGCAAACAATTTTAGAACTTTTTACTTTAAGTACTGCTCAATATTTTCCAAATGTTCTTCGTAGGTCTTGGCAAGATGGATTTGCCCTTCACTGTCATGTAAATAATATAAATATTCGCTTTCGTTTGAATTAATCACTGCGTCTATCGCCGCCAGTCCCGGATTGCAGATCGGCGAGGGCGGCCGTCCTTTATTGGTATAAGTGCTGTATGGTGAATCGATTTTGTAATCATCGGGCGTTATGACCGGCCACCAGTTTCCCGGCTCTCCTAAAACATATTGAATAGTGGCGTCTATCTGGAACGGCATGTTTTTTAACCACCTGTTCCAAATCACTCCGGCAATAATCGGCATCTCCTCTTCGTTCGCGGCTTCTCTCTGCACTAACGAAGCCAAAACTATCAAAGTATCGTTTCTTATATCTTTTTCTGCGGCTTCTTTAAAGAGATCGGCGGTCTTTTCATTGAATTGGCTTTCCATTCTCTTTGCAACATCCCTGCCCGTAAAATCCAAATCCAGAAGATAAGTATCCGGAAAACTGTAGCCTTCGTGAATATTTAGAAGAAACTCGGCTTTTGCCGTGTTACTCCAGCCAAGCTCCCTTTGCAACTTTTCCGCGACTTCCGTCGCTCTTAATCCTTCGGGTATCACTACCCATTTCTGATACGGATGGTTGGCCAACACGTCTGCCAACTGCCAGGCGTTCATTCCTTTTGAAACCATGTATCCGCCAGACTCTATTTTTCCTTGCCAGCCTTTACTCTTTAGCACAAAGTTGAATGCCCACTCGTTTTTTATATAGCCTTGCTCTTTCAGCTTGGGAATCAGTTCCGCTTCAGTTGTGGTTAGGTTGATAACGATTCTTTCTTCCTCCGCTCCTTTTTGCGGTGCTGAAAATTGGTAAAGGAAAGCAAAAACGGCAATTCCTATCGCTAGAATTATTCCAGCCGAAATTGCAATTTTTTTATTTCTACTCATATATTTTATCCTATCAAAAAACCGTCTCTCTGGCGATTCTTGAACCTGGTTCCCCAGCCCAAAGCTCCTTATAACCCTGGAGAATTGGGAATATATCTCAGAAACTGAAAGAAATTAAGGCGGTCTCCCGAAATTATCAATTCTCTATTGCCTGAAAACAAAAAGAGTCACTATAAAAAAGTGACTCTCTCAACTCCTCTTTTCCGCACTAACGGGCTACGTGATCGCCGCATGATCGTACTGATCGTACTGGTGCGGAACCCGCACTCAGCTTGCGCTTTGCGGAGCCGTCCTACGGACGGGCCGCGTCGCGGGCGGCGTGATCGTGATACACTTATTTTGAACGTATTCGCCCCGAAAACCACATAGTAGTTAAATGCCCGGGTCTGCGGAAAAGAATTAACATTGAGAGAGCCACAAACTAGCCGCCTTTGACTAAGAAAGATGACCAATTTGCGACTCTCTCAATGCATT
>Ga0315284_10008351_pt1 | contig 14787 bp, 26 predicted proteins | sample YL17G09_16_MG_FD_203696 | JGI IMG/M metagenome (GOLD analysis project Ga0315284, IMG submission 203696) | Sediment microbial communities from Yellowstone Lake, YNP, Wyoming, USA - YL17G09_16 | ecosystem: Environmental > Aquatic > Freshwater > Lake > Sediment | place: USA: Wyoming | collected... | reverse complement strand
ACCGCCACCGTCCTCGATACCAAGGTGATCGAATTCGCCTCCGCCGCGGAGCGGGAGCGGGTGCGCAGGTGCAACGCCGCCGCCGCCGAAGCCGCCGCCGCCCAGGCCCTGCTCGACAAGGCGAATGAGAAGCTGGCCGCCAAGGCGGAAAAGACCGGCGACCTGGCGACCGCGGACGCGATCCGCGCGAACCGCCCCGTGGCCACGCCGGCCCAGACGGCCGCCCCGCTGAAGCTGACCGGCACGGCGATCCGCGATTATTGGGCAGGACGCGTCGACAACTTCAGCCTGCTCGTCCAGGCCGTGGCCGCCGGCGAGATGCCGGAGGCCCTGCTGCTCCCGAACCAGGGGGCCCTGGACGCGATGGCGGACCAACACAAGGAGCTGCTCGCGATCCCCGGCGTAACCGCGGTCAAGACGCAAGGGACCGTGAGCCGCGGCCGGCGATGAGCACCAAGCGGAAGTACCGACCCGGACCGGCGTTCCGTACCGTCACGGCCCTGACCGTGGCCGCGCACCGAGGCGAGTGGATCTATGTGCGCCACAAGCCCCAGCACCCCCGCTGGATTTTATGGATGGCCCTGCAGACCGTGTCCGAGGGAGTGACCAGCCGGATCTTCCGGCGGGCCATTCCCCTGGCCGTCTGCTTGGCCCTGGCCGGCTGCGCGACCATTGATGCGCACCGGAAAGAGGCCGGTGCCATGGGCGCGGTGATCGATTTCGCCCTGGGAGCCGCGGCCCTGGCGACCGGCGATGTGATCGGCGCAGCCGCGTCCTTCACGGGCGGGGCCCTGACCCTCGGCACCGCCGCCCTCGAGGAGGCGAATCGTTGATGGATTTCCCGTTTGAGTACCGGATGGTTTATAAGGACGGGGCCGAGAGCCCCTGGCACATTGGGCACCTGGAATACACCGTTCACGGGACCGAGGTTCGCCACCGCATAGTTATGCCTGAACTGCCGAACACCCTGGGGGACGGCGACCAGATCGAGATCCAGGGCGCGGTGCCCGCACAACACCCGTTCCGAGCCACAAATTGAGGAGGCCCCATGGCCCGACTGATCAAGCACTACAACAAGCCGATGAGCGTGAAGCTGACGATCGAGGAACGCATCAAGGTCGGAGAGGATCTGACCACCACCCTGGGCAAGATCAAGGATGAGGAGGCCCGGTCCGCCGAAGTGCGGACCGACCTTAAGACCCGGATGACCCGCCTGGAGAGCGAGCGCGACCAGCTATCGCGGACCTTCATGCGGGGCGAAGAGATCCGCGACGTCCTGATCCGCGTCGAGGCCGATGACACCCGCGAGCTGGTGTACGAGATCCGCGAGGACACCGGCGAAGTGCTGACCACCCGGATTCCGTACGTGGAGGAACGCCAGGTGGAGCTGCCGCTGGCCGACACCGTGATCCAGATCCCCGGCGAGGGCGCGGTGCTGACGAACTCAGACGGGACCGTGATCATCTCGGCGGTTGTCGAGGGCGAGGACCCGATCGCGATCGGACGCCCAGGCGGACCGCTTCGCACGCAGGGACGCACCCGCATGACCGTCGGCGAGGACGGCACCGAGATACTCGGAGGAGAGGAGCGATGACCGCCGAGCGGGATGCGCTGGCCACTGAGATTGACAGGCTAGAATATTGTCTCCGTAACTCCGTAGGGGACGCATGCAATCTTGACACGGAATGTCGGAAGGCAGCGCGCAGCGTCCTGGGGGATGTCGTGGACGGGACCGAATACGGGGTGCCAACGCTCTTGGATGTGGTGGCGTTGGTGGTCGCCCTGGCGCGCAACGTCACGGTCGAGCGGGATGCGCTGCGGGACGCCACGCGCAAGGTGGTGGAGGCGGCGACGGAATGCCTGGACGATGTCCACAAGGATGCTGACGACCTGCGTGACGCCCTCGCGGACCCCATCCTTGCCACGCTGCGGAGGGATTGATGACCTACGAAGAGGCCCTTGCATGGCTGAGCGGTGCGCGGTCAATGACGAATCTTATCCCGCAACCCCCGTTTGATACCTGGGCTGTCCGCATCGCCCAAGCCGACGCGGCGATGACGGAACAGGCATACTGGATTGCCAGGGCGCATAAGGAGAACATCGCCCTGGCTGTTCAACGTGTTATTGAGCAAGAACGGGAGGGGGCCATGGCGAAGGTGCGTGAGCTAGAGGATACCATTCTTCGCGTTGAGCAACTCCGGGGGCTGTTGTGATGCTCACCCCCGGGAAGGAGCGGTAACCATGGACGCCTTACTGATTGTGTTTGCCTGCCTCCTGGCCCCGTTCCGACCGGACCCGCACCCGGGCCCGGTCCCGACGGGCGTGGCCCAGGACCGGCCGGCCACCGTGGAATACTTTGACATCCAGAGCCGGCGGGTGGGCAGCGCCCGCGTGACCGCCGGCACCAAGGAGGGACACCGACCATGAGCCGCGCGAGCGAGTGGGCCACCACGATGGGGATCCTCGAGCGCCAAAAAATCCAAGCGCACCTGGAGCACGAAACCAAGAAGAAAAGCCCGGAGCGCCCGAGCTTCACCCTGGCCCGGGCCGACTACCCCGAGCGACCCCGGACCATCCAGGTGGGCGACGCCGGCGCGATGGTCTGGCTGTCCGCCAACGAGGCGAACACGTATATCGACCCCGCCGAGGCGGTCCGATTTGCCGTCTGGATCTTGCAGACCTTCACCGAGTGTGAGCAAGGAAACCCAGGGAAATCCGCTTGACAGCCTGACCGAGGTCGGGTAGTGTGCGCGACGGCTCGCCGGGATGACGCGACCCCCACGGCACCCTCGAGGGGCAGCCAGGGGAAGCTAGGACCCCGGCGGGCCGACCGCCACCGACAACCCGAGAGGAGGTGAACGCGATGCCGAAACCCCGCCCCTTACACCCTTACCAGCTTCGGGCTGAGATCCGCCGCCGCGGCCTGCTGCAGAAAGACGTCGCCGCGGCCATTGGTGTCCAGCCCGGGACCGTGAGCCGCGCCCTCCGCTTCCAGATCAAAGCCGCCCCGACCCTGCAGAAAATCCGAACACTGCTCGACGAACAACCGTCAACCACGGGGGCCCCTCATGACTTGGGTTAAAATCGACGATGGGTACGCCGACCACCCGAAACACGCCGAGGCAGGACCCCTGGGGCAAGCCCTCTGGTTGGCCGGCCTGGCCTACTGCAACAAGAACCTGACCGACGGATTCATCCCATGGGCGCACGCCCAACGCTTAGTGTGCTGGAAGTACCTCGCGCCACCCGACGATCAGGGCCGACGCGTCGAGATGACGATCGGGGTGACCAGCGGACACCATGGAGAGGACGTCACAACCGAGGCGGTGATTACCCTCCTAATCCACTCGGGATTATGGGAAGAACGGGACGGGGGATATTTCGTCCACGATTACCCGGAGTACCAGCCGACGAAAGAGGAGGTTCTGGCCCTCCGCAGCCACCTGAAACGGGAGTCAAGTAACGGGGGCAAAGCCCGCATGAGAACAGCGGTCCGTGTCGGTCACGGCCGCTTCGGTCCTATTACTCCACCAGCCGACGCGGCTGGAGAACCACCAGCCGGACCGGCTGGACCACCACCAGCCGACGCGGCTGGTCAACCACCAGCCGGGCACCAGCCGACGCGGCTGGACTTTCACCAGCCGGAGCACCAGCCCCGTACCCGTACCCGTTCCCCTTCAGAGAGTACTAAAAGCGCAACCGAGGGAACGCCCACCGAGCCGAGCCCTGCCGGGGTCGCTTCTCAGGCAAACGGCACCGGGAACCGGAAGGATCTGACCACCGTCCTCGACACGGCCCAAAAGGTCCGAGCCGCCCTCCTGGTCGAGGCCCTACTGAAGGCGACCCCGAAGCCCGGCGTGACCTTCAAACCCTACGCCTGCCTTCAACGGATGACGGCCGCCGGCCTGCCGGTCGACCAAGCCCTGCAGGTCCTCCACGGGATCAAGGAGCGATGGGACGCGATCACCAACCCCTGGGCCTACGCCCAGACGGTCCTCGACAAGGAGTACGCGAGCTACCGGATCAACCTGGCGATTGCGCAGCACGAACGGGTGAAGCGGGCCCCCGTGAACATGACCCGCCTGAACGCGATCTTCAACCAAGCCGCCACGACGGGCAAAGGAGGAACGCCGCGATGAGGATACCACCGTATCGCTGGGACGATTACCGCTGGAGCGACACCCGCCCCGGGTGGACCTGGGACCTGCGAGGGACCGAGATCATCGGGCAACACCGCACGAACAAGCTGTGGCGACGGAACCGGGCCAAGGTCCTGGCGGGCGGACTGCTCTTCATCGGCACCATCGCTTTCGTGGCGATCGCGGCCGTGACGGCGATCCGATGAGAAAGAGCGTGACGTTCATTATCCCCGGCCTGCCGATTCCACAAGCCAGGGCCGGGCAGCGCAGGTTCATTGACCCGGACGGCCTCCCCCAGGTGCAGAGCTTCGACCCGAAGCAGTGTAAAAGCTGGAAGGCCGTGGCCCGCTGGTTCGCCCTCCAGGCGATGCGCCATAACCTGGGCACCGACCGGGAACCCCTGGACGGGCCCTGCTGGCTGGCGGCCGAATTCATGTTCACCCCGCCGGCGAGCATGGCCAAGAAGCTGCTCAAGCGCATCGCGGACGGCGAGCTGCTTCCGAAGGCGACCAAGCCCGACTTGAAAAATCTGGTGTGGGGCCTCGAGGACGCCCTGGACGGCGTGCTGCTCCGCGACGATTCCCGCGTGTGGAGCTACGACTGCCGGAAAGTGTACGGGCCGAGGGCCCAGACCACCGTGGTCGTGACGATGGAGGATGACCGATGAGCACCGACACCCAGGTCCCGATGTTCGTGAACACCCAGCACGGGCAGCAACCCAACCTGCCGAAGGCGGACGCCCTCCTGCGAGGCTGTGGGATGAAGCCCATTACCCCGCGGCCGGACTTTCCCGTGCCGACCCTGCCCCTCGCGCGGCCAAGCGACCCCCAGACCAGCCGGGACGCCGCCGCGGACCTGATGGGCACCGAGCGCCTGGGTGAGGCGCAACTCGCCGCCCTCAACCTGGTCCTGCTGTTCCCCGGCGAGAACGCGGCCGAGTTAGAGCGCCTGACCAAGGGCGAGGCGGCCCGGAGCACGCACAAGCGCCTACGGGAGCTGTCCCGGACCGGCTGGCTGTTTAACGCCGGCACCAAGGTGGACCCCAAGACCGGGAAGGCCGGGCTGCGCTGGTGGCCCAGCAAGAAAGCCGCGGCCTGGGCCAAGACCCGCCACGTCGCCAGCGCCACGGGGGCGGTGTTGGCTTCAGTGCTCCTGGCCGCCACCCTGATAGCCTGCGCCACCACGCCGCCCACCGTGGGCCCGACCAGGCCCCTGAGCGCGCGGTAACCAAACCGAAAGGAGGCGAAATGGGGAAGCACTCACAAGCGAAACAGGCGTGGCTGACCGGGAGCCAGCGCGCGTCCCGCGGCCAGGCCGAGAGCGGAGCGCGGCTGTGGAGCACCACCGACGGCAGGCCGATCACCCGCAAGGGGATCGAGGACTACCGGGCCCAGCGGGCACGGGAGGCCCAGGCCCAGCGGGACCGGCAGACCGCGGCCCCCACAGAACCCAACGACCAAGGAGCCGAGCGATGAGCGAACCACGCGAGATCCTCTGCCGCGGCTGCGGCGAACCCATGGTGTTCATCAAGAGCGCGAAGGGCAGGAACATTCCCTGCGACCCCGATGTGCAGACCATCAAGCTGACCAAGGGCACCGTGGTCGTGACCCCGGACGGCCAGGTGCTGCGCGGGAGCGAGGCGACCAAGAACACCAGCGTCGTGGGCTACACGTCTCACTTCGCCACCTGCCCCGCGGCCGAGGACTTCCGCCGATGAGCCACCACGATGAGGGCAGGCCCGACCCGTCCGTTCCCCTCTTGAAAGCCGATCGGCTCACCGAGGGGTATGTCCCACCGAGGAGGCCCGTCGACCTGGTCACCAGGATCGGCGACCTGGCCGTCGTTCCCCGTCCAGTCCGTGGTGCCCACGGCGGTCAGCGCCGACGTGCAGGCACTCGCTGCTGCCCAGGCACCGTTCTAGCCGAGAAGGGGGTCCGATGAACGCCGCAAAGTGGGCGATGGTGGCCTTTGCCAGCGCGGCAATCTGTGCCGCCGTTGACTTGGTGGTGAAGATCAATAGCTGGTACTTGGTTGGGAAAGTGGTCTGTCCTTGAAGGGCACCCCAGCCGACACCTCCTACGAGCAGCAAGCCCGGGCCCTACTGGAGCGGATCGGGGTCGAGGATTGGGACACCTTCAGCGCCGGCGACCTGGCGGAGCTGGCTGCCCTGATCGAGGAACGGGACCAGCTTCTGGTGGACGTGTGCGCCTGGCAGAACGCGAGGGGGCACCCATGAGCCTGCTCGACGCGATCGCCCTGGTCGTCGGCGTACCGATTCTGCTTTTTGCGATCTGCCTACGGGCACATTTCGTCAACCGCCAGCGCACCCCAAGAGAGGAGCACGAACCATGGCCATGATGGGCACCTTCAGCGCAACGATCGTCCGGTACGTCGTCCTGACCCCGGTGGGAGCCCGCCTGTTCGAGGCCGACACCCCGGAAGCGATTGTGGACTACCTGGACCGCGTCCACGGGCCTGGGACCCTGGAGTGGAATTCCGAACCGCACGGGATCGTGGCCCGCGACCGCAAAAACGGCATGCATATCTGCACAGTTACCGCGGACATCCAGCTTGACCTGGACGGGAGGCCGATCGGAAAAATCCTCGAGGGGCGGCATTTTCCCCTTTGACAGCCGGCAACGCCGTGTTACATTCCGCGCGACAAAAAGACATCCCGGATGCCAGAACGGCACCCGGGGCCCTCACCCAAGGACGGGGGCGGAATGGCCGCACGAAAACGCAGCGCCCCACCCCCAGCCGGATCTGCAGGCCCCCCTGCCCCGACCGAAGCCCTCGCTACCCAAGAAAGCCGCAAGCCTGATGAAATCCTGAGCCCCAACGGAGCTGGGATCGCCTTTTCCTGGGTAAGTCTGACCGAGCTACAGCGCTGGCCCCGGAACCCCAAAGAGCACGACCTCCCCGCCCTCGAGCAGAGCTTCCGCCGCTTCGGGTACGTCGCCCCGATCCTGGTGGACCGCGGGACGGGATGCATTGTCGCCGGCCACGGCCGCCTGGACGCGATGCAGGCCCGGAAGGCCCGGGGGCAGCGCCCGCCCAAGCGCATCGTCGTGAAGGACGGCGAGTGGTACCTCCCCGTGGTGACGATCGAATTCGAGAGCCCAGAGGAGGCCGAGGCATACCTGCTGGCGGACAATCAACTCACGATTCGGGGCGGCTGGGACGAACAGGCCCTCCTGGCGATGTTGAGCGCGCAGATCGACCGCGGGATCGAATCCTTGGAAGGGACCGGGTTCAGCGCCGAGGACGTCGACGCCCTGACCCGGAAGCTGGCCGGCCAAACCCAGGCCCCCGAGCGCGACCCCGCCCCGGGCGACCCCGACGTCTGCCAGGCCAAGTGGCAGGTGGCCGAGGGGCACCTGTACGAGATCCCCAGCCTGAGCGCCACCTGGCGGACGCACCGCCTACTCTGCGGCGATGCCCAGCGCCCGGAGGCATACGCCGCGGTGCTGACTGACCGCAAGGCGGATCTGGTGTTCACCGACCCCCCCTACGGCGTGAGCTACCAGAGCGCGGCCCTGGGCGGGATTGCCTCGGACACCCTCACGGGCGACCGCCTGGCGAGCTTCCTGGCCCTGTGCTTCCAGCCGATGACCGAGGCCGCCCACCCGGACGCCGCCTTCTACATCTGGCACGCGAGCGCCACCCGGCGGGAATTCGAATGGGCGATGGCCGCGGCCGGCCTGGAGGAAAAGCAGTACCTGGTCTGGATCAAGGAGAGCTTCACCCTCGGCCACGCCGATTACCATTGGCAGCATGAGCCCTGCTACTACGCCCAGAAAGCCGGCCAGGCGGCCCGGTTCTTTGGCACCCGCGACCAGGCCACGGTCTGGCGCTTCACCGAGAACCGCGACCCCCAGACCGTCACCGTCGCGCTGGCGAACGGGCTGGTGCTGAGCAACGGCGACGGCCGCGGGATCTTCCTGAGCAGCGCGATTCCCAAGACCAAGAAAGTACGGATCATCCGCCCGGGCGACCGGGCCGTGTTGGTGAGCGCCGACCAGGGCGACCGGAGCGACACCTGGGAAGTGAAGCGAGAAGCCGGCACGTACGTCCACCCAACCCAGAAGCCGACCGCCCTGGCCGAGCGCGCGATGCGCAACTCGAGCGAGCCCGGGCACGTCGTGCTGGACCCCTTCGCCGGAAGCGGTGTGACCCTCGTGGCCGCCGAGCGCACCCAACGCCGCGCGGCCCTGCTGGACGCGGACCCCCGCTTTGTGGCGGTGATCCTCGAGCGGGCCACGGCCATGGGCCTGACCCCCCGGAGGATCGCATGACGAGGGGCCGTCCGACCAAGCTGACCCCCGAGCTGGCCGGCCGCATTGTCGAGCTGGTCAAGCTGGGCAACTTCCGCGAAGTGGCCGCCCGGCAATTCGGCATTCCGCCCGAAACCATGGCCCGCTGGATGAGCCGCAAGGGCGAGCCCTACCGGAGCTTCCAGCGCAAGGTCGAGGAAACCGAGAGCCAGGCCGAGGCCCTCCTGGTGGCCAAGCTGATGAGCGCGGCGGTTGGCGGCGACCTGGACGCCTGCAAGTGGTACCTGACGCGGAAATTCCCCGAGCGCTGGGGCGTGAAGGACCGGATCGAGCACGAAGCCGGGAAGGGCCTGGGCAGCTTCCTCGAGGTGGTAAAACACGCGTATGAGATTCGCAACCGCAACCGCAACGCCTGACGTCCGCGCCGACCGGAACGCCGCCGAGGCGTGGGCATTTTACACCGACCGCCCCGTGGCGTACATCGAGGACATCATCCTCCCCGCCTGGCCCGAGATCCGCGTCCAGCCCTACCAGGCCACCATTCTGGAGGCCCTCGCCGCCGGCACGTTCGTGGCCTTCAAGATGGGGAACGGGATGGGCAAGGACACCCTGTGCGCCTGGGCCCTGGAGTGGTTCCTGGTGAGCCGGTATCTGGCCCGCTGCCCGACCACCAGTGGGAGCTTCCGCCAAGTCAAGAGCGCCCTCTGGGCCGAGGTACACCGCTGGACCAGCCGGAGCCTGGCGTACCGGGCGTACGATGACTGGCCCGGCATTCATCTGGTCGACACCCGGATGGGGATCTCCGGCCACCAGGCCGAGTGGTTCGCCGAGGCATTCAGCATCCAGGGCGAAGGGAATCCCGAGGACGCCGAGCGCAAGGCGGAGGGCTACCACGCCGACCACCTGCTCTACATCATGACCGAGGCGAAGGCGATCAACGCCGCGGTGTTCCGCGCGGTGCATAAAGCCTGCACCGGGCCCGACAACAAGGTGCTCTGCCAGAGCGTCCCGGGCGTGGCCGAGGGCGACTTTTACCGGATCTTCACGACACACCGCGCCACCTGGGACACCCATAGCTTCCCCAGTGGACGGGTGCGATCCCGCTGCCGTGTCTGCCCGGAGGTCGCCCTCGAGAATGCGGACGCCGCCTGCCCCACGCACGGCCGGCAGCTTGTCGAGCGGTACCTGCAGGCCACCAGCCCCCTGGTGCAGCAAGCCGCCCTGGACCGCATGTGGCAGTACGGCGAGGACACCCCCCTCGTGCAGGCTGGCATCCTCGTGAACTTCATCAAGCAGGGCAGCGACTACGCAATCCCACTAAGCTGGGTCGAGGCCGCCCAGGACCGCTGGGACGGCATGGACCCCGACGCCGAAGGGACCGAGGACGGGGACGGCCGCTTCCTCCCATACGCGATCGAGGCCGGCGTGGACGTCGGCGAGGGCGAGGCCGAAACCGTCTGCGCCCGGCGCAAGGGCCGGTACATTTTCCCGCTGGCCTGCTTCCTCGAGGCGGACCCCGTCCAGGCCGCCGGCCAGGTGGACGCGGCGATCCGCGAGCCCGCCCCCGAAGTGGTGCGGCTGGATTCCGGGGGCCCGGGCTGGGCCTTCAAGGGCCTGCTGGGCGAGAGCCTGCCGATCGTCGGTCTGGACTTCGGCGGCACGCCGCGGCACCCGGAGCGCTTCGCCGACCTGGCCACCGAGATGTGGGCGACCCTCCGCGAGCTGCTGAACCCCCAGAACCCCATGGCGATCGCCCTGCCACCCGACCCGGTGCTGGCCGCCCAGCTTACCAGCCGCAAGGCGAGCTACATCGTGAAGGCCAGCCACACGGTCTGGAAGCTGGAGCCGAAGAAAGAGATGGCCAAGCGCAACCTGCCCAGCCCCGACCGGGCGGACGCCCTGTGCTTGGCCTGCGCGTCCGGCACCGAGGCCGCCGGCGGGTGGGTCGCCAAAGAAGTCGAGGCCCGATCCCGCTGGCAAGTGGCCCGGGAGGCCGAGGCCGAGCGCCGGAGCGTGGCGGAGAGTTACCACCGACGCCCGTTAATCACGGGACGAAGGAGAGGCTGAGCATGGGCGCATTCCGCACGGTCGTCGGCACCACCGCCCGGGCCCTCAAGGCCGCGGGCCGTTTCGTCGAGGGCCTGATGGCCTTCCCCGGGATCGACCTGATCGACCCCCAGGATTCGAACTTCCGCCGGCTGAGCCAGGGCCCCAAGGACCTGCCCGCGATGGAGCAGGACAAGATGCTGTCCCTGGCCTACTACCTCTGGCGCGGCAACCCCCTGGCCCGCCGGTTCATCGAGATTGACAAGGACTTCGTCCTGGGCGACGGCTTCACCGTGACCAGCGACCAAGAGGACATCGCCAAGGTGCTCGAGGATTTCTGGACCGACCCGATCAACCGCTGGCCGCTGACGATCGAGCAGCGCATCCGCGACCTGGCGATCGACGGCGAGGTCTGCTGGCCCGTGTTCACCAACGAGATCACCGGCAAGGTGCGCCTGGGCTACCTGGACCCCCGGAGCATCGCCCGGGTGGAGGCCGACCCCGACAACGCCACCATGCCCCTGCTGGTGACCACCAAGAGCGGGGCCGACCTGGCCGAGCGGAAATACCGCTGCGTCCTGCAGGGCAAGCCCGAGGAGCTACTCGCCCAGCGCGGGCTGGCCCTCTGGGGGCAGGGCACCGACGGCGAGTGCTTTTACTACCGGATCAACTCGGTCAGCAACGCCACCCGAGGGAGCAGCGACCTCGAGCCGAACATCGACCACCTGGATCAATTCGACCGGCTCCACTTCGACACCGCGGACCGGGTGGGATTCCTCAACGCGTTTCTCTGGCACGTCCAGATCAAGGGCGCGACCGAGCCGGCCCTGGCGAAGTGGCGGTCCGAGCACGCCGCGCCTCCCAAGGCGGGCAGCGTTCGCGTGAGCAGCGAAGAGGAAACGTGGACGGCGGTGAACCCCGACCTCAAGACGGGCGACGTCCATGAGCTGGTGCGTATGGTCCGCCTGCTCCTGGGCGCGGGCGCGGGGATTCCCGACCATTGGATCAGCGAAGGGCAAGCCACGCGGGCCAGCGCGAAGGAGATGAACGACCCGCCCTTCAAGCGGCTCAAGACCCGGCAGGCATTCTGGAAATCGATCATCACCGACGTCTGCGCCTACGCCCTCGAGAAAGCCCGCGAGCCGAAGCCCGGCGTCCAGGGCCCCCTCGCCGGCGTGGTGGACGCCGAGGGCAACGTGACAATCCCGCCCCCGGTGGAAGAGGCCGAGGCTGTGGTGCTTCCGCTGCGGAAAGCCTTCACGGTGCAAGAGAGCCCGATCACCACCCGGGACTTTGCCACCGCGGCGACCACCCTGCAGACCACCACCAACGCGACCAGCCAGGCCGTGGCCGACAAGATCATGACCAAGCAGGAGGCCCGGCTGCTGCTCGTCCAGGCCGCGACCGAGATGGGCGTGGACCTGCCACCGGAGCTGCCCGAGATCGCCGAGGACCCGGGCCCCAGCCCCGAGATGCGCAAGCTGGTGCAGGACGCGATGGATCAGAACCGCCAGCCAGCACCCGACGAAGAGGAGGCCCCTCGCCCCACGAACGGCAACGGAAAGCCCGGGCAGAACCTCGAGGCCCTGACCGAAGCCCTCGTCATGGCGATCGCGCGGCAGCAACCCATCATCAACGTCCACGCCCCGACCGGCGTGGCCCCACAAGGAGGCGACGAATGAGAAAAGCCCTACCCCACCTGATCGCGATCGCGGCCCTGCTGGCCCTGGCCCTGATCGGCTCGCTGGTCGAGGCCGCGGGCCCCGGGGCCACCGAAGTGAAATTCAAGGACAACGCGGGACCGCCCAACCCAGAGATCGGCTTCAAGGTCGAGCGGAAGGAAACCCTGTGCGCGGTGACCGGTCCGTTTGCCGAAGTCGCCACCTTGCCCGCGAACGCCGTCACCGGTGCGACCGTCGCGTGGATCGACACCGCCACCGTGGCGGGGAAGGACTACTGCTACCGCGTGCGGGCGTACAACAATACCAAGCTGGACGGGACCGGGACCGTGCAGCTTTCCGGCTACACGAACGAGGCGGGGGTCGCCTACCCTTTAGCCCTACCTGCGGACCCGTCAGGGGCAACAGTACAGTAAAGGAATTGGCGAAGTGGTGGAAGTGCCTGATGGAGAATTAAGTGCAACCACTTGAATGGACGCGCCACCCATGACCTACTACCTCGACCTCCAGGCCACCGGGATGGCCAACGGCCTGACGCCACGGGATGCGTTCCTCGCGATGCCACTGACGGTGGTGGTCGGCGCAACGTATGTCCGCTGTGAGCGGGGGCGGTAATGGCTGTCACGCGCCGCCAGTACGCATCCTCGGGGGAAGCTGACCCAGCATCCGCCACGTTTGCCAGCACGCCCCTGGAGAACAGCCTGTTGGTGGCGACCAGCATGGAGCGGGCCGGGACGGGTGAATCGTCCCAGACGATCAGCGGCTCGGGATGGACCAAGCGGGTGTCGGTGGATGTGCTCCTGGGCGACGCCGACTATCGCCGGTCGCTATCCGGGTGGACCAAGATCGCTGGCGCGAGCGAGCCGACGAATATCCAAGTGGATGATGGGACGCTCAACTCCAAGCAACTCCTGATCGAGGAGTATGCCGGGGACGCGGGCGAGACGTTCACGTTTCTGGAAGCGGCGGAGAACGATAACGGCGGAGTAGCCGATGCCACCAACCTTGCCACCGGCACCACCGCCTCGGTCAGCACGCAGGATCTCCTCGTGATCGGGCTGCTATCGGTCAAGGTCTATTCAACCTCGGCCCCCAGCCCAACCTCGTGGTCCGCCAGCCTGACGGGCGCGATTGATACCGGAACACCGGTGAGCTGGGGCCAATATCTCGCCTCGGCGTACAAAACCGTTGCAGGGGGCAGTGGGACGTACAGCGCCACGGGGACACATTCGGCGGCCAATAACGGGGGACTTACGGCAGGCATCTTGGTGGTGGGAGTGGAGTCGGGTGTTCCGCCTCCCCCTGCGCCCACGCTGTTCAACATCGCCACGCCACGGTGGAGGAGTTAAGTCATGCCACGATTTGTCACGGGCGGACGGTCGGTCACCACGGTGCCGTCTGCCACCATCCCGCTCGGCTCCCTCTACGGGGCGGCGGCGCGGCAACTCACGATTGTCGAGATTGGCATTTTCAACACCACCGTCACGGCGGTCTGCGTGGGCCTCTGCCGGATCACCACCACGGGGACGCGCGGTGCGGCGACCACCATCGGGAAGTTCGACATCGCGGACCTCCAGACCCCCACGGGGCTCGGGTATCTCACACACTCAGTCGGGCCGACACTGACTGGACTGCCGTTCCAGGCTACGCTGGGAGCGGCGGCGGGAGCCGGGATCGTCTGGACCTTCGGCGGGGCCGGCCTCAAGGTGCCTGCCGTGGCGGACAACGCGATCGGGATTTACATTCCCACGGGCACCGGGCAGCACTGTGACTTTTATTTCGTGTGGGACGAATAAGGGGGGCACGATGGCGAAGGCGGTGATGACCATCACGATCGAGGACAATGGCGCTATCAGCGTCAATGGGCCGATCCACGACAAGATTCTGGCCTACGGGATGTTGGAAAGCGCGAAGGACGCGGTGCGGGAATTCCTGGCGCAGCAGGCGGCCGGGGGCGGGCCGCGCATCGCGATTCCGTCCGTGCGCATTCCGAACCCGAACGGCGGGCTGAAGGGGTAGCGCGTGGCCACGGAGCGCCTGTACCTTCCCAGCAGCGGCACGGCTCCGGTCGCGCCGTCGACCTGGAACCATGCGAACCTGGCGGGGACAACCTACACCATGCCGGGGATGCGGTCCCACGAGCGGAGCGGCACGGCGCTGACCTCGCGCACCACGGCGGCGGGCACGGGCGTCAGTGGACTCCGCGTCGGGGTCCTGCGGTACGTCTGGGGGCCACTCGCAGCCGTCCAGATCACCGGGACGGTGTCCATGGCGATGCGCTGCAGCGAGTCGAGCGGCAGCGCGAACGCCAACATGAGTATGGCGGTAAAACTCATTCAACCGGGCGGAGCGGATCGGAGCGTGCTCCTTGCCGCCGAATCGTCCGATTCGAACAGCACGCCCTATGAATTGAGCACCACGCTTTCCGTGAAGCGGGTCTACACCAGCGCCGAGGCGTACCCCGTGACGCTGACGAACCAGACCCCCACCGCAGGGGACTACCTGGTGGTCGAACTGGGATTCCGGTACGGGTCCGTCACCTCGTACAACATCGTGATGGCGCATGGAGACCCACGCGGGATCGTGGACTGTGTGGACACCGTGGGCGACACCAACGCCTATATCCCGTGGCTGGAGTTCAGCAATAAC